>ERZ773180.18-NODE-18-length-176090-cov-7.558037_pt1 | contig 176090 bp, 146 predicted proteins | sample MGYA00511080_ERZ773180 | MGnify/ENA primary metagenome ERZ773180 (study PRJEB29015, sample SAMEA2738175) | human oral metagenome | biome: human oral; feature: human-associated habitat; material: saliva | place: China | collected 2178 ... | reverse complement strand
TACTTCGGGGAGTAGGCATCGGGAGGGACGGTCCGGCGGGCAGATGGTCCGGCGGGTGAATGGCCTGGCGGGTGGATTGCCTGGCGAGAAAGCGGTTCGTCCGGGGATGCTGTGGCCCCTGCCCCCGAGGCGCTGTCCCTCGGCCTGTTTTCACAATAGTTGCTCACACGTCCGCTTTTCGTGACCGTGTGGACGGCTGGGCAACTATTATGAGCGGCGGGATCGGGAAACTCACAATAACTCTTCAGCCATCCCAAAGAGCGTCTCCCAAAGGACGCGTGGAGAAGTATTGTGAGTCTGGTGATGCTAAAGTTGAAAAACTTTTCACAATAGTTCGCCAGCCGTCCACGGGGGTCGTGAAATTGGATGCGTGACGAAGTATTGTGAGTTTCGGATGGCCGAGACTCACAATTCTTTGTCAGGCATCCATTCGGCATTAGTTGACGACCTGTCACCCACGCTGCGGTACCGGGATCGGTGACGTCAGGGCAAAAGGGCACCCGACGTTGATGGGGTCGACGCCCTCGTATGTCGCTGCGCCGTGGGTGGTCCTTCCGGTTATGACGATGCCGACGTCGCCCACGGAGCAGGCGACGGTTCCGGCGTAGAAGCCCGGCCGGCCATCGGGGAACCTTGCGGGTCTCGGAGCCGGACATCGGCGGCGCTGGGAGCGCCGGAACCCGGTGTCGGTCTCGCCAATCGCCAGAAGTGAGTACCAATGCTCACTTCTGATAGTTTCAGTAGGCTCAGTACCTGCGACGATGTTGAGAAACGCAACTTCGTTAGGCGTCACGTGCCTCTGGAGGGGCGAAAAAGTACTCACTTCTGACTTACGGGCCAGGCCTTTCGTACCGACGTCCTGGATGATGAGGCCAGTGCGGCCATAGGCGCGAGTGACGTCCACTTCTCCTTGGCCGAGACGAGCCTTGGCCGAGACGAGCCCTGGCCGAGACGGACTCCCCTCTCGTCCGATCCGTTGCCTACGAACGCCTCCTCGGGACGAACGTCGCGGGTCCTGGCAACGGCTTTGCGCAGGGGCATGCATGTTTGTGGCGAGTGGGTATACTCGAAGCCAGACGCGACGGGACGAGAGGAGGGCAGCCGTGGCGGAGCGTGCGCTGCATGGCGTGAACCTTACGGGTTGGTTGACCCTTGAGCCGTGGGTGACCCCGGAGCTTTTTGCGGACTCCGGAGCCCTCGAGGAGCCGGACCTCGTCTCGGCCGTGGGCCGCAGGGGCTACAACGACCGGGTCTCTCGCCATCGCGCCTCGTTTCTGGGGGAGTCTGACTTCCGGCAGATCGCCGCTCGCGGCTTCAACGCCGTGCGCCTGCCCGTTCCCTGGTACGTGTTCGGTGACGCCGGGCCCAACCCCGGGCCGTTCCTGGGCTGCGTGGACCTGGTGGACGCCGCGTTTGACTGGGCCGATGGCATCGGGCTCAAGGTCGTGCTGGCGCTGGCCGTGAACCCCGGTGCGGAGGGGCACGAGGCGGATCTCGTGCACGACCATGATGACTTCAGGCGCTACCGTGATGATTTGGTTTCGGTGGTGGCGGCCCTTGCCAAACGCTATGCGAGTCGCGTGGCGTTCTCGGCCATCGAGGTGGCGGACGAGCCGGCGATGCAGGCCCGCCGTGGTCTCTCGGTCATCCCGGGCGTACCTCCCCACCAGCTGCGCAACTACTATCGTAGCTGCTATGAGGCCGTACGTGGGATTGCGGGGGAGGACCTCGTCGTCGTGGTCCCCGACGCCGGGCAACCGGGCGCGTGGCGCCACTTCATGTCACAGGACCGCTACCACAACGTCTGGCTTGACAGCCACCTGTACCACTATGCCGATCATGTGGACTCGTCGGGACCCGTAGGCATTCGCATGCTCACGGACCGCTCCCGCAAGTCGGTCGAGCTTGCCGGTAGCAGCGGGCTGCCGGTGATGGTGGGCAAGTGGTGCGCGTCCCTGCCGTTCTCCGATACCGTCACGACGCCCGAGGGTCGCATAGCGCTCGAACGCGTCTTCTCATCCGAGCAGATCGGTGCCTTCCGGCCCTGTCCCGCCTGGTTCTTTCAGACATGGAAGACCGAGGGCCGCCTGCCGGGCTGGGACGCCCGCGTCGCGCTTGCCTCCTTCGAGCGCAGGATGCTCGGCTGATGGCAGGGACGCAGACGAGCGGGCCCCTCGGCGGAGTCCTCTCCGTCGTGGGCACGCCCATCGGCAACCTACGGGACGTCACTCCCCGCGCGCTCGAGACGCTGCGTGCGGCCGACCTGCTCCTGTGCGAGGACACCCGCGTGACGTCCAAGCTGCTCGCACACTTTGGCATACGGGTCCCCCTGCAACGGGCCGACGAGAACGTCCTGGCCGAGAGGGTCGCGCCCACCATCGCCCGGATCGAGGCGGGAGGGCGCGTGGCCTTCGTGTCGGACGCGGGCATGCCCGGCGTGTCCGATCCGGGCCAGAGGCTCGTCGACGCGGCCCTGGACCGTGGCCTGAGGGTCGAGGTCATCCCGGGGCCCTCAGCCGTGACCTGCGCCCTCGTCGCCTCGGGCCTGCCGATGGAACACTTCTTCTTCGAGGGCTTCCTGCCGCGCAAGGCATCGGCCATGGCCAGCCGCCTCGAGGCGCTGGCAGGCATCCCCGGCGCCCTCGTGGTCTACGAGTCCCCCCATCGCGTGACGGCGACGCTCGATCGCATCGCCGAGGAGTTCCCCGCACGCCAGGTGGCCCTGGTGCGCGAGCTCACGAAGCTGCACGAGGAGGTGGTGCGCGGGGCAAGCCTGGAGGTCGCGCACAAGCTCGCCGCCAGGGAGACCCTGCGGGGCGAGTGCGTCATCGTCATCGGAGCTCCCGACGCCGCGGAGCTTGCCGAGCGCCAGCGTACCGCAGTGCCAGGGGATGTGCCCGCCACCCTCGAGGAGGCCATCGCCCGCGGCCTGGAGGAGGGCGAGCCCAAGAGCAAGCTCGCAAAGCGACTCGCCAAGCCCTTCTCGACCAGCAGGGCCGAGGTTTATGAGAGGATCCTGGACCTCGCCGCGCATGAGTGACGGGTCAAGGCTGACGCATGGTCTGCCTGCACGCGAACGACCAGCTGAGGTCGACGCGTGACGTTTGGCATGGCGTCGGGTATGGTGCGTGGGTCCGTGCCCCGTGGGACGGTGACCTATCCCGTGAGATGGCCGCGTACGGCTTTGATCTGTGTCGTGGCGAGCCCGCATGCCGAGAGGTACGCCGAGCACGATCCATAACGCTTGAGCAGGATGCGAAAGACACTGCGAATCACGTCGACTAGCAGTGGGTCGAAGTCCTGCGGGGGCGTGTCCCCGAAGATGGCCGCGTCTGCGACCTCGTGCGGGAAGAAGGAGTAGGCATAGTCCGCTGCGACGTGGTCCTCGTCCGCGCCGGCGAGCGCGAGAAGGAGCATGCTTACGATGCCGGTGCGGTCCATGCCCGCCGCGCAGTGGAATATCACGCAGTCCGTCGGTCGCGCGGTGGCGAAGAACGTGAAGATGCGCCGAACGGCATCTTGGTTGGCGAGAATCTTGAGGTAGCCTCGTGCGAAGTAGGAGAGCTCCTCGTCACCTGGCTGGGCTGCCTTGAGATCGGGGTCATGGAGGTTGAGGTCGAGCGCGGGGACGTTGAGGTAGCGGATGGCGCGGTGGCGGCCAAGGACGTCGGGCGAGCGCATGACCTCTTCGGGACTGCGGAGGTCCAGATCGAGCGTGATGCCGTAGCCGACCAGGTAGTCTACGTCCTCCTTCGAGAGTTCTGAGAGGCTTGCCGAGCGCACGAAGCGGCGTGTGAGCGTGGAGCCTCCTGGGACGGGGATGCCACCGAGGTCGCGGACGTTCTCGCTCGTGGGCACGCACAGGACGCCGTCCCGAGGATCCGGTCTGGTCGAGTTGGTCGCGTGGACGTGCCTGAGGATGTTTGGAAAGCGCATGGTACCTCCGCCCGTCGGTGTGCTCAGGTGGCATGTTCCTCGGCCCTATTGTAGATGCTGGTTGCTTGCGGGTACCAACTGGCCGATAGGTTGCGGGCGCTGGCGGGTTGCGGGTGCCCACTGGACCCGGGTTTCTTATCGGCCATCTCGTCGACCGTCCCGCCGGATATCTCGTTGATCCCCGTTGACCGTTCCGTCGGTGGGACACCTTCACAGAACCTCACCACGCGTCCATTTTTTGAAGCCGCCGGGATGGCAGGGGAAGTTCTGTGAGTCATGGTGAAGGAGAAACTCACAATAGCTCGTCACACGTCAATAATTCGTACTCTGGGGGACGGCAGGAGAGGAATTGTGAGTCGGTTTGCGACATCCACTCACAATAGTTCGCCTACCATCCTCGAAACTCCCGAAATCGGACGTGTGACGAACTATTGTGAGCGATGCCCCGAACTCCACTCACAATAGTTTCTCTGCCGTCCAGACGCTTCTCCCGTCGGAACGCTCCCTCCCGTCCACATGCCCTCCCGTCCGCATACCCCTCGTCCGGATGGCTTCGGAATCGGCCGTTCCTGCGGGCGACCGGTCCCGCGACTGAGGTACAATCAGCCGTCGTGTGCGTCGTGTGTCTCTGCGTGGCGCCCTGCTGCGTCCCCATGCGGCGCCTCGCGGTGCTGCACGACGGCATACGGCGTCCCGACGTGCGGCGCGTTGCGGAGCGCAGTGCCCCACGGCGCCGTACGGCCCGGACCCAGAGTCCCAAAGACCCAGGGCCATATCCGTCATTAGGAGACTTCACCCATGGCAAAGACCCCCTTCTTCATCACCACGCCCATCTACTATGTCAACGCCAGGCCGCACCTGGGCACGGCCTACACCACCGTCCTCTGCGACGTCCAGGCACGCTATCGCCGCGCCACGGGCTTCGACGTCAGGTTCCTCACCGGTATGGACGAACATGGCGAGAAGGTCGAGGAGGCCGCCCGCTCCCATGACATGGATCCCCAGGAGTGGTGCGACAGCCAGGCGCCGTTCTTCGAGGACCTCTGGCAGACGCTAGAGATCTCCAATGACGACTTCATCCGCACCACCGAGGCGCGCCAGACGCGCGCCGTCCAGTACCTGTGGGAGCGCATGAGGGAGTCCGGCTACCTGTACAAGGGGACCTACGACGGCTGGTACTGCGTGCCGGACGAGACCTACTTCACCGAGACCCAGGTCTCCCATGCGGACGAGGAGCGCGGGACGCAGGGCCAGCACCTCTGCCCCGACTGCGGCCGCCCCCTGGAGCGTGTGCAGGAGGAGTCCTACTTCTTCAGGCTCTCCGCCTTCCAGGACCGCCTGCTGAGGCTCTATGACGAGCACCCCGACTTCGTGATGCCAGACTTTCGCATGAGGGAGGTCCGTAGCTTCGTCGAGGGCGGCCTGCAGGACCTCTCGGTCAGCCGCACCTCCTTCGACTGGGGCATCCCCGTTCCCTTTGACGACAGGCACGTCACCTACGTGTGGTTCGATGCCCTTCTCAACTACATGACCGCCGTGGGCTTCGGCCAGGGCACAGACGAGGCTGCAGCCGAGTTCGCACGTCGCTGGCCCGCCCAGTACCACATGGTGGGCAAGGACATCATCCGCTTCCACTGCGTCATCTGGCCTGCGATGCTCATGGCCATCGGGGAGGCCCTGCCCGAGCACGTCTTCGCGCATGGCTTCCTCATGGTCAAGAACGAGGAGACCGGGCAGGGCGAGAAGATGAGCAAGTCCCGCGGCAATGCCATCGCGCCCGAGGAGGTCATCGACCTCTTGGGCGTCGAGGGCTACCGCTACTACTTCATGACCGACTGCGTCCCCGGCGAGGATGGTGCCATCAGCTTCTCCCGCATGGAGCAGGTCTACAACGCGGACCTCGCCAACAGCTGGGGAAATCTCGTCAGTCGCTCGCTCAACATGAGCGCCAAGTACTTCGACGGCAAGACGCCGCAGCTCGCGGATGGGTGGTCCGAGCGCCCCAACCCGCTGTGCGACATCGCCCAGGGCATCTTCGGGCGCTATGCGGAGCACATGGACAAGATCGAGTACGTCGCAGCCAAGGACGTCGTGATGGAGCTGGTCCACGCCGCGAACCACTACATCGAGGACTCCGCCCCCTGGACCGTCGCCAAGGACCCCGCCCGTAGGGAGGAGCTCGCAGGCATCATCTGCAGCCTCCTCGAGTCCATTCGCATCTGCGCCCACCTGCTCTCACCGTTCATGCCCCAGACCTCCGCAGAGGTCCTGCGCCGCATGAGCCTTGGGGACGAGGCCACAACCGACGACCTCGCCGCCGCCTGCGCGTGGGGCCAGCTGGCGGGGGACGCTCCCGTCAGCAAGGGCGACGCGCTCTTCCCGCGCCTCTCGCCCAGGGCCTAGGGGAGAAGACGTGTCCTGCCTGGCTGACGCCGACGGCGTTTCGGGCACCGATGCTGTTGGCATCCCGGGTGCCAGCGCCGCGTCGGACAACGCCGCGCTGCCGCATTCCTGGCTCGCCAACCCGCGTGCCACGAAGTCCGTCCTCGATGGGTTCGGCCTCTGCACCAAGCATCGCCTGGGGCAGAACTTCCTGGTGAGCGATGCCGTGATCGGGAGGATTCTCGGTCTGGCCGAGTTGGGGACCTCAGACGTGGTCCTCGAGGTCGGTCCGGGCATCGGCACCCTCACGGTGGCGATGCTCCCGTTGGCGGGTGCCGTCTGCTCCGTCGAGGCGGATCGCTCCCTCGCGCCCGTCCTCGCCCACACCTGCGCGCGTGACTCCGAGCGCTTTTCCCTCGTCTTGGGGGACGCCCTTGACGTCGACGGCGCGTCCCTCTCGGCCGAGCTTGCCTCGCTTGGCATAGACGGCCTACCCGCCTCGCCCAACAAGCTCGTCAGCAACCTACCCTACCAGGTGGCAGCCACCATCGTCCTCAAGGCCTTCCAAGAGATGCCCAGCATCCGCCGCGCCGTCGTGATGGTCCAGTCCGAGGTGGCCGACCGCATGTCCGCACGTCCTGGCAGCCGCGCATATGGCGGCTATACAGCCAAGCTGGGGCTGTACGGCACGGTCACGGGTCGCTTCGAGGTGGGTCCCGGCAACTTCATGCCGGCGCCCCACGTGGACTCTGCGGTGGTCCGCATCGACCGTGTGCCAGCATGCGATCCCCAGACGGCCGAGCCGCTCGACACGGGGCGCCTGGCTTCCTGCGTCGCGGCAATCGACGCCGCGTTCGCCCAGCGCCGCAAGACCATCCGCAACTCCATGGTCGCGTCAGGGTTCGAGAGGGACGCGCTCGACGTGGCCCTGGCGGAGGCCTCCATCGAGCCGACCGTACGTGCCGAGGCCCTCTCGACGGCAGACTTCGTGCGTCTGGATGCCGCGTTGTGCTCGGCGGGCGTCTCGGGCGCAGAGCCCGATGCCCCGACGGCGTCGGCACCCGCCACGCGCTAGGAGGCCGCCCATGCCCCGCAAGCCCCAGACACCACCGGACGTCCTCGCCCCCGAGGATGGCACGCTCTTCCATGATGCCAAGGGTCGGCCGGTGCCACTGCCACGGCCACTGGCCCCTCTCGCGGACACCCACGGTCACCTCACGCACTTCCGCACGCATGACGCCTCGGTGGCCCTCTGCCGCGCTGCCTTGGCGGGCGTCTGCCTGCTGGTGGTCCCCATCGATCCCGCAGACGACATGGAGGGCGATGCGACCTGGGGCACGAGCGTCGGCACCCTTCTCGGCTGGCTTGATGACCAGGTCGAGCGTGCTTGCGGGCGCATGGGCGAATGCGCGGCGCACGGGCTGGTCCCCCCGGAGTTTCCCGGCTTCGCCGACGTGCCCGACCTGCTTGGCAACGTTCGCATCGTGGCGGGCGCGCACCCGTACGGGGCCCGACGCTACCTGGAGGACGCCTCGGTCCGCGCACGGCTCGAGGAGCTCATGGCGTCCCCGCGCTGCGTGGGCGTCGGCGAGATCGGCCTGGACTATGGCCCCTACAACGAGCTTCCCCGCGACGTCCAGCTCGCCGCCTTTCGCGCCCAGCTGCGCCTGGCTGCCGAGAGGAACCTGCCTGTCGAGCTGCACCTCCGTGATGCCGACAATGACCCATCGGCTGCCGCGCATGCCGATGCGGCCCGCGTCCTGTCAGAGGAGGGCGTCCCCTCGGCTGGCTGCGACATCCACTGCTTCACCTGTGGGCCCGACGTGATGCAGCCGTTCGTGGACCTGGGTTGCCACATCGCGTTCGGTGGCGCCGCGACGTTCAGGCGCTCGGAGGACATCCGTGTCGCCGTAGGCACCTGCCCGGACGGCTTGATCATCTCAGAGACGGATGCCCCGTACATGGCCCCGGTGCCCCTGCGCGGGCAGGAGTGCGAGCCGGCCATGGTCGCCTTCACGGCATCGCTTCTGGCAGACGTCCGTGCCCGAGCGGGCATCGCCACGCGTGGGGAGGCCTACCGCCAGCTCTGGGAGAATGCCACCTCGCTTTTGGGAGGGTAGACACAGCCATCCTGTGCCCATGGGGCGCCCGCTCGCGCTATCATCGTCTCACAACCAAGCCGACCCTCCGCGCGTACGAGCGCCGGGAGGGTTGTGTGCTTTTTCGTGCTGGTACGAGGCTGGAGGCGCTGCTACGCGATGCCCTGTGCGACCCACTGCATGATGCCCTTGGCAATACCTTGCATGGCGGCCTGCTCTCCGGGGGAGAGGAACTCGTCTGGCCCACGCGCTGCGTTCGCTGCAATGCGCCCGGCAGCCTGCTGTGCGAGGAGTGCCGCACCCACCTTGCGTGGATAGGCCAGCGTTGGGCCTGTCCCGTCTGTGGCGCCCCGTTCGGCTGGCTCACCTGTACGGAGTGCACGGGGGACTGGGAGCTGCGCACGACCACCTGCGCCCTCGTGTTCGCGGGCACGGCAGCGCGCATGGCCACGGTCCTGAAGGACGAGCACGAGCTTCGGCTCGCGCCGGTTCTGGCGTCGGCCATGGCGACGTCCCTGGACGAGGCGTCGGCATGGGCCGCACCCGACGGGAACGCCCGCTTCGATGCGGATCGGGTCGACGCGCTCTGCTTCGTTCCGGCAACCCAGGCGGCGTGCCTGCGCAGGGGCTTCGACCACATGGAGCTCGTGACCCGCGCCCTTGCGGCGGAGCTGGCCCTTCCCGTGGCTGACGTCCTGGCGCGCGATCCCGCTCGGGACCAGCGCACGCTGGACAGGCGAGGGCGTGCGGCCAACCTCGAGGGCGGCGTGCATGTGGTCGACGACGTGCGTGGCGCCCGGCTCCTGCTGTTGGACGATATCGTCACCACGGGCGCAAGCATGCGGGCCTGTGCCCGCGCGCTCATCTCGTCGGGCGCTGCCGAGGTGGGCGGCTGTGCCCTGGCACGCGTGTGGTAGCGTCCCGCCACGAGCCGTCCCGAGACCCAGGGCACGACGTTCGCCGTGCCCTGGGAGACAAAACGTTGCAACTGTTATAATCGGTACGTTTTACCCAGGTCTGTGGTTGCGGGCGCAAGCCCTAGTTCATGGCAGACGAGGCCGAAAGGATCCACGTAAGCCCGGGTGTGCGCACCCGGGCGAGCATGGCTCGTCCTAGAAGTAAGTCGCACCGCCCGAAACCAAGCCGAGGCGTCCAGCCTCACGGGCGAGAGGGCCATCAGTGGGGGACCGTGCAGTCCCGAAGCGAGAGTCCCGGTGTGCGAGTGTGGGGTCAAATACCAGGTCAGCTGGGTAAAACGCTGGCTTGAGGCACTTGGGGCGCGTGTGCCGGGCAGTGTGGCGGAGGGGCAGGCAGAGGAGCAGGGGCAGGCAGATGAAGAACACAGGCACATTCAGGTCCGTTGCGGCGACGGCGTCCCTCTCCCTCGCCCTGCTGCTTACCGGTTGCGATGGTCTGCCAGGCGTCCAGACCACCTCCGTCCCAGACGCCAAGGCCGCCCATGCCGCGTCGCTGTCCCCCAAGGTCGATGCCTCGGCACTCGTCGAGGCAGGCTACCTCACGGTGGGTCTCAGGACCTCCTCCTCGACGGCCCCGTTTTGCGTCACCTCGGACGGGAGCCAGGTGCAGGGCCTCGACGTCGAGCTTGCCTACGCCCTGGGTGACGAGCTGGGCCTCAGGGTCAAGTTCGTCGATGTCAGCGATGCGGGTTCCTCTCTGGGTCAGAGCTGCGACGTCGTGATGGGCATGAAGGGGAGCGACACCAACGCCGCCGTGCTCGCCGGCAGCTACGCCGAGTCCGCAGCCGCGCTCTTCCGCAGGGGCTCGACGGGCGTGGTCAAGATCGAGGACCTCTCGTCCAAGAAGCTGGGACTGCAGGCAGGCTCCGTGTCCGAGAAGACCCTCGGCAACACGGGCCTCGTGGTGGAGCGGGCCAGCTACAGCAACCTCAACGAGGCGTTTGCCGACCTTGAGGCGGGAAAGGTCGACTACGTCCTGTGCGATGCCTACTCTGGCGCCTACCTGGCAAAGGCATACGACGACATCAGCCTTGCCGGTACGCTCGACGCGCCCGCCGCTGTCGGCGTCGGCGTCGCGCGCACGAACTCCGAGCTCTTCTCGGCCGTGAGGTCTGCCCTGGAGGCCATCCAGTCCAACGGCATCATGGACCTCGAGCGCACCCGCTGGGTGGGGTCTCTGGAGTCCCTGGGTGCCGGAGCCCAGGTCAGAAACATTCCCGAGGCGACCACATCCGCCGGCTCGGCGACGGGGTCGTCCGCGGGGGAGGGGACTGACACGAACGCTGCCGGCGTCGACGGTGCTGGCTCGAACGCCGTGACGATGTAGCCACCTCGCTCGGGAGCCTGGCATCCCTTCGGGCGTTGCCCTGCGGATTATTGGCCCATTCGCCGGACGCGTCCCGTTGGGGGCATTCCGATTGGGTATCAATGGGATACGACAGGACTCCCATAGGGGTTTAAACGCGACACGAGGAGGTACTGATGGTAGACATCAAGATCTCAGGACGCAAAGTCTCCGTGACGGACGCCATGCGCGATCATGTGAACGAGAAGGTCGGCGAGTCCCTCAAGGTTTTCGATATTAAGCCCATGACCTGCGACGTAGTGCTGCGCGTTGACAAGAACCCCTCGAACCCCGACCGCAAGATGTGCGAGGTCACGGTGTTCGTCCGCGACAACGTGGTGCGTGTCGAGGCCAGCAGCGCCGACATGTACGCCGCCATCGACGAGGCGGCCGACAAGGTCGCCCGCCAGCTGCGCAAGTACAAGACGCGCGTGATCGACCGCAGGCAGCGCCCGGTTCCCATGCCCGTGCCCTCGAGCAGCGACGACCTCGCAGACCTCATCGTGGACGAGGACGATGCCCTGGTGAGGGAGAAGCTCATCGACCTCAGGCCGATGACCGAGGAGGAGGCCCTGGTCCAGACCGACCTCATAGGGCACGACTTCTATGTTTTCGAGAATGCGACCACCGGCCTCATCAACGTCATCTACCACCGCCATAATGGTGGCTATGGAATCATCAAGCCGAGACTCGAGACCGAGGACGGCGTGGCATAGCGGGAGATACCACACATGGCTCAGGACCTGTCTGACCAGCTGGCGCCTGCGGGGGCTCCGGTCGACGTGAGGAGCGTCGGCCGGGCCTATCATCAGAAGCGCCAGGTCAAAATCATCGTAGACTCCACCGCAGACTACGCGCCCGGCGTCGCCGAGCAGCTGGGCGTCGAGGTCATTCCCTTCACCTATGTGGGACCCGACGGCGAGCATGTGGACGACCTCTGGGCCACGAGCGACCCGCACGAGTTCTACGAGGGTATGCGCAAGAACCCCCACGTGCGCTACACGACGTCGGCCGTCACCCCTGGCCGCTACCTCGAGGTCTTCGAGCGCGCCGCCGAGGAGGGCCTGCCCACCATCTACATGGGCCTCACCGCCGGCCTCTCGTCCTCCATCTATGCGGCCGAGCAGGCCGCCCAGATGGTGCGGGACAGCCATCCCGACTTCGAGATCTACGTCCTGGACACCCGCTGCGACTCCGCTGCGGGGGAGCTTCTCGCCATCGAGGTCGTGCGCCAGGCGTCCAACGGCCTGAGTGCGGAGGAGCTCTACGCCTGGGCGTCCGACGCCCGCTACTTCGTCCAAGGCTACTTCACGCTCGATAACTTCGACGCGCTGGCGGCAGGCGGGCGCATCCCGCCCGCAGCGGCGAACGTGGGCGGCAAGCTGGACATCAAACCCGAGCTCTCCTATGACCTCAATGGCGCCCTGACGCTCAGGGGCATGTGCCGTGGTCGCAAGAAGGCCCTGCGTGCCATCATCCAGGACTTCCGCGAGAACTACGCCCACGACAGCTCGCTGCCGCTCGCCATCGTCTCGACCGATGCCGAGAAGGACGCAGACTGGCTCGAGCGCGAGGTCCGCAAGGAGAAGGGCTGCGAGGACGTCACCGTCATTCGCAGCCAGGTCTCGCCGATCCTGGGGTCCCACGTTGGTCCCGGCATGGTCGCCCTGGTGTTCTGGGGCACCGACCGCAGGGAGAAGGTCTCGCTGACCGACCGCATCGCCCGCAAGGTCAAGAAGGGCGCCCAGTAGGGAGAGAGCATGGCAGTTCAGAAGATCCGCAGGGTCGCGTTCGTCGGGACCGGCATCATGGGAGCCCCCATCGCGGGCCACGTCTTGGACGCAGGCTTTGGCCTGACGGTCCACAACCGCAGCAGGGAGAAGGCAGACGGTCTCGTCGCCCGTGGCGCCACCTGGGCCGACAGTCCCGCCGCAGCCGCTGCCGAGGCGGACGTCGTTTTCACGATGGTAGGCTACCCGGATGACGTGGAGGACGTCTATCTGGGCGCAGGGGGCATACTCGAGGCGGCCAAGAAGGGGGCTTGGCTCGTCGATCTCACGACCAGCTCTCCGACGCTTGCGCGCGAGCTGCATGATGCCGCCGAGGTCGTGGGCAAGCATGCCTTCGACTGCCCCGTCACGGGCGGCCAGTCGGGCGCCGAGGCCGGTACCCTGACACTGATGGTCGGTGCCGGGGAGGATGACGCACGCATCCTCCTCCCCGTGCTCGAGAGCTTCTCGTCCAAGGTCTACTACTTCGGCGCAGCCGGCAGGGGCCAGGCGGCCAAGCTCTGCAACCAGGTGTCGCTGGCGTCGTGCATGATGGGCTATGCCGATGCGCTGGCGCTGGCCGAGCAGTCCGGGCTCGACCTCGACCAGGTCGTCGACATGATGTGCGACGGCATGGGTGGGTCGGCCGCCATGGAGCGCCTGGCGCCCAAGTCCGTCGCCGGCGACTTCAGGCCCGGCTTCTTGGCGGAGCACCTGCGCAAGGACCTGGGGCTTGCCCTGATGCGTGCAGACGACCTCGACCTTACGCTCCCGGGCGCCGAGACGGCCTTCAACCTGTACGACACCCTCTGCACCGTAGGCGGCTCCCGCCTGGGGACCCAGGCGATCTCCCTGCTCTACGCCGACGAGCAGACGGGCTCCGCAGCTGGCTTGGACTGGTCGCGCCTGGACGCGAGCGAGTGGGAGGACGAGCCCGGATGCGCTCACGACCATTGCGACCATGACCACCGCGGTGACGGCCATGGCCACTGCGAGCACGACCACTGCGGCTGCGGGCACCACCATGGGGAGGCCTAGCCTTGGCGTTCTCCCTGGCGGTCGTCGCGCTGCTCCTGTTCTTCTTCGGCATCGTGCTGGGCCTGCGCGTCGGGGTCGAGCTGGCGCCGCGCTGCGTCACCCGGCATGAGTATTGGATGGCCAACCTCGGGGTCCTGGGTGTGGGGGTGGTGGTCTCCGCCGTCGTGTGGGCGAGTGGCCTCCTGCTGCTCTCGGGCATCCCCTTGGGAGGCATGGCCGGGGCCATCGCGGCACTGAAGATGGACTTCGGCGAGAGCGTGGGGCCGTGGAAGTTCCACGACCGTGCGCTTCGCGTGAACAAGGACCAACTGAGGCGTTCCGAGGACGGCAACGCCGAGGCGGTGCGCCGCGCGCGCAGGGACGGCACTCCCGAGCCAGAGCTCATGAGTGTCGCGACCGATGCGAGGCCGGCGGACCACGAAGGGAAATAACGACACATGAGTGAAGCAAACCAGAGCTCCCTGGCGGTTCTCATAGACTACGAGAACCTGGCGCTGGGAACGGGCCGCCGCAAGCGCAACGGCCACCAGGATCCGGGTCCGCGCCCCGACGTCAAGCGCATCCTGGAGCGTCTCGTCGACAAGGGCCGCATCACGGCCAAGCGCGCCTACTGTGACTGGCAGCGCTTCGATGACGCCATCACGCCCCTCCACGAGCTGGGCATCGAGCTCATCGAGATACCCGACCGCGCCTTCACGGGCAAGAACTCCGCCGACATCCGCCTGGCGGTCGATGCGATGGAGATGTGCCTGACCAAGGACCACATCGACACCTTTGCCATCCTGTCCGGCGACTCGGACTTCTCGCCACTCGTCGCCAAGCTCAAGGAGTTTGGCAAGACCGTGATCGGCGTGGGCATGAAGGAGTCCACCAGCACGCTTCTGGCCGAGGTCTGCGACGAGTTCCTGTTCTACGAGGACATCGTGAGCGCCGGCGGCGTGCCCGACTTCACGCAGAAGGTCAGCAAGGACAAGCATCCCTGCTACCAGCTGCTGTTCGAGACCATCGACGCGCTTCAGGGCGAGAGCGACAGCGCCGTCCTGGCGTCGCGCCTGAAGGACACCATGAAGCGCAAGCGCCCGCAGTTCTCCGAGAGAAGCTATGGCTACCGGTCGTTCTCGATGCTGCTGCGTGAGGCCTCCAAGCTGGGCTTCATCGACATACACCAGGACCTTCGGAGCGGAACCGTCATGGTAGACGGCTTCTGCGAGTGACGCGAAAGGAAGCAACGCATGGCAGAGGATGAGAGCAAGGACGGCGCGTCGCTCGAGGCGCTGGTGGAACGGCTGAAGGGATCGCGCCGCCGTGGTCGCCAGGAGGCCGCGCACGAGATCGCCGTGCTGGCAAAGGCAGACCCCCAGTCGCTGGTCTCATATGCCGACGATCTCGTCGACGCGTTGGATCGCCCCGAGGCTCAGACGCGTTGGGAGATGCTCGACGCCCTGACCTCGGTGACATCCGTCGACGCGTCGGTCGTGGCGGCAGGGTTCGACGGTGCCGAGGCATCCCTCTTCGATGATGGGTCGGCCATCGTCCGCCTGGCCGCCTTCAAGTTCCTGTCCTGCTATGGTGCCACCTCGGAACGGGCCTCCGATGCCGTCTGGCCCCTGCTGGACGAGGCGGTGCAGTGCTATCACGGAGACCCCGAGTACCATGACATGCTGGTGAGCATGCTGGAGTTTGCCCGTGGCTCCCTCTCGGAGAAGAGCCGTGACGCCCTGGCCGCTCGCGTCGCCTTCGACGCGGAGAGCGGCCGTGGCTACATCAAGGCTTATTCGACCGAGATAGTTGCGGCCGTGGCGGTCGCACGGGAGCAGTAGGCTCATCTTCGGGGCTTTGCGCCTCTCGACCCGAGGGGAAGGTCCCTTTCAGTCGGTGCGTAGAGATATGTTCGCTTGGATGCCAGGCCCGTGGTTCTTGCCGTGGCCAGACCAAGTAGTAGCATGAAGACGTTCTGCCAAGCGTACGAGCGCAATCGTACGGAAGTGACTCCCGTTCGTCGGGAGCGACGAGTGGGAGGTTATGCGATGGATGACTCCACCAAGGAGCCAGAGGTGACCGAGGAGACGGTCGAGGCCGCGCCCGAAGAGGAGGTCGAGAAGGACACCAAGAGGGACACCAAGAGGGACACTTCTGCACCCGATGACAAGCCCGCTGCCGCACGCAAGGGGCTTTCGACCCCGGTCTGGGTCGCCCTTGTGGTCGTGGCGCTGGTGGTCGGCGTGCTGGGTGGCCACTTCCTGCTGGGCGGTATCGGAGGCAGCAGCCTGTCGGGCAAGACGACCCTCTCGGAGGACCAGCTGGACTCCGTCATGGGTACCTACACCTATGGTGGCAAGACGTACGACGTGACCGCGCGTGACGTCATCACCACACAGTCCTCGCTCAGCTCTGCAAAGCAGGAGGACGGCAGCTACAAGGTTCCCGCTGCCGACGGCGTCGTCTCGTACGCGCGCTCGGCGATCCTCGCCAAGGCCGCCGAGGACCAGGGCATCTCCATCTCCGACGAGGACCGTGACGCATACGCCCAGTCCACCCTGGGCAACAGCGACTACGACAGCATAGCCTCCTCCTACGGCATGGACGCCGACACCGTGAAGAAGCTCATCAGCCAGTCCGCCGCCATGAGCAAGCTGCGCGACAGCGTCGTGACGACCAATGCCGGCACCGCGCCGACCGCCCCGACCAAGCCGGCCGACGGCCAGCAGGACGCTGCCACGTCAGACTACGCCCAATACGTCATCGGGCTCGCCGGCAGCGAGTGGGACGCCGACAACAATGGCTGGGCTGCGACCGATGGCCCCTACGCCACCGCACTCTCCAACTACACCATCACCAACGACTCGGCTACCTATGAGGCTGCCCAGGCCGCGTATTATGTTGCCTACCAGCAGTACTCCTCGACCCAGTCGGTGGCCAAGTCCCAGTGGACGAACTACGTCAACGGCCTGCTCTGCAACGCCAGCATCTCCGTCTTCTCGCTGGTCGCTTAAGGAAGGCATGCAGCTTGCCACGATGGTCCTTCGGACGAGCTTGATGTAGCGAAGCCGAAGGTCCTGGCATCGCGTGATGCCATCGCGCCGCAGTCCGCGACGCAACCGTGGGCATTCCCGTCATGGATCAAGCCCGGCCGGGCCCTTTGAAGGGGCCTGGCCGGGCTGCCCTTATCGGGACAGGCAGAGCCGTTAGCCTCTACTGAGTGGGAATAGTATCGTATTTAGCATTTGCTAGCAGGAACTATCATCGAGCGTTATTTCGTGCAGTTTCTTGCATCAATAACACCCGACTAAAGATTATAGTGTTGCAATTGTAGGGTTATAGCCTACAATTGCAACATGAGTAATTCGAACCACATAGAGGCTATCGCACAACTCTCGGAATCCGAGAGCATCTTCACTACGGCGCAGGCGAGACGCATGGGCATCCCCCGCGATGCCCTGCACGATGCAGTCGAGTCCGGCCGCATCGAGAGGATCGTGCGCGGAGCCTACCGTATGGTCGGCTCTGGCTCATCCTTCACTGACGAGCTCGCAGCGATATGGAAGCTTACCGAGCCGGCGAAGTTCACTCACGAGAGGCTGCGTGCCTCCGAGTGGGACGGCATCGTTGTCGGGGGATCCACCGCATCGGCTCTTCTCGAGATAGGCGACCTCCACCTCTCGCCATACCGGCTCTACGCCCCCAAGAGGATAAATACGAGGAACCCGTCAGCGAGCTTCGCAAAGCGCACGGTGCCCCGAAGCGACGTGATGTTTTCCCACGGCCTGCCGGTGACTCGGCCTGAGCGCACCGTGTTCGACCTCGTCGTGGACGACGAGGACTTGTCTTTGATCGCCGACGTGTTGAAGGATGCATGGCATGTAAACCGCGACTTCGACTTTAAAAGGCTCGCCGGCCTCCTGAGAAGCCACTACGAAGAAGCGAGAGCAGAAAGCCTCTACCGAGGCCTTCTGGAGGATTCGGGCCTGAGGGATAAGGAGGGGACGCCATAATGTACAAAAGCGCCGCTGCTCTGGAAATGGCGGTCAAGGCCGCTGCTTTATCATCTCCCCTCAACACGAGCAGGGCCATCTCCTCCTTCTATTTCCACCGGTTCCTCTGCCGCGTGTTCGCCGGCGGTAACGATGCGTTTGTCCTCAAAGGCGGCCAGTCGATGCTCGCCCGCACGATCGATGCGAGGGCGACGCGCGACATCGACCTGCTGGCGACAAGGGGCGACCTCGACGAAGCGCTCCGAAGCCTCATCGGACTGGCGCAGGAGAATATGGATGACTTCGTCACTTTCGAGTTCGCCGGATCGAGGCCCATCAAGGCCGAAGACGAATACCGCAGCAGCCTCTCCGTGAGGTTCATCCCCATCATCGGCTCAAAGCGCATGCAGCAGATTGCGATCGACCTCGTCATCGAAGAAATTCCCCTCGAGGACACCGAGCTCATTGCACCCGTGGACAGAATCGACATTGAGGGGCTGCAGACTTGCGACTATCTCGTCTACCCCGTGGAGAATGCATTGGCAGACAAGCTTTGCACCTTGGCTGAAAAGCACGGCGGAAGAGTATCCTCGCGAGTGAAAGACCTGGTCGATATTGCAATCTACGCGACGACGTGCTCCATCAATGGAGATAAGTTGCAGAAATGCGTGCATCGCGAAGCAGCCGTCCGAAGGGTAGCCCTGCCGAAATCCTTCGCCATTCCCGAAGGCTGGGATGAATCCCATGAGGGGCGGTTCGAGAAGATGTGCTTGCAGACGGGATTAGCTGATTCGTTTTGGAGCATTGACGCGTCGGCTAAGCTCGCCCGCAGACTTTTCGACCCCGCTCTTGCCGGTTTGGCAAATGACATGACGTGGAGTCCGCAAAAGACAGCTTGGGAGGAGTAAGATCGCTATGGCAAGCAGCGAAGAATATCTCGAATTCGTCCTTGGTCTGCTGCGGGACGTCCCCTCTGTTACCCATCGGAAGATGATGGGCGAATACCTCCTGTACAGCGAAGGCGTTCTTTTTGGAGGCGTTTACGACGACAGATTTCTGCTGAAGGATATACTTGCAGCCCGCGCCGTGTTCCCGTTAGAGCAAACACCCTACGAGGGAGCTAAGGCTATGCTCCTCGTCGATATTGAAAACCCAAGCGAGATTGCGAGCGTGATTGCCGACATGATACCCGAGGTGAAAAATCCAAAGAAGAGGCGCTGAAACAGCTTTACAAGTGATGCGAGTTCTCACTTTGAACTTGGTTGCCTGCCATCAAGTAACGTTACCGCAGATCAAACCATATATTCTCCAAAGCGTGGACTTACTCCCCAGCAAAGCCAGATAGGATTTTCCAACTCCGATTCCAGCGTGAACTCAGCCGTGTGGCACGTTTCAACATTTCAACAGGTCAGACGTTTACTCCCTAGTAATCTGTATTTATTCTCGGCTATCGCGTGCCAAAGTGGAACTCAGTGTTGAGTTCCGGCTGAATTCCAGTTTTGGGACCATTTCGCGATGCTAGGAATAAATAAAGTCGCTGGCTAGGCATCTCTTTGAGTTCATGCTTCCCTGTTTTGCAACTATCGAGTGGGAATAGAATACATCCTAATATTAGCCAGTTTCTTCAGGAACACGTCCCTACTTTCACCTTTTGGGGGTGTGGACTAAAGCTTGGAGACAAGGAGGCCCGCCATGTATGACCGGGAGACGAGGGAGAAGTCAGCCTACCCAAGCTGATCAAGGACCTGAGACGAGGACACAAGGAGGTTGGGCTCACGGACGAGCAGCTCTCTCGTCCTTGAATATGCCCTTCGACCATATATGGATGGTTCGGACGATAGTTCGAATCCCCAGTACATACGGGAGTGCGGGTGTAGATGCTGATGAGCAAGCGCGACTCTGCGAAAGACGGGCACGAGGGAGTCGCCCACACTTACGGCAGGAAGGTCATCCTCTCGCGCAAGGGATTCGACAGCAGTGCGGGAGGAAAAGCTAGTCCGGTTTTCTTCGAGGACACACGCGACCTCGCGGGTACGCTCCTCTCGCTTCCCATCCCAGATGGTGATGCCCGAGACTCGTATGCTGACCTGGAGTATGACGGAATGGGGTACGACCAGGTCGTCTCGTCTCTCAAAGCCAAAAACAAGACGGCCAAGTGCCACGTGGACCCCGATATCCGCGAGGGGACACGCAGAGAACAACCTCGCGACTGGAAGCCCGCGTTTGGACAGACGGGAAAGGCGCAGAAGCAGCTGTGTAACGCTGGCGTCATGAAGGGAGACCTCTTCCTGTTCTTTGGGTGGTTCAGAGGCGTCATGAGAACCAAGGATGGGGCGCTGCGGTATATGAGCAAGGGTCGCGACTTTCGCCGCAGCGAGAACTCCGATGACTGGTACCGCTTCTCTGACCTCCAGGTTATATGGGGCTACATGGAGGTTGGCGCCATCCTCACCGATCCCGAGGAGATACGCCAGTACTACTGGCATCCGCACGCACAACCTGGCAAACTCGATGGCGACAACAACACCCTGTACATTCCCACCCAACGATTGAGTTTCGCTCCAGGGCTTCCTGGCTACGGTACCCTGGATTTTGCCCGAGGCCGCGTGCTGACAAAGGAGGGTATGACGAGAAGCGGGTGGATTCCCTACCCCTTCCTCATGCCAGAGCACGTGAGCGGCAATCGGAAGAACGGCTTCCGCCCCAAGACGGGGCAGAGCGCGGGGGACGTGCTCATGTACGGGGGACAGTGGCAGGAACTTGTCTGCTACGAATCCGATGGCCTTCTCGACTGGGCCAAATCACTGATCTGCGGACAGTAGGGAGTGCTCCACAGGTCACGTTCTACGTGAATGCCTCGCTCCTCTTCCTGCACCGCTACGCTCCACCAGGCCCTTCCGCTCGAGCGAAGCGAGCAGGCGCCCCGTTGTCGAGAGGCTCATGCCGCATGCATCCGCAACCTGCTTGCGAGCCATGAGCATTCCCGCTGGAAGCGCATCCAAGATTGCCCTCTCTTCGAGAGTCGTGAATCACGTTCTCCACGTGCAGGCAATCGCCGTCGACGTCTCGGAGGCCCACGGTGGCGCCATCATCGGATATACCGAACACGCACGTGAACATGGACTGTAAGCGTGAGGCAGCGTCCGCCGCGAGCAAGTCGTTCTGGTCCGTTTGGCCGTAGCTATTCCGTTTGGACGATACACATCGGATACGTCCTTTCCCGAGTTGGCATATCCTACACGTGGTCGCATTGGGCGGGTGGGACAGTGTGGTCCCGCCCGCCCTTCCGTATGGAGGGGAGGGGATGCCGTGCGCGTCATCGTGAGCGAGTGCCTGAGGGGCGTCGCGTGCCGCTACGACGGGGGAGCCAAGCCCGTCTCGGCCGTGCAGGAGCTCTGCGAGAAGGTCGACGTCGTGGGCGTCTGCCCCGAAGTGGCCAGCGGGTTGCCCGTGCCCCGTCCGCCTGCAGAGCAGGTGGACGGGCGTGTGATATTGAAGGACGGCAGCGACGTGACGGAGGACTTCAAACGCGGGGCTGACATCTCGCTCGGGAGGGCCAAGGCCTCTGGTGCGCCGCTCGCGGTTCTCAAGGCCAAGAGCCCCTCATGCGGCGTCGGGGTCATCTACGATGGAAGCCATACCGGCAAGTTGACCAAGGGAGACGGCATCCTTGCCCATCTCCTGCAGGAGGAGGGGATCTGCGTGGTAACCGAGGACATCGTCAAGAGCTGCAAGCCGTCCGTCGAACATCCCGTAGCGATCGTGTTGGGCACGGGCCTCGGCCACCTGGGCTCGCTGGTCAAGCCCGCTCGCCACATCGACTACCACGACATAGACGGCTTTCCCGACGAGGCCCGCCCCATGGCTGGCCACAGCTTCCAGGCTGCCGTCGGTACGATAGACGATGTGCCCGTGGTCGTCTATCCCGGGCGCATCCACCTGTACCAGGGATACAGCGCCATGGAAATCACTTCGCTGGTGCGTCACGCGCATCACCTGGGCTGCCGTGACATCATCTTTGCCTGCGCCACGGGTTCCGTTCCCGGAAACGCCAGCACGGGCCTGGGCATCCTTACCGACCAGATCAACCTCACCGGGCGCAACCCCCTGGCCGAGTGGGACGAGATCCGCGAGGTCGAGACGCCATTCGTGGGCATGACCGACGCCTACACCCCCTACCTGCGCACGCTCGCCCGCGGCGTGGCGGACGACCTGGGCATATCCGTGGAGGAGGGCGTCTACGCCGGCACGCTCGGGCCCACCTTCGAGACGCCCGCCGAGATCGGCATGCTCAGGATGCTGGGTGTCTCCTATGTGGGCATGTCCACCGTCTGCGAGGTCATCATGGCGCACGCCCTGGGCATGAACGTGCTGGGGCTTACGTTGGCAGCCAACGAGTCCGGTGATGCCACCGTCACGCATGAGAGCGTCCTGGCCGAGGCCGGCAGGCATGCCGATGACTTCGAGCGTCTGGTTCGCGGCGTGCTGCACCTGCTGTAGGGGAGGGACCATGTCGTCTCGTGCCGTTCTACCGCGCCTCAGGAGCAGCCTCGGCAGCATGGCAGCGGTTGTGGGCATCGTCGCCTTCCTGGTGCTCGCGCTCTTCGGCGGCGTGCCAGACCTGGGTGGTGCCGGCAGGGCCGTCGTCACTGCGGACAGCGACCCCTCGGCCGCAGTCTCGGCGCTCAAGCGCAGGGATGACAGCATCTACGGGGATTCCAACCTGCACGACCTCTTGGATGGCGTCGAGCCCAACGACGTGGGCTCGACGCCCCCCTCCGATGGGAACGAGAGCCCCATCGATGCGAGCGGGGACCCAACGGGTGATGTCTCCGCAGACGATGGCGAGCTCCACGACGCCTGGAACGAGAACGTCGGCTACAGCTATGCCAGCGAGGCCTATCGGCATACGGAGAGGGAGTCGATCGCTGCCTACGGCTCCACGGTCCTGACCGACTTCGACGTCGCATACCCGCAGTTCCATGGTGGGATTGCCAACGTGGATCAGGTGAACGAGACGCTCAGGCAGACGGCCATGCGCTTCGTGAGCGACAGCTACGAGAGCCCCACCGACTACTATCGCTCCGTGATGGCGAGCGTCATTTCATTGAGGACGGCTACGGGAGCGGCGGCGATGGCCGGGTCTCTGCGGACGAGTGCCTCCTGACCAAGATCGCCCCGCGTGAGCAGCTGGTTCAGGCACTCAAGGGCCAGGGGGAGCTTGCCCAGCGCTTTCAGACCACGCTCTTCGTCGACGGCAACGGCAAGGTCAACCTGGGCGTCACGTTCTGGGTCTCGAAGGACGGCAGCTTCATCCGTGGCTGGCAGGACGTGACCGTTCCCGACGGCGAGCTTGCCGCCGCTCGGAGGGACTCCACGTTCTGGTCGCTGCTGCCCGCTCCTGGTGCATAGGGCTGTGATGGTGGGGGAGATTGCAGAGCGGCCCTTGAAAGGGGAGGGCTCTTCGCTTAGTATCTATACGCCGCACCGCGAGGTGCATCATAGGGGCGCCAGTTTAGCTCAGTTGGTAGAGCACCGCTCTCGTAAAGCGGGGGTCATCAGTTCGAGTCTGATAACTGGCTCCAGAGAAAAGCGCAGGTCATCCAGGGTGTCCGGGTGGCCTGCTTTTCGTTGGCTGTGTGTCCTTCCGGAGCATGTGCGGCAGTAACGCGGAAAGCTGCAACGCGCAAGACCTGAGCTCCTGCCTTCCGGCCTCGGTCCAGTCCCTGACCTCCCCCTCGAACAGGTCCTACCGGTTCCAATCGTCCGGCTTTATGAGACGAACCACCGCAAATCGCTCCTTCCAACAGCAAGCGTCCCTACCGGGCGCTGCGCCCGGATTGGGCGAGACATCCCAACCGTCGGCCCAACCCCATGCCGTGGGACGCTCCACGGCTTCGTGACCGTGGGCGATTCTCGGCCCATCTGACAGTCTAGATAACGAAGGGCAGTAGACCTATGTCGAGCTGCGGAAACTCGTGCTGACCATGAGCATGCGGCATACCGCCCCTCAGGTGCTCGGCAGGCGGATCCTCTTCGCTGAGGGCTTCCCGTGGTCGCAAACAACCGCTACGTTCTTGTGCACGCCGCGATCGCGATGGCGATGCAGAGTTTCTGCTTCGAGAGCCCGTGCTTGCGGGTCTCGCCGACCTCAGCCTGCGGGGGGGGGGGGGGGGGGTGCGTTGGCCTTCGAGGGGCAGGAGGGCTACCTCACGGCCTCTACAGCAGCTTCATCCTGAGCTTCTTGAGGTAGTCGCGCTTGAACGTGACGGACGAGCGGCCGAAGAAGGCCTCGTCGGTGGCCGTGGCTTCGTGCGCGTCGAACTTGAGGGCCGCGAGCTCCAGCGTGCAGATGTAGTCTGCCACCTGCGAGAGGCGGTACTCCAGCGGGGAGGCGCTGCGATACACGACCGCCTGGCGCGACAGCTCGTACTCCAGCGCCGCATGCACGGCGTTCCGTATGGTCTGCTGGCCGCCGTCGTAGTAGAGCTTCACGTCGTCGAAGGACTGGAGCCAGGGCAGGTGCCTCTCCAGGAACACCACGAGGTCGCGCCTGAGCCTGGCCTGGAAGCGGGCCTCGTCGGGCCACTCGCTGCGGCGGTAGGCGAAGACGTGGTAGCGGAAGGGGAGCCTGCGCTGGAAGAAGGAGAACGACGCGAAGAGGCGGCGGCGCTCGGCGAGCGGCATGTCCTTGTAGGCGTCCTTGCCGTACATGAGGGGGCCCGCGTGGAAGGGGACGTCGGGCAGGCCCTTCGCCGCAAGGTCGGTCTCGTAGCGGACGATGGCGTCGGCGATGGGGGCGTCCTGCTCATGCAGCACCAGGACGACAAGGCGGTACTTCGACGTGCCGCCCATCCCGCCCGACTCATCCAGAAACGCCGACAACTCCTTGGCCACGAGAACAACCCCTAGACAGCAAGATGCCGAAGGATAACCTTCGGCGACTTGGCAGAAGCGCTATTCGCGTCTCCAAATCCTTTATAGCATGCCGCGCCGCCATGCGCAAGGAGTGCGGGCGATGGCGGGCTTGTGACAGGGGGTGAGGACGGGAGGCGTTGGATGGCGTCGTGGTTTGGGGGTTTGCCAGGAGGAGCTGGCCTGGGGTCTTGCTGACCTTGCCGCCGTCGCGCTGTGCGTGCTGGCGGCTCCGTTTTCGCTCGTGTTCGCCCGTTGCCGTCACTGCTCGCAAAAGACCAGTTCAAACGCCCTGTTCTTTACGTCTGTCACCGTCCGTTTCCCTTGCCCGGCTCTTCTCGTAAAGCGGGGGTCATCGGTTCGAGTCTGATAACTGGCTCCAGGGAGAAGCAGGCCAGGGGGGTCATCCCCTCTGGCCTTTTTCCTGGCCTTTTGCTTCGCCCTTATAGCGTGGGTCCCCTGCCAGCAGCTCGGTGCCCTTCGTGAGCGCGTAGCCCCCGTCCTCGCCGAGCGCGAGCTCGATGTCGGCGGGCACGTGCCCGCCGAGCACGCGACGGACGTTCTTGTCGTCCGACCGTTCGAACCAGGCCTCTGCCTCCTCTTGCGTGGAACCGCCCTTCAGCTTGCGACCCACGAGCCTGTCGCGCAGCAGCCCCATCGGCGCGGAGATGTAGACGGTCTCGTCGGCAAGCTCGCCAATGCCCGCCCATGCGCCCTCGCCGATCTGGAAGTAGTTGCCCTCGACCAGCAGGATGTCCCCCGTGACCTCCATCGCGTCGGGGACGGCGTCATGCAGCACGCGCGAGTACTCGGGCCAGGGGGTGGGGTGCTCGCCGCGCGCGTCCGCCAGCTTCGCCCGCAGTCCCGCCACGTCGTAGGTGAAGGACGCCCCCTTGCGCGAGCGCAGCGTGATCGTCTCGCCGTCCTCCACGTAGGTATGGGAGTCCAGGTAGGCGTTGGGATAGTGATAGCCGTCCATGCCGATCGCCTGGATGGGCACGCAGCCGTCCATGTCGTGCGACAGCTGCGCGAGGCAGAGCGAGAGCGTTGTCTTGCCCGATCCCGGAGGCGCGCTCATGAGCACGATGTAGCGCCCGCCCAGGCGACGCTGGGCGGCGGACCAGTGCCGCACTAGGGGTTTGAAGACGTCCTCGATGTCCTCGTCGCGATAGCTGGCCTCGATGTCCAGGCCGTTCACGGTGATGCTCACTCGCATGGCTCCCCTTCGGACGTCCTCTGCGCCACTGCGTCCCTCCCACCACATCCTAACGGACGCGCCCCGCGCCTTGTATGTCACGTGGGGAGCACCTCCGTGGAGAAGCCTCCCTTCTCGCCAAAGGCACCCATGCCGCGACCGGTGAGCCCCCAGTACCCGTCGGTGCGCTGCGTGTCCACGGAATGTCCCCTTACGGCTCATGGACGGCCCAGATGTCCCGGGCCGTCTGCGGATCGGTGACGAAGCGGAAGAGCTCGTGGTCGCGCTCGTACTGCTCGTAGATGCTCATGCCGCTCGTCAGGCCCAGCTCCTCGGCGCCACGGGCCTCGCGCAGGATGAGGGAGGACGGCTCGTATGCGTCGTTATGCACCCACGAGAGGCCGCCGGTCCTGACCTCGGGAAAGTAGGCCAACCCCCCATGCCGGCGAACATCCGCATAGTCGAAGCCGTAATCTCGTGCGCACCAGGCCCCGAAGGCCATGGGACGAGACGGATCGGCATTGACGGTGCAGTGGGCCCAGGCCGGCGGCACCACCACTACCTGCCCCGGCTTGGCATGAACCGCATAGCAGCTGCCAGGCTGGTCCTGGGCGCTCTCCTGCATGTAGATGACGGCCTCGCCGTCCCAGATCTCATAGACCTCTGGCGTGGAGCAGCCGCACGAGACGGAGACCGCATGCACATGTCCCTGGCTGCGTACGGGCTCGCTCCCCAGCGTGCCGCCGGCGTAGATCATCGCGCCATAGAGCAGGTTGCGCCCTATCAGGTCCGTGCGATCGGCCTTGCGCCCCACGTCCATCGACACGATGTAGGGGATTTCGGGTCCCGTGCAGCATGGGTCACGCAGGCTCTGCCTGATGTCGTCCAGATGCCGGCGCTCGGGCATCGGGCCAAAGGTGTCGGGACCGTACCTGAAGGTCATGGCCCGGTAGTCAGGTTCGATGTCGAATCCAGGGTCGAACCACATGGCTGCCCCCTCCTTCTAGTTGCGGACATAGGCTTGGATGACGGCAATGCGGCGGTCTGCCTCGCTCGTGTTGGTGATGCGGTAGGTGCCGACCCGTGCCGGCACGATGAAGGTCTCGCCGTAGTTCACGGGGAAGGGCTCGAAGGACCCATCGACGCTCTCCACTCGAGCGCTTCCGCCTTCCACCAGGTTGAGCACGTTGACGCTGTCGTGACATTCGAGCCTGGCGGAGCGCGTGAACCAGTGGCGGCGCGTCTCGATGAACTCCAGCTCGTTGAGACCGGTATGCTCCTCGACCACGCCTTCCTGCGAGGAGAGGTTCTGGTGCGGATCTGCCGCACGGTCGATGAGCCGTGTGGCGCAGAGCTCGGTGTCGCGTGAGGTCAGGATGTTGCGTGCACCATGCTCCACATGGGTCGGACGGGGGATGCCGTCGAGGCCGACGCGGTCCCAGTCCCACAGCTTGAAGGTGAATACATAGGGCGTGGCGCTGATCTCGAGAATGACGGTGCCCGCGCCCCCGCAGTGGACTGTGCCTGCGGGAATGTGCACGTGGTCATGCTTGTCCACCGGCAGGCGGTTGACATAGGCCCCATCGGGGAAGCGAATCTCCCCGGCGGCGGCGCGCTCGAGGTCGCGCACCATGTCATCTTTGTTGACGCCGGTCCTCACGCCCAGGTACACATGCGACCCTGCCATGGCGTCGAGGATGTAGTAGCTCTCATCCTGCGTATAGGCCATGCCAAAGCGGTCCCGGATGTACTCGGTGAGCGGATGCACCTGCAGGCTCAGGTTGCCGCCACCCATGGTGTCCAGGTAGTCGAAGCGTATGGGGAATTCGGTGCCAAACCGTGCATGCACCTTGGGGCCCAGAAGCTCGTCGGGATGGAAGAAGACCAGATCGAGTGCCGGCACCTCCACCTCGATGCCCCCAAAGTCCATGAGAAGGGAGTTCTCCTCCGGCACGCCATCGAAGGCCCAGCCGAAATTGGGTGCCTCGGGGTCCAGGCCAAAGTGCTCCTGCATCCAGCGGCCTCCCCAGACGCTCTGATCGAAGTAGGGGACCAGCCTGAAGGGACGAGCGGACAGGCGAGCGAGCGCCTCCCTGCAGGCGGCGCCATCCACCATGCGTGGGTCATCAGGACGGTTCGTATCAAGCACCAGGTCGGCCGTTGGCATCACGACCTGCTTGAGACGGTCCGCCATTCGCCACTCGAAGAAGTAGCCTCGCTTGAACTTGCGCAGCGCGTCCTCCCCGTCGTTGCCTGCCTTCCAGTTGGGCATCCCACGACGGTGGCGGCACTGGATCTCCCAACGGGTGAGATCGGCATAGACGACAAGGTCGGGCTCGCAGAGAAGGGTGGCACCGAAGCCCATGGCCACCACAAGGCCATGCGCTCCCGCCACTTTCGTGCGTGCGGCCTCCAGGCGCTCGTCGTCAAAGAACTGGTCGATGGTGTAGTGGGACATGACGCCGAAGACGCGGTCGTTGGTGATGGTGTCGGCGATTCGAGCTTGGACGCGATCGACGTCCCAAGAGAAGTCGTCCGCTCGAAGCACGACGGAGGGCGAGAGGAGGGGGAGAATCCCTCGCTCAAGCTCGGATAGGTCCACGCCCGGATAGCATTCCAGCGCCAGGACCGCAGGCCCGGCGGTTGTCGCGGCAAGCCGCGCATCGATGGCCCCGGCGATGTCGTGCCAGCTGCGCCAGGCGGGCCCCAATTCGGGGAAATGCGTACAGGGACGTGTCTCATACATGGATGACGTACCTCCTCGGAGGTCTAGCTTACCGCTTTACAAATTATCCCTTGAAAGTAAGTACTAAATAAGTTAATACGAAACGTATACCAGTATAACGGTGATCACTCACGAAGACTGAAGAGTCGTTTTTGGCGTCCGGGAGGATGGCTTCGGCGTTTAGCGAAAGGAGTTCTCATGGAAGGAATAAAGGGCAAGGTCGTGGTGGTTACCGGTGCAGCGAGTGGCATCGGAAAGGCAACCGTGAAGCGCTTCTCGGACGAGGGGGCGCTCGTCGCGATGCTCGACCTGAAGCAGGACGCACTTGAGGCGTCTGCCGAGGACCTGGGCCTTGCCGAGGGCGCATATATGGTCCAGCCTGTTGACGTCACGGTTGACGGGCAGGTCTGCTCCGCAGTGAGTGCGGTAGTTAAAAGGTTCGGGCGCATCGATGTCCTGTGCAACATAGCGGGAATCGGTGGCAGGGTCGGTCCCGTGGAGGACCAGCCCGTTTCCGATGCGCGCACGGTCATCGAGGTCAATCTCCTGGGCACGTACTGCATGATCAACCGCGTCCTGCCTGTCATGAAGGCTCAGGGCGAGGGCGTGATCCTCAATACCGCCTCGGTGGACGGAACCGCGTGCTACGCATATGAGGCCCCCTATGCCATGAGCAAGGCGGGGGTCATCCACCTCACGCAGTGCCTCGCCAATGAGAACGGCAACACGATCCGCGTCAACTGCGTGTCACCCGGCTGGGTCAAGACCCCGATGATGGATGAGACGGCAGACGGCTTTGGTGGCATGGACTACCAGAACGAAGGCGACCTGGTGGACTACGGTCCCCTCGGTCGTGCGGAGGAGCCCTCCGAGATAGCGGGCATATTCGCCTTCCTGGCGTCCGACGACGCGAAGGTCCTCAACGGTGTGGACATCCACGCTGACGGAGGCAAATACCTGGGAAAGCAGTAGCAGCTTAGGAGACGGGGCGCACGCCCTCCTGTGGCGACGCCCCGTCTTTCCCGACAAGTTTGGTTCGGACCATCAACACGTAAGGATGCGACCCAGATGATCAAGTATGACAGGCAGCACGAGCTGGACAGCGTCAATGGCGCGCTCGCGATTCGTCCCCAGATCGAGAGGGTGGTGGACGAGATCTGCGAGAGGGGCTACGACCTCATCTGCTACATGGGCATCGGCGGCACGTGGGCATCTGCGCTCCAGGTCGAGTCCCACGTCAAGGAGCTCAGCGACCTCCCCATCACGGTGGAGAACGCGGGGCAGTTTAACGTCGTGGGCAACAGGCGCATCACCAAAAAGAGCGTCGTGGTCTTCTCGTCCGTGTCCGGCAACACCGCAGAGATGGTCGCTGCGATGGAGACCCTCAAGAGGGAAGGCGTCACCACCATCGGGTTCGTGGACGTCGCGGACTCCCCGTTGGCCAAGGACGCCACCCACTGCATCACCTACCCCGAGAACGAGCAGCTCAAGTTCTCCATGGTCGCCGACCGCTTCATGGAGAACGCCGGACAGTTTCCGCAGTATGAGGAGTACTACGCTCAGCTTGATGCCAACCTCGCCGAAGGTCTCGCGAGCGTCGCCGTGGCGTCCGACGAGTTTGCGCGGGACTTTGCCCAAGAGCATCACGACGATCCGATCCACTACTTCGTCGGCGCTGGTGGGCAGTACGGCTCCACGTACTCCTACGCCATGTGCTACTGGGAGGAGCAGCACTGGTTGCGCACCAAGTCCATTCATGCCGCGGAGTTCTTCCATGGCATGTTCGAGGTCGTGGACAGGGACACCAATGTCACGGTCTTCCTAGGAGAGGACGCCGAGCGTCCGCTTGCCGAGCGTGTGGCCAAGTTCCTGCCCAAGGTCTGTGCGCGCTATACGCTGATCGATTCGAAGGACTACGAGCTCAAGGGGATCTCTTCCGAGTACCGTGGCTATCTGAGCCACCTCGTGACGCATCAGGTCACCAACCGCATCGACATTCACATCGAGCGCATCAACTGCCATCCGATGGAGATCCGTCGCTACTACCGCCAGCTCGCGTACTAGGCATCTTGGCGTGGCCATCCCGGCCCGGGATGGCCACGCCCCACTTTGCGTTCGTCCCGGAGGATTTACGTTGTGCAAGGGAGTGCCTTATGTCGACAATTGCCATGCGTGACGTCTCCGTCATGGGGACGTCCTACGTGCACCACTCATTCGAGTACTTTCTGGACTCCATGTGCGAGCTTGGTATCCATGGTATCGACCTCTGGGGCGCGGAGCCCTTCTACTGCAGGCTCGACTACCCAGACAGCCACTCTGCGATGCAGCGATTGAGGAAGATGCGTGCGGAGATGGAGGCCAGGGACCAGCGCGTCACCATCTATACGCCGGAGACCCTCGGCTACCCGTTCAACTTCAGCGATCCCAATCCCGCCCTCACCCTACGGACCATCGAGTACTTCAAGTGGGCGTTCGAGGACGCACACGTGCTCGGGTGCAACCGCGTGTTCATCAACAGCGGCTCGGGGCTCAGAGACCTCTCGCGTGAGGAGTCCCTCAAACGATGCGTGGACACGTTCAGGGTCATACTCGACCTCGCCGAGGCGGAAGGCATCATCGTCCCCCTCGAGCAGCTGCAGCCGTACGAGTCCAACCTTGTGGTGGGGCTTGGGGATGTGCGCCACATGCTTGAGGCGGTCGGCTCGCCCAACCTGAGGGTCTGCGTTGACCTCACGGCCATGGAGGTCCAAGGGGAGGACCTCGAGCAGTACTTTGACGCCTTCGGAGACAAGGTGGAGTGGATCCACTACTCCGACAGCCACCACGAGGTTGTAGGCAGCGGCGCCTACGGGAGGGACAAGCTTGCGGGATTCATCCGCACGCTTGAGGACCATGACTTCGAGAACGGCATCGATCTCGAGATCAACGACTCCATCTACTGGGAGGACCCCCATGGGCCACATGTTGAGACGTGCAGGTACCTGCGCGAGGAACTGGGCCTGAGGGACTAGGCCCCCCGTTCTGGCGCGCACCCTTCCCGTTCGGTGGCCCCTCGCATGCGTGCCCATGCCTGAGGGGACGGGCGTCGACATGGCTTGGCCGACCTTGTCCCCTCCGGCGCTCTGTGCCGGAGACTCTTAGCAGCCTGACCCTTCCATCCCGCAAAGCATGCGGATGGCGCGCTCTATGGCCGTGTTCCAGAAGAGGAAGTCGTGACGTCCGGGCCAGCTGGAGAAGCTGTTTTGTATGCCAAGACGCGTGAGTTCCCGTGCGACCTCCTCGACGTACGGACAAAATGGGTCATCGGTTCCGACCATCTGGATGATCCTGGGGATGGCGCCGGCACCATGGCTGAGGACGGACATTCTCGCGGTGCTTGCTATCGAGTCGTCCTCAAGGGGTCCCGAGGGTCCGAACACCGCCCTCCACTCGTCGCTGCCGAAGAAGAGGCTCGAGAAGTCGTTTACGAGGGCCAGCGGGTCTGTGACGGGGGAGAGGGCGACGGCGCCTCCGTAGCGGTCGGGGTTCTCGAGCGCAATCCTCAGGGCACCAAAGCCGCCCATGCTCTCGCCCGCTATGAACGTGTGGTTCCTGTCGGAGGGGAGCCTGAACCAGGTGTGGATGAGGCCTGGCAACTCTTGGGAGATCCAGTCAAGGTAATGCGGACCGTAGGTCACGTTCTCGTAGAAGCTGCGGTTGCCGTCCGGCATGATGACTGCGAAACCGTAGATTTTGGCGTAAGCCTCGATCATCGAGAAACGCGTCCACTCGTTCGAGTTGGAGCCAAGCCCGTGCAGAAGGTATAAGACGCGGACCTCATCATCTATCTTGGTCCAGAAGTCCTCGGACTCATCTGGTATGATCACGTTCACATGCTGGGTGATACGCAGTGACTTGGAGTAGAGGTCTCCGCTCAGGGTGCTCATGGCCCGACTCCTTCCGACAGCGCCCGTCCTCGTCGTAGCGTATGGGAAAACCATCGAGATGCCAAGTCATACCATGGCAGGGATGCCCGATGCATCGGTTTGCGCAAGGCGTTGGGAAAACCTGGGGGCAGAGTCCGCACGTCACGTGTTACTTAAAAGTATAGATAACCATTACGGTAAATTTATACCACTTACCGAAAGGTAAATAAGTATGGAATAATAATTGACCACTTGTGCAATCCTACTCCCTAAGGGTACCGGGGGCGATTGCCAGTCTCCCGGCGTCTCGAAACGCTAGCGATGAAACGAGAGGAGTGGGCATGTCTGGCAACAAAGAAGTTGTCAAGGGTGGCGAGGGCATGGAGCGTCACCTCGGCCTGAGCACGGCAATCGCGCTCGGTGTCGGAACTACCATCGGCTCAGGAATCTTCACATCGGTCGGCGCGGTTGCCGCGGCGGCTGGCGCGCCGCTTCTGACGATCCTCGCCTTCCTGCTCGGCGGCATCATCATGATTCCGCAGAACCTCATCTATGCGGAGTATTCTACGGCCTACTCAGAGGACGGTGGACAGTTTGTCTACTTCCGCGAGGCCGGATGGCCGTTCATGGCCATGTTCTTCATCTGGTCCTGCTGGTGGGCCTCTGATCCCGTTGGCATCGCGATCATGGCCCTCACGGTCGCGAACTACCTCGCGTTCTTCACCGGCTGGTCCTCGATGGTCGTCTCTGTCATCGCATGCCTGCTGATCATCTTCTTCACTTGGCTGCATATGTGCCATAAGCATGCGGGCGCCAAATGGCAGAACTTCATTACCGCGTTCAAGGTCATCCCGTTCCTGCTCCTTGTCGTCGTCGGCCTGTTCTTCATCAGTGGCGGCAACTTTGGGGCCGCTCCCGTCGCGAGCTCCGCTGCCGCCTCGGGAAACATCTTCGGCGCAATGATCGCCGGCGTTGCCGCGACCACGTGGTCTTATGACGGCATGCAGACCTGTGTCACCATGGGTGGTGAGGTCAAGAACCCCAAGAGGAATATGCCGATCGCCCTGATCGGTACGGTCTTCGCGGTCACCCTGCTCTACGTCCTGCTATCCGTCTCTGCCGTCGGCCTGGTCGACATCGACGTCCTCGCCGCATCCGACGCGCCTGTCGCCGAGGCGTTCTCGCACATTCCCGGCATCGGCACCCAGGCCGGTACCGTTGCCGCCATCCTCGCCGTCGTTGTCGTAACCGGCTCCCTGTCCTCCCTCATCATGTTCCAGGCTCGTGGAGAGATGAAGGCCGCCCAGGAGGGCTACTGGTGGCGTTCCTGGGGCAAGATCGACCCCAAGTACGACTCCCCTGTCGTCTCGATGCTCTGGCAGTCTGGCTTTGCGCTCGTTCTCGTCTGGGCGACCAGCATCCAGTCCCTTGTCGCCATCTTCACCTTCATCTGCCTGCTGCGTAACGCCCTGCTCTTCTGTGCCTGGTTCTCCCTGAAGAGGAAGTCCAACTACCACCCGACCTTCAAGGCCCCCGGCGGTCCGGTCATGGCCATCCTTGCCATCGTCCCGTCGTTGATCCTGATGTTCGGCGAGCTGAGCGGCATCATCTCGGGCGAGGTCCCCCTGTTCAGCTTCAATCCGATCAGCGCCGGCATCTTGGTCGTCATCTCGGCGCTGCCGTTCTTCCTGCGCTGGAGGAGGGTCAACGCCGACATCATCGAGGAGGCCGAGGCCCGTCGTAACGCCGAGATCAAGAAGGAGGTTGCCGAGGAGGCCGCGGTCCAGTAAGGGCAGAACTGCAGCACCGTAGCAGGTGATCATCTGAGCCATCTGAACATTGCCACCCGGCCGTCGGACGAGAGTCGATTGTCGGGTGGCCGCTCTCTGGAGGTGTCAGGATATGCTGATGAACAGGCTCACGAGTCAGGAGATCTTCGACTGGTGCTCCATCCCTTGGCGGGAGCTCGATGGGAGGGCCAAGAAGATCAAGCTCGCCGTCCGCAAGGACCGCAGGGAGATGATGGAGGAGATAGGCAGCCTCATGGCCGACGAGGTCAAGGAGCGCAATGCCCAGGGGCTGCCGACGAAGTGGGTGCTCCCCGCAGGTCCCTGCGACGAGTACGACGGCTTCATCAGGAGGGTGAACGAGGAGGGGATCGACTGCACGAACCTCTGGGTGTTCCACATGGATGAGTTCCTCGACTGGCAGTGTCGCCCGTATCCCGTCTCGGACGCCTATGAGAGCCTCGAGGGCACCATGGCGGCTTGCTTCTACGACAGGATCGACGAGGAGCTGCGGCCCGGGGAGGACCACAGGATCTGGCCAAGAATCACGAACCTCGACTACCCGGACGAGATGTGCGACAAGCTCGGCGGCGTCGACACCGTGTGGGCGGGCGTGGGGGCCACGGGCCTCATTGCGTTTGACGAGGAGCCTCGCGACTACTGGTGCCGACCGACGGTCGAGGAGTACGCAGACTCCAAGACGAGGATCGTCGACATCAACTCCGATACCATGTTGGCGATGGCGGAGCGCTCGTTCGGCACCTGCCTCGACCGCGTCCCGCCCAAGGGCCTTACCATCGGCTTCCACGTCATCTGTTCCGCCAGGCGGGCGGTCTACATGGTGGCGACCGGCGACTGGAAGAAGACGGTCTGCCGCATCATGCTCTTCAGCGATCCGACGACCGAGTACCCCGTCACCATCCTGCCCAAGTACGTGCCTGACGTGACGCTCTACACGGACGAGTACACGATCGACCATCCCATGTCACACGAGACGAAGGGGTGGTAGGGATGTCGGCAAAAGACGTCATCGTCCTCAACAGCCATGGGGTGGGGCAGTACGCGTATTGCGACCGCATGCCCCGCTGGGGGGAGACCCTCTCGGTCAGGAAGTGGCATATCGCCGAAGACGGCGGGAAGGGCTCTAACGTGACCGTGGCGCTTGGGCGCCTTGGGCTGAACGTGGCCTACGTCGGCAAGGTGGGGAATGACGCGTGGGGCGACCTCGGTGACAGATGGATGCGCGAGGCAGGCGCGGATACGACCTACCTCTACCGCGACCCTGGCGTATCGACGGGGACGGGTCTCGTCCTCATCGCGCCCGACGGTCGAAACTCGATCATCGATGGGGACAGCTCGGGCGCCGCCCTCACCATCGAGGAGGTAGACGCCGCAATCGACGCGATGGCCGGCTCGAAGTACTTCGTCACGGGCTTCGAAATACCCAAAGAAGTCGCGCTTGCCGGTGCTCGCCATGCCTGCGAGCTGGGTATGAAGACCGTCCTCAACCCGTCACCGCTCCCAGAGGGAGGGCTCTCCCCGATCGGCTACATCGACTACCTCTTCGTGAACGAGGTGGAGTCCGAGCACATTGCGGGCGTCTCGGCGAACGATCCGAGGGAGCTTGCGGCTGCGGTGCTCAGGGTGACCGGTGCGAAGAACGTTGTCGTGACCCTGGGTTCCGAGGGCTCCTGCGCCCTTACGGAGGAGGGCGACTTCATCGAGGTCGATCCCGTCCACGTGGACAACGTGGCCAACACCGCCGGAGCTGGAGACGGCTTCATGGCCGCTACGGTGGCCGGGCTCGTGCGGGAAAAGCCCCTGCGCGAGGCCATGGAGTGGGCGAGCCACTATGCCGCGCTGGTAGTCACCATCGACGGCACCATCCCCGCCTATCGTCCCCTCGACGAGGTCGAGGCCTTCATCGAGAGGGGATGTCTTGTCATAGGGTGACAGCTTTCTTTCTGGTGGCATGGAGCACAATTGAGGTTATCTGTATCTATTTCAAGAGGGAACGGAGCTCGTGGGATGTCACACTACATCACCGGCGTACTGACCGAGATCTGCACGCCGTTCAGGGAGGGCGGGCAGATTGACTTCGAGTACCTGCACGATCTGATTGCTTGGCAGATCGGCTGCGGCATCGAGAACTTCTTTGTCAACGGCTATGCGGGTGAGTCCTTCGAGCTCTCGTTTGACGAGAAGCTCGAGGTTCTCGGCTGCGTCCACGAGGCAAGCCAGGGGCGCGCCAAGATCATGGGATGCTCCTTCGAGAATGACCTCCGTGCAAACAGGAGGCTCCTCGACGCCTACGAGGAGACGGGAATGTGTGACTGCTACTGCGTCACCGCACCCCCCTTCTACAAGTTCTCCCAGGCGGCGCTCTACGACTGGACGGCCGAGCTGATTGATTATGCCAAGCGTCCCGTATTCATCTACAACTGTCGCGAACAGGGTGTCATGTACGCGCCCGAGACCCTGGGCAAGTTGGCACGCGAGCACAAGAACCTGCGCGGATTCAAGGATGCGTCGACTGACATCATCAACTTCCAGAACGACCTGCTTCAGGTCGATCCCGAAGACTTCGACCTCGTGGGCGGCTGTGACGGATTTGACGGCATCATGGTGCTCCTCGGTGGCGTGGGCTGCGTCTCCTTCATGGCCGTGCCCTTCCCTCGCGAGATGAAGGAGATCGTCGACAAGGGCCTCGCTGGCGACTGGAAGGGATGTGTCGAGGCCCAGCAGAAGGTCCTGCGCATACGCAACATTCTCAAGAAGACGCCGTTCAACGCGGGTTGGAACTGGGCAATGCAGTATGGCTTCGGGCGCCCGACCATCTCTCGCATGGGCGAGAAGCAGGACTGGGTTCCCCTTGAGGTCAAGAGGGAGCTTGATGACCTCATGGTCGAGTACGGCTACCAGAGCCTTGGCGACAAGATCTCACCGACCGAGCTTGACGAGGAGCTATCCGGAAGGACGGACTTCCGCTGAGCACGGGCGCTCGAGGCGATGTGCCCATCGGTTGAGGTGGGGGACCCCGGCATACCCCATCCCAGTCACTTGTTGGAGATCGGCGGCAATAGGTTCAATGGGGCCGCACGGGGCGGGCCCGGATCCGCCTCCGAACAAGGAACGGAGCGTTGAAATGGGCAAGAACGGACCTATCGACGTGATCGTGATGAACTCCCATGGCGTCGGCCAGGTGTGCCGCGTCCACCGCCTCCCTCGTCGCGGCGAGACCATGGAGGCCTGGGACTGGCATGTCGAGGAGGACGGCGGCAAGGGTGCCACCGTCTCTGTCGCGCTGGGTCGCCTGGGTGTCTCGACCGCTTACATCGGCAAGGTCGGCTATGACCCCTGGGGCGACCTGGGAGACAAGTGGATGAGCGAGTCTGGGGTGGATACCACCCACCTGTATCGCGACCGCAGCGTCTCCACGGGTACCGGTCTCATCATGATCGACGACGATGGGCTCAACACCATCGTCGATGGCGATTCCGCCTGCAAGGCACTCACTACCGAAGAGATCCATGATGCCATAGGGGCCATGAGGGAGGCCAAGGTCTTCATCACGGGCTTTGGCATGCCCTACCAGAAGGCCCTCGCTGGTGCCAGGATCGCCAAGGCGGAGTTTGGCATGGAGACGTTCTGCAACGCGTCGCCGCTGCCGTCTGACCTTCTGGGCAACCTCAGCTTCGTGGACCACCTCGTTGTCAACGACGTCGAGGGCAGGGTGCTGTGCGGGTTGCCGGAGGACTCCGGCGTGTCCTTCGAGGACGTCTGTCACAAGATAGTCGCCGATCACGGCTGCCACGGCGTGATCATGACCTGCGGTCCCGATGGCTCTGCCGTGCTCGATGGCGATGAGTACTTCTTCGTCGAAGGCACCAGGGTCAAGGCCGTCTATACGATTGGCGCCGGCGACGGCTACCTTGCCGCCACGGCAGCAGGGCTCGTGTGGGGCAAGCCCCTCAGGGAAGCGTGCGAGTGGGCCAGCAAGTATGCTGCCTGTAAGGTTACGCGCGAGGGGACGATGACCAACCGTCCCGGTGAGGGCTATCCTCCGCTCGCCGACGTCGAGGAGTGGATGAGGGCGCACGACGAGCAGTGAACCGAGCAGTGAAGCGCCCCATAGCATGGCCGCTACCATGCTCCCGGATACTGCAGGGTGACCGCCGAGCTCCGGGCCCCCTCGTCCATGCAGGCCGGTATATCCTTGCCCTCGAGGACCCCCTTGAGGAAGCCTGCGATGAAGGAATCGCCCGCACCCATGGTGTCCACGACGTCGACCTCGACGATGCCATGCTTGTAGAACCGATCGCCATCGTAGGAGAGGCTTCCGTGCTCGCCGAGCGTCACGGTGACGACCTTGGGTCCCATGGCCTGCTTGCGCTTCATGAACTCCCTGATCCGCTCGGTGTCATCCGACTCGAGGCCGAAGAAGGCATAGTCGACGTTGGGGATCGAGGCGTCGACAATGGGGTCGTCGGGCTGATCGGAGTAGTCGAACGCGATGGGCGTGCCGTGGGCCCTGATCTTTCCCAGGTCCTCGGCCGTGTGCCCCCAGATACCGCTCACGACGAGGTCCTGTGAGCAGAGGAACTCGACGTCCTCGTCGGTCAGCCTGAAGTCCTCCATCACACCCTCGACGTAGTCGCCGAACACGCGGTTTCCGCTGACGATCTCGACGTAGGTCACGGCGGTGGGGCCTTCGTCCACATGGACGTGGCTCGTGTCGACGCCCCTTGCGTCAAGTGCGTCAACGAGGAGCTTCCCCTGCTCGTCGGTACCCACGGCACCGGTGTAGGAGGCGTCCACGCCCATCCGCCTGAGGTATACGGCAACGTTGACCGGGTTTCCCCCTGGATACTGCCTGCCCTCCTTTTCGTACACGTCGACGCAGTTATCACCCGTGGTGGCAACCTTCACGATGATCCCCCCTAGAGTCAAAGGCGTATACACCCTCACTATAGGAGGACTGGATGCCCCCTTATGGTTGTATTCGTGTAGGGGTATGAAAATATCGCCTATCGGTATATAGATTCACATCGCTGTGCCTCGGCTTTGAAAATTAGTAGAAGTGGTGTTGAACGTTATAAAAAATACGGTAAACGGTAGTTGTGACATTCGTCCACAGTATGTGTGAGAATGATAATATATAAGTATATAATATTTACATACCAGACGGAGGAGATGCGAATGAAGGCGGCCTGCATTGGCGATAACTGCGTCGACTACTATCGCAACCTCGATCGCGGCTATCCCACGGGGAACGCCGTTGATACGGCGGTCAACATGCAGCATCTCGGGGTCCCTTCGGCAATCATCTCGACGACCGGATCTGACGAGTATGGGGCCTGGATGATCGAGTCCCTTAGGAGGGAGGGCCTCGACACCTCGCACCTCAAGGTCGCGAAGGGTAGGACTGCCGTCACGTACATGGACCTCGAGGGCCTGGACCGTGTGCATGGCGAGTACGAGGAGGGCGTCCTGGCCGACATGGTCTTTGATGACGAGGACGTCCGATTTGCCTGTACGCACGACATCGTGCATACCGCCCTCTGGGGAAACGCCGAGTCCACCCTTCCCAGAATCCATGAGGCTGGCATCCTCGTGAGCTTTGACTATGCCGACAGGCTTGACCATCCGCTGGTCGAGAGCACGCTCGGCTCGGTCGACTATGGCTTCTACTCCTATCACAGGGGCAAGGATGACTTCATCCGAGACTTCCTCAGGGACAAGGTGGATCGGGGCCTCAAGGTCGCCACCGCCACCTTTGGCGAGGAGGGGAGTCTCTCCTGGGATGGGGCCAGGTTCTATGACGGTCCGGTCTATCCGGCGGAACACCTGACCAATACGGTCGGTGCCGGCGATTCGTTCGTCGCGGGCTTCCTTGTGGGCGTCCTCAACGGTGATGGCACTGACGGCTGCCTGGACCGTGGCGCACGCATCGCCTCTCGGATAGTGAGCGTCTTTGAGCCTTGGGTCGTCAGCGAGTGACCACCTATCCGATGGGGGGTGGTCATCGGATGCCGAGCGGCAGAAGGGGCCTTTGACTTTTCGTCAAACGGCTGGCAGTGGGGTTGCAGGAGAAAGGACGGGGTATGTTCAAGATCGGCATGTTCACATCAGGTTATCAGCGCAACAACATCGAAGATATGTTCATCGACGCCAGGCGCTTTGGCTATGACTACATAGAGCTTTGGGGAGGGCGTCCCCATGCATATGCTCCTGACCTTGCCGATGGTGACATCGATGAGATCATCCGCCTGCGCGACAAGCATGGTGTGCCCATCACGGGCTTCTGCCCCGAGCACAACGCCTATCCCTATAACTTCATGATCGGATCCGAGCGCCAGCGCGAGGATGCCGTTCGCTACCTGAAGGTCTGTCTTGACCAGGCGAAGGCCCTGGGTTCGGACTTCATGCTTATCTCGCCTGCTCATGCGGGGTACGAGACGACGTATGCGCAGATGCATGACCGTCTGTACAGGACCGTAGAGGACCTGGCCGCCTATGCCAAGAACATCGGCGTGAAGCTCGTCGTAGAGACGCTCACCCCCGAGGAGTCGAACTGCTTCAAGAACGCCGACGATCTCCTCGACCTCTTCGAGCACGTGGATAACGACTATCTGTATGGCATGATGGACATCGTGGTGCCGTTCATCCAGCAGGAGCAGATGACGAGCTACTTCACGCTGCTCGGGGACAAGCTCTACCACCTGCATATCCCTGACTCCAATGGTGTCGACGCGACCCACCTGGTTCCGGGCGAGGGCGTCATGCCATACAAGGAGCTCCTGCAGGAGATTCGCGATCTGCCCTACGAGCGGACCGCGACGATCGAACTCGTCACCAACTACCTGAGCGAGCCGCGCCTCTACTCGAGGCGCTCCATCGACAATGTGCGCGCAATGCTCGACGAGTAAGGGCATGGGTGGGAAGACATGTTCATCGACGTTCACGCTCACCCAGCGTTCTATGAGCCGATCAACGATGACCCAAGACGCGAGGAGATGCGCCACGAGGTGCTCGACATCCACCTCAACGGCATAGCCAAGCTCGAACACGTCTTGAACCAGATGCGGCTTGCCGGCCTGGACAAGATGTGCCTCATTCCCCAGGACTATCTGAGCGAGGCTGGGTGCACGCCCGTCACGAACGAGGAGGTCAAGAGGCTCGTCGACCTGAGGCCTGACGAGTTCATAGGCTTTGCCGCCGTCGACCCACATGACCTCGAGGCGCCCGACAAGCTGGAGCACGCCTTCGCCGACTTGGATCTCAGGGGACTCAACCTGCATCCGGGCAGGCAGCGCTTCTATCCCATGGACGGTTGCGTGCAAGGACTCTATGACATCTGCGAGCGCTACAACAGGCCGGTGATGTTCCACACGGGGATGTCATGGGAGCCCCATACGCTTGCCAAGTACGGAAGGCCCGTCGAGTTCGAGGAGCTTGCGGAGACCAGGCCAAGGCTGCGCTTCTGCTTGGGCCACTTTGGGTGGCCATGGTTGGAAGAGGCGGCGATGCTTATGGTCAAGCACAAGAACGTCTATGCGGACACGGGACTCCTGTACTTCGACAGCGCGAGGGAGTTCTATGCGCATCTCTTTACACGAGAGCTCCCCAGCACCTGGATCGACAGGAGCCTCCGCCACCAAGTGATGTTCGGCAGCGACAGCCCACGCTTCGAGCAGATCAGGATGGCACGCGCACTGGACGGGCTGGGACTCAGGGAGAGCACGGTCGAACTGATCAAGGGTGCCAACGCACTCGACTTCCTCAATGGCTTGGAGCAGTGAGTGCCCATGGTGTTCGAAGAGAGCTTCACGTTCCTCACGAGCGAGTACAACCAGTACATACTCGTGACCGACAAGATCGAGCAGGCCGTACGGGAGAGCGGCATCAAGAACGGCATGGTGACCGCCATCTCGAAGCACACGACCGCCGGCATTACCACCAACGAGGCCCTTGAGTGCCTCGAGAGCGACATAGACGCCTTCCTTGCCCGCCTGGTCCCAGAGGACCATCCGTATTCCCATGCAAGGATGCTGTCGGACTACGGTTCGACGGCGGGCAACCCAACCGGGCACCTCAAGGCCCTGCTCACGGGGAATCACGCCCATTTCGTCGTGCGCGACGGTATGGTCGAGAGGGGTGGAGCACAGGAGGTCTACCTCTGCGAGTTCGACGGTCCGTCAGAGAGGACCCTCATCGTTCAGGTGATGGGAGACTAGACGCCTCCGCATGCCTCGGTGTGCCGGTGACGCAGCGGACCATGTCCGCGCAAAGGGGTTGTGGACCAACGGCTATAATGTGGGCGTAATCAGGGAGGCGTTGCAGGAGACGATACTTTGAATGGACTGGGACCCAGATGAGTTCAAGAGACGAGATTGCCGGACTCATCCAGTCTTTTATCATCGACAGGGGGCTAGGGCCAGGGGACAGGCTCCCGTCCGAGCGCGAGCTGTGCGAGATATGGGGCGTGAACAGGATGACGTTGAGAAACGCTATCAAACGCCTTGAGGAGCTCGGCGTGTTGGAGAGCAAGGTGGGTCTGGGCACCTTCGTCGCAAAGCCCAGAATCGTGCGCAACCTTCAGGACACCCTGAGCTTCTCGGACGCCGTTCGCGCTGCGGGCGGCAAGCTCACCAGGCACGTCGTGTACAGCGGGCTTGTCGAGGCAGACAAGTTTGCAATGAAGCACCTTCACGTCATGCTCGCCTCCCCCGTGCTGGCGCTGATCCGCGTCGCGAGCATCGATGGAGAGAAGGCCGCCATCGAAAACGTCCTTGTGAATGCCCGCGGCTGCGATGGCATAGAGCGGCATGACTATTCCGTGGAGTCACTCTACGGAGTGCTCCAGGATGACTACGGCATCATCGCGGACCATGGGTCAGAGAAGATCGACGTCACGTCGCTTGACGAGGACGAGGCGGGATTGCTTGGGTGCCCTGTGGGCGCGCCGGCGTTTTTCCAGGAGGGTCTGATGCTCAACCAAAACGGTGATCCCCTGGAGTACTTCACGAACGTGATCATGCCCCGTCACGTCATCTTGGGTACCGAACTCAGGCCTTTCGTCAGTGAAGATGGGACTAGGGATGTCTAGGATCGATGAGAACTCCCCTATTTTCATGCAGCTGCGCGAGGTTGTCCGTGGGCGCATCACCACCGGAGAGTATGCTCCCGGCGTCGCCATTCCCTCGGAGAACGTGCTGGCACAGACCTACGGGATCAATCGCCTTACCGTGAGAAGCGCGCTTGACGGCTTGGTGAAGGAAGGCCTCCTCAAGAGGGTCCAGGGCAAGGGCGTCTTTGTCGTGGGGAAGCGCATCGAGCGCAACCTCGACTACCTCACTGGGTTCCACAAGGCCATCGAGGGAGGGCTCTCGAACCCCGGGGTAAAGATCCTCGAGAGAAAGAGGCGCCAGGCAGGAGCCTTCTACGCCCATGAGCTGGAAATCTCTCCTGACGATGACATCATCTACATCAAGAGGCTCTGTTTCGCGGACGGTAAGCCCATATCCCTGGAACACGTCTACGTGCCCTTCGAACTGTTCCCCAACCTGCTGGATGTCGATCTCGAGGTGTTCTCCCTCCAGGAGATCTACGGCTTCTATGGCTCTGCCCCGGAGCGTGCCTGGCAGACCCTGGACATCGTTTCCGCCGAGCCCAAGCTGGCAAGGATGTTTGGGCTGGGAGAAGACCGTGACGTGCTGCTCTTCACCTGTTACACCTATAGGCCAGACGGTAGGATGATCGAGTTCATGCAGTCCTACAACAGAAGTGACTCGTGCTTCTTCACCGTCAAGGTCGCCAATAACTGACACAGCTGACTCTGCCATCGTGCCGCTCGTCTGATGCGGCCGACCGCTAACGTGGTCCATCGCGAAAGATCAGTCAGATGGTATAGATAATAGGTATAGTTATCTATTATCTACCCTGATGTGAAGGGATTGCTCATGGCAAGCGCTTACTTCATGGGAATCGACACGGGTACGTTTGCGAGCAAGGGCGTTCTCATTGATGCGGATGCCAGCGTCGTCGCCCAGAGCGCGGTAGGGCATGGCATGGAGAACCCACGTCCAAACTTCTACGAGCATGACGCCGAGGCCGTATGGTGGCATGACTTTTGCCAGATCAGCAACGAGCTCATCTCCAAAAGCGGAATCGACCCAAAGGAGATCGGAGGCGTCGCGGCAAGCGCGCTGGGCGCAGACTGCCTTCCGGTGGATGAGGAGTGCAACCCCCTTCGCAAGGCGATCCTCTACGGTATCGACGCACGCGCCCTCGACCAATGCCGTGAGCTTACGGAAATGTATGGCGAAACGCAGATCAGAGCCTGGTTCGGCCGTCCGCTCGGGTCCTCTGACGTGATGCCGAAGATCCTATGGATCAAGGAGAACGAGCCTGACGTGCACGCCCGCGCTCACAAGTTCCTGACCGGGTCGAGCTACATCACTGCCAAGTTGACCGGCGAGTACTACGTTGACAAGTTTCTGGGCCTCGCGAGCTTCAACCCGCTCTATGGCCAGGACGGACGACCCGACCCCAGGCTGTGTGGGCCAGTCTGTCGGCCAGACCAGCTGGCCAAGGTCGGCGAAACGACTGACATCGCCGGATGCGTCACGGCAAAGGCATCAGGCGAGACCGGCCTGGCGGAGGGAACGCCGGTGACCGTCGGAACGGATGACTCGGGCGCGGAGGGAATCTCGTGCGGCATCGGCAGACTGGGCGACCTGATGCTGCAGCTCGGCTCCTCCGTCTACATGTTCCTCGTCACGGACCACCTGGTGAGTGATGATCGAATCTGGCGCGAACGCTTCATCATCCCCGGCACGTTCGATGTGTCCGCCGGCACTAACACGGCGGGGACGTTGACGAGGTGGCTTCGCGACACTGTGTTCGTCGACCTCAAGAATGCCGCCGACGCCCGTGGGGAGAATGCCTACGCAGCAATGGCAAGGGAGGCCGAGGACGTGCCCTTGGGGAGCGACGGCCTCCTCTGTCTGCCGTACTTCGCGGGGGAGCGCACGCCCATCAACGATCCAGATGCGCGGGGCGCCTACTTTGGCCTTCGCCTCTCGCATACGCGCGCGCATCTCTGCCGGGCGGGGCTTGAGGGCGTCGCCTATTCCATCAACCAGCACTTCAGGATCTTCGAAGAAGACGGCCTCCCCATCAGGCGGGTGATGGCTGCTGGCGGAGGCACCAAGAACCCCCTGTGGATGCAGATCGTCGCCGACGTGACGGGCAAGGAGATCGCCGTCCCCTCGATTGGCATCGGGGCCAGCTATGGGGATGCGATGATGGCCGCCGTCGGCACGGGTGCCTGGAGCGGCTTTGACGAACTTGCGAGCAAGGTGCGCACGGGAGTCACGTATAAGCCCGACGGGGACAGCTACGAGAGATACCGTGAATACCAGGCGGTGTTTGACAGGCTGTACCCTGCCACCAAGGAGCTCATGCACGAGCTGCGAGGATAGGCGCAGGTTTGTTCCGGGGAAGTACGCCCAAGTCCAAGAGCCCTGCAGACAGCCCAAGATGATGGGGGTCGACCATGTGGATTGACGAACTGTTTGGTACCAGGAAACCCATAATCTCGATGCTTCACCTTGACCCGCTCCCCGGAGACCCACGCTTCGGTCACAATGGGGGGACCCTCAAAGGTGCCGTCGAGCATGCCAAGAGGGACCTGGACGCACTCCAGAGGGGAGGCGTGGACGGGGTCATCGTCTCGAACGAGTTCTCCCTTCCGTACCAGCGTCACATGGACTACGTGACCCCGGCCTCCATGGCCTACGTCATCGGCCAACTCAAGCCCCAGCTGTCCGTGCCGTACGGCGTGGATGCCATCTCCGACGGACTTGCGTGCATAGAGCTTGCTGCCGCGTGTGAGGCCGCCTTCGTCCGCGGCACGTTCTCTGGCGTCTATGTAGGTGACGGCGGGCTCTATGACAACGACTTCTCTGTGCTCATGAGGAGGAAGGCCGCCCTTTGCCTTGGCGACCTTAAGATGCTGTACTTCATCAACCCCGAGTCTGACCGGAGCCTGGATACGCGTGCCCTGTCGGACATCGCCGCTTCGACGATCTTCAAGGCACACCCCGATGGGCTCTGCGTGTCGGCGGCCTCTGCGGGCTCCGATGTCGACAGGGACTTGATCGACTCCGTAAAGAGGAAGAACCCAGAGGTAGCCGTCCTGGTCAATACAGGCTGTCGTCCCGATACCATCCGCGAGAAGCTCTCTGTCTGCGATGCCGCCGTCGTTGGGACGTACTTCAAGGAGGGGGGCCGCTTTGAGGATGCGCGCTTCGACAACGTCCGCGTGGACGTCGATCGTGTGAGAGAGTTCATGGACGTCGTCCATGATGTGCGCGTGGGTCTGCAGCGATGACGGACACATGACTGGCAACGGGCTGTGACCGATCTCTCGCTCGGTCCGGACGACTTGGTGCCGTCGCGACATTCGACGGCACCAAGTCGCATTCCTTTACGATGAGGGGGCAGGGGCAGGGGCGGAACTTCCTCGTCCTCTCGTCCGGCTTCGAGGCACGGGAGCAGAGCCAGGCCCCTCCGTGCGTCGCGCCCCTACGCCATGATCTTGCGGAACAGTTCCTTTACCTGCTCGTGCGTGGCCTCGCGGGGGTTGCCGGGATAGCAGGCATCGGCGAGGGCGTCATCTGCCAGCTGGTCCAGGTCCTCCTCCACAAGTCCCCTGCACGTCTTGGGGATGCTGACGTCCTCAGAGAGCCTGCGCACGGCGGCGATGGCCGCGTCGGCGGCCTCCTCGGTGCTCATGCCCGTGGTGTCGACGCCCATGGCCGTGGCGATCCTGGCCTGCCGCTCGGCCACGACGGGCTTGTTGAACTCCATGGAGATGGGCAGCAGCATGGCGCACGCGACGCCGTGCGGCGTGTCGTAGTGGGCCGAGAGCGTGTGCGCCATGGCGTGGTCGATGCCCAGGCCCACGTTGGAGAAGCCCATGCCAGCGATGTACTGGCCCAGAGCCATGCCCTCGCGGCCCGAGGCAGGCTCGCCCGCCTTCGCCTCGGCGTAGGCGTCGCGTAGGTGCGAGCTGATGAGGCTGATGGCCTCGTAGTGGAACATGTTCGAGAGCTCCCAGGCTGCCTTGGTCGTGTAGCCCTCGATGGCGTGGGTGAGCGCGTCCATGCCGGTGGCGGCGGTGAGGCCCGCGGGCATGGAGGCCATCATGTCGGGGTCGACCACGGCGACCTCGGGGATGTCGTTGGTGTCCACGCACACGAACTTGCGGACCCTCTCTGGGTCGGTGATCACGTAGTTGATGGTGACCTCGGCAGCGGTGCCGGCCGTGGTGGGCACGGCGATGGTGAAGGTGGCGTGGTTCTTGGTGTCCGCCACGCCCTCGAGCGAGCGCACGTCGCCGAATTCGGGGTTCTCCTTGATGACGCCGATGGCCTTGGCGGTGTCCATGGAGGAGCCGCCGCCGATGGCTACGATGCAGTCGGCACCGGACTCGTTGATGGCCCTCACGCCGTCCTGGACGTTCTGGATGGTGGGGTTGGGCTTGATCTCGGAGTACAGGTCCCAGGCCACGCCGGCCTCGTCCAGAAGGTCGGTGACCCTGGAGGTCACGCCGAACTTCACGAGGTCGGGGTCGGAGCAGACGAAGGCCTTCTCCAGGCCGTGGCGCTTGATCTCGCCGGGGATCTCCTTGATGGCACCCGAGCCGTGATACGAGATGGTGTTGAGGACGAAGCGATTGACACCCATGACTTGTACTCCAATCGATGCTCTTTTGAACATTCCAAGACCTAGTGCGACTGGTTGGGTTGCGCTGGTTCCTTACGGTCGCACATCAGGAGGTGATTCGCAACCAAAATGGTCTCCCCATGCTGGTTAATTACGGCTAGGCTTTCAATCACCACTCCCTGGTCGGGATGCTTCTGGCTGTCATGCTTGTCAGAGACGGTCACTTCTGTATGGATGGTGTCCCCAATGAAGACAGGGCGGATGAAGCGCAGGTGGTCGTAGCCATATGAGAATGCGACGGGGTTGACGAACGATGCCGTCAGGCCGACCCCTACGCTGAAGGTAAGCGTTCCGTGTGCCATTCGCTGGCCAAAGGGCGTGTTCTTTGCAAACTCCGCATCGACGTGGTGTGGGAAGAAGTCTCCGGTTTGACCTGCATGGATGATGATGTCCGCCTCGGTGATGGTCCTTGCCCCGGTGACCCTCTTCTCCCCAAGCTCGTAATCTTCGAAGTACTTAGCCTTCTCCTCCATTTTCGTCTCCTCTCTTCCTGCCCGGCGCCGTGGCTTGGCAACCGGAATCCTTCCGGGGTTCGCTCCCGTCTCGTTCGACCAAGTTGGCCAGGGGGAGCAGCTCCTTGGCGAGCATCTCTGTGTCCTCGCCTACCTTCGGTGCGGCAAGAGGCGAAGTTGGCCTCTCCCCATCGATCAGAATCGGGCAGCACGTGGTCTTCAGCTCCATGCCGTCTCTGCGCCGTACGGTCTGAATCATGTTGAGGCTTCTGAAGGCATCGGTCTCCATGAGCGTGTCCCAGGTGTATATGTCAGAGCACCACACGTCTGCTGGCTCGAGGATGGACAGCCACTGGCCCGTGGTCCTCTTCGTCAGCTCCTCTGCCACGATCGCCTTGATCTCGTCCCTCCTCGTGTGCCCGTCGTCAGGGTTCGTGTACTGCTCCAGCTCCTTGCAGCCAAGCAGCTCTCCGAGCCGAGGGACCGGGATCATTGCGATGGCGATGTATCCGTCCTTGGTGCGATAGATGCCATATGGCGCGTCAATGAAGGGGCTTGCGTTGTTCACCGAGCTTCTCACTGGTGGCTTCCTACCGTCGTTGAGGTAGGTGGTGAGGCCCTCGGACTGGGCGTCGAGTAGGGACTCGAGTAGACTTACCTCGACATGGGAGCCACTGCCACCACGGCGAGCTCGCAGGAGACCTGCCAGGATCCCCTGCACCATGTGCTGTCCTGCGAAGAGGTCCCCTATCGAGAGCCCCATCGGGGTCGGCGGCTGGTTTGCATTCCCGTTAATCCAGCAGATTCCGGAGAGCGCTTGGGCGAGCAGGTCTTGCCCGGGCTTGCCGGCCCACGGCCCCGTCTTGCCATATCCAGTGACCTCTGCGTACACGATTTTTGGGTTTAACGCCCGTACGTCCTCGTAACCTATCCCCAATCGCTTTGCGACTCCGGGACGGTAGTTGATGACAACGACATCGGCCTTCCTCAGAATCTTATACAGCAGCGGCCGCGAAGCGGGATCCTTCAGGTCAAGCTCTATGGACTCCTTGTTCCTGTTGATGGCATGGAAGAGGGAGCTGTCTCCGTCTATTACGCAGTTGGAGATGTAGAGGCTGCGGCAGATGTCCCCCGTATTTGGCTTCTCAACCTTGATGACTCTTGCACCAAGGTCGGCAAGCCTTAAAGTCCCAGATGGCGCGGAGAGGAACTGGCCAAAATCAACCACTGTCACTCCCGACAGGGGTTTTCCAGGGTGATCTTTGTCCTCTGGATTGTCGGCGTCATCGGAAGCAACGGTGGCGTTCTCAAGGCAGAACTCGTCAATGACGTGTTGCGTGTCGGCACCGAGCCGCGGCGCGGGCTTCGAGTCGACGCGTTCCTCTCCACCAAAGCGTATAGGGCAACGTGTCGTGAGGAGGGGGCCACATCCATCCCTGGAGATGTCTTGGATGAAGTCGAGCGCCCTGAAGGCATCACTGGACATAAGCCGCTTCCAGGTATAGACGTCAGAACACCAGTACCCAGCCTTCCCTAGGAGATTCTCCCAGTGGCATGTGGTCTCTCCTGCCAGAACCTCTTGAATCTCCTCCTTTATCGAGTCCCGTGCTGTGAACCAGGTGCTCCGGTCCGTATGGGATGCAACCTTCGGTGACCCGATGATTTCGCCGAGTTCTGGGACGGATCCCATCGCCAGGGCGACGTAGCCGTCGCTCGTTCGGTATACGCCGTACGGGGCGGCAAGGTAGGCGTGGGCATTGTTGAAGGAGCTTCGGCGTGGGGCCTTGTGACCGTCATTGAGGTAGGTGGTGATGACCTCAAACTGGAGGTCCAGTACCGAGGCAAGTAGGCTCACCTCGACTCTGCCCCCCATGCCGGTGTCCTCCCTCCTGGCCAGGCAGGCGATGATGCCCTGCGTGACGTGGATTCCTGCGTATGAGTCGGCAAGTGAAAGGGCGAACGGCATCGGGGGCTGCCCTTCGTCTCCGTTGAGCCAGGCTAATCCGGAAAGCGATTGAACCAGGAGATCCTGGCCAGGCTTCCTCGCCCAGGGACTCTGGGCACCATATCCGGTAATGCTTGCGTATATGATGCGAGGGTTGATCGAGCGGACATCTCCGTATCCCAGTCCCATATGGTCCATTACCCCAGGACGAAAGCTCTCTACCAGTACGTCGGCCTTTGACGCAAGTCTGCGAACAAGTTCCAGGTCATGGGGGTCCTTTGCATTGAGGGTTACGCTCTCCTTGTTGCGGTTGATGTTGTGGAAGTTCACCCCATCACCATCGTATACGCAGCCCTCCAAGACGAGTCGCCGTGAGCCATCTCCGCCTTCCGGACGTTCGATTTTGATCACACGTGCGCCAAGGTCGGCGAGTCGGAGTGTTGCTGACGGTCCAGCGAGGTATTGGCAGAACTCTAGGACCAGGATACCCTCGAGTGGTCTCACCCTTGATCAGCCTCCAATCTTGGTCGACTCGGCGAAGAGCCTGTTGAGCTCCTGTATTGCATGTTCCTTGGAAAATGAGCCCCTAACGAATTCGAACAGCACCTTCCCCGCGCTGTCCTGGAAGGTAAGGTAGCCGCTGTAGCGGGGTCTCAGGTATGCGTTGTCTAGGGTGGGGAGCGTATCTTGGAAGAAGTCCAGCGTCTGGCGGTTGCATTCCGGATCCCTCCATGCGCTTCGGTGGCCCGGCTGCCCACCGCTGTCACAATAGAGGGTCCGCTGTACCTTGCCGGACATGACGTACTCGAGGAACCTTGCCGACGTGCTCCGATGCTCGCAGCCTGCAGATATCGCAATCCCTGTGCCACCAAGTACCCCGCGCAGTGGCTTCCCACAGTACTTGATGATTGGGCCAGCCTTCAGCGGGTGAGGCGCGTAGCCTCTGCGCGAGTAATTCACATAGCCATAGACAGCCGGACAGAACTGAAACTTGTTACTGCTTGCGAGCAGCTCACAGAGGGAAATGGGATTGAGGGTGAAGACGATGGGATCGCAGGAGTTGGCCAGAGCATGCATGTCGTCGAGCGCCTTTTCGGCTACCTGCCTCTCGACCAGCCGCTCCTCATGGACGGGTGCGAATGGCGTGCCACCGAGCGTAACGCAGAGCGATAAGAAGTCCATGAGGAGATACGTCGGCTGCGCGGCATAGATAACTTTTCCCTCTCGCGCCATCGCCATGGTCTCCTCGAACGTGCGTGGAACACCCCCTTCCTTCAGCAAGTCAGGTCGCCAGACCGCAACCGGAGACGCTGCGTCGATGGGGAGGGCGCTTTGGAATCCGTTGAAGCTGTAGCTCTCGAAGGAGGTGCCTACCGAATTTCTTGCCTGCCCGGAGAGGAACCTTTTGTCGAGGAGCTCGTTCAGATTGAGAAGGATGTCGTGCCTGACGGCAAAACCGGCCCATGGGTGGTCGATTATCAGCAAGTCATAGTGACGAGCGAGTCGATCGATTGGCTCGCTTTCGAACTCCGAGAGTGAACGCTTCTCCCATCGGATCCTGATGCCAGGGTTCAGCTCCTCGAAGCGCTGAGAGACTGCCACTATCGATGTGTACCCTCTGCTATGGTCCCACGTTACCCCTTGCAGCTCGACAGTCTGCTCGTAGTGGTCAGGCATTTTGACGACCCTTTCGACGAGATGTCTTAAGTCGGTTAATTTGGTACTACCAATATTAGAAACAAAGACAATCTATAAATCAACTGGTAGTACCAAAATTCCGTTTAACATGAAAATATAGCCACTTAGGGGAGATTTTTGTGACAGTAGTTGCAAAGACTCTAACTATGTAGAAGATTTGGTAATACCGCGGACGAGTAAGTTGAGTAAGAAGTGTAATTGCTGTTGGGGCCTCATAGTCAAGAGTTCCTGCATCCACGTCGAGCGAGAGGGGAAAACCGTGATGTTTGCTGGCTTTGCGGTTCTGCTCTTGGCAACCCTGTTTCAGGGGAGCTTCGGAATCTGTTTTAAGAAATACCAACCATTCTCTTGGGAGGCCTTCTGGGCATTGTTCTCCATCATCGGGGTACTTCTCATGCCACACATCTGGGTGGCAGTTGGCATTGGTGGTGACTACTTCAAGTATCTCTTCCAGACGCCGACGCCTCAGCTCATTGGCGGCGCCCTGGCCGGCTTCTTTTGGGGAATCAGTTCCATCTGGTACAGCAGGGCGATTGACTACATTGGCGTATCGCTGGTGACGGGCATCAACATGGGGTTCTCGAACCTTCTCGGTAGTCTCGTCCCCATGGCAATCCTGGGAACCTGGCCATCTATAGGCGTGCTTGCCCTCATCCTGGTCGGCCAGGCAGTGCTCATGGCGGGTGTGGTGATACTCTCAAAGGCAGGTTTCATGAAGCGTGCCGAGCAGGGCGAGGAGGAACATGCATCCGGAGAAGGCGAGAAGTCAAAGTTCATGGTTGGGTTCATCATGGCCCTCGCCTCCGGCGCTGGTTCGGCGGCAATCAATATAGGGGCAACTGCCTCTGGTGCTCCCGTTGCCATAGCTGTCGCTGACGGTGTCAGCCCCATGTATGCCTCTCTTCTCCAGTGGTGCGTCGTGTTTGCGGGTGGCTTTGTGGCGAACTTCTGCTATGCCCTATACAAGCTGATCCAGAACAAGACGTTCTCCGATTACACGAAGCCTGGTTGTGGGAAGGCGTACGGCAAGGTCCTGCTCACCTCCTTCGTCTGGTTCGCGGCGCTTGGCGTCTACGGATTCGCGACCTCCCTCCTCGGCAGCCTTGGGCCAGTCATCGGCTGGGTGATGTTCAATGGCCTCGCCCTGATAATCGCCAACATGTGGGGCTTCCGTGACGGGGAGTGGAGAGGGTTCTTGAAGCCTAGGAACATGGCGCTGGCGGGGAATGCGGTAATCCTTGTCGCGCTTGTCATCCTGGGGATTTGTAACGGAATGTAGGGCAACTCGCGCGAAGACACATGCGCTTGAGCGACCTGGTCCTGAGGCTCGATTGCAGAAAGGAACAATCATGGCGGTAGACAACGTGAAGTCTATTGAGGAGCTGAACTATAGGCCGGAGATGCCCAAACACCCACGACCCATCGTGTCCATCGGAACAGGCGGAATCGTCCGGGGTTCCCACTACCCTGCCTACAAGCTTGCCGGGTATCCCGTCATTGCCTGCTATGACGCGAATGGGGAGAACGCCGAGAAGGCTGCAGAGGAATTCGGTGTCCCGAAGGTCTGTGACACGCTTGACGAGCTCGTCGAATACGGACAGGAGAGCGGTGCCGTCTTTGACGTGGCGATCCCTGCGAACTTCACGCGCGAAATCCTCGAGCAGCTCCCTGATGGGGCCGGGGTACTCATGCAGAAGCCCATGGGCGAGTGCATCGAGGAGGCCCGAGCCATCTTGGACACGTGCCATCACAAGAACTTCACTGCGGGAGTGAACTTCCAGCTTCGTCAGGCCCCGTACATGATTGCGGTCCGTGACCTCATCGACAAGGGGACGATCGGGGAGATCGTGGACATAGACCATCGCCTTGTGGGCGCCCAGCCATGGAATCTCTGGCCGTTCCTCTTCCCCAAGGATAGGGTGGAGATAAACTACCACTCCATTCACTACATTGACAACATTAGGTCGTTGGTCGGGGACCCCCAGGGCGTCTGCTGCAAGACCATGCAGCATCCGAAGATGCGCGAGCTGGCACAGACCCGAACCTCCATCATCCTGGACTACGGTAGTGACCTGCGCGTCAACCTGCACATCAACTTCAACCATGACTACGCGAAGAAGTACCAGGAATCCACCCTCAAGATCGAGGGGCTAAAGGGTGCGATCCGGGTGAAGCTGGGACTCATGTATGACTATCCCGAGGGGGAGCCGGACGAGGTCGAGTACGTCACGTACGAATCGGGTGAGTGGACCAAGCTCCCGGTTCGCGGCAGCTGGTTCAATGAGGCTTTCATTGGGACCATGGGTGGATTGATGAAGAAGCTGGATGACCCCTCTTACGAGTACATGAACAGTGTCGAGGACGCCTTCCACACCATGTGCGTCGTCGAGGCCTGCTACGAATCCAGCGAGCAGGGTGGTATGCCAGTCGATTATTCGGAGAAGTGAGTATGGTCGACATCGTGGATGCGCACGTCCATGTTTGGGACATAAGGAGGCACAGCCTTCCCTGGCTCCAGGGGGAGGGACCGACCCTCAACAGGACGTGGAGTGCTGCGGACTACTCCGGCGAGGCAGAGCGGGGCACGAGGCATGGCTACCGCATCGTCAAGGCGATGTACATCGAGGTGGACAGGGCGTACGAGGAGAGGGAGCAGGAGAACGAGGAGGTCGTCCGCCTGATCCGCAGCGGTGAGACCCCATTCAAGGGGGCTTGCATATCCGGTGACCTCACCTCACCGGAGTTTGAGGGGTATATTCGCAAGTGGGCTAGGAAAGCCGAGGTCCGTGGCGTCCGTCAGGTTCTGCATGTGCCTTCGGCGAAGCCTGGCACCTGCCTCGGGGTACAGTTCATCAAGAACGTCAGGCTCCTCGGGGCGCTCGGTCTTGTCTTCGAGGGCTGTGTTCGGAACCCTGAGCTGGCCGATCTTGCCGAACTTGCACGCGGATGTCCGGAGACTACGATAGTCCTGGACCATATGGGAATCGTTGACGCCGATGTGATGGGGAGCCAAAGTCCCACGAAAGAGGAGAGAGGCTATCGGGAGCGCCACATCACCCGTATGAGGGAGCTCGGGGGCCTCGATAACGTCATCTGCAAGGTGAGCGGCCTCAATCCCGTAAGGCCCTGGGATGTCTCCACACTAAAGAGATCTGTCGACGCTACCCTCGACTCCTTCCCCTCCGACAGGGTGATGTTTGCCAGCAACTTCCCGGTCCTCAACGTCTCTATGACGCTCGACCAGTGGGTTTGCGCCATGCTGCGAATTACCGAGGGGATGCCATCGTGGAAGCGCGAGGCCCTGTTCTCGGGGAACGCCTGCCGCGTCTACAAGATTTGATGGCAGCGCATCAGGAAATGGAAAAGAGAGGGGATAGGAATGTCAGAGGTCATTAGGTTCGGATCTGTCTCCCGTGCCGACGGCGAGGAGGGATACCAGACATACAAGATGCTCCACTCCGCACCCTTCGAGGGCGTTAACGAGATGATCAAGACCTGCAATCTGAGAAACTACTCGATCTTTTATTATGGGGGATACCTGTTCTCGTATTACGAGTACGTCGGCGATGACTATGAGGCAGACATGGCAAAGATGGCTGCCGACCCCAAAACCCAGGAATGGTGGGCGGTGGTCGTACCCTGCATGAGGCCTCTGACTGACGACGGGCCGTGGGTCGACATGGAATGCTTGTATCACCTGGACTAGAGCAGAAGAAAACAGTTCCGCCATCCCAAATGGGGTGGCGGAATCTACGCACGGGGGCAGGTTCTCAAATGAGCGAAGAGGGGCTGTACGTCGCTTCGATAGTTCCGTTCAGCGATAGCGGGGAAATCAACGACGATGAGGTACGTAAGCTCATCGAACGCGGTCTCGAGGAGGGAGCAAGCGGTTTCTTCGTGGCAGGGTCATCAGGGGAGTGCTTCTCATCGAGGCCCACCGAGCGGATGCACCTCTTTGAGCTGTTCTCGGAATACAAGAGCCGCTGCGTGCTCTTCGCCCACGTCGGCGCATGCTCGACTGACGAGGCGGTGAGGTATGCAAAATGCGCTGTGGAGCTTGGATTCCAGCGAGTCGCCGCGACACCCCCGCTCTACTTCGGATACTCCACGCTTGAAGTGGCAGGCTACTACGACGCAATCGCCTCCGTGGCCGGGAGAGGAGCCTACTACTACAACATTCCCATGAACACGCACAGAAAACTCGACCTCAATGACCGGGCTACGAGAGCGATGCTCGCCTCGGGATCCATCGCAGGAATCAAGCACACCAACCTCGACGTCTACGAAATGGAGCGCATCCGGTCAATCAACCCTCGCTTGAAGTGCTTCGGAGGCTTCGAAAACGAGATGGTAGCCTTCCTTGCGATGGGTTGCGACGGGTTCATCGGCTCCACCTTCAACTTCATGCTTCCCCATTACCTGAGGATCTACGACGCGTTCAAGTCTGGTGATCTTCATGCGGCAAGGGAGCTGCAAGCCAAGGCCAACAATGTCATGGAGACGATAATGGCAGAGGGCCTATTTCCCTCGATCAAGCACATCATGAACGCGGCGGGAGAGTCGGTCGGGAAGATGCGCCCTCCTTTTCGCGAGTTGGGCCCCGAGGCATGCGTTCGCGTAGACGCAGCAGTTGCGAAGGACGTGATTGCCTGATCCGGTCAGAGGGCCGTCCACGGTCAGAGGGCTGTCTAAGATGCGAGTACGCCCCAGACAATACGAGAAGGTCAGTCTGACTCGCTGATCTGTGTTACCGACTTGATCGAGGTCTCGAAGAAGTTATCCAGGGCTCGCTCCAGCAGGGTACGTTCTTCCTGGTCAAATGCCTTGAGGACCTTCATCCTCATCAAGACCGCGCTGGTGCGAGAGGAGGGGACGGAGCTGATCCTCACGGCGGAGTCCCTCCGCAACACGAGGTCCATCTGCATGAGCTTGTCGAAGATGGAGTTCCCGCAGTGGTGGCCGACGTATAGGTCGATGGAGTCGAGCTCGTCCATGAAGTCGTCGCCCGAGGTATTGTCGATATCGATTGCGAGCAACTCGCTGGAGAACTCTTGGAGATGAGCGTTCACCTCGTTGGTCCTGTTGTCGAAACAAGAGAGGTAGACCGTCGTCTCGATAAGCTTGCGGGCAGCGTAGACATCGGAAAAGTTGTGAGCTTCCCTATGGAAAGTCCACTCTATTGGCTCGCGTGGGATTACCGAGCCGTCCTTCGTGACGTAGGTCCCGCCGCCAGGACGGATGGTCAGCATTCCGATAAGCGAGAGGGCGCGGAGTGCCTCACGGACCCGAGCGCGAGTCACACCAAACATTTCGGCTAGGGACCGTTCATCAGGTAGTCTCTCACCCGGCTTAATCTCTCCCGAGGTGACTTTATTTGCGATCTGAGACATTACCTGTTCGGTGAGCGTCTCCTTCTTGAGGGGGTTTACCTGCATGATGCCTTCCTGAGACGTTCCCTTGCGTTCTCTGATAAAGATACTCCTTCTCTGAAAGAGCGAATAAACAAATGACATGCGGCATCAGAATTCTGCAGATTGAGCCTGAGGATGAGGCGGTTGTGCTAGGAATCGACCCCGTTTTGGAGACCTCTCGAATCGGGGCTGCTTTGTCATCTGACAAGTGGTCCTACATATCAGGGGCTCACTCGTCTGGCATCCTGCTGGCCACGTAGTCGGCAAAGCCCGGCAAGCTGAAGCACACGATGCCGCGGGCAAGCTCCTCTATGACTCCGGCGGACTGCAGCCGTGCGCGGTACGAGGAGGCGTAGCGGCTGGTGACGCCCATTCTCCTCGCTATGTCCGCCAGTCTGCTCTCTCGTTTGTCCGGGAGCATGGCTTCGACGAAGAGCAGGTCCGTTGGGGACAGCTCTCGATAGGTCGACGCAAGCACGTGGCTTTCGAAGTCCCTCCGCGCGCCAGCGATGCCATGCCGTGCCGCGGCGAGCGAGATGCGCGCATCGCCTTGTGCCGCCTGCCAGCTCCTGAACCCCACGAGCTGCAGCATGTAGGGAAAGCCGTCCACGGCCTCGATGCAGGCAGAGAGCGCCCTCTCGTCGATTGCCTTCCCAGCAGATTCGATCGTCCTCCGCATGGCATCGGCGACATCCGCATCGCTGATGCGCGCAAGCCTATGCTGCTGGGCCCTCCTGAGGAACGAGACGCTCTTGTTCGAGAGGAGTGCGCTTACGTTGCCGGGAAGACCGGCCATGACGAGGGCGACCTTGCGGCCCTCTCGCACGAAATGCTGGTAGACGGAGGCGAGCGCAATCATCTCGTCTAGGCTGGCGTCCACTTCGTCTATGGTCATGAGCAGCCCGACGTCCCGATCGCCCAGATCGTCGAGCACATCGCTCATGCGTGTGCGCCAGTTGCCCGCCCGCCAGTCGCCGTGCTCCCATCCAGCGCTTACGGGGCCAATGCCCAAGCTCGTCAGCCGCGCTCCCTCGTGTGACTTGATAAATCCCCGCGCCTTGCGCAGAACCTGCTCATAGAGGTCCTCCAGCATGCCGGGAATGGCGGACGTGCTGACGGCAACCCAGCCGTTTTCCTCGGCATCTTCGCTGATGTACGAGAGGCAGACCGTTTTCCCGGTGCCGCGCGCTCCGATCAGGATGCTTGAGAGATTGGGATTGCCCCGTCCTTGCTCCAGGGCGTCATGCATCTCTTGCAGCAGTGCGTCTCGTCCCGCGAGGATGGCGGGGGCCGTGCCAAATGCTGGGGTGAAAGGATTGGGCTGGCTCACGGGTCTGCCTCCTTTGCCTGTTTTTGCCTCCTTTGCCTATTTTTGCCTTCTTTGTCTCCTGTAACAAGTACAGCGTAGCGGCAGGGGAACCCAGCTGATGGATAGGTCTACAGAGCCCAACGCTCCACGAGTGTCTCCCTCTGCGACAGGTCCGTGCATGCCGTTCAGTAAATCATGGTGCGACACGTCGCTAAGAAACGCTATAAACAGGGGGGCAGAGAGACGCAACATGACAAAGGAGATGTGGATATGGGTAGGAAGCGTGATTGGGTGGGCATCGTTTTCGGGACGATATGGTTTCTCATGGCCGCGCTCATACTGGCGCTCTATCTGACGGAGGGCCTGACCGGGAGCATTCCCATACCGCGCGTGTTCCTGTTCTTCTACGATTGGCTGGGTATTCTGCCGGGAAGCGTCGTGCAGCTGGTCGCAAGCGCGCTCGTCGTCTTCTTCAGTGTCAGGGGAAGGGCCCGATGACGGCGTCGGCTTGCGCCGCCCTTCGGATTGCAGCGAATGACATGGCCGCAAGAGGGAGAAGAATGCAGCCTCTCCTAGCGCATCGCGCTACAGCCCGTACCGCTGTCCTCAGACACGCAGGCAAGCGTCAGGGTCGGCCACATGCTAGCGCGTGACCAGGTAGTTGACCGAGAGGGGCCTCATGCTCCAGGCAGCTGCCTCGCCGATCCGCCCGAACGTCGCGCATAGGGTGAGCGCGTCTGTCTCGGCGTAGTAGCGGGTGCCAAAGACGGTCTCGCCGCCGTTGAGGAAGATCTCGAGCACAGAGGTGTCCACCAGGATGCGCAGGTCATGGACCTCACCGCAAAGCGCTTGCCTCACCGTGCGCCCCTGCCCCACGGAATCGTCCGTGAAGGCCAGCTCGGCCACGCCGTCCGCGATGCGCAGCTCGAGGAAGTCGTCGAAGCGCACGACCCCGTTGCCGCTCACGCCGCCGAGAAGCACGTCGCCCACCTTGCCGCAGATGGTGACCTTGCGGCGCTGGGCTTCGCCCCGTGCGCCCTCGCCTGGGTGCCTGCCGTCCTCGGCACAGGGCCCCTCGCCCTCGATGGGGAGCCGCTCGCCCCTAAGCGAGTCGATCTCCGCCGCTGGCTGCTGCAGGATACGCCCGCTCCTCTCGTCCAGGGAAAGCACGCGGGGGACGGTGAGGCAGCCGCGCCAGCTGTCCGTGGGATTGTCGTACGGTCGTACGTCGTTCTTGTCGTGGGGGAGGCTCATCCATCCGACGAGGATCGTGCGACCCTGCTCGTCCACGAGGGTCTGGCAGGCGTAGTAGTCAAAGCCATGGTCCCATTCCACGAAGCCGTCGGCGCTGACGCCGGCCTGGTCCGTGGCATGCGGCGCGGAGGCGCCCATGAGCAGCGTGTCCTCGCGCATGAGGTCGCAGATCGTCCCCTCGATGGGGAAGTAGCCGGCCGAGTGGACGTTCTGGCACTTGTGGGCATAGTTATCGGTGCCTTGGGGACAGCAGGCGAGAAACTCGCGGGCACCTTCCCCGCTGCCCAGCACGATGCGGTCAGGGCACTCCCACATGTAGCCGAACGCAGGTCCCTGGTTGGTGAGCGAGCCCGAGAGCCCCCACCTCTCCCCGTCAGGCGAGTCGTACATGAGGATCGAGCCGCGCGAGTCCGTGCGGGTGCGGGCGCCCAGCATCATGTGGAGCGTCCCGTCCTGGAGCCAGACCTTGGGATCGCGCACGTGGTTCGAGCAGTAGGCGGGGTAGCCCGCGTTGTCGAGCACGACCTCCTTGGGTCCCAGGTTGATGCCGTTGTAGGAGCGCATGCGGGTCTGGTTGGCCAGGCGGCCCGCATAGGTGCCGTCGCCCTCCGGCTCGCGGACGTTTCCCGTGTAGTAGAGCCACAGCTCCTCGCCGTCCTGGGTCACGTAGGCACCGCCGGAGTACGATCCGTCACGGTCGCTGGGGGCGTCGGGCATCACGTGGCAGCCCAGGAAGACCCAGCTCACCAGGTCACGGCTGGCGAAGTGCCCCCAGCCGTGAGGGCTGTCGAGGTTGCCGGGGTACTCGGGCGCATTCTGGCAGAAGACGTGGTACGTGCCTCTGAACTGGCAGAGCCCATTGGGATCGGAGATGGATCCGTTCTGTGGGGCGAGGTGCAGCTTGGGACGCCAGGAATCGTTGCTCATTCTCGTTCTCCTCTCGCGGACGTCCCGTCGGCCGTCAGGCCACGGGGGAGTCGCCACCGGCATGTCCGTCCCTCTCAGGATATGTGAGAACGATTTCATATCGCGGGAAGAGGCGGCAAACGGTGCGAGTCGTCCGCGAGCGGTACCGCTGTGCATCGCCCGTGGCTTTGGGTATGGTGGGTCAGACAGGAAGGGGCTGACCAAGATGCTGAGGGCCAACTACCACACGCACACGGTGTTCTGCGACGGGAGCGACACGCCCGAGGAGATGGTGCGGGCCGCCCTCGGTCGCGGCTTCCTCCATTTGGGCTTCTCGGGCCACATGGACCCCGACATCCATATGGATTGGCCCGCATATATGGCCGAGATGGGCCGCCTGCGCGCGCTCTATGGAGACCGGCTGGACATTCTCGCGGGCGTCGAGCTGGACGGCGTCTACGATCCCGCGTGCGCACCTGGTGCCGAGTACACGATCGGCTCCACGCACTTCCTGCCCGTGGACTCGCCCGTGCCCATGAGCGTCGACAACAGCCCCCGCATGCTCCAGGAGCTTTGCCGTGACTACTACGGTGGAGACTGGCTGGCCCTCTGCCGCGCCTACTTTGAGCTTGAGGCGCAGGTGGTGGAACGCACCAGCTGCACGTTCGTGGGCCACTTCGACCTGGTCGCCAAGTTCAACGACGAGCTTCGCTTCGTGGACGAGACGGACGCACGTTACTTGGGCCCGGCACTTGATGCCATGGAGGCGCTGGTGGGCGAGGGCGTTCCCCTCGAGATAAACTGCGGTGCGGTGAATCGTGGCCTCAGGCGCGAGCTCTATCCGCGTCGTGAGCTGCTGTGCGCGCTTCGCGACTTTGGTGGCGAGATCGTGATCAGCTCCGACGCGCATCACGCGGAGTTGATCGACGGCGCCTTCGACGTGGCGGTTGCGACGGCGATCGAGTGCGGCTTCACCCACACGAACGTCCTCGTCCATGACGCGATGGGCAATGTGGAGTTCAGGCAGCTCGCGCTTGACGCGCTGTAGGGCCCGGTGCCGGCGATGCTTTCGATGCCTTCGGGTTGCGTTGCCCTGAGCGGGTCCGGTCGCCGCGCTGCCCTGGGCAAGTTGACCACGGATTCGTAAAAGTTGGCCCTGCTCCCACACAAATCGATTCTCGTAGCTTGTGCTTCTCCCTCTTAAAGTAAGATGTGAGCACAAAAGGAAGGGACCATAGTGATCAGCTTCGAGCAATTTCTCGGCATGCTGCAGACGAACCCGTTTCTCGCAGTGGTCATCGCCCTTGTGCTGGGGACCATCTTCGTCAATGGCGCGACGGATGCGGCAAATGCCATCGCCGAGCCCATCGGCACCCGTTCCATAGGTGTGAATGCGGCCATCGCCATGAGCGTGGCCTGCAACTTCGTGGGCCTCGTGGTCATGACGATGATCTCGACCGCCGTCGCGGACACCATAAGCGGCATGGTCAACTTTGGCGGCAACACCCACACCGCCCTCATAGCGCTTGCCGCCGCAACCGTAGGCATCGTCGCCTGGGGTGTGGGCGCCTGGGTGTTCGGCATCCCCACCAGCGAGTCACACGCGCTCATAGCGGGTCTGACGGGGGCCGCCCTTGCCGTCAACGGGAACTTGGACGGCGTGAACATGGGCGAGTGGATGAAGGTCGTCTATGGCCTCGTGTTCTCGACCATTGCGGGCTTCGTCGCGGGCTGGTTGGTGACCAAGCTCATACGTACGGCTTGCCGGAACGTGAACCGCAGGAACGCCGATGAGCTCTTCGGCAGGCTGCAGGTCATAGGCGCCGCTGGCGTTGCGCTCATGCACGGTGCGCAGGACGGCCAGAAGTTCATGTCCACCGCGATGCTCGCCATCGCCCTCTCGGCCGGCCTGGGCGTCGCCGATATGGGGGGCTTCCCGCTGTGGGTCGAGGTGCTCTGCGCCGCCACCATGGCCATCGGCACTGCGGTCGGTGGCAAGCGCATCATCAAGAAGGTTGGCATGCAGATGGTGCAGATGGAGAAGTACCAGGGCTTCGCCGCCTCGCTCTCTGCCACCGTCTCGCTTCTGGTCGCCACGCTCACGGGTCTCCCTGTCTCCACGACCCATGCCAAGACGGCGGCCATCATGGGTGCCGGCGCCGCAAAGGACGTTCGCTCCGTCAACTGGGGCGTCGCCAAGGAGATGGTCTATACCTGGGTCTTCACCTTCCCGGGCTGCGGCCTCATCGGATTTTTTCTCGCCAAGCTCTTCCTCGTCCTGTTCTAGGGCATGTGTTCTACTAGGGCATGTCCCCGCTCATCCCCTGCACTGACCGTCTGCACGTGCGAGCACCGTCTTCCACCCAAAGGAGCATCACATGGCACACGCCAAGAAAGAAGACGTCTTCTACACCCTGTTCAAGCAGTTTGGAGATGAGCTTGTCAGCGCCGCCGAGGACTATGACAAGCTGATCAACAGCTTCCCCGAGACGGACAGCCTCATCCCCATCATGAAGCTGCACGAGGACCGCTGTGACGAGTGCGTGAAGCAGATCATGCAGGAACTCTATTCCTCGTTCATTACGCCCTTCGATCGCAATGACATCTCTGAGCTAGCCCTCAAGCTCGACGACATCTGCGACAGCATGTCCGGTGTCGCCATCCGCCTGAACCTCTTCAACACCTCGGGCACCAACAGCAACGCCCGCCAGCTCGCCGATCTTGCGCTCGCGGCGGTGAGGGAGGTCAAGGAGATGCTGGACCACCTGCCCGAGTACAAGAAGGACCCCGAGGTCATGCGCAAGGCCATCTCCGTCGGCCACATCGAGGACGAGGGCGATGCCGTCTACGAGAGTGCCCTCTATGGCCTCTTCCACTCCGAGAGCATCGACGATGCCCGCCGTGGACATGTCGTCGCGTGGCTGCGCATCTTCGATCGCATGGAGGGCACGCTTGACGCCTGCGACCACGCCGCCGGCGTCGTGCGCAGCATCGTGATGAAGAGCGCGTAACCCTCTGCTGCCGCTGTGGGTGCTGCCGAGGTCAGGCTATACGTTCTGGACACTGCGCCTCTGGCCGCGCGCATGGGTGAGGCCCGTTCGGTCGTGGCGGGGCGCTACCGCCAGGCCTCCGAGGTCGGACCCGAGCGCAACCGGCTCGAGGAGTTGGGCTGTGGCCTTCTGCTGCGCTACGTCCTGGGCGTGCGTCACGATAGCGACCTGGCGTTTGGCGAGTTCGGCAAGCCGCGGCTGGCTAGGGCACGGCTGGCCAGGACGCGGCTGGCGAGATCATGGCGGGCTGCAGGGGAGGGCACCGCGACGCGCGCGGAAGCGGGGCGCGGGGATGCGGCTGGCACTGCAGCCAGTGCCGAGAGTGACGCGGCGGTCGGTGTTGGTCCCAGGCTCGATGACGATGCTGCAGGTGGCATTGGCCTCGAGTTCAACCTCTCCAATGACGTGGGACTTGCGGTGCTTGCCGTGAGCGCTCGACCCATAGGAGTCGACATCGAGAACGTACCCGCGACCTACACGAGTCCCGTCGAGCTCGTCGCGCGTAAGTACTATAGCGAGGAGCAGCGGGCCCGGATTGGCGATGGCTCTGCGTATGACCAGCGTGTCGCTTGGGCACAGGCCTGGACGCGTATGGAGGCCATCCTCAAGGCAAGGGGCACGGGCTTTTCGCTCGACCCACGTAAGCATCCGGAGGCCTTGGATGGCTGGGAGCTGTGGAGCTGCGAGCGCGATGGCTGCGTGATCACGGTCGCGGTGGACGTTCCGTTTGAGGTGGAGCTACACGAAATCGGCGCTGACGCGGCACTTGATGCTCTGGGGCCATGATGCGCTGCCTTGGGTGGGTGTGACGCTCGAGTGCGAACACTGGATGTAACAAAATCGAGGGTTATGTGTGGATTAAAATATGTCTGTATCAAAAGTACATTTTTCAGTTATACGCCAGAGATATAGATATATTTTTTGATTATAATGTTTAGCAGGTATTTTGTATGGCACCCCGCATTGGCGAAACAGTGCCCGATGAGTTTGCTGTTCTGATGAGGCTCACTTGTGCCTCTAATCGAGCTATCAAACACACATAACTGCCAATTTTGTTACATCCAGCATCTGCGCATCGAATTATGCCTGTCTTCCGCGCATCACGCCGTGCCTGGCCCCTGCATGTCGTGCCGCATCCAACTCCACGTAATAACCCCACGTACATGCATTGCATGTCACACCTCGCTCTTCCTACTGACAAGACAGATGACTTGTCAGTAGATGGGCATCGTGACATACTCTCCTCTCAACAACGTGCATCTAACGTGCACTCGGGGAGAGGGAGAGGCGTGGAGAAGTCGACGCATGCGGTCGTTGGAACGAACGAGCATGACGATGAGATGGGGCGCTACGAGCGAACGCTCGCTGCATACCAGCCCGTCGACCCAGCGACCCTGGGAGGCCTTGCCAAGCGGGTGGCCGAGCTCAAACACGAGCGCGATGCCGTGATCCTGGCGCACTACTACGTCCCGGCCGAGACCCAGGCGCTCGCCGACTATGTGGGCGACTCATTCTACCTGGCACGTCTTGCTCGTACGTTGGACTGCAAGACCATCGTCCTGGCCGGTGTCTCGTTCATGGCGCAGAGTGTCAAGCTCCTGAACCCCGAGCGCATGGTGCTCAACCCCGAACCGCGCGCGGATTGTCCCATGGCGCATATGGTCCGCAAGGCCGATGTTGATGCCGTCCGCAAGCGCTACGACGATCTGGCCGTCGTGTGCTACATCAACTCGACCGCCGAAATAAAGACATGGTCGGACGTGTGCGTGACCTCATCGAATGCCGTGAAGGTCGTGCGCGGGCTGCCCCAGCGCAACATTCTCTTCATTCCCGACATGAACCTGGGCCGTTACGTTGCCGAGCAGCTATCCGAGAAGAACTTCATCCTCAACCGCGGCTGGTGCCCCACCCATCAGCGCATCGTCCCCGCAGAGGTCGAGGCCCTCGAGGTCGCCCATCCCGATGCCGAGGTCCTGGCACATCCCGAATGCAGCGAGGAGGTCCTGGGCGAGGCGGACTTCATCGGGTCGACCAAGCAGATCATAGAGCGCATAGCCCAAAGCGACCGGCATGAGTTCATCGTGCTGACTGTCGTGGGCGTGGCGGCACAGATCGGCAGGCTTACCGAGGGGCAGGACAAGCGAATCTACTTCCCCCAGACCACACCCCTCTGTCCCAACATGGCGATGGTCACGCCCGACAAGGTCCTGCGTTCGCTCGAGCAAGGCCTGGGCGAGGTGCCCCTGCCCGCGAATGCCGATCGTGCAAACCAACCCCTCGAGCGCATGCTCGAGCTTGCCGCACGCTAGGGGAGGGCGATGGTGAGGCTGCAGTCAGGGGTTGCGCAACCGGGCGCTGTCCGGATGACGGTCATGGAGGCAGGCGCTGCCCAGACGGTGCCCATGTGGATGGATGCTGCGGAGGCGGCGGCCATGCAGACGGGAGTCGCGCGGGTGGGAGACAGGCTGACGTACGACGTCGTGATCGTGGGCTGTGGTGTCGCGGGGCTGTACGCGGCCCTGAACCTCCCACACTCGCTCAGGGTCCTCATGCTCTGCAAGGAGGATGTGGCCAGCTGCGACTCCATGCTCGCCCAAGGCGGCATCTGCGTGATGCGCGACCATGACGACTACGGCCCCTGGTTCGACGACACCCTGCGGGCGGGGCATGGCGAGAACCGCGTGGAGTCCGTGGACGCAATGATCTGGTCCAGTCGCGACGTCATCGGCGACCTCATGCGCCTGGGTGTCCGCTTTGACCGTGACGAGACGGGTGCGCTGGACTACACCCGCGAGGGGGCTCACAGCCGCAAGCGCATCCTGCACCATGCGGACGTGACTGGCCGCGAGATCACGACCCGGCTCCTGGAACAGGTCCGCCAGCTGGGAAACGTGGCCATTTGGGAGGGAAGTCCCCTGGTTGACCTGTTGGTGGGGGGTGACGCCTGTGCGGGTGTCGTGGTCGAGCGGGACGCTGCCGGGAAGGGCGCATCCGAGGAGGCTGCGTCCGAGAGGGGCGCGGCCTCCCGCGTTGAGGTCCATGCGCATGACACCGTCCTGGCAACGGGCGGCGTCGGCGGCCTGTACGAGCACTCCACCAACTTCCGCAGCCTCACGGGCGATGGCTGTCGCGTGGCGGCGGCGCACGGCGTGGAGCTGGAGCACATGGACTACGTGCAGATCCATCCCACCACGCTCTACAGCACACGTCCCGGCCGTGCGTTTCTGATCTCGGAGTCCTGTCGCGGAGAGGGGGCGGTCCTTTTGGGGGCGGACGGTCGGCGATTCACGGACGAGCTCCAGCCACGCGACGTGGTCTCGGCGGCCATCCAGCGGCAGATGGCGAGGGAGGGCAGCAAGTACGTGCGTCTGTCCTTCTCGGCTGTGCCAGAGCAGGAGATCAGGACTCACTTCGGGAACATCTACGAGCACTGCCTGCGGGAGGGCTACGACATCTGCCGCGAGCCGATCCCCGTGGTGCCCGCCCAGCACTACCTCATGGGAGGAATCCGCGTGGACCAGGACTCACGGACCACCATGGACCACCTCTACGCCGCAGGCGAGACCAGCTGCAACGGCGTGCATGGAAGGAACCGTCTGGCCAGCAACTCCCTGCTCGAGAGCCTGGTCTTCGCGCGCCTGGCCGCGCGTGACATCGTCAGAAGGAGGCATCGCGATGGATCCCGTTACGCTTAGGCTGCAGGCGGAGCCGCTGATACTCTCTGCCCTGCGCGAGGACATCACCAGCGAGGACGTCTCGACGGCTGCCGTCATGCCCGAGGCCCGGCCCGGCCAGGTGCGCCTGATCGCCAAGCAGGAGGGCGTCATCTGCGGCCTCGACGTGTTCCTGCGCACGTTCCAGCTGCTCGACGCCGCGGCGACCCTTGCGCCTGCCGCTGGCGTCCGCGAGGGCGCCGAGGTCACGTGCGGCCAGGAGCTGGGCGTCCTTGCGGCCGACGTCCGGGCGCTCCTCTCCGGCGAACGCGTCGCCCTCAACTACCTGCAGCGCATGAGCGGCATCGCCACCAAGACGCGTCGCATGGCGACGCTTCTGGCAGCTAGCAAGACCCGACTGGTCGACACCCGCAAGACCTGCCCTAACATGCGCGTCTTCGAGAAGGAGGCCGTGCGCGTGGGTGGGGGCGGCAACCACCGCTTCAACCTGTCTGACGGCGTGATGCTCAAGGACAACCACATCGATGCGGCTGGGGGTGTCGCCGAGGCCATCCGCCTGGCCCGCGCCCACGCGCCCTTCGTCCGCAAGGTAGAGGTGGAGGTGGAGAGCCTGCCCCAGGTCCGCGAGGCCGCAGATGCCGGTGCAGACATCATCATGCTCGACAACATGGATCACGACACCATGGCCCAGGCCATCGCGGTCATCGGTGGTCGTGCCCAGGTCGAGGCCTCGGGCAACGTGGACGAGGAGGACCTGGCCGCACTGGCGGACCTCGGCGTGGACTACGTCTCGTCGGGGGCTCTGACGCACTCTGCCCCCATCCTGGACCTGAGCCTCAAGCACCTCGTGGTGCTCGACGCATGAGCGGGGACGCGGCTAACGCGGGTGTACGGGGCGCCATGGGCGTGGGCGGCATGCGTGAGGGACGCGTCGGCGGAGAGGAGCGCAGGCGGCTGGTCGTCGAGCGCCTGCGTGCGGCCAAGTCTCCCGTGCGTGGCAGTGACCTTGCGGCCGAGCAGGGCGTGAGCAGACAGGTCATCGTGCAGGACATCGCCCTGCTGCGCAGCGCCGGCGTCAATGTGGCCTCCACCAACCGTGGCTACGTGCTGGTGGAGGGCGGGGTGCCCGCCGCGTGCCGTCGCACGTTCAAGGTGCGCCACGGGGAGGACCGCATGGCCGACGAGCTCCGCCTCGTCGTGGACTTGGGTGGCACCGTCGAGGACGTCGTCGTGAACCATCGCACCTACGGGCGGGTGCGTGCCCCCTTGGGCATCGGCAGCCGTCGGGACATAGACCGCTTCGTGCGCGACCTGGCCACCAGCAAGTCGGCTCCCATCAGCCGCATCACCTCGGGCTACCACTTCCATCACGTGACGGCGCCGTCCGAGGAGATCCTGGACGAGATCGAGGACGCGCTCGGCTCGGGCGGCTACCTGGTCGAGCGCATGCCGTACGAGATGGGCGAGGACCTGTGAGGGCGCGTCCCCCGAACGTCGGGGTCGAATGCCAGGGTCGAAGCTCGGGGCGTGTGGGGCTGTGGTGCCGACGATGTTTCAGGCTTGTCTCGCGTGGGAGGGGCCCGTGTGGGCGGTAGTACACTCGCCCTGAACGTCGACATCTGCCGACGGGCGCACCGACCTCTTGCAAAGCGAAGGAGCATCTGCATGGAGAAGAAGGATCTGGACTGGGCCAACCTCTCGTTCGAGTACCAGCCGACCGACTACAGCTACGTGTCCAACTACAGGGACGGTGCCTGGGATGACGGCGCCCTCACCGCCGACCACTCCATCAGGCTCTCCGAGTGCGCGGGCATCCTCCACTACTGCCAGGAGGTCTTCGAGGGCCTCAAGGCCTACACCACCGAGAGCGGTGACGTCGTCTGCTTCCGTCCGGACCAGAACGCCCACCGCATGGCCGACTCCGCCCGTCGCATCGTGATGCCCCCCTTCCCCGAGGACCGCTTCGTCGACGCCGTCGAGAAGGTCGTGCGCGCCAACGCCGCCTGGGTCCCACCCTTCGGCTCGGGTGCCACGCTCTACATCCGTCCTCTCATGGTCGCCACGGGTGACGTCATCGGCGTCAAGCCGGCCGACGAGTACCAGTTCCGCATCCTCGTCACTCCCGTCGGCGCCTACTACAAGGGTGGTGTCAAGCCGGTCAAGGTCCAGGTCTCCCAATACGACCGCGCCGCCCCGCACGGCACCGGCAACATCAAGGCGGGCCTGAACTACGCCATGAGCCTCTATCCTTCCGTCGAGGCCCACGCCGCGGGCTACGCCGACAACATGTTCCTCGACCCCGAGACGCGCACCTATGTCGAGGAGTCCGGCGGTGCCAACTTCCTGTTCGTCGATAAGGACGGCAACCTGGTCATCCCGCAGTCCGCGACCGACTCCATCCTGCCTTCCATCACGCGCCGCTCTCTGGTGGACGTGGCCGAGAGCTACTTGGGCATGAAGGTCATCCAGCGTCAGGTGCGCTTCGACGAGATCGACCAGTTCGTCGAGTGCGGCATGTGCGGCACCGCTGCCGTCATCTCGCCGGTGGGCGAGGTCGATGCCGCCGACAAGCAGGTCGTCTACGGCATGGACCACGTGGGCCCTGTGATGCAGAGATTGCGCGAGACCCTGACCGGCATCCAGTCCGGTGAGATCGAAGACAGGTTTGGCTGGGTCCACAAGATCGACGTGGAGTAGAACGTAGCACCAAGCAGGATCGCGACAGATGACGGACCTGCGGACGGCTGGTGGTCAACTGGCTGGACGGTTGGCAAGCTTCTGTGAGTCGCTGTCGGTCGGGTTTCGCACTACCTCGTCAGCCGTCCGTTTTCCGGACCCTCCTGGATGGCTGGGTAGTTTTTGTGAAAAGTTTTGCAACTATTTTCACAAAAGTTCTCTAGCCGTCCAAGAACGGTCCTATCCGTGGATGCGTGGCGAGCTTTTGTGAAAAAGGCCTTGTGACGACTCACAAAAGTTCCCCTGCCGTCCACGGGACCGCCAAAAGCGGACCTGTGGGCAACTATTGTGAAAACCGCTCGCTCGGGACTCACAAAAGTTGCTCTGCCGTCCACGGTACCTCCAAAGACGGATGCGAGAAGAACTTCTGTGAGCCGGAATCGGGTTGGCAGGCTACCTTAGGCTGACCAGCCAGCGGATCCGATCAGCGTCCTTGCCGTGCGTCTCGACCCAAGCTGACTGACAGTTTTGCCTCGTTGTGCGTGACGAGTCCAGCGTCGTACTGCAGCGAGGCGTCGAGGCATCGTATCAATCCGACAAGGAGCGCGTGGCCCTGGCCCATCCCTCACGCCGGGCGACGGCGGAGAACGAGAAGCCGTCGGGGCAGTGGTGCGACTGCGTGTACTCGAACATAACGCCCTCCCCAGGAGGGGTCCCTCGTCTACCTCGGTGGGTTCGGCAGTCCTCTTTCCTGCGTGGGGGCACAGCTTCCGGCACCGACTCTGGGCCGCGCGATGCGTCTTGTGGAGCCTGGTGACGACGTGCTCTTCTCGGACGAAAGGGCCTCCTTCTTCAGGAATGGTGCTCCTGTGGCGACCGTGAGCCTGCACGAGGCACAGGAGGTTGATCTCCGTCTTTCCGGGCCGTTGCCAGATACCGCCCTCGCTCACCTTGCTCGGTCGCTTGCCTGCGTCGATGTCGGGTTTGGTGTGGGTCTCGAGCCAGATGAGAACCTTCGGTGCGTGCTCAGGCAACTTTCCGAGTCCACAACGGACGGCTGGCCCGCTGCGGTCCGCTGGCTCCTGGGGAGGGGTCCTGGCCTCACGCCCTCGGGGGACGATATCCTCTGCGGGTTTGGTGTCGGGCTTCTCGTGCGTGGGGAGGCGGGTGCCCACGAGGTGCTCTGTACCTCTATGCGTGACGCCCGCAGGGTCCGCAGGACCACGTACGTGAGCGAGGCGTACCTTGACGCTATGGCAGAGGGATATGCGAACGAGGGGGTGCTGGACCTCTTGCGTGCGGCGGGGGAAGGCGACGCCCTCGGGGGCTTCATCGCCCGTGTCCGTGACTACGGGCATACCTCTGGGTGTGACACGCTCCTAGGACTTGCCCTCGCCCTGGGCAGGGGAAGGAGTGCGCCAGAGGGCGACGTGCGAATGGGGTGGGAGCTGGTCCAGGGTGCTGGAGTTCGACGTGGCACCCCTGCCGTCTCGTTCGAGAGAATCGGCGTAACTGGTCGTAGCGCCGGGGGCAGCCCAGCGCCAAGGCCATAAGGGCGAAGGGCGCAGTCAGTTCAGCGTTTCCATGTCAGATGTCAGAAAGGCGGTTGCCATGTTGGTGCGGCGCGAGGAACTCAAGGAACTCATGAAGAGGAAGCTGATGGCAGGAGGCCTTCACGAGGATCATGCCGACCAGACTGCGGAGGTCCTTACCTGGTCTTCCGAACGGGGCTTGCACAGCCATGGTGAGGTACGTGTCGAATACTACACCGAACGCATTTACAAGGGCGGTATCAATGTGGATCCCAAGTGGTCTTGGGAGCAGACCGGCCCCTGCACCGGTGTCGTGGACGGTGACAACGGCTGTGGATACCCGTTTGCGATCTTGGGACTCGAGAAGGCCATGGGGCTTGCGAAGGAGAATGGTATCGGCGTCGTGGGCGTGCGCCGTGTGTCGCACACGGGCGCTCTTGGCTACTATACCGAGATGGCTGCGAAGGGTGACCTGTGCTGTCTCACCATGTGCCAGTCCGATCCGATGGTGATCCCGTATGGTGGCGCGGAGCCCTTCTACGGTACCAATCCCATCGCTTTTGGTGCGCCGACGGCAGACGAGCGTTTCGTCAACTTTGACATGGCGACGACCGTGCAGGCTTGGGGAAAGATTCTTGACGCGAAGAGCGCCGGCCGCCTCATACCCGATGACTGGGCGGTGGATGTGGAGGGCAACCCTGTCACCGATCCTCACAAGGTGAATGCTCTGCGCGCCATTGCCGGACCCAAGGGATACGGTCTCATGATGGTGGTGGACATCCTCTCCGGGGTGCTGCTCGGCGTGCCTTCGGGCAAGAACGTCTCTTCCATGTACCACGACCTCTCCGAAGGTCGCGACCTCGGTCATCTGCACATCGCCATCGATCCGTCGCGCTTTGTGGGTCTGGAAGAGTTCAAGGAGCAGATGAGCCAGACCCTCGACGAGCTTGGCGCCGTCAGGCCTGCCCCGGGCTACGACAAGGTCTACTACCCGGGGGAGCGGGCGCTCATCCGCAAGGCGAAGTGCGATGCGGCGGGTGGCATCGAGATAGTCGACAGCATCTACGACTACCTCGTCTCCGACAAACTTTGGATTCATGACTGGGATCACAGGAACCGTTTTGCAGAGTGAGTGAGGGGACACCCCTTGAAGTGCAGGGGCTGTCCCTCGGACAAGCGGGCGGGGATTATCCCCGCCCGCTGGGTAGCGCCTGGCATGTCCGTCCGTCATCACCTGCGGGGGCGCTTGGATGGTCAGGCCCGATCCTGTCCGAGCCAGGGCTTTCGAGCAGATGGCCGAGCTTGTGCCTGGGCCCGTCCCTGTCGTTCGCGAACTTCGCGGCTGGGCTGCATGTGTTGTAGGGCGTCAGGGCGCTATACTCCCTAGGACACCTACGGACGCAGGGGAGCTTTCATGGCACAGAGGATCCAGGGGACCGAGGACCTGTTCGGCGGCTACATGCGCGCCTGGCAGCACATGCAGGACGTTGCCCGCGAACTGTTTGGCACGTACGGCTTCGACATGATCGAGACGCCGGCGATCGAGCAGGTGGACACCTTCGTACATGGCATCGGCGCGTCCACGGACGTCGTCCGCAAGGAGATGTTCCGCGTGTTCTCCGGCGCCCTGATGGAGCGTCTGCTTGAGTCAGGCAGCGAGGGCGGCCTCAAGGCAAAGCAGCGCATGGCCATGCGCCCCGAGGGCACGGCCGGCGTGGTGCGCGCTGCGGTGGAGAACAACTTCGTCCCGCAGGGCGGGGCTCCCGCCAAGCTCTGGTACGCCGGGGCGATGTTCCGCGGCGAGCGTCCGCAGAAGGGTCGCCTGCGCCAGTTCCACCAGGTGGGCGTCGAATGGCTGGGCGCCTCCGACCCCGCGGCCGATGCCGAGTGCATCATCATGCTGATGGAGTTCTACAAGCGTCTGGGCTTCCCGGCCGAGCGGCTCCAGCTGCGCATCAACTCGATGGGTGATGCCGAGTGTCGCCCCGCCTACCGCGCGTCCGTGCGCCAGTTCATCCTGGACCATGCTGACGAGATGTGCGAGGACTGCCTCGAGCGTGCGGAGATCAACCCGCTGCGCGCCTTCGACTGCAAGAACGACCGCTGCCGCGAGGTCATGGCCACCGCACCCCTTGCCAAGGACAACCTCTGCGACGGATGCGCGATCCACTATGCCAAGGTCAAGCAGTACCTGGACGAGGCGGGTGTCACCTACGTCGAGGACCCCACGCTGGTTCGTGGCCTGGACTACTACACCCGTACCGTCTTCGAGGTTGAGTGCGAGGGCTCGGGCGTGGGTGCTATCGGCGGTGGCGGTCGCTACGACGGCCTGATGGAGCTCGAGGGCGGCAAGCCCACCCCGGGCATCGGCTTCGCCGTGGGCTTCGAGCGCATGTGCCTGGCGCTGCGGTCGCTTGGCGTGGACGTCGAGGGTGAGGACCCCGGATGCGTGTACGTGGCCTGTACCTCTGCGGCCGAGAGGGACGCGGTCTTCTCGGCCACGCTTGCGCTGCGCGGGGCTGGCGTCCGCACCGAGGCCGACTACCAGGGGCGCTCGCTCAAGTCCCAGTTCAAGCAGGCGGACAAGCTGGGTGCCCGTCTCTGTGTGGTGCTGGGCTCCGACGAGATCGCTGCGGGCGTGGTGACGTTGCGCGACATGCGAACCCACGAGCAGGGGCGGGTCCCCATGGGCGAGCTTGCCGCGCGCGTTGTCGAGAAGCTGGGGTAGAGAGGTGCGTTGCGCTATGGCGTAGCCCTTCGCGCGTGGCGCTGAGGTTGGCGGTGGCCTAGCGCGGCTGCCGTGGCAGTCCGTTCACGCAAGTTTCCCTGCCATCCACTTTTGCGGTCCATGCGGATGGCTGGAGAGTTATTGTGAAAATTTTTTTAATCACTTTCACAGTACTTCTCCACGCGTCCGCTAGATGGTCCCTTGCTGGACATCAGAGAAGCTATTGTGAGTGAGGTCCAGAGCACCGCTCACAATAGCCTCTCTCCCATCCCAAGGGCCCTGAAAAGTGGACCGCTGGGGAAGAAGTGTGAGATTCTCCCCACTGCCACTCACAATATCTCGCCTGCTGTCCGTACGCTGTATCTCGCCTGCCGTCCGCGTGCTGCACCTCACATGCTACCCGCGTGCTGCACCTCCATGCCGTCCGCTTCCGGCGGTCCCTGTCACCCGCTCGCGTCGTCACGGGCGTCGTCACGGGCGTCCAGACCCAGCAGCCTCCCGCACCTGCCATGGACGAACGCAGGGTGACGGTGCTGGTAGACGGATACGGCCAGTGTCCAGAGCGGAATGAGATAGCAGAGGCAGTTGAAGGCGACCGACGTCAGCGGCATGCCCACGAACGCGATGATGCCGATGCATGAGGTGGACCAAGGGATGACCGCCGGTATGATCGCCGCGCTGTTCTCGAGGTCCAGGGCCAGTGCGCTCCCGCCGCGCTCGGTGTCCGCGCAGAGCTGGGCCGTGAGCATGAGCGCGACAACCTGGTCACAGGCTACGGCACAGGTCACGATGCTCGTCACGAGCACGCTCGCGAATGGCGTGGCACCCCGCGCGACCCTGTTCACGAATTCCGTGAGGCCCAGCAGCAACCCCGTGCCCTCGAAGATGCCGGCATAGGTCGAGGCCATCGCGACGATCAGGATGATGTCGATCATCGAGGCGATCCCCCCGCCGTTGACCATGCGCGCGATTGCGAGGTTTTGGCTGTGGTAGCCAAAGACCAGCATGTTCGGGATCTGCTCCAGGGGCATGTGCTGCACCAGAGCGCAGATGGCAAGCGCGCATCCCAGGCTGGCGAGCAGAGTCCTCGTCACGTTCACCCGCGCGAGGGAGAGAGCTAGGACCACGAGCGTCGGCAGGATCGTGACCCACGAGAGATCGAAGCTTGCGGCGAAGGATCCCCGAAACGAGGGCGCCATGCCCGTACCGCCCGAACTCACGCCCAAAGTGACATAGACGACGCAACTCAGCGCGAACGGGATCGCCCCGATGCGGATCATGCGCCGCACGTTGTCGAACACATGCGTATGGGTGAGGGTAGCCACGAGATTGGCCGTACTTGACAGGGGAGAGCAGCGGTCGCCCACGAACGAGCCGCTTAGGACGGCCCCTCCCACCAGTGCCATGTCGGCCCTCATGGCGCCTGCGATGGCCACGCAGATGACCCCTACGGTCGCTGCGGCCGCAAACGAGCTCCCTGTCAGCATGGACATGGCAGCACACAGCAGAAACGATGCGATGACCAAGGTCCTGGGGTTCACCATCTGTACGGACCAGCAGGTGATGGCAGGAATGGTACCCGACGCACGCCAGCTTGCGGTCAGGGCCCCTATGAGTACGAACATCCCAAGTACCGGGATGGCCGTGCGGGGGCCTTGCAGCACCATGCGCGCAATCTCGCGTATGCCGTGACCGCGGTAGACGGCATAGGCGCAGAACAGCAGCAGTCCCAAGGCCAACAGCGCGAGCAGTGGCACACCCGCGATGACGCCACCGACGAGCATCGCCGCGAAGAGCACAAGCACTGCCGACTCGACCATGCGACATTCCTCTCGTCCGCATGCACGGACATTGGTGTGTGGACGCCGACCTGAGGGCGCCGACGGAGCGTTTGCCCAAGCAAGTAATCTATGCATGCCCTCATAAGGGGTCCAACTGTTATATTCGGTATTGATCACAGGATCTGTTGGTAATCTGAGTTCCTCTCAGTAGGAGGTGCTCCCGTGCCAAGACCCTCCGCAGGGCGGGCCTTGCGCCAGAGCTCGCTGGGCGATCGGGGCTGTCGTGAACTTCCAGAGCATGGACTACTTCATAGCGGTGGCGGAGGAGAGGAGCTTCACCCATGCTGCCAGGCGCCTTTCCGTCACCCAGCAGACGCTCTCGGCCCATATCGCGGGCGTCGAGCGCGAGCTGGGCGTGCGCCTGGTGAATCGTCGGGTCCCGCTGACGCTTACCTACGCCGGCCACGAGTTCCTCTCGTATGCCCGCAGGTTCCAGGCGGAGCACCGTGCCATGCGACAGGAGTTCCGCGACATATCGGGAGACGAGCGCGGCCTTCTGGGCGTCGGTGTGGCCTCCACGCGCGGCCGCATGATCATGCCGCGGGCGCTCTCGGTGTTCCAGGAGGCACATCCGGGCGTCAACGTGCTCTTGCACGAGGAGGAGAACGCCGTGCTCATCGAGCTTCTGAGGGAGGGCCGCGTCGACGTGATCGTGGCGAGCGTGCCCGAGGACGAGCCGGGCTTCGTCGTGCGCGAGCTCTATCACGAGCGCGTGGTGCTGCTGGCGACGGATGACCTCCTGCGCAGGGCGTGCGACGACCCTGCCGCCGCCGTCGCCGAAGTCGAGCGTACGGGCAGCCTGGCCCCGCTCTCGGCGTGCCCGTTCATGCTGTTGGGTCAGGGAGACGAGCCCGGCGACCTCTCGCGGCGCATACTCGCGGCATCGGGCGTCTCGCCGTGGGAGCGCGTGCGCTCGCGAAACTCCGAGACGCTGGTCGACCTCGCCGCGCGCGGGGTCGGGGCCTGCTTCGTGCCGTATGACCTTGCGAGCAGCGTGTTGGACGTCGGGGGCGGCGGCGCGCGCTGCCTGCGCGCCATCGGCCTGGGTCCCGAAGCCCAGATCTCCATCAGCGTGGCATGGCGCGCCGCTCCCCATGTCTGGAGCGTGATCGAGTCATTCTGCGAACTGCTGGACGAGCAGCTCTCCGACGACGCGGTGCGTCTGGCGCACCGGGGGAGGACCTGAGCATGGCCGAGAAGGGGGCCGATAAGAGCTTCCGGCTATGTTGCTGCGACCGTGCGCATATGGAGCTGGAGGTCGCACGGCCGGTCTCTGCGCTCGAGCTGCTGCGCGAGCTGACGTGCTCCAGACAGATGTCAGCGCGCGTGCTGGCACGGGGGAGGCTGTCTCTTGACGGTGCGGAGTTGGCGCCTGCGAGCCGTCTTGCGCCGGGCGACGTGGTTGGTCTGGCATTCGCGCATACGCATATGCCGGGTCCCGCAAGCGAGGTCGAACCCGTGGTGGTCTGGCGCGACCGCTTTGCGCTGGCGGTCGACAAGCCTGCCGGAATATTGGTGCATGCGGACGGCGGCGTGGGAGAGACCCTGACCGCGCGCGTGCAGGGCCTGCTCGACCGCGAGGGCCGGCCTGATCACGAGGGTCGGCCTGACGGTCAGGGCCCGCCCGGTCGCATGCCGGACGGGGGGCGCGACTCAGTCGCACGGCTGGTTCCCCAGGCGTTGCAGCGCCTGGATGTCGAGACTTCCGGGCTCGTGCTGTTCTCGCTGGCCGAGGAGACACAGCCGGCCTTCGACGCGCTCATGGCGGGTCGCGTGACGGAGAAGCGCTACCTTGCCGTGGTGCGAGGACTATGGCCGTCCGGGACGATGCTGATCGACCGCCCCATCGGGCGCGACCGCCACGACGCCCGTCGCATGCGCGTGAGTGCGAGCGGCAAGTCCTCGCGCACGTGGGCAAGGCCTCTGGCCACACGCGGGGACCATACGTTGCTGCTGGTCAGGATCGGGACGGGCCGACGCCATCAGATTCGCGTGCACCTTGCGTCGACGGGGCATCCCATCGTGGGAGACAGGCTCTACGGCGCCCTACCTGCAGGGTGTGGTGGCCGTGCGGGGCGCGGTGGGCACGGCAGTCGCGCCATCGGTGACCTCATGCTGCACGCCATCGAGGAGCGGCTGGTACATCCCGTCACGGGCGAGGAGCTCGTCCTGAGGACGGCCTGGCCCAAGCGATTCGACGCGTTCTTCTCGGCTGCGGACGCATCCGGTTGGTCCATACTGGAACAGGGGGAGTAGAGGGTGCCGTTGTCCAGGGAGAGGGACTCATGGCAGATACCATGCGTGGGGTGTACACCAACCTGACCAAGATCCGTCGAGACGTCTTCCGGGAGGTGGCGAGGGTCTGCTATTCGCTCAACGACAATCCCGATGGTACGGACGAGGACTTCGACGCACGCTTCGACGAGCTGCCGTTCCAGATCCTGCCGGGCGATGTGGCAACGTATCGCGAGAGCGTCTTCCTGGAGCGTGCCATCATCGGCGAACGCATACGCCTGGCCATGGGGCTGTCGCTGCAGGGCGTGGACCGACCTGCGCGCATCAGCGAGGGCTTCGCGAACAGCGAGGTCGGCGACCTGGCGTACTACGAGCCCCCTCTGATAAACGTGATCAAGTTCGCCTGCAACGCGTGCAAGGACAACGTGTACACGGTGACGGACCAGTGCCAGGGCTGTCTGGCGCACCCCTGCCGCGAGATCTGCCCCAAGCAGGCCATCAGCTTCGTGGACAAGCGGGCCCACATAGACCAGGACCTGTGCGTTCAGTGCGGCATGTGCGAGAGGACCTGTCCCTACCACGCTATACACCATCACGTGCGACCCTGCGCCGCGGCCTGTGGCATGCACGCCATCGGATCGGACGAGCATGGGCGGGCGGACATCGACTACGAGAAGTGCGTCAGCTGCGGCCAGTGCCTGGTGAACTGCCCGTTTGGCGCCATTGCCGACAAGAGCCAGATCGGCCAGGTCATCTGGTCCATACTGGCCGGTGACGAGGTCATCGCTGCCGTGGCGCCCTCGTTCGTGGGACAGTTTGGCGGCAAGGGCAACGTGGGCAAATTGCGCGAGGCCTTCAAGCGCCTGGGCTTCTCGGGGGTCGAGGAGGTCGCGCTGGGCGCTGACCTCTGCACCGTGCAGGAGGCCGATGACTTCTTGGACGAAGTTCCCGACAAGCTGCCGTTCATGGGGACGAGCTGCTGCCCGGCCTGGTCGGTCATGGCAAAGAAGGAGTTTCCCGAGCATGCAGACTGCATCTCGATGGCACTGACGCCCATGACGCTGACCGCGCGCATGATTCGCACACGGCACCCCAACGCCAAGATCGTCTTCGTGGGGCCCTGCGCGGCCAAGAAGCTCGAGGCCATGCGCAGGAGCGTGCGCTCCGAGGTGGACTTCGTCCTCACCTTCGAGGAGATGGCCGGCATGATGGAGGCCCGAGGCATCGATTACCTGGCCCTCAAGGATGATGACAAGAGCGACTTCGACGTGGCCTCGGCGGATGGGCGCAACTTCGCCGTGTCCGGTGGCGTTGCGAGCGCCGTGGTGAACGCCATCCACCGTCGCTATCCCGATCGCGAGGTCAACGTGGCGAACGCGGAAGGCCTCGAGGACTGCCGCAAGATGATGAAGGACGCTGTCAAGGGAAAGTACCCTGGCTACCTGCTAGAGGGCATGGCCTGCCCGGGTGGTTGCGTCGCAGGTGCCGGTACGCTGGTCAACATCAAGAAGAGCACGGGCGCCGTCCACCGTTACGCCAAGCGCTCCCCGCACGAGAACGCGACCGAGAACGCCTATCGCATGCTGATCCCCGCCTTGGAGAAGGGCTTCACCAAGCAGGACGAGGACCGTGAGGTTGAGGAGACGCGCGACGCGTCTTTGCCCAGGTAAGCGCATGCACCAACAGGCGAATGCGAGCGCCGGCTCGCCTGTTGGTGCGTTTACGGGTCGGTCGTGGGTTGCGACCGCTGGTTTGCGGGTGATTGAGAATGTGGATGACACAAAATTGACAGTTATGTGTGCCTTGCGGGTGTCAGGGTCATCCACCCTCACACCGTTTCCAAGAAATTAATTAATTTATATATCTACGACCAGCGGATATAAGAATCGGTTCTATCGAAGGTCATCTTGGGATGATGCGGGAGCGCCCGTGAAACGGATCTGATCCACACATAACCGCCGATTTTGTTACATACAGTTTTTCGGGATGGGATTCCGCCGCATCTGGACGCGTCTGGATACGGCGGCCCGCCAGCCGAGCTGAGATTTCTTGACCTGGCGGGCTGATAACGTGCGCCTGCCACCGAACTTTGCCATCGCGCGGTAATATAACGCCCGGTCGGAACCGACCGACCGGGCACGTTGCAGCGGTGCTCGCTGCGCCACATTCGCTGCGCTGTGACAAACCTACGGCTGCTTGGCACCCTTCACACTCTCGTAGAACGTTGCGTGAGAGAAGGAATCCTTGATGGTGCGGCCGTTCACGAACGGAAGCGCGAGGAACTCGTCGACCGTGGGAACCAGGTCGCTGCAGTCGACGAAGTGATTCTTCGAGTTACGCAGGCTGGTGTCCTGCGCACGCCAAGCTTCGTAGTTGACGTCGGTGAGGTAGTAGACGTCGTTGTCGACGCGCATGTAGACCGAGTGGTTCTTGTGCAGGTAGTCGGCCAGGTCATCGTAATTTATCTCGAGTGCCTCAGCTGCCTTCTTACCCATGATGCGTCCTTTCCCGAAGAGGTCCCTTTGAAGAAGGAAAACGCTTCCGATGGCAAGATTCTACCGCCCGTCCCCCGGGACTATTCATCAATGATGGTTCCATTAGGCAAGCGCGCCCAAGTGGCATGTGGATGGGGACCACTTGACGCGGATGCCAGTTGTGGCTAAGCGTTTCCGTCTGGGATCGGCGTACCCGGTGGGGCTAGAGCGGCTAGAGCAGGATCTTCTCGGCGAGCTCCTCGGTGGAGTCTGCAATGGACGTGGCACCCTGGCCCACCAGGAAACTTCGGTCCCTGAACCCCCAGCTCACGGCAATGCACCCGACGCCAGCGGCCTTGGCCGTCTGGAGGTCCACCTCGGAGTCGCCCACGTAGACCGTGTCGTCAGGCGCGCAGCGCAGCTCGTCCATCACGGCGAGCAGAGCGTCTGGCGCCGGCTTGCGACGGACGCCCGCCCGCTCACCTACGGCGGCGTTGAAGAGCCCCTTGAAGTGCGTTGCCACGAGGGTCTGCACGTACGCGTCGGGCTTGTTGGAGACCACGGCGCGTAGCACGCCCTCTCCTGCCAGCACGTGCAACAGCTCGGGAATCTGAGGGTAGGGAGCGGTGAACTCGGCGTTGTGGTGCGCGTAGTACTCCCTGAAGGTGGCGAGTGCCTGTGCCGTGCGCTCGCGGTCGCTGCCCTCGGGCATGCTGAGCTGCATGAGCCGCGCGACGCCGTTGCCCAGAAACGCCCGTACCTCGTCGCGGCTGCGTGTGGGCTCGCCTTCCTGGCCGAGGGCGAAGTTCACGGCATGCCAGAGATCGTCGAGGGTGTCAAGCAGGGTCCCATCAAGGTCAAAGATAGCTGCCCTGTATGCCATGCCCCGCCGCCTCCCTCGTCGCCCTGCCCCATCATCGCGCATCTAGGGCGCTTGCAGGTCCGAAGTGCCTGCCACTCGAAGTGCCTGCCATTGGAAGCCCCCGCCACCCGAAGCGCGCGTCCGCGTCTCCGCCTGCGCCTCGGGCCCGTACCCCTATTGGAAGTGTAGCGATTCCACCGGATCGAGCCGCGCCGCGTGGCGCGCCGGGTAGTAGCCAAAGACCACGCCGATGACCACGCAGATGCCCGTCGCCAGCGCCACGGCGGACAGGGAGACCTGCGGCGTGACGCTCATGCCCTCGGTCAGTCCCGATGCGAGTCCCGAGAGCGCCAGCGCCCCCAGGTAGCCGAAGACGATGCCTATCACACCCCCGGCCAGGCACAGGCACACGGACTCCAGGAGGAACTGCTGGGTGATGTCCGAGCGCCGAGCTCCCAGGGCCTTGCGCAGCCCGATCTCGCGTATGCGCTCGGTGACGTTGGTGAGCATCATGTTCATGATGCCGATGCCGCCCACCAGAAGCGAGATGCTTGCCACGGCGGTCATGAGCACCTGGAACGACATCGTCGTGGCATCAAGCTGGTCGGCGATGGACTTCATGGAGTAGACGTACACGTAGCCGCCGCTCACGTCCATGTTCGCGTAGCCCTCGGTCTCGGGAGGGATGCCGTAGTGCTCCCTCAGCCAGCCGTCCGTGTCCTTCACCAGCTGTTCCACGTCGACGTCCTCGCGTGCGAGCCCTACGATCTGATCGATGGACTGGCTGCCCGTGACACGCGCCATGCAGGTGCTGAGGGGGACGTAGGCGGCGATGCCGCCTCCCATGGAGGCATTCTTGGAGGGAAGCACCCCTATGATGGTGTAGTCATCGTTTCCCATCCGAATGGTCCTGCCCACTGCGTCCGCGTCGACATCGCCGAAGAGCTCCTTGACGCCGTTCTGATCCAGAAGGCAGACGTTGGCCATGCCGGCCGCCTCGCTGGCGTTGATCAGGCGTCCCGAGCGCGGCTTGGCATCGACGGCCGAGAAGTACTCCGGACTGACTCCCAGCACCTGCGCAGAGACCTGCTTCTTCCCGGTCGTGACAGTGGCCGAGCCCTGCGAGAGGCCCGTCACGAACTCGTAGCCGTCGACTGAGCGCTCGATGAGGCTCACATCGTCCCGGGTCACGTCGCCGCCCGTGTAGAGGGTGATGTAGACGGCTCGTGCCTGGCCGAGCCCCAGGCTGCTGACCATGGCCTCCTTGATGCCGCCGATCAGCGCGGTCATGGAGATGACGGCGCTGATGCCTATGACGATGCCCAGCACGGTGAGCAGAGAGCGCCCTCGGTTGGCGTCAAGGGCCTCCCAGGTCTCCGTGATGAGGTCCGTTGCCCTCATGTGAGGCCCCTCCCTCCGGTCATGCTGCCTGCCACGGCGACGCGCTCCTCCTCGTCGGTGAGCAGCCGCCCGTCGCGGATGTGCACGGTGCGGTCCGCCCAGTTGGCAACCTCCGGGTCGTGCGTGATCAGGACGATGGTCTTTCCCTCGTCGCGCAGTCGCCTGAAGGTGGAGAGGACCATCTCGCCGGTGGCCGAGTCGAGGTTTCCGGTCGGCTCGTCGGCCAGGATCAGGGCGGGATCGCTCACCAGGGCGCGGGCGATGGCGACGCGCTGCATCTGCCCGCCCGAGAGCTCGTTGGACTTGTGCTCGAAGTACTGCTCGGGCAGGGAGACCGACGTGAGGGCTCGGACGGCGCGCGCCTCCCGCTCGGAGACGGGGCAGTCGGAGTAGATGAGCGGCAGCATCACGTTGCGCAGCACCGTCGAGCGCGGCAGCAGGTTGAACGACTGGAACACGAAGCCGATCCTGGTCGCGCGGATCTCGGCCAGCTCGTCGTCGTCCAGGGTCGAGACGTCGATGCCCTCCAGGCGATAGCTGCCCGAGGTGGGCGTGTCCAGGCAGCCCAGGATGTTCATCATCGTGGACTTGCCCGAGCCCGAGGGGCCCATGATGCAGAGGAACTCCCCGCGCTCCACCGCGAGCGAGACGCCCTTGAGCGCGTGGGTGAGGTCGGCCTCCGTCTCGTAGATGCGGTGGACGTCGGTGACCTCGAGGACGGCTGCCATGCTAGCGCCCCGCGCCTGCGGTGTCCGAGGAGCCGCCCGCAGACCCTTCGCTCAGGGGCCCGATCCCCGTGGCACCGTCGGCCGAGGGGAGCATGAGCACGTCACCCTCGGAGAGCCCTTCCACTGCGGCATCATTGGAGTTCTGGGCCACGACGGTGACCTCCCTGGTCTCCACGGACTCGATGGAGCTGCCGTCTGCGGCGTAGGTGACGACGTCGACGGTGGTGGTCCCGTCATCGTGGGTGGAGAGGGCGGCCACGGGGGCGATGAGGGCATCCGTCACGCTCTGCGTGACGATGGTGGCGCTGGCCGTCATGCCCGGCTTGAGGCTGGGGTCCGGGTTGGGGATGAGGAGCTCCACGGAGTAGGTCACCACGCCGGCGCCTCCCTCCGCGCCGCTCGTGGCAACGGTGGCGATGTGCGTGATGCGTGCGTCCATGGTGATCCCCGGCAGTGCCGAGAAGGTCACGGTCGCCGTCTGGTCCACGGCAAGCTTTGAGATGTCGACCTCGTTCACCTGGGCTGTGACGGTCATCTGCGAGACGTCGGCTATCTGCACCAAGGGCGTGTTCGAGCCCTGCTGGGACGGCGCGGCGCTGCTGGCAGTCGAGGCGCCCGCGACGGCTCCGACGGCCACGACGCTCCCCGAGATGGGTGCCTTGACGGTACGCTTGCCGGCTGTGGCGACGGCCTCGTCGTAGGCCTCGCGTGCGCCCTGGAGCGTGACCTGGGCGGCCTCGAGCGAGGACTGGGCCGACACCACGGCGTCGTAGAGGGTGTCAGGATCGGTCAGGGTGGCCTGCGTCTCCCCGTCAGGGGCGCTGTTCCAGGCGTTGAGCGCGGTGTTGTAGTTCGACCTCGCGCTGTCGAGGGAGGCCTGGGCGCCGCTGACCCCCACCTCCGCCGATCTCACCTGCTGGCTGGCCTCGCGCACCGCCTTGTCGAGGGAGTCGTTTCTCAGCGTGAAGAGCACGTCACCGGCGTTCACGGTGGTGCCTTCGGCGACCTGGAGGTTCTCGATGATGCCGTCGACCTCGGGCGTCACGACCGTGGACGAGATGGGCTCCGCCTTGCCTGACGCGCTGACCGAGCTCGTGAGGTCCCCACGGGTGACGACAGCCGTCGCCGGCCCTCCGCCGCCGGCGCCCGCCGCGTTCAACATGTTCACGATCGCCGTGCCGGCCACCAGCGCCACGATGGCGCCCACGACGATGGCGACCCGTATGAGACGCTTGCGCCGCCGTGCGCGCCGACGCCGCTCCATGTTGCGCAGGGCCACCGAAGTGGCGTCGTCGGGAGCGATGGCACCGTCCGTGAGGATCGCCTCGGTCGGGGCGGTCGTGCCGCCCGCGTCTGCGGTGGCCGCATCGGGTGTGGATGAGGCGCGCTCGAGCACCGGGATGGGCGGGGTCGGCCCTGCGTGCTTCCGGGCGACGGGGGATGTGTTTCCGGTGCTGGCCAGGTCGTCGTGAGCTGCCATGGGGACTCCCTCTTGCTGCTACGTTTCTGGGGGCGTTGGACTTATCGCAAGAATCTAGACGAAAGCCAAGGCGCTTTTCAAGGGGAGTGTACCGCGAGCGTCAGCGAGCGGTTGTGCGGGCGGACGGTCGGACATGCGGGGGCAGCCAGGACGGTGTGTGGGCGCCCGTCTGTGTGGGCGGGCGGTCGCACATGCGGATGGATGCTCGGTCCAGGCTGGCGGCGGTCGAGCGTGACAGCTTGGTTTCGCGATGGGCCAACCTTGCGAACATGGGCCTCTCGGCTATCCGATGCTGCTATTATGTGAAACCCTGTGCGCCGACGCCGTCTACGCCGGCGCGCTGTCTGCTGGGAGCCCGCCCGCACGGCACGGGGCGGCAGAGACGGGAGGATTCACATGGATTCCCACAGCATGCATACCCATACCTGTGGCGAGCTGCGACGCGAGGACATCGGGCGCGAGGTTGCGCTTACCGGTTGGGTATGGCATCGCCGCGACCACGGTGGCCTGATCTTCGTCGACCTGCGCGACCGTGCGGGCGTCACGCAGGTCTCCTTCGACCCCGAGCATTCCGGTGGCATCGCGTTCCACACGGCGGAGACCATCCGCTCGGAGTGGCCCATCAAGGTCGTGGGCACCGTGCGCAAGCGCCCCGAGGGGCAGGCCAACGAAAAGCTCGCCACGGGTCAGATCGAGGTGCTTGTCTCGGAGATCGAGGTGCTCAACACCGCAAGGACCCCCGCCTTCCAGATCGAGGACCATGTGGATGCCGCCGAGGACGTGCGTCTTCGCTATCGCTATCTGGACATTCGTCGCCCCAAGATGATGGCGAACCTCAGGCTGCGCTCCGACTTCACCTTCGCCATCCGCCAGGCCCTCCACGACCGTGCGTTCATGGAGGTGGAGACGCCAGCCCTCTTCAAGTCCACGCCCGAGGGCGCCCGCGACTTCCTGGTGCCGAGCCGCACGCAGCCAGGTCACTTCTATGCGCTGCCGCAGTCTCCGCAGCTGCTCAAGCAGCTGCTCATGGTGGGTGGCGTCGAGCGCTACTACCAGGTCGCCAAGTGCTTCCGCGACGAGGACCTGAGGGCCGACCGACAGCCCGAGTTCACGCAGGTGGACGTCGAGATGAGCTTCGTCGAGCAGGACGACGTCATGGCCGCGCTCGAGGACGTCCTCGCCGAGGCCTTCTCCAAGGTGGGCGTCCAGATGCAGCTGCCCCTGCGCCGCCTGCCGTACTGGGAGGCCATGGACACCTACGGCACCGACAAGCCCGACACCCGCTTCGGCATGGAGCTCCATGACGTGACGCAGATCTTCTCGGCGTCCAAGTTCAAGCTCTTCTCCAGCGCCGCCGCCGATCCCAAGACCTACGTCAAGGCCATCAACGCAAAGGGCGCCGGCAAGTGGCCCCGCGCCCAGATTGACAAGCTGGCGGACGTCGCGTCTGCCTTCGGCGCGAGGGGCCTGGCCTACATCGCCTTCCGCGAGGACGGCAGCGTCACGAGCCCCATCGTCAAGTTCTTCTCGGACGAGGAGATGGCGACCCTGAGGGCCGAGATGGACGTCGAGCCAGGTGACCTGGTGATGTTTGCCGTCGAGAGCCGCCTTGCGGCCGACGAGATCCTGGGCGGCATGCGCAGCCACATGGCCGATGCGCTCGGTCTCGTGCGGGAGGGGCACGACTTCCTGTGGGTGGTGGACTTCCCGCTCTTCCACTGGGACGAGGATCGCGGTGCCTATGCCGCCGAGCACCAGCCCTTCACCCAGCCGATGGAGGCGGACGTCGAGCTCCTGGACGCAGACCCGCTCTCCGTGGGCTCTCACACCTACGACTTCGTGATGGACGGCTTCGAGGCGGGCGGCGGCGGCATGCGCATCCACGATGCCGGCCTGCAAATGCGCATCCTGGAGAAGCTGGGCTTCACCGAGGAGCGCGCACGGGAGCAGTTCGGCTTCCTCATGGAGGCCCTGAAGTTCGGTGCGCCCCCCATGGGCGGCTTCGCGCTGGGACTCGATCGCGTGTGCATGCTGCTTGCGGGCTCGGACTCCATCCGCGAGGTCATGGCGTTCCCCAAGACCTCGAGCGGCTCGGACCTGATGAGCGACGCGCCGGGCGAGGTGTCCGGTCGCCAGCTCAAGGAGGTCTCGCTCCGCTTGCTGTAGCAGGGGAGAAGAGCGTAGCGCGTGGGGGTGCGTGCCGGGGTTCGGATTTTAGCCGCACCCCGCGCGCCACCATCCGCATGCTCCATGTCCGCGCCTCCCAAGCGAACAACTTTCTGCAGAAAGTTGTAAAACTCGCACCACCGTCTACCAGGCATTCTTTGTAAAACGAGCAACTTTCCGCAGGAAGTTGCTCCAATGGGCAGAATCTTTTCTGGGCAAACGCCCGGAAAGTTGCAAAACAGTTTTGGACGCACCGCCCGCGTGTTTCTCGCGCACTGCCTGTGCGCTTCTCATGCACCGCTCACACTACCTGCGCGTCATTCGCATACGCTCAACGCATCTGAGAATGACCAGGTAACGACCCATAGATGATAGCCGTTATCCCGTCAACGGATCGTAGATTGCCGCCATAGGCTCGTCGTACTACGCTCGCCCTAGTTACGATGAGGGAGGCAGCTATGAGTCGTACCAGGTTCCTCGTTCGCATCCTGCTGAGAAATCCCATTCCTTACGCGCTGGCGATTATCCTTGCACTCGCGTTTGCCATGCCCCTCATGTTCGACGCAAGTGGGATGAGTTACAACTTTGATAGTGCGAGCGCGCGAGAAACCCTGCAAATTCTTGATGAAGGTGTGTCTTCTGGAGCCTACGATACGGCTCCCGCAGAACTGCTGGCATATACCAACAAGGAGCGTGATCTGCTGCGCAGTGTGGTTTCCGCGCAAAGTGACCAGGAACGTCTAAGCTACTTCGCCAGTTACTATGACGTGCAGCTGAAGGAGTATGACGCAGGTTATCTCTCGGCTGACAGGCAGGATATGGAGTTTCTCTCCACTTACGCTCACCTACTTAGTTCGTACGATGGTGTGCAGGTGTTCGGTTCAGCGCAAGAAGAGACGGCACTTTATTACTTCGTTGATGCTTTCTCGTGGGTACCGGGTACATTGTGGCTTGTCCCTGCCATCGCGACGGCAGCGCTCTGCGCAAGGGCGATAGACAAGGACCGTCTGGCGGGTCGGCTTCCTTTGCCTGAGTGGCGCTACTTCTTCGATGCGTGGTTAGCCTCGTCCCTCGTCGCCATCATGGTGGCTTTAATTTCCCTGCTGCCCTGTCTTGTTTCTTTTGCGCTGCGCAATGGGCTTGGCAGTCCCGAGTATCCCATCGCACTGTTTCAGGGAGGAGAGATCGTCACCACGACCCTAGGTGCTATGGCGCTTAAGATTCTTGTGTTCGTGGCAGCGTCGACCCTTTTCTTGAGCTCTGTGTCCTGCGCAGCCCTTGTTGCTACAAGAAGGCCTGTTGTGGGGGCTGCGTTGGCGGGCGTCCTTGCGCTATCGCCCATGGTTCCTGATCTGTTTGGTACCACCTCGCCTCTTGCGGGCAGTATTCGTTGGCTGCCTATCACATACCTGCGTATTTCGGATATTGTGGGGCGCCCAATGTACGCAATCGGTCACGACAGCATGCCGTTGGAGAGACTGACGATCTTTGATGCGCTCGTGGTGCTGGTAGCGTGTACGGTCCTTATTTCTGTGGTTGTACTCGTAGTGCGCGGCGCGATGTCTCGCATTCGGGTGCAACGAACTATCAGCGAGAATGCCCACGCAGCAGCACATGCGCAATCCGGAATCCATGCAAAAGTTGCTGCACAACACGCGCTTGTGGCAGATGGTATAGCCGTAGGGTATCGTGGCAGGATGCTCTTTCCCAGCGTGAACCTAGTACTAGCAGAAGGCTCGTCAATCGGCATTATCGCGCCGAACGGTTGCGGCAAGACCACTCTCATGCGCGCTCTTGTGGGCGAGAGAATCTGCCTGCGGCGCGGTGCGACAACCGCCAATGGTATCTCTTGTGAGGATGCGGCATTCAGGCGCATGGCACTCTATGTTCCCGGTGAGGGCGGTATGCTCTGCGAAGGGGCAACGGTACGGGAGCACCTCGAGCTTGCGAGAAGCGCCTGGCAATCGTCGCTGGATGTCGATGATGTTGCTCGCGAGTGCGGGATCTCGGGCTTTCTCGACCGTCGTGTCACGAAGCTCTCTCAGGGCATGTGCCAGCAGGTGACGATTGCCATGGCGCGTATGGCGCAGGTACGCTATCTGCTGCTTGATGAGCCCATGAATGCACTCGACCCACAAAAGACTTTTCTGCTCTCGAGCCTCATCCGGCAACTACGTGCCAATGGCACCTGTATTGTTATGTCCTCGCACTTGCTTGATAACGTGGACGAGCTTTGCGACCAGCTCATTCTCTTCGTTCATGAAGGCCCGGTGCTCGTGAGGCGGGACAACCCTTCACACATCGTGTTTGAGGAGACATACGGGATGAGAGAGGAGGGGCAAGCAGCTAGTGCGAAAACTGAAAGAAGTTGAGGAGAGGTAAAATTCGTTCGTTGAATCATACATGGGATATTCGCCCAAAGGTGACTATGGAAATATTTCAAGGTATAGGTGTAACTACAAGGTATGGTAGATATACCTATTCTTATACATGTCTGATTTGTAGCTCCTGCACGTAAGGCTCTGCTTCGTTACCCACTACTATCGCCGTGCAGGTACCGTGTGAGCCATCGATATATGTTCCCTGAATTTCGATTTGAAGCTGCGCTTTGTCCTCAGAGAGGCGCAGCTTTGTTATGCCAGAAACTAGGTCAGGATCGAATGTTTTATCACACGATGTCTGACAGACATTACGAACCTTAACCTCTGCAGCAAAAGCGGTTATACCATCTCGTGTGACGGCATCCCACTCTAGGTCTTCGCTCGTGTCTATATGATTTGCAACACGCCATTCCTGTTGTTCACGTGCAAGCTCCCCGTCTTCTTCGGATACATATTTATCGTTTGAGTTGTTGCTTGAGCTGGTATTTGCTGACGGTACGCCGTCATGCCCCTCGGAGTTTATGAAACCTCCCGCTGTCGTGTTTGATGTGATTACATTCTCCTCTGATGGAGATCTCAAGCTGATGGCAGCAGACGCTGCAATTAATGCCGTAAACGTAGCTGCTGCAGTATATGCAGCAGCTTTGACGAGACGTCGTCTTTTACCTAGCGTCGGTCTCTTTTCTGGTGCTGTTGATGTTTTCGATAGCCTATCAGTCCGCAAAGCTATGCCTGACTGTGTCACTCTGTCTACGTATGGTTGATTAAGAGGAGTGTCTTTCGAGATTTCCTCGACGCTGGCACCCTTATCGTTAGATTCCTCGGCATCAGCCGTTTCAGTGTGGGCATCCTCGGTGCAGGCGCCAACCTCGCATGGGCCGATAACTAATTCGCTCAAATCAATTTGTAAGGCTGTTGCTAAGGGTTCAAGTAATGTAACGTCGGGAAACCCTACTCCTCGTTCCCACCTACTTACAGCTTTGTCACTTACGCCAAGCATCTGTGCCAAGGCAGCCTGCGTCATTCCAAGTACGCGTCGATGACTCGAGATTCTGCTGCCGAGCGACTTTGCGTCCATGGATCCTCCCGCCTATCAACGAAAGCTCTCTTCGATTGTACGGCAGTCTCTGTACACCGCATCACCACATGAGTTGACATGCCAGCCAACAGGCATATCGTTTGGGTGACAAAGAAATCGATTAGAAAAATCGGTTAAAGAAATCCCCTGTAGCAAGGAGCGCCTCCGCCCGAGAGCAACGTCCTGGCTCGGTGCAAGGAGGTGGCCGTCCGTGGGTGACATTGCGTTCATCGCGCGAAGCTTTGGCCCCTATCGGCGTGACTTTGTGGGTGCGGGCATCTGCGTCTTCTTCGAGTCGGTGCTCGAGCTGCTGATCCCGCTCCTGATGGCCTCCATCATCGATGACGGGCTCGCGACAGGTGACGCCTCCATCGTCTGGACCCGCGGGGCGGCCATGCTGGGCTGCGCGCTGGCGGCGCTTGCCCTGGGCGGCGGCTACGCGCGCCTCTCGGCCCGTGCTGCCATGGGTCTGGGCGCCAACCTGCGCCGCGCCGAGTTTGCCCACATCCAGGACTTCGCCTTCTCCAACCTGGACTCCTTCGAGTCCTCGTCCCTCGTGACGCGCATGACCACCGACGTCACGGTGATCCAGAACGCCTTGGTCATGGGCTTTCGACCCATGCTGCGCGGTCCGTCCATGCTCGTGATGGGCCTGGTGCTCTCGTTCGTGATGAGCGCTCGCCTCGCCGTGATCTTCTGCGTCGTCCTGCCGTTTCTTGCGGTGGTGCTCTTCCTCATCGTGCGTCACGTGGGCCCGCTCTACGCAGTGCTGCAAGGCGTGATGGACAGGCTCAATGACGCTCTGCAGGAGGACCTGCGTGCCATCCGCGCCATCAAGGCCTTCGTGCGCGAGGACTGGACGCAGGCGCGATTCGACGAGGTCAACAGGGCCTACTCCACCACGGCGACGCGCACCTTTGGCGGTGCCGTGCTCAACACCCCCGTCTTCCAGGTGTCGATGTACGTGACCTGCGTGTCCATCCTCTGGATTGGCGGCAACCTGATCCTGGTCGGCGAGCTGCAGGTGGGCACGCTCACGGGCTTCATGAGCTACGTGCTGCAGATCATGAACTCGCTGATGATGATCTCCGGCGTCTTCCTGCTCCTGGCCCGTGCCCTCACGAGCATCCGTCGCGTGCGCGAGGTCCTGGACGAGAGGCCCGCAATCAGCTCGGCCGAGGGTGCCGCCACCACCGTCGCGGACGGCTCGGTCGTCTTCGACCACGTCAGTTTCAAGTATCACGCCGACGCACGAAAGGACGTTCTCGAGGACATAAGCCTCAGCTTCCCCGCCGGGTCCACGATTGGCGTGCTCGGTGCCACGGGCTCCGGCAAGTCCTCGCTTGTGCAGCTCGTCGCACGCCTGTACGACGTCAGCTCGGGCTCCGTGCGCGTGGGTGGCCGAGACGTGCGCGACTACGACCTCGCGGCCCTGCGCGATGCCGTGGGCGTCGTCCTGCAGAAGAGCGTGCTCTTCTCGGGGACGGTCCGCGACAACCTGCGCTGGGGCAATCCCGACGCCACGGACGCGGAGCTGCTCGAGGCCTGCCGCATCGCCTGTGCGGACGAGTTCCTCGAACGCATCGGTGGCCTCGACGCGGACCTGGGGCAGGGCGGCGACAACGTCTCGGGTGGTCAGAGGCAGCGCCTCTCCATAGCGCGGACCCTGCTCAAGCGTCCCAAGGTGCTGGTCTTCGACGACTCGCTGAGCGCCGTCGACATGGCGACCGATGCTAGGATCCGTGCCGGGCTCGCGGGCCTTGCGGACGTCACGAAGATCACCGTGGCGCAGCGCGTGAACTCGGTCATGGACTGCGACCAGATCGTGATCCTGGACGACGGGCGCGTCCACGCCGTGGGCACGCATGCCGAACTGCTTGCAAGCGATCCCATCTATCAGGAGCTCTATGAGTCTCAGATAGGATCGGGCATCCACGGGGAGGGGGTCGTGGATGGCTGCTAGGGGAGGGGCGCCCTCGCGTCCGAGGGACTTGCGCCACACGCTGCGGGCGCTTCTGGCCTACATGGGCCACGCGCGCGTGCAGCTCCTGGCCGTGGCGGTGCTCGTCACGGCGAGCGGGCTTGCGGCACTTCTGGGGACCTACATGATAAAGCCCGTCGTCAACGCGGTGGGCGCAGGTGACTACCAGGGATTCGTCCGCCTGGTCATCCTCACGGCGGCCATCTACGCGCTGGGTTCCCTGGCTGCCTGGGGTTACACCCAGACCATGGTCCGTGCGGCGCAGAGGGTCGTCTACGACATCAGGCGTGACCTTCTCGCCCACATAGAGAGCCTGCCGCTGTCGTTCTTCGACCGCATGCGCAATGGCGACATCATGAGCTACTTCACCAACGACGTCGACACCATCTCGGAGGCGCTCAACAACAGCTTCGCCAACGCGGTGCAGGCGCTCATCCAGACGGTGGGCACCTTCACGCTGCTCGTGGTGCTGGACTGGCGCCTTACGCTCATCACGCTGGCCTGCGACGCGGCGATAGCGCTCTACGTGCGCTACTCGGGCCATCGCAGTGGGCACTACTTTGCGGCTCAGCAGCAGGCCCTGGGCGAGCTGGACGGCTACGTGGAGGAGATGATGAGCGGCCAGAAGGTCGTCAAGACCTTCAACCACGAGGCCCAGAGCCTGCAGGGCTTCGACCTCCTGAACGGGCTCATGCGCGAGAGCGGTGCCATGGCCCAGGGCTACGCCTCCACGATGATCCCCGTGACCGTCGCCGTCTCGTACGTCAACATCGCCATCGTCACCATGGTGGGTGCCCTTCTGGCGATGGGATCGACGCTGGACGTGGGGGCCCTGGCGTCATACCTGGTCTTCGTGCGTCAGGCAGCCATGCCCATCAACCAGCTGACGCAGCAGGGCAACTTCCTGCTTACCGCATTGGCGGGCGCCGAGAGGGTCTTTGCGGTCCTCGACTGCGAGGGCGAGCTGGACCGGGGCACCATCCAGCTCGTGCGCGACGACGAGCTGGATGCCGACCGCATGGCCGCAGGGGCCGCCGGTTGGGGCTGGCACTTCCCCGAGCTGGGCGAGAACGTCCCCCTTGCGGGCGACGTGCGCTTCTACGACGTCGCCTTTGGCTACGACGAGGGGCAGACGGTGCTCGAGGGCCTCTCGCTCTTTGCCAAGCCGGGCCAGAAGATCGCGTTCGTGGGATCGACCGGTGCGGGAAAGACCACGATCACGAACCTCATCAACCGCTTCTATGACGTGCGCTCCGGCGTCATCACCTATGACGGCATCGACGTGCGCGACATCAGCAAGGCAAGCCTGCGCCGCTCCTTGGGCATCGTGCTGCAGGACACGCACCTCTTCAGCGGCACGATCGCCGACAACATCCGATTCGGCAGGCTCGATGCGACCGACGAGGAGGTCAGGCACGCGGCACGCATCGCCAACGCGGACTCGTTCATCAGTCGTCTGCCCAAGGGCTACGACACGGTGGTGGCCGCAGACGGAGCCAACCTCAGCCAGGGCCAGCGCCAGCTGATCGCCATCGCCCGTGCGGCGGTCGCCGACCCGCCGGTCCTCATTCTGGACGAGGCCACGAGCAGCATCGACACCCGCACCGAAGCCCTGATCGAGAGGGGCATGGACGGCCTCATGCGTGGGAGGACCGTCTTCGTCATCGCGCACCGCCTGTCGACCGTGCGCAATGCCGATGCGATCATGGTGCTGGAGCACGGCCGCATCATCGAGCGTGGCACGCACGAGGAGCTGTTGGCGCAGCGCGGCGAGTACTGGCAGCTCTACACGGGCTCGTCCGAGCTCGAGTAGGGCAGGTGCGTGCGCAAGTGGGGTGATCGGGTGGGGTGAGTGTGTACATATCCGCCTCGTGCGGGTATACACCTCTGCAATGACAGCAAGCCGGACGGCGGTCCCTCGCGCCCGGCCCTCACGAAAGCGAGTCCCTCATGGCCGAGAAGCCCGAACTCTACGTCAAGACCTCCTGCCCCTACTGCGCCAAGGTCGAGTCCTTCATGGAGTCCAACGGCATCGAACTTCAGACCCACAACATCGACACGGACGCCGCCGCGCGCTCCTACCTCATCGAGAACGGCGGCAAGCGCCAGGTCCCCTGCCTGTTCGTCGATGGCAAGGCGCTGTATGAGTCCAATGACATCATCGACTACCTGGGCAGGAAGTTTGGCGCGGACAAGGCGGCGCAGGAGGAGGACGCTACGTCCGCGGCCGGAGGCGCCTGCTCGCTCGATGGGAGCGGCTGCTCGTTCTAGGCGCCCAGCGCGAAGCTGAGCAGCACCGGGTTGTGGTCGCTCGTCGCGAAGCCGGTGTCGATGTTGGTCGCCGTGGCGCTGACGTTGTCCGACACGACGAAGCCGTCCACCGTAACGGTGTAGGTGACGTCCCGCTCGTAGGGGATGTCGTCCCCACGGCAGCTTGCGACCTCCTCGAGGTTCCCCGCCCTCACGACCGAGAAGCCCTCGGGGAGGTCCTCGTCGTCAAGCGTGGCAACCCAGTCGGGAACCTGCTGCTGGGAGGGGTAGAGCTCGAGCGACCCGCAGAGCGCGTGATTCCAGTCGCCACCGGCGATCACGTAGTTGCCTGCCGCGCGCTCGGCCGAGAGCACGGCGCCGAGCATGGAGAGCTGACGCGCACGCACGGTGCCGCCCTCGTCGTAGGCAGACATGTGGCTGTTTATGAGCACCAGCTCGCGGCCGTCCGACACGGGGACGCGCAGGACCTCGAAGCAGCGGTCGAGGTCGAAGAACTTGGTGGGGAAGCTCTCGTCCACCGGGTAGCTGCGCCTGAGCGCCGAGGTCACGTCCACGTCCGCCAGCGTAAGCAGCCCGGAGCTCACGCGGCCGTGCGGGCTGGTGGGCGGCCAGGCCAGAAAGCCCGCGTGGAAGTTGGAGGCGAAGACCGACTGGTAGGTGGGGAAGGCGTCTGCGAGCGCCGTCCGCTGGTCGACGTGGTAGCTGCGGTCGGAGTCGACGTCGACCTCCTGGAAGAGCATGAAGTCCGGTGCCATGCCGCCTGCGGCCGCCCGCATGGTCGCGATGTCGCCTGCCGTGCAGTCCCGCACGGACTGCTCGCCTGTCGCAACCGAGCTGGTGCCCTGAGTGGCCGTGCCGTCTGCCATGGCGCCCCTGTCCATGAAGAAGGTGTAATCGGGCGTGTAGGCACCGAAGCCGATGTTGTAGGTGGTCGCGGTGTAGGTCTGCCCTGCCACCAGCTGCGGCTGCACGTCCGTGGCGTTTGCCTGGTTGATCTCAAGCAGAGTGTTGTCCGCGATGCGCGTGTAGTGGCTCTCGAGGTAGAGCACGTAGGTGCCAAAGGCCATGCCGCCGACCACCGCCAGGGCAAGCACCGTTCGCACGAGGTAGAGCAGGGCCCTTCTCGCTCCGCCACGCTGCGGCCGCTTGGGAAGCGCGCTTTGCAGGGCAGGTGCCGACGCGGGCCCTGAAGTGCGTGTCGGCGTACATGCCCAGACAGACGCACCCTCGTCCTTGCGGCGCCGTGCATCGTGCGCACCATGTCGCGGGGTGGTGGGCATGCGTCCCTCCTGGCTGTGAGCGGTCTCTCGTGACAGTTCTCGCGACGATGTCTTCGCGTCATGGTAACACCATAGCGCTCATGAGCGAGCTACCCCACCCCGACGCTGGGGCAGCGCGACGGGGTCGTCGGCGGCAGAGGGCGTCTGCCGCGACTTTGGCATTTTTGGCAGGGGGATGGCGACGGTCTGGAACGCAGGCCCCATCGAAGTGACTCCGTGTGGGCGTATGCTACCTTCGTAGCTGAGCTAGCCTCGCGGATTCAAGGTGGCGGAGAATGAGGTGGACGCGACGCCTGTCGTCGCGGCTGCGAACGTCGTTACCGTCAGGCTCCTGCAGGAGTAGATATGATCAGAGCACCGCGCTTCGTCTTCGCGTCCGACTCGTTCAAGGGGACGCTCTCCTCGCGGAAGACCGCCGTCCTCCTGGAGGAGGCTGCAAGGAGGCACTTCCCAGACTGTGCCTGCGTCGCCGTGCCGATGGCAGACGGCGGCGAGGGCACGACCGAGGCCGTGGCGGACGCCTGTGGGGGAGAGGTCGTGAGCGCACACGTGCACGACCCGCTGGGTCGTCCACTCGTGGCCAACTATGCCGTGCTGCCGGGTGGGCGCGCCGTGGTCGAGGTGGCGGCCGCCTCAGGGCTGCCGCTGCTGACCGATGCCGAGCGCGACCCCCGCCTCACGAGCTCCTATGGCACGGGCGAACTCATCGCCGATGCGCTTGTCCGTGGTTGCGTGGACATAACCATCGCACTCGGTGGCTCGGCCACCAACGACGGTGGCATGGGCTGCGCCCGCGCACTCGGCGTGCGCTTCCTCGATGGAGAGGGCAGGGAGCTTGGGGGCTGCGGCGCAGACCTGGGCCGTGTGGGGACGATTGACGCCTCCGGCCTGGACCCGCGGGTGGCAGCCGCGAGCTTCCATGCCATGTGTGACGTGGACAACCCGCTCGTGGGACCTGGTGGCGCAAGCTTCGTGTTTGGCCCGCAGAAGGGCGCCTCGCCCGAAATCGTGGAGGAGCTTGACCGTGGCATGCGCAGCTATGCGCACGTGCTCGAGGCGACGTTCGGCAAGGGGTTCGACGTTCCCGGTGCCGGCGCGGCGGGCGGTCTCGGTGCGGGTTGCCTTGCGTTTCTTGGTGCCACGCTGGAGAGCGGCATCGGAAGCGTGCTCGGACTCGTCGGTTTTGACGCCACCCTGGAGGGTGCCGCGCTCTGCGTGACAGGGGAAGGCCGCCTTGACTCCCAGACGGCGCACGGCAAGGTGATTTCCGGCGTGGCCGCCACATGCAAGCGACGTGGCGTGCCATGCGTCGCAATCGTGGGCGGCGTGGCCAGGGGCACGTCACCAGCGGATGTCGACGGACTTGTCGCCGTGGTGCCCACGCCCGATGGGCCGATGCCGCTCGAGGAGGCGCTTGGTAACGCCGAGGAGCTCTACGCCGCGGCCGCAGAGAGGCTCTTCTCGATCGTGGCCATCGGCGTGACCGAAGGCTTGCGGTCTGCTGTGCCGGACACCTGCTAGCCGCAACAGGCTGACGGTGCTAGCCGCAACAGGTTGACGGGTTGTCAGGATGGCCCGGTCTCCAATAGTAGATGAAATTTTGATTCACAGAAGTTGCCCTGCCGTCCATTTGGCGAAGTCTCGTGGATGGCAGGGCAATAATTGTGAGTGAGGGTGTTGGAGTGACTCACAATATCTCCCTACACGTCCGTCCCGCCGTTCCAAGTGGACGGCTGGGGAAGAATTGTGAGTGATAGGCTGCAGGGCACTCACACTATCTCTCTAGTCATCCATTGGGTTTTACCTAATGGACGGCAGAGGAAGAACTGTGACTTTCGGTCTCAGAGATGGACTCCCGCCCAGTTCCCGCCCGGCTCCGCCCGGCCATGCGGCGCCCCCGTCCGCCCAACCATTCGCCCGGCCATGCGGCGCCCCCATTCGGCCCGCGTGGCATCCCACATCATGCCGCGCGCCGCCTGGGCCCGCATGCTACCTGCACATGCGCAGCAGCACGTATTGGACTACGAGCAGCACGAAGAGCGTGGCCATGGAGACGACGTAGGCCCATACGGCGCCGTCGAAGCCGAGCGTGGGGACGAGCGCGAGGCTCAGCACGACCGATACGCCAAAAGTCACCAGGTAGGAGCGGGTTACGACCTCCTGCCTGCGCAGCACGGTGATGATCTGGCAGAGGAAGTCCGCCACGGCGGACATCCCTCCCGCAATCACCATGAGGTAGAGCTGCGTGCGGTAGCCCTCGAAGTCCAGTCCGTAGAGCATCCTCAGGAGCGGAACGCCGACGGCCGCGTTGAACAGGAGCACGCCCGCCGTGACGAGCACGGCGATGCCCGCCACGGCTAGCACGACGAGGTCGAAGCGCCTGCGGTGGCGAGGATCGTCCCAGATGGTGGCCAGGCGGACCAGCTGCGGCCTGTACACGAGCCCCACGGACATCGCGATGCCCTGCGCGGGGAAGTAGATGGCGTTGAAGTAGAGCTGGCTCTCGTAGGCCAGCATACCCTCCATGGCGAACTTGGGTACGGTCTCTATCAGCGAGAAGAGGAACTGCGCCGCAAATGCGGGCAGGCACTCGACGAAGATCTCGCGCAGCTCGACGAGTTCCCACGCGCGCGAGCGCGGCGTCTCGAAGTAGGCGAGAGGCACGCTCACCAAGGCCAGCGACGCCACGGCGGCGATGGCGAGGGCCAGGCAGGCGATGGGCAGGCTGCCCGTGAGCAGCAGCGCGATGGTGAAGCCGACGGTAGCCGCACCGCAGCGCAGGGCCTGCGACACTCCCGCGAGCCACAGCTTGTCGTACTGCTGAAGGCGCCCCTCGTACACGTCGGCCAGCGCGTCGACGATGCGGAAGGCGAAGACGCCCTGGCAGATGGAGAGCATCTCGCCCGAGTAGCCGCGCACGACGCACCACAGCCAGCACGCCGCGGCCATGAGCGCGCACGACGCGACGCGCTGGATCTGGTAGGCGCTGAAGGAGTCCATCTCGTCCACGTCCGACACCTGGTAGGTGCGGACCCCGTACATACCGATGAACTGCAGCAGGTTGGCGATCACGAAGGCCATGGAGAAGCGACCGGCGGCCTCGGCCCCGACGAGCTGCGTGGCGATGATGGTGAGCAGCGGGAAGAGCACGCCCCACAGTGCCAGGCCCGCACTGTTGAAGAGGTAGTCGCGCCTGGCGTTGTGCGCCGCATAGCGCGCCGTCTGGTCGGCGAGCGAGCCGGAGTACACGGCGCCTATCAGGCGGTCCCACCAGTCACCCACCAGGCTGCGCGTATCACGGATGTGGCCGAGCGGGTTTCTCATGGGACTCCTTGGCGTGTTGGTGACATTATGGGCGGCGCAGCGACGGGTGGCCCGCGCCGCAGCGCCGCCGGCCGCGCGAGGTGTCCCTGCCGCCGGTGCGCCGCAGCGCCGCCGTGACACGGTGACCTTCCCGGTCACCCATTGTAGGGCTGTGCGAAATGCCGCCTGCGGGCGTATGCCTGCCGCCTGCGGATGTCTCGCAAACGCTCACATCCAGTGAATATTGAGTTTCGGCGTCCTGGCGGCGGTGTGTGTGGGACGGGCGCACTGTAAGGTAGGGGACGCAATTCTCTTTGTAGAGACGTGTGCCCGCGTCGGCGGAGCGAGAATGGGGCAAGAAGGAGGCACAGTGTCTGAAGTCGATCGACTGAAGGACGAGGTCGCCGCAGCTGCGGCGGAGGTTGGGGTCAACCAGGCCGAGCTGGAGCGCGCGGCCGCCCGAACGGCGCTGTCCCAGGTCCACATCCCGGACGACCTCAAGGAGAACATGGCGCTCTTCCTGCGCCTGGTGCGCAAGGTCCTGACCGAGTACGACCCAGAACTGCGCCATGCCTTCGACACCCTGCTGGCGGACGCCATCCGTGCCAACATCGAGGAGGATGCCACCAGCATCGACAGCGAGGGCCGCGCGGCCGCCTTCGCCGACGCCGTCTCCATCATCGACTCGTTGGACGTCGGGCCCGCGACCATGCTGACGAGGGCATTCGCGGCCTACTTCCACCTGGCGAACATCTGCGAGGAGAACTATCGCGTCAAGTCCCTGCGCACCCGCGAGCAGGCCGTCCCCACGACCGAGGACGAGGATCCCATCAACGACATCACGGTTGCCTACCACCAGCTGGTGGACGAGTGCGGGCGCGGCAAGGCCCTGGCCCTGCTCAACCGCCTGGAGTTCCATCCCGTCTTCACCGCGCATCCCACGGAGGCCCGCCGCAAGGCGGTCGAGGGCAAGATCCGTCGCATATCCGCCCTGCTCGAGGAGCGCCCGCGGCTGGGCGGCGCCTCGCTGGCCGAGAACGAGCGGCGCATGCTCGAGGAGATCGACGCGCTCCTGCGCACCTCGCCCATCGCCATCAAGAAGCCGACCCCCGTCGAGGAGGCCGACACCATCCTCGACATCTTCGACGCCACGCTCTTCGACATGGTGCCCGAGGTCTATCGCCGCTTCGACGACTGGGAGCTGGGCGAGAAGGCCGGCACCGTGGCGCCCATCTGCCCCGCGTTCTTCCACCCGGGCAGCTGGATCGGCTCGGACCGCGACGGCAACCCCAACGTCACCGCCAAGGTCAGCCGCAGGGTGGCCGAGAAGTTCCGCACCCACATGCTCGAGACCCTGACCGAGGCCACCTATCGCACGGGCCGCAACCTCACGCTCGACGCGTCCTCGACGAAGCCCTCCGACCAGCTGCTCAACCTCTGGAACCATCAGGTCGAGATGAGCGAGGTCCTGACCGCGCACGCGCTCGAGGTCTCCGCCTCCGAGCTCCACCGTGCGGTCATGATCGTGATCTCCAACAGGCTCGAGGCGACCATCGGCCGCACGGCGGACATGATGTACGACTCGGCCGAGGACTACATAGCCGACCTGCGCGTCGTCCAGCACTCCCTTGCTCATGCCGGCGCCGTCCGCACGGCCTACGGCCCCCTCCAGCGCCTCATCTGGCAGGCCGAGACCTTCGGCTTCCACATGGTCGAGATGGAGTTCCGCCAGCACTCGCTGGTCCACTCCCGTGCCCTTGCCGACATTCGCGAGCATGGGCGCTGGGGCGAGCGGGGCGAGCTCGCGCCCATGACCAAGGAGGTCCTGGACACCTTCCGCGCCATCGGTTCCATACAGCGCAAGAACGGCGTCAAGGCGGCGCGACGCTACATCATCTCGTTCACGCAGAGCCCCCAGAACGTCGCAGACGTCTACGAGCTCGCGCGCCTTGCGTTCGCACACGAGCAGGACGTGCCCACCCTCGACGTCATCCCCCTGTTCGAGCAGGTCGAAGACCTCGAGAACGCCGTCGACACCCTGGACGAGGTCATCAAGCTCGCGGACGTCCAGCGCCGCCTGGCCCAGACGGGCCGCAGGATGGAGGTCATGCTCGGCTACTCCGACTCCTCCAAGGACGCCGGCCCCACCTCCGCCACCCTGGTCCTGCATGCCACCCAGGAGCGCATCGCCCGGTGGGCGGACGAGAACAACATCGACCTCGTGCTGATGCACGGTCGTGGCGGGGCCGTCGGCCGAGGCGGCGGCCCCGCCAACCGTGCGGTCCTCTCGCAGCCCAAGGGCTCCGTCAACTGCCGCTTCAAGCTGACGGAGCAGGGCGAGGTCATCTTCGCCCGTTACGGGGACCCCACCCTGGCCCGCCGCCACGTCGAGTCCGTCGCCGGCGCGACGCTTCTGCAGTCGGCGCCCGCCATCGAGTACATCAACACCGAGACCACGGACAAGTACGCCGGGCTCGCCTTTGAGCTCGATCGTGCCTCGCGCGAGCGCTACCTGGACCTCCTTGGGACCGAGGGCTTCGCCGCATGGTTCTCGACCGTCACCCCGCTGACCGAGATCGGCCTCATGCCCATAGGCTCGCGTCCCGCGAAGCGCGGACTGGGCGCCAAGTCCCTCGACGACCTGCGCACCATACCCTGGATCTTCTCCTGGTCCCAGGCGCGCACCAACCTCGCCGCCTGGTATGGCCTGGGCAGCGCCTGCGAGCGCTTCGGTGACCTGGAACGCCTGCGCGAGGCCTATGCCGAGTGGCCGCTCTTCACCACGTTCGTCGATAACATCGAGATGTCGCTCTCCAAGACCGACGAGCGCATCGCGCGGATGTACCTCGCACTGGGCGACCGCGAGGATCTAAACGCCAAGGTCCTCGACGAGATGGCCCTCACCAGGAAGTGGGTGCTCGCCATCACCGGCAACGACTGGCCGCTCCAGAACCGTCGCGTCCTGGGGCCCGTCATCCGCATGCGCCTGCCGTTCGTGAACGTGCTCTCCGTGATGCAGGCCCGTGCCCTCGCCACGATGCGCACCAAGGGGGACAAGCTCACCCCCAAGGAACGCGAGCGCTTCATCTACCTCATCCTCTGTACCGTCTCCGGGGTGTCCGCCGGTCTGCAGAACACGGGGTGACGGGCCACCCGCACCACCGGGGCTCCGTGCTATGTCTTTTGGGACATCCGCCGAGGGGACTGTGTGGGGAAGTTGGCTCCCTGGGTTGCCTGTTCGTGAGTAAGCCCTATACTACTTTGTGTTAGTTACCCTGAGCTTATTTTGGACGAGCGCCCAAGGAGGCAGATGTGGAAGCGACGATGGGTGTAGTGGGTGCGGACTTTGACGCACAGTCTCGCCTGAGCGGGGCACAACTGCCGCTTGCCTTGGTGGCCGAGGGCGAGACCGTTTGCGTCGCCAAGGTCCGTGGTACGGCCGAGCTCCGTCAGCACCTGTCGGAGCTGGGCTTTGTCCAGGGCGCCGAGGTCAAGGTCGTCTCGCGCGTCAACGGTGACGTGGTCGTGAGCGTCAAGGGCGCCACCTTCGGGCTCAGCCGCCAGATGTCGATGAAGATTGTCACCTGCTAGCCAGCTGCGGGCGGGTGCCGGTCTCTGCGGGTTTTGTACACGCCGCCCTCGGGCGGATGAAGGTATAGGGGGAAAGATGGCAAGTCTCAGAGACGTGAGGGTGGGGGAGAGCTGTACGGTTTCCAAGCTCTCCGGTACCGGCGCAATCAAGCGCCGCATCATGGACATGGGCATAACCAAGGGCACCCACGTCCTGGTGCACAAGGTGGCTCCCCTCGGCGACCCCATCGAGGTCACCGTCCGTGGCTACGAGCTGTCGCTCCGCAAGGACGAGGCCCAGTGCGTCGAGGTCACGGACGTCGCCAAGGCTAACGCGTAGGCGGAGTCGCAGTCGCGATGGCTTCGCACGCGGCTCTTTTTTTCGGTCCAATAGTTACCGAATTCTAACAAATAGTATGGTCAAGGTAACAATTGTGGATGCACTCGCAGGAAGGCACTATATTGTCTGACAAGATCAACATTGCCCTCGCCGGCAACCCGAACTGTGGCAAGACCACGCTGTTCAACGAGCTCACCGGCTCCAACGGCTACGTTGGCAACTGGCCGGGCGTCACCGTCGAGAAGAAGATGGCGACCTGGAAGGCCAACCATGACGTCACCTTCGTCGACCTTCCCGGCATATACTCGCTCTCGCCCTACTCGCCCGAGGAGGTCGTCTCCCGCGACTACGTCGTCAACGACCGCCCCGACGCCGTCATCAACCTGATCGACGTCACCAACCTCGAGCGCAACCTCTACCTCACCACGCAGGTGCTCGAGGCCGGCCGTCCCGTGGTCGTGGGCCTCAACATGTGCGACCTGCTCAAGGAGCGCGGCGACGTCATCGATGTGGCGGCCATCTCCAAGATGCTCGGCGTTCCCGTGGTCGAGGTCTCGGCCCTGCGCAACCAGAACCTCGACAAGCTGGTCGGCGAGGCCATCTCCGCTGGCGAGAAGAACGTGGCCCCCCAGGGGGTCAGGTGCTTCTCGGACGACGTCGAGGACGTGCTCGCAAGGATCGCCGAGCGCATCTCGTCCAGCTGTCCCGCAGGGCTCTCCCGCTGGTACTCCATCAAGGTCTTCGAGCGCGATGCCGATGCCATCGCCCCCCTCTCCCTCTCCCAGGAGACGCTCGCCGCCATCGAGCCCCTCATCGCCGCGGTCGAGAGGGACCGTGACGACGACTCGGAGTCCATCATCACCTCCGATCGCTACGACTGGATCGCGACGGTCATGGATGCCTGCGTCCAGAAGGCCCCCAAGAAGCTGACCCGCTCCCAGAAGATCGACAAGGTCGTCACCAACCGCTGGCTGGGACTGCCCATCTTCGCGGCCGCCATGGTCCTCGTCTACTGGATCGCGCTCGTCGCCGTGGGCACTCCGGCGACCGACTGGGTCAACGACAACCTGTTCTCCGACGGCTTCTTCGTGAACGGCGCCAGCGAGCAGGCCTACAGCGAGGCGTCTGACGAGTACGCGTCGCATCACTACTCGGACCAGATCGACGGTTATATCGCGGCCGCCGATGAGGCCGGCGTCGACACGGAGGGCGTCGCCGATGCCGTTGCCGCCGAGGAGCCCACTGCCGAGGACGAGGCGACCGTCGCCGACTTCGAGGCTGCGGCCGCCCAGGCAGGCGTCGTCGCGACCGACGTCCCCGTGCACGACGAGGATGGCAACTACCTCGACACCGACGACGAGCCCATCACCTCCGAGACCGCAGACGGCGAGCCCGTCCTAGACAGTGGCCAGGAGCTCCAGGTCATCGACCGCGTCACGTCGGCTGACTTCGCGGCGGCGGTTGCCGCCGCCAAGCCCGACCAGCATGACTACGACGGCTTCGTCGACTCCATCCCCAACGCCGCGACCAACGCCCTTGAGGCCGCGGGCGCCTCGCCCGTCGTGAAGTCCCTCGTGGTCGACGGCATCATCGGGGGCGTGGGCTCCGTCCTCGGCTTCATCCCGCAGATCTTCGTCCTGTTCGTGATGCTCTGCTTCCTCGAGGACTGCGGCTACATGTCCCGTGTCGCCTTCGTGATGGACCGCGTCTTCCGTCGCTTCGGCCTCTCGGGCAAGTCCTTCATCCCCATGATCGTCTCGTCGGGCTGCGGCGTCCCGGGCGTGCTCGCCACCAAGACCATCGAGAACGAGCGTGACCGCCGCATGACCGCCATGCTCACCACCATGATCCCGTGCTCCGCGAAGCTGCCCATCATCGCGCTGGTCATGGGCGTCCTCGCCGGCGGCTCCGGCATGTGGTGGGTCGCCCCCATGTTCTATCTCATGGGCATCGTCGCCATCATCGTCTCCGCCGTCATGCTCAAGAAGACCAAGCCCTTCTCGGGCGAACCCGTGCCGTTCGTCATGGAGCTGCCCGACTACCACTTCCCGGCCGTCCGCTCCTGGGCGCTCCATGTGTGGGAGCGCGTCTCCGCCTACGTCAAGAAGGCCGGCACCATCATCTTCGCCGCGGCCGTGGGCATCTGGGCACTTTCCAACTTTGGCGTCTCCGGCTGGGAGGGCGGCTCCAACACCTTCGGCTTTTTGCCCTCCGCCGAGGGCGTGCCCGAGGGCTACATGGACTACTCCATTCTCGCGGGCGTCGGCGGCGCCCTGAGCTTCCTCTTCGCCCCGCTCGGCTTCGGTAACTGGCAGGCGACCGCCTCGACCATCTCGGCCCTCATAGCCAAGGAGAACCTGGTCTCCACCTTCGGTGTCCTCTATGGCTTGGGCGATGCGACCGAGAACTCGGTCTCCATGTGGCAGGGCTTTGCCGGCATGTTCACGGTCGCGGGCACGCTGCACGTCGGTGCCATGTGCGCCTTCGTGGCCTTCAACATGCTCTGCGCGCCCTGCTTCGCGGCGATGGGCACCATTCGCAAGCAGATGGACTCCGCCGCCTGGACGGCCTTCGCCATCATCTACGAATGCGTCTTCGGTTGGGTCATCGGCCTGTTCATCAACCAGTTCTACGAGCTGATCGCCTTCGGTAACTTCGGCGTCTGGACCGTCGTGGCCTTCGTCCTGCTCGCCGCCATGCTCTTCCAGCTCTTCCGTCCCACGCCCAAGTGGGACAAGAGGGACGAGAAGATCCTCGGCAGCCTCGTCGATGACGCGGCGTAGCTGCCAGCGCGTGGCGATTGGCCTAGACCCCGTCGTGCCCCTCCGGGCGAAGGGGGTCGGTCACGAGCCACGACCTGGCCTGTGATCCGTGAGTCGTGGGACGCACCACCCAGGAGGCCTTGGGCGGTGCGTCCCTACCGTCCCGTTGTCAGATGTGGTTCTGGTCTTAGCTTGGGGGGAGGGACATGAGTGCCTTTGGCGCAGTGCTTCTGGCGGCCGTCATCTCGCCCGCCGCCGTTGCGGTTCGGGGCCTCCTGCCGCGTGCCACCCAAGGGATCGGCCGCTAGATGGGTGACGGTCTCCTCGGCAAGCTGCCTTGCGGCGTCTCGCTCGAGCCGATCGAAGGCGTCGCGCTCGTCCTGGCCGACGTGCACTCGACGGTGCGCGACGTCCGCATGTCACCCTGCTGGCGCGAGGGTCAGCTCCTTGTCGGCTATTGCCGCAGCGGGTCATGCGAAGTGTCCGTCCGGGGCCTTTCCCGACACGTCCCGACCGGTGACGGCTTTTTGTGCCCAAGGGGTGGCGGACGTGAGGGGGGCGTGTCTCCCGCAGGACCCTTCTCAGGGGCGTTCGTGCTTCTGGACCCGCATCGCCTCCCCCGTCAGACCCTGGTGACGTTCGAGGACTTCGAGATCGACACGGAGGCCCTGCGTCTCCTTGTCAGCCAGGGCCCATCGTTTCGTCTCCTGGGAGACTGCCTGGAGCTGATGCGCGTGCTTGGCGAGCTCTGCTGCGTCCCGCGGCATGGGGCGCTGGGATACCTCAAGATCAAGCTCGTCGAGCTCCTGCGGGACCTCTCGTCCGTTCCCACGTACGGTGGGTCAAGAGATGGCGGCGTCGGCGCGCCTGGCGTCGCGGGTGCGCGACGCACGCACGAGCAGATCGCACATGCCGCGCAGGGCGAGATGGTGCGCAACGTGGCCCAAGCGCTCACCATACCCTCCCTTGCCGGGCGCTGCGGCGTCTCTGCGACCGTGCTCAAGGAGTCGTTCCGCGAGACCTTTGGCATTCCCGTCTACGCATGGTATCGCTCGTACCGCATGCATCGGGCTGCCGACCTGCTGCTGGGGACCTCAAGGCCCATTTCCGAGATCGCCTTGGCCGTAGGCTACTCCAACCCCTCCAAGTTCTCCCGAGCCTTCTGCGACTGCATGGGCTGTCCTCCGAGCGCTTGGCGCAAGGCATGCCGGAAGGGCTAGCCCGATTCCTCGGGTGGGCAACCTGCGCATGATCCGTCCCAAGGCCGTCCGAATGGATTGCCTCTGACCGCTTGGAGTTGTGTGCGCCTTGGGCACCATATACCGTCTGCCCCAGAGTTTTTCGCATGTGGAGGGACGCGTACGGCGTCCCCCCTCGGGAGAGGGAGAGAAGGACATGGGTCTTCATCACTTCTGGATCGCTGCTGCTGGGGCCACTGCCGCTGGTTGCGTGGCCGGCCTTGCCTCCAAGGGTGTCCTGCACAGGGGTGCCGTCGCCGTCACGACAGGCGCCATGAGGGTTGCCGAGGTCGTCTCTGCGGAGACGCAGAGCATTGTCGACGATGCCTCTGACGCCACCGCCGAGGCGCGTCGCCAGTCCAAGATCGACGCTGCCGTCAGGGAGCGCCTGGCGGCCGTCGAGGAGGACATCCGCAGGGAGGTCACCGCCAAGGTCGATGCCGAGGGCGCCCAGGCCTAGCCCCATGCTGTACAGGATCGTCTCCGACATTCCGGGTCGCCTTCGGCTCAGGACGCAGGCCGGCCTCTTTGACGACGAGGAGGCTCGTGGCGTCGCGTACGCGCTCATGCGTACCCGGGGGGTCCGCCATGCCGAGGTCCATCCGGCAAACGGGTCGATACTCGTGGCGTTCGATCCCATCGAGCGGAGACGCGTGCTCTCGGCCATAGACGCCTTCGATGTGCTGGACCTGCCACGCGAGCAGGTCGGCATCGAGGGGTTCTCCGCTGCCATCGAGGTCGCGGCAGAGAACAACCGCTTTCGGCTCGAGATTGCCTCGCTGGCAGCCTGGCGTCTGCTGAGGCGCTTCCTCCTGCCCGCTCCCCTGCGCGTCGCCTGGACGGTGCTGCGTTCGATCGGCTTTGTGGCCGAGGGGCTGAGGCGGCTGCTGGACGGTCGGATTACCGTCGAGGTGCTCGATGCCACCGCAGTCGTGGCATCGCTCCTGCGGGGGAGCTTCGACGGGGCGGACACCATCATGTTCCTGCTGGGGCTCTCGTCCACCATGGAGCGCCACGTCCAAAGCCGGGTGCACCTTGCGCTGAGGGACGGCATCGTCACGCGTGCCGAGAGCGTCTGGCTCTCCGGCGAGGACGGTGACGTCTGCATACCCATCGACGAAGTCGAACGCGACCAGGTGCTCCACCTCATGGCGGGCTCGGTGCTTCCCGTGGACGGTAAGGTTGTCGATGGGGAGGCCGAGGTCGACGAGGCGTCCATGACGGGGGAGTCGCGCCTGGTCCACAAGGCAGAGGGCTCCACGGTCTTCGCAGGCACCGCTCTCGAGGACGGTGACCTCAGGGTTCGCGTGACGGCTGCGCCCGGGGACTCCCGCATCGACGACATCGTTACGATGGTCGAGCAGTCCGCCGAGCTCAAGGCTGGCGTGCAGAGCGATGCGGAGCGCCTCGCCGACGCGCTCGTCCCCCTCAACCTCTTCGCGTTCTTCGCCATCCTCGCCCTCACGCGCAACGTCGGGAAGGCCATGGCCGTCCTCATGGTGGACTATTCCTGTGCCATCAAACTGTCGATGCCGGTGGCCGTGATGAGCGCCATGGACGAGGCGTCGCGTCGCAACGTGGTCGTGAAGGGCGGCAGGTACCTTGAGGCCCTCGCGGGCGCCGACACCGTCGTCTTTGACAAGACGGGTACCCTGACCCATGCGTCACCACAGGTCGAGCGCGTGCTGAGCTTCACGGGGGTGGGGGAGGACACCCTTTTGCGCTACGCCGCCTGCATCGAGGAGCACTTCCCCCACAGCATGGCGCGCGCCATCGTGGCCGAGGCCAAGCGGCGCGGCCTCACGCACGTCAACGAGCTGCACGCCGAGGTCGAATATGTGGTCGCCCATGGCATCTCCACACGCATCGATGGCCTGGGAGCCGTGATCGGCAGCGCCCACTTCGTCTTTGAGGACGAGGGCGTTCCCAAGCCCGAGGGGATCGAGGAAGCGATCCATGAGGCCGCGCCCACGGCTTCGGTGGTCTACATGGCCCAGGACGGTGTCCTGGTGGGGGCCTTCTGCATCAGCGACCCCCTACGCGACGAAGCCGCGGGCGTCCTCGCGCAGTTGCGGTCCCTAGGCATCGAAAGGGTCGTCATGCTCACGGGCGATGCCGAGACGAGCGCTCGCTATGTTGCCGATCGGTTGGGCATCGACGTCTGCCATGCCCAGGTGCTGCCCGAGGACAAGAGCTTCTACGTAGGAGAGCTGCGCAGACAGGGCCATGTCGTGATCATGGTGGGGGATGGCATCAATGACTCCCCGGCCCTCGCCGCCGCGGACGTCTCGGTCGCCCTGTCGGATGCGAGTGACATCGCCCGGGCGGTCGCCGACGTCTCGGTCCTGGACGCATCGCTGGAGTCGCTGGTGACCATGCGCTGCCTGGCCCAGCGCCTGATGGCCCGCATCCACCGCGACTACCGCTTCATCGTCGGGTTCAACACTGGTCTCATCGCCCTGGGTGTTGCGGGCGCACTGCCCCTGACGACGGCTGCCTACCTGCATAACGTCTCGACGCTCGCGGTGACGGGGCTCAATGCGCGACCCCTGCTGCCCCGCCCGCGCCGATAGGCCCTGCCGTTCCGTCCGCGTTGCGCTGTCGAGCGTATGCGCGACATGCCCCCATCCCTTTCCGTGCCCTCCGCTCTGCTCCCGTGTCTTTTGCAGCCTTCCGAGCGTTTCCCCTGGAAAGGGTCCGTCAGGTTCGACAGCTTCCCGCGGAAAGCCGTCCGTTTGCAAGTCGCATAGTTAGTTGTTGTAAACTCGACCCGGGTTCGGACTAACGTCGGGGACCGCCTGCCATGCATGGCGGCGGCCCGCTGGCAGTGACGGCGTAGTATAGCGACGACATGGGAGACGGCATGGGTGATGGTGCATATCTGCACATGGATGACGTGCGCAAGGCATACGGAGTCGGTGATGCGCGCGTCGAGGTCCTGCGTGGCATCACGACCGACATCCAGAAGGGTGAGGTCTGCGTGCTGTTCGGGCCGTCGGGCTCGGGTAAGTCCACCTTCCTCAACCTGGTGGGGGGCCTCGAGCCGCCCGATTCGGGCGAGATCGTCGTGGGCGGCGAGCGGGTGTGCGGACTCTCCCCTCGTGACCTGGTGGAATATCGCCGCCGCGAGCTCGGCTTCATCTTCCAGTTCTACAACCTCGTCCCGGACCTGACGATCCGCGAGAACATAGAGGTCTGCCGTCACATCTCCAAGAGCCCCCTGCCGGTGGACGACCTGCTTGACTCCCTGGGCCTGTGGGACCAGCGCAAGAAGTTTCCCAGCCAGGTCTCAGGCGGCCAGCAGCAGCGCTGCGCCATCGGCCGTGCGCTGGTCAAGAACCCAGGCCTGCTGCTCTGCGACGAGCCCACCGGCGCCTTGGACTACAAGACGTCAAAGGAGATCCTGCAGTTGATGGAGGGGGTCAACCGTACCTACGGCTGCACGATGGTCATCGTGACGCACAACGACGCCATCCGGCACATGTCCCACCACATCCTGCGCCTGCGCGACGGCCTCCTGGTCGAGGACGAGGGGAATACCCAGCTGGTCCCCGCCGCCGAACTCGAGTGGTAGGAGGAACGATGTCACCTCTCGGCCGTCGCCTCCCGCGCGAGCTCAGGCATAACCTCGGCAAGTACCTGGGCCTCTTTCTCCTCATCTCCCTCACCATCGCGATGGTGACCGGATATCTCGTGGCAGCCCGCTCCATCCAGCGCGTCATCGCTGACACCAGGGCGTCCAGCAACGTCGAGGACTTTGCGTTCACGACGCAGTTCGAGGCCTCCGACGAGGCCCTTGACGCAGTCGAGCGCGTGCGGTCTGGCTGCAAGGTGCATCGGAACTTCTACGCCGAGCTGCCCCTCTCCGCCGGCCCCTCGGTCAACGACGTCACGGTGCGCCTGTACGAGAACCGCAGCGAAGTGGATTTGGCCAGCTACGTTGAGGGACATGCGCCCCAAGCGACCGACGAGATCGCCCTCTCGCGCACCTTCTGCGAGAACAGGTGCCTCTCCGTCGGCGACACGGTTAGCGTGAACGGACGCGACCTCACCATCTGCGGCCTCGTATCCCTGCCCGACTACCAGGCACTCATACGCAAGAACACGGACCTGCTCTTTGACGGCCAAGGCTTCAGCGTGGCCCAGGTCACGCCGGAGGCCTTCGACGAGCTGGCGGAGTCGGTGGTCTACCATTACTCCGTCGTGCTGGACGAGAGGGACATGCCTCTCGTCGACCGTACCGACTACGAGACCGACGCCTACAATGCGCTCGAGGCCCACGGCGCCACGGTGAGCTCACTTGTCGACCGGGATGCCAACCAGGCCCTCGCCTACGCGGACGACGACATCGAGGGGGACCAGCTGGGATGGACCGTCATGTGCGGCCTGCTGCTGGTGATCTCCGCCTTCGTGTTCGTGGTCCTGACCGACGCCACCATCGAGCAGGAGAGCCCGGTCATCGGCATGCTGCTGGCCTCCGGCTATCGCAAGGGGGAGCTGGTCCGTCACTACCTGGTGCTCCCCACGCTGGTGGGCGTGCTTGCCGCCATCGTGGGCAACGCCGTGGGCTACGCCCGTCTCGTCGACGTGATGTCCGGGCTCTACTACCGCTCCTACGACCTGCCACCGTTCAGGGCGTACTTCTCCTTCGAGGTCCTCTGCATGACCACCGTGGTGCCTGTCGTCATGCTGGTGGCGATCACGTGGATTGGGGTGAGACGCAAGCTGGGGGCGACGCCCCTGGCGTTTCTGCGTCACGAGATCGGCCACAGGTCACGGCGCAGCACCGCCTCGCTTCCCGAGGGCTGGGGCTTTCCGACGCGCTTTCGCGTCCGCGTCTTCCTGCGCAACGCCTCTCACTTCGCGGTGCTCTTCGTGGGGATCATGTTCTCGACGCTGCTCTTGCTCTTTGGCCTGTGCATGCTGCCGATGATCAGGCACTACGCCGACGAGCTGGAACGTAGCGTCCCGGCCGGTCACGTCTACTACCTCAAGGCGCCGCTCGAGGTGGATGTGACCGAGGCCCAGCGCGACGCCGCGGAGGCAGCCGACGAGCTGGCCGACTTCGAGGACCCCGAGAGGGACCTCTCGTCTGCGGACTATCTCAGGCTCGTCTCGCGTGCGCAGTCCATCGCCTCCGACGCGCGCGTCCTGTCCGGGCACCCCCTCAACACGAGGGAGAACTCGTCGGTCGTGATCGATGACGCCGAGAAGTTCAGCACCGTCTCTCTCGAGGTCAAGCGCCTGCGTGCGGACTCCAGCGAGGACGTGGCCATATATGGCGTCCCCGTGAGCTCGTCGTACTGGAAGTTCGACGTCTCGGGCGGCAAGGTCGTGGTGGGAACGGGCCTGGCCGAGAAGTGCGGCCTTGCGGTGGGGAAGCAGGCCACCTTCACCAACAAGTACACGGGAGACAGCTACGCGATCTCCCCCGACGTGATTGCCGGCGAGCCGACCGACACGAACGTGTACATGAGCCGCGAGACCTATGCCGAGATCTTCGGCACGGACCCTGACGACTTCGATGGCTATGCGTCCGACAAGACCCTCAACCTCAACGAGCGCTACGTTGCCTCCGAGATGACCCCGAGCCAGATGTCCGCCATCGCAGACCAGATGGAGACCTCCATGGGCTCGATCATGACCATGATGCTCTGCATAGCCGTGCCCATCTCCATCGTGCTCATCTACCTGCTCACCAAGACGGTCATCGACCGTTCGTCACGCTACATCTCGTACATGAAGGTCTTTGGCTACCACGACGGCGAGATCCAAGGGCTCTACGTGCGCTCCATCACGATCACGGTGCTCGCGTCCCTCGTGCTGAGCCTCCCCCTCGTCATCTGGCTGGTCGAACTGCTGATGAAGACCTGGCTTGCGGAGTACTCCGGCAACATCGAGCTCTGGCTGCCGCCGTCGACCTTGGCCCAGGCTATCGCGATCGGCGCGCTGTCCTATGCGGTCGTGGCCCTTGCCCACGTGGCGCGCGTACGTCACGTGTCGCTCGCCGAGGCCCTCAAGGTGCAGGAGTAGCAGGGGTGTCGCGCGAGTGGCGGGCGGGCGATGAGTGCGTGACGGGCACCTCTCCGTGCTCCGCCGTTATCGTCTCTGGCTATAGCAGACCATAGGAATCTCGTCATACCCCCTGCCACGAGGACGTGTCATGATGGCCTTGCCACGACAGAGTCCCACCCGACAGGAGCCCCCATGCCCACTCTCAAGCAGCCGCCCTACACCTACGACATCGTCGGCAGCTTCCTGCGTCCCGCTGGCCTCAAGCAGGCGCGCGAGGACTTTGCTGCCGGGAGGATCGACCGCGCCCAGCTGACGTCCGTGGAGGACGAGGCGATTGCCGATCTCGTCCAGAAGGAGGAGAAGGCCGGCCTCAGGGCCGTGACCGATGGCGAGTTCCGCCGTGCCATGTGGCATCTGGACTTCCTGGAGGCGCTCGAGGGCGTGGAGCACGTCGATGCCGAACGGTGGTCCGTCGAGTTCAAGGGCCCCAAGCCCAAGGGCGCCCAGCTGCGCTTCTCCGGCAGGGTCGACTTTGGCGCCGACCATCCCTTCCTCGAGCACTACCGCAGGCTCGTCCGGATTGCGGACGGCTATCCCACCAAGCTGACCATCCCCGCGCCCTCCATGCTCCACCTCATCCCCTGCGTACGTGGCAAGGCCAGCTACCAGCCCATAGAGCGCTATCAGGACGAAGGCGCCCTCTTCGATGACATCGCCGTCGCCTACCAGCATGCCATCAAGGCCTTCTACGACCTGGGTTGCCGCTACCTGCAGTTCGATGACACCAGCTGGGGGGAGCTCTGCGACGCCCGGAAGCGCGCGGCGTACGAGGGGCAGGGCTTCGACCTCGGCCGCCTGGCGCAGCGTTATGTCGACACGATCAACAAGGCCCTCGAGGCCCGTCCTGCCGACATGACCATCACGACCCATATCTGCCGCGGGAACTTCCGCTCCACCTGGTTCTCGTCCGGCGGCTATGGTCCCATCGCCAAGGCGCTCTTCTCCCAGGCGAACTACGATGGCTTCTTCCTGGAGTACGACTCCGAGCGCTCGGGAGACTTCGCTCCGCTCGCGCACATTCGTGACCAGGTCGTCGTCCTGGGGCTCGTCACCTCCAAGACGCCAGAGCTCGAGGGCGAGGATGCCCTTGTCGCCCGCATTCGCGAAGCCGAGAAGTACGTTCCGCTCGATCGGCTCCGCCTCTCCACCCAGTGCGGCTTCTCCTCGACGGAGGAGGGCAACATCTTGACCGAGGATGAGCAGTGGGCCAAGGTCGCGCTGGTCCGTCGCGTCGCCGAGCGCGTCTGGGGCCAATCGCCATTGGGCTAGGCGAACTTGTGCCATAGGCCGACCCGGACCTCGATCTTGTCCCTTGGCCTTGGCCCTTGGGCCGATGTTGTGCCCCTGCATCGCGGTGTGCGAGTCCATCGCGTGCACACGTTTTGAAATCGCGTGCACGCATGTGATAAAGGCCCAGTTCAGGAAAAGCCTCGTGCACACGTTTTGAAATCGTGTGCACGAGAAGTGGATAGGGACGCAAAAAAGTCCGCGATGACGCTTGCAATGAGTTAGCTATGGTGTACTATATGTCCCAGCAAGTCGAGTTACCTAAAGGAAACTTTACTTGCTGAGGCGGTTGGGCGATGTGGGACCGTGCAATTGGCCTTGCCTGTGGCCGCTCCCGTGTCGTGGCAACGCGTTTTTCTCTACCTGGTGCAAGCGGACCCTCTCCCCGCGCGCAGACAGGTCTTCGCGCCGCCGGTGTTCCCCCCTTTCCTGCACCGGCGGCGCATACTCTGTCGGTTGTAAGCCGGAGGCACGCATGAGCGATCTTGGCGCACTATCCGTTACGTGCGAGCCGACGTCACTTACGGGCTGCAACCCGAGAGAAAGCCTCCTCTGCCATCGCTTCGCCTCGTGCCTCGTCTGCTGTGCCGCGGGCGTCATCGCGGGCGCGAAGCCCTCGGCGCTCTTCTCGTTTGATCCCGGTGCCGTCCTTGGCGATGGTGGTGCTGCGGTTGGCAGGGTGGTCGACACCTACGCTCGCCTGCTGCCGGGATTTGGCGTATCCCTTGCCTGCGTGGGCCGCTCGGGTCGTCGCCTCAACCTCCTGGTCTGGCGCAGGGATCTGGTGACCTCCGTCCTCGGAGATGCGGACAAGCGCGAGCTGCTCCGAGCGGCGGGCCATGACGTGCGGGATGCCGATCGGCTGATGGGGTCCTTCTCCCGGGGCCTGCGCGCGTTCTTCGGTTGTCATGACCACATGCGACGTGGCGGCCACCGGGGACGTCTGGCGTTCCCCCATGAGATTGGGCTGGTCCTGGGCTATCCGCTCGCGGACGTCATCGGCTTTATGTGCGGCGGCAGGGAGACCTGCCGTGGGCCGTGGAAGGCATACGGCGACGTGGAGGAGGCGCGACGGGAGTTCGGTCGGCTGCGCATGCAAGAGGAACGCTGCCGCGAGCGCTTCGCGTACGGCGCGACGCTCGCGTCACTGCTGCGCGGGAGGGGAGGTGCGGCGGCGTAGATTCGAGGATCGGGGTCCAGCGTGCCAGGGGCCCAGCGCAGCGGGTACCGGGATCCGGCGTGCAGGTTGGCACGAGACACGTTGCAAGACAAGACGTATACGAGAGCACAGGAGGAAATCATGAGCAAGGTGGCAGTCGTCTATTGGAGCCAGTCCGGGAACACTGAGGCCATGGCCAACGCCATTGCCGAGGCCGCGGGAACCGATGCCATCGAGGTGTCCTCGTTTTCCGCAGGTAGCGTCACCGACTATGATGCCTTTGCGTTCGGTTGCCCCGCCATGGGCGCCGAGGAGCTCGATCCGGACTTCGAGGAGGTCTGGGGTGACTGCGTGGGGTCCTTCGGCGACAGGCCCGTCGCACTCTTCGGCAGCTACGACTGGGGCACGGGCGAGTGGATGGAGACCTGGAAGGACGCTGCCGAGCAGGCGGGCGTCAACGTGGTCGACACCGTCATCGCCAACCTGGAGCCTGACGACGAGGCCCTCGAGCGCCTCAGGAAGCTGGGCGAGAAGCTCTCTGCCTAGCACTTTCTGCCCTGCATCGTGCAGCGCGCCTGTCCCGGGCGGACGTTTTCGCGCCTCCGGGGTGCTGTGTTGTGCTTGCTCCGTGTGCCTGTTGTGACGGATGGGCGAGGCGACGGGTCGGTGGGTATAGTTTATCGTGGCTAACTGAGGTTCCCACCTTGCCGGAGTTCGAGATCCGGTCGAGGTCCCTGATCCTGCGGGAGGTTTCGCCCATGAGTCTGGTCGACATAGTCGTCATCGTTGCCGTACTGTCCGTGCTGGTGGCATGCGTGCGCTCGTTCCGCAAGGGGGGCAGCGAATGCTCCTCGTGCTCGTCGAGCGCTGGCTGCAGCGCGCATGCGACGGGAGGCAGCTGCTCCGTGGCCCAGGACATGCTCGAGCACGTGGACGCCGCCTTGGACAAGCGGGGTGGGAAGGCCTCCACATAGGGCCTCGCTGCGGGGGCCCCGCGGCCGGGGCCTTGCGAGGTGGCCCCGGAGCGCCCGTATGGCCGGGCGTTCGCACACAAGTTCAGTTATTGTTACAATCTTGCGGGCTTGCCACGGCGGGTCCGCTTTTTCTTCCGTCTGCGGACGGTAACAGAGGCGTAATCTCGGTATGTAAAGGTAGGTCGTAGGTTCGGGTGGGCCGTGGCTCTTCTCGCTGTAGTTCCGAGTCGTCTGGGAGGGCGTCACATGAGTGGTGATAGGAACGTCGACTTTGTCCTGAGGACGGTCGAGGAGCGTGACATTCGCTTCATCCGCCTGTGGTTCACCGATGTGCTCGGCAACCTCAAGTCGTTCTCCATCTCGGCAGAGGACCTCGAGGAGGCCTTCGAGGAGGGCATTGGCTTCGACGGCTCGTCGGTCCAGGGCTTTGTCCCGCAGTGCGAGTCCGACATGCTCGCATTTCCCGACCCGACGACGTTCCAGGTGCTTCCCTGGCGCCCTGAGGAGAGGGGGGCGGCGCGCGTCTTCTGCGATATCCGCACCCCGTCGCGCGAGCCGTTTGACGGAGACCCCCGCTCCTGCCTGCAGCACGTATTCCGCAAGGCAGACGAGTGTGGCTATGTCATGAACGTGGGCCCCAAGCTTGAGTACTTCTACTTCGACAAGTCCAAGGCCCCCGTGCCCGTGCCGCTCGACCAGGCGGGCTACTTTGACCTCACCTCATCGGACGCGTCGACCGACCTGCGTCGCGAGACCACGCTCAACCTTGAGAAGATGTCGATTCCCGTGGCGTACTCCTACCACTCGAACGCGCCTTCCCAGAACGGCATAGAGCTGCGCTTCGCCGAGGCCGTCGCCAGTGCCGACAACATCGTCACCTCACGCCTGGTCATTCGCCAGCAGGCGTTCGAGCACGGCATGATGGCCTCGTTCATGCCCAAGCCCCTGGGCGACTGCTCCGGGTCGGGCATGTTCCTCTACCAGTCGCTCTTCGACCACGAGGGCGACAACCTGTTCTGGGCTCCCAAGACCGAGAACAGCGCCCACCTGTCCCCGGTGGGGCAGGGCTACGTGGCGGGCATCCTGCGCTATGCGCCCGAGTTCACCCTCGTCACAAACCCGACGGTCAACTCGTACAAGCGCCTCGTCGCCAATGGCGAGGTGCCGCTGTACACCACCTGGGGACGGAAGAACCGTGCGACCCTCGTGCGCATTCCCACGCACAAGCCAGGCAAGCACCAATCCACGCGCATCGAGCTGCGCAGTCCCGACCCCACGGCCAATCCCTACCTTGCGCTCGCAGTGACCCTGGCGGCCGGGCTTCGCGGCGTCGAGGAGGGACTCGCCCTGCCGGACGAGGCCCAGGTCGATCCCAACGCCATGAGTCCCGAGGAGCGCGCGTCGGCCGGCATGCAGCGCCTGCCGCGCACGCTGGGCGAGGCCGTCGACATCTTCGAGCGCAGCGAGCTCATGCGCGATACCCTGGGCGACCACATCTTCGAGTATCTCGTCAGCGAGAAGCGCAAGGAGTGGGACGAGTTCTGCTCCGTCGTCACCGACTGGGAGTGCGCCAACTATTACGCAGGCGTCTAGCCGGCGCGTGGACTCTGGACCGCCTGTGGCATGCCAAGGCGGTGCACGCCCGTGCACGTCGCCTTCTCTGGTGCTCCTTTCAGGAAGTGGTCGCGTATATGTTTCAATATATGCAAAAAGCCAATATAATCACGCTTTTAAAATAAGATGTCGACATATCGACGCTTGCGTGGGGGCAACCCCCCGCGTCGCCGCAGATTCCTGTGGGAGGAGCCACATGGACGTTACACTTGCTAGGCGGAGGTCAGCCCTGACCGTGCTCGTAGGTACGTTGGTGCTCGCGGCGTCGCTGCTGCTCTCGGGCTGTGCGTCGGAGCCTGCCGCCCCAGATCCTGCCGCGTCTGCCGGCGGCTACACGACCGTCAAGGAAGGCACGCTCACCGTCGTCTCCGACCTCGCCAACCCGCCCTTCGACTACATGGAGGACGGCGTCGCCAAGGGCTTCGAGGTCGAGCTCATGCAGGAGCTGGCCCAGAAGATGGGGCTTGAGTGCGAGTTCCTTCCGCCCCTCAAGTTCGACTCCATCATCCCCACCATCCAGCAGGGTGGCAAGGCGGACGTCGGGGCGTCCAACTTCACCATCACCGACGAGCGCAGGCAGGAGATCGACTTCACGGACGCCTACATCGACTCCAACCAGGGGATCGTGACCTCGGCCCAGCTGGCGGACTCCGTTTCGGCGGACGTCTCCGCGCTTGACGATGCGACCTCGAGTATCGCCGTCCAAGCCGGCACGACCGGCGAGTCCTGGGCACGCGAGAACCTGCCCCGCGCCACCGTGGTCGCGCTGGATGACCCCATCCAGGCGCTGACGGGCGTTCAGACCGGGTTGTACGCGGCGGCGATCGCCGACCTGCCGGTCATGCGCTACGAGTGCCTTAACGCCTACACCGACCTCAGGGTCGCACGGGAGATCGCGACCGGGGAGCAGTACGGCATCGTCGTCTCCAAGGCCAACCCTGGCCTCACCTCCGCCCTGGACGCCGCACTCGCCTCCTGTCGCGAGGACGGCACGCTCTCAACGCTTGAGGCCAAGTGGTTCGGCGAGAGCGAAGAGTCCGGTGCGCCCACGCCTGCGGCGACGTCCACGTCGCAGCCGTCCCCTGCGACAGGCGCTGCGGGCGGTGCGGGCACGATCGAGGTCCAGAAGGCCACCGCACGCCCGAACGAGTCTGGCGGCAGCGGCGTCATCGGTGCCATGAACACCCGTCTCACCTGGGAGGGGACCGTCAACGTGGATGGTGGGATCTCCTCCGTCACGCTGAGCCTGCCCGAGGGCTCGACCTTCGAAGGCTCCACGACCCGCGTCACCGTCCTCGACGGCCTCAACCGCCTGAACGTCGACGGTGATGCGAAGGCCAGCGGCAGCAGCGTCACCGTCAGCTTCGCGGCGCCGGTCCCCGCAGGCTCCCTCCTCAGGCTCGAGGTCACGGACATGCAGTTCCCCGCCGAGGGTGGCGCCTACGTCGTCGGCGGCAGCTACACCACAGCCGCAGGCACGGAGGCCAAGCTGGAGGACTCGCCGTCCATCTCCGTCATCGCCAACACGCCCGTCCAGCAGGTCGTCAACTGGCTTGACGGCCAAGGGTGGGTTGCGGCCTGGAACTCGGTGCCGTTTTTGGGCATGTTCTTCAAGCCCCAGCTCCTGGTGACCTCCTTCGTCTCCCTCTTTGGCGGCTGGCTGGTGTGCCTGGGCATCGTCATCGTCGCGTACCCGTTCGCCATCCTGCTGGGCCTGCTCTTCGCCATCATGAAGATCTCAGGCGTGCGCCTCGCGCGCGGCGTGGCCGCCGTCTACATCAACGTCCTGCGCGGCACGCCGCTGTTCCTGCAGATCTACATCATGTTCTTCGGCCTGCCGATGATGGGCATCAACATCGACAACAACGTGCTGGGCGTCATGGTCATGGCCATCAACTCCTCGGCCTACCTCGCCGAGATCTTCCGCGCTGGCATCCAGTCCATCCCCCAGGGCCAGTACGAGGCCGCCGCCTCGCTGGGCATGAACCGCGCGCAGACCATGCTCTCGATCATCCTGCCGCAGACGGTGCGCCGCGTCATCCCTACCGTCACCTCGGACTTCATCACGTCCTACAAGGACACGTCGCTTCTGTCCTCCGTCGGCGTCATGGAACTCATGATGTTCTCCAAGAACCTCACCACGGTCTCGGGCAACATCACCCCGTACATGGCCGCCGCCATCTACTACCTCATCGTCACGCTGCCCCTCATCAGGATCGTCTCCCTCGTGGAGCGTCGCCTTGCCAACGCGGAGCGCGGCGGGGGACCCAGGCCCAAGGCTGCGTCGGCGTCGGGGCGAGGCGCCTCCCACACGGTTGGCGAGAAGACGGCCGGCAGCTATCACGCCCAGGGGAGGGATGCGTCCTGGGAGTCCGGCATGCACGGTGCCCTCGATGTCCTGACCGGTCCTTTCCGTACCCATCCCGCATCCTCGGAGGTGTAGGCGATGTTCTCGAAGAAGCACGTGGCCGAGAGGGCCACGGTTCCTCCCGCGATGGATGCCGCGGAGGCGGCGCGCATCGCGTTCGAGCGGGACAAGGGCCGTTCCCGTCACCACTTCGTGGACGGCGAGCACCCCGTGGTCCGCATCGAGCACCTGAACAAGACGTTCACCGACACGCCTGTCCTGCGTGACGTCAACCTCAACGTGTGGAACGGTGAGATCGTCGTGGTCCTCGGCCCGTCGGGGTCGGGCAAGTCGACCATGCTGCGCTGCATCAACCTGCTCGAGACTCCCACGGCGGGCCACATCCTGATCGATGACGAGGAGATCACGGGCACGAGCAAGGCAAACGTCAACGAGCTCCGTCGAAACCTGGGCATGGTGTTCCAGGGCTTCAACCTGTTCCCACATCTCAGCGCCTTGGAGAACGTGATGATCGGCCAGACCAAGGTGCTCAGGCGGGGCAAGGACGAGGCGCGCGAGGAGGCCCTCAAGCAGCTTGACGCCGTCGGCCTGGCGGATCGCGCAGACTACAAGCCGCCCCAGCTCTCCGGTGGCCAGCAGCAGCGCGTCGCCATCGCCCGCGCCGTCGCCATGCATCCCAAGGTGCTGCTCTTCGACGAGCCCACCTCGGCGCTCGACCCGGAGCTCGTCCGCGATGTCCTGGCCGTCATGCGCGACCTCGCGCTGAACGGGGACATGACCATGATCGTCGTCACCCACGAGATGGGCTTCGCTCGCGACGTGGCCGACCGCGTCGTCTTCATGGAGGGCGGAGTCGTGGTGGAGCAGGGGCTTCCCGAGGACGTCTTCGACCATCCACAGGCCGATCGCACGAAGGAGTTCCTGGGTAGCATCCGCTAGCGGGCCCCGTCGTCGCGGCTTCCGGCGCAAGCGCCTGTTTTTATCTGCAACAACCTGTGCATATAACAAGCTGCAAGATTCCGTTTATGCTAGTCTGTAGCGGGAACGCACTGCAAGCGTTCCCGCTTTTCGGCTTGGGACGCGCCATATCTGACTCGGGGAGCTCTTGATGCACCACAAGAACATCTTGCTCGTAGCGAGGACGTCACGCTTCATCGACCGTATGCGCGAGCTCAAGCATGCGCTTGACGTGTCCATTCTCCCCACCACCCCCGAGACCTTCCCCCAGGCGGTGTCCTCAGGCCATAGCTTTGATCTCGTCATCCTCGACACGGATGGCCTTGACCAGACAGCCCTCAATGCCGTGGACTCCTACGTCTCGGACAACGGCTTCATCCCCACGCTCACCATCCAGGAGGAGGGCAGGCTCGACAGCCTGCACATGCCCGCCCAGGGCCGCAATGACTTCATCCTCTCCACTGCCGGCGAGGTCGAGCTCGAAGTCCGCTGCGCCCTGCTCCTGTGGCCGGGCGAGGAGAGCTCGCCCGCCGACATCGTGACCGTGGACAACATGACGATCAACCTGGCGACCTACCAGGTCTACATTGACAAGTCCCCGGTGGACCTCACGCTCATGGAGTACTCGCTGCTGTCCTTCCTGGCGACGCATCCCTCCCGCGCCTATTCGCGTGAGACGCTGCTCCACCGCGTCTGGGGCTTCGAGTACTGCGGTGGCACCCGCACGGTCGACGTGCACATCCGTCGCGTCCGCTCGAAGGTCGGTCCGCAGGTGGCAGCGCACATCGTTACCGTCCGCGGCGTCGGATACCTCTTCAAGCTCTAGCCTGCCCCTGATGGCGCGCGCCGAGGCCAACGCGTGCCGAGGCCAAGGCTCTGGTCGGCGCACCAACGTCTTCAGAAATCCAAAAGCGTTGTTTCCGTGGCGTGTGAGATGCGGCAGGGCCATGGGACGGGCGGGACGAGGGGTACAGTTCCCAAAGGACAGGCTCGCATGTGTTGCGTGCGTGACGCGCGTGGGCCTTGTCAGGTGGGCGATAGCCCGGAAAGGAACAGCTCAGCATGGATGACTACCAGAACGACCGTCCTCCCGTAGCCGGGTCAGGCGACCCTGTCGCACAGCCCACTCAGCAGCAGCCTACCCTGCAGGCCCCCATCCCGATGCGGGACGGGGCAGCGGCGTCTGCGGGCACGCACAATGCGGCCGGGAGGGCCAGCGCAGACGATGCCATGGGCACCGCACGTGCCGCCGCTACGACCTCCGTCCCCGTCCCCGGCAGGGGCAACGGCGGCGGTGGGGACTCTCGCGGCAGATGGTGGAAGGTCTCCCTCGTGGGGCTGGTCGGTGGCGTCTTGGGCGCGGCTGCGCTGACAGCTGCGCTCTACGCGGGCGGCGTGATCGGAAACGCATCGGCCACGACCCAGAGCTCCGCAGGCCGGACCGTCACCATCAACGCCAGCTCTGATGACGCGACCGTTGCACAGGCTGCGTCAGCCAAGGCATTGCCGTCGGTCGTGTCCGTCAACGTGACCACGCCCGAGGGGTCGGGACTGGGCTCTGGCGTCGTCTACGACAAGGACGGCAACATCATCACCAACTATCACGTGGTCGAGGGCGCAACGTCGATCTCCGTCACGTACAACGGAAAGAGCTACAACGCGACGCTGGTGGGGTCCGACTCGTCATCGGACCTGGCGGTCATCCATGTCGACTGGGACGGCGCGGAGGTGAGTCCCATCGAGGTCGGCAACTCAGACGAGCTCGTCGTGGGAGACTGGGTCATGAGCGTGGGCAGCCCCTTCGGCCTCGACCAGTCCGTCTCGTCCGGCATCGTCAGCTCGCTCGCCCGCAACCAGATGATGGAGTCTGCCTCGGGCAACACCCTCTACACCAACCTCATCCAGACCGACGCGGCCATCAATCCCGGCAACTCCGGTGGCGCCCTCGTGGACGACAAGGGAAGGCTGGTCGGCATCTGCACGCTCTTCTCGTCCGACACGGACTCGTTCGCCGGCATCGGCTTCGCGATTCCCGGCAACTATGCCGTCCAGGTGGCCAGCAAGATCATCGCCGGCGAGACGGTCACGCACGCCTACATCGGGCTGTCCATGCAGACGGTGAACGCGCAGAATGCCGAGAGGAACAAGCTCTCGATCAACCAGGGGGCCTACGTCGCGGCGGTCACCGAGGGCAGCCCGGCGGACCAGGCCGGCATCGAGAAGGGCGACATCATCACCGCAGTCAACGGGGAGCCCATCACCTCGGCCGACGGTATGATCCTCAACGTCCGCTCACATGCCATCGGGGAGACCGTCCAAGTCACCTTCATGCGTGGCAGCGAGGAGAAGACCGTCGGCGTCACCCTGGGCTCCGACGAGGAGCTTCAGAAGGAGCAGGCCGAGCAGCGCCAGCGGCAGGAGCAGCTGCGGGAGAATGGCCTAGACGGAAACGGCGGCCATGGCAACAGCTACGGCAATGGTGGCGGCAGCGGCGACGACGGCGATGACAGGGGGACCAGCGGCCGTGAGGAGATGCTGCGGCAGATCTACGAGTACCTCTACAACGACCGCGGCGGTTCGCTGGACACGACCGGACGGACGACGGGCTCGGGAGACTCCACCCAGAGCTAGGTGGCCGTGCGTTCGGAACCGCATCGCCCGCCCATCGCTGCACCTGCGCGTCCGTCTGCAGACGTAAGGCACATGACAGGCATGTCGACTCGGCAGGCCCGCACCCCTTCAGGGTGTGGGTCTGTCTCGCAAACGTCCTCTGTGCCTGCAGACGTTCTTCCGGGGCCTTCGGGAAGGCACGGAACCGTCCGCAGGCGTCGAACGGCAGGACGCAGCCCCCACCCGCTTGGAACGCGTTCGCCGCTGGTGATAGAGACCTCCCAAGGGGTATAGTTCATGTCAGTGATACATACCCCTAAGGGGTATTAAGAGAGAGAAGCGCCCATGCCCGAGAAGAACGCGTCTCCAGCATCCGAGGGTTGCTGCCACCAGAAGGCAACGCCGCGCTCCGAGGCGCTCAAGCGTGACGTCGCCTGCCGCATCAACCGGGCCATCGGCCAGCTGGGAGGCATCAAGTCGATGGTCGAGGATGACCGCTACTGCGCAGACGTGCTGACCCAGCTGGTTGCCGTGCAGTCGGCCGTCAAGGCCGTCAGCCGCGAGATCATGCAGGATCATCTGGAGACCTGCGTCGTCGAGCGCGTTCAGGCCGGCGACACCGAGGCCGTCGACGAGGTCATGCAACTCCTCAGGAAGTTCATGTAGATCAACCCGCGCAAAGGGGGAGATGGGACCGCATATGAAGGAGACCCTTGACATCATGGGCATGACCTGCGCTTCGTGCTCGGCTCGCGTAGGCAAGGCCGCCTCGGGCGTGCCGGGCGTCACCGAGGCCAACGTCAACCTGCTCAAGAACTCGATGGAGCTTGACTACGACGGCAACCCCGCCACCGTCGCCGCGGTCGTGGCGGCCATCGACAAGGCGGGCTACGGCGCGAGTCCGCGCTCGGCAGGCGCGGGCGCTGTCGCCCCAGGCGTCGCAGGTGCCGCCTCGGACGCCGCGAGCGGCATGTCGCCCACTGGGCAGGGAGGGCAGGGGACCACAAGTCGCGATGCCGCGTCCTCCTCGCCCAGCGCGTTCGTGAACCCACAGGCAAATGCCGACAAGGCGACGCGCGCCAGGCGTGACCAGCTGCTGTGGTCACTGGTCTTTGGCGTGCCCCTGTTCTACCTGGCCATGGGACCCATGCTGGGATGGCCCGAGCCGCCGGGCCTGGCGGGCATGGAGGGCATGATGGCCTCGGCCGTGACGCAGCTGCTCCTTGCCACGGTGGTCCTGTTCGTGAACCGCAGCTACTTTACCCGGGGCTTCAAGACGCTGGCGCACCTTTCGCCCAACATGGACTCGCTCATCGCGATCGGGTCGGCGGCAAGCTACGCGTACAGCCTCGTGGGCGTATACCAGATGGCGTTGGCCCTGGGCTCCATGGACATGCAGGGTGCGCATCATGCCATGATGCATGGCCTGTACTTTGATTCGGCCAGCACCATTCTCGTGCTGATCACGCTGGGCAAGTACTTCGAGGCGCGGGCCAAGGGCAAGACCACGAGTGCCATAAGCGCGCTCATGGACCTGGCTCCCAAGACCGCGACGGTCGTGCGTGACGGCGTCGAGGTCCAACTGCCCACAGAACGGGTCCGTGCAGGGGAGACCCTTGTCGTTCGTACGGGCGAGGCCGTCCCCGTGGACGGCGTCGTGACCAAGGGGGAGGCCCTCGTGGACGAGTCCGCCATCACCGGCGAGCCCGTGCCCGTGCAAAAGGCCGTCGGCGATTCCGTGACCGGTGCGACTGTCACCAAGGGCGGCTGGTTCCAGATGGAGGCGACCGCCGTCGGCCAGGACACCGCACTCGCCGGCATCATCCGCCTGGTGGACGAGGCCACCAGCACCAAGGCACCCATCGAGCGCGTGGCCGACCGCATCGCCGGCGTCTTTGTGCCCGCCGTCATCGCGGTGGCCGTGGTAACGCTCCTGGGTTGGCTCGTTGTCTTCGCGCCCGGTGACTTTGCCGTGGCGTTCAACCATGCGGTCAGCGTCCTGGTCATCAGCTGTCCCTGCGCGCTGGGCCTGGCCACTCCCACCGCCATCATGGTGGGCACGGAGCGCGGGGCCGCCAACGGCATCATGATCAAGAGCGCCGAGGCCTTGGAGACCGCCTGCAAGCTGGACGTCGTCGTGCTGGACAAGACCGGGACCATGACCGAGGGCGCGCCTCGCGTGAGCGATGCGGTCTTGGCTGACGGCGTGTCGGAAGACGAGCTCATCGGTCTGACTGCGGCCGTCGAGCGCATGAGCGAGCACCCGCTGGCTGCGGCCATAGTCAGCTATGCGGATGAGAGGAACATCGCCTCCGAGGCTGACGTGCACAACTTCGTACAGGTTGCCGGCGGGGGCCTCGAGGCCGACGTCGCGGGCCATCACGTGCTGGTGGGCAATGCCCGCCTGATGGCGGACCATGGGGTGGGCGTCGGCGCGTCCGGCTTGGCTGTCCGCGCGGACGAGATGGCCGCTTCCGCCGAGACCCCTCTCTTCGCCGCCGCCGACGGCGACGTGCTGGGCCTTTTTGGCGTGACGGACGTCGTGAAGCCCAGCTCGGCCGATGCGGTGTCACGGCTGCGCGCCCTGGGCGTGAGGACCGTCATGCTCACGGGCGACCAGGCGGCGACGGCCCGCGTGATTGCCGCCCGGGTGGGTGTGGACGAGGTCGTCGCTGGCGTGCTGCCCGGCCAGAAGGAGCAGAAGATCCGCGAGCTGCAGCGGGGAGGCGATCGTGTCGCCATGGTCGGCGACGGCATCAATGATGCCCCGGCATTGGCCCGAGCCGATGTTGGCATTGCCATTGGTGCTGGCACGGACGTCGCGATCGGCAGTGCCGACATCGTGCTCATGCACAGCGACCCAGCCGACGTCGCAACCGCCATCGAGCTGTCCCTCTCGACCATGCGAAACATCAAGCAGAACCTGTTCTGGGCGCTGTTCTACAACACCGTCTGCATTCCCGTGGCCATGGGCGTGCTCTCGCCCTTCGGCATCACGTTGAACCCGATGGTCGGTGCGGCTGCCATGGGCTTCAGCTCGGTGTTCGTGGTCAGCAACGCGCTGCGCCTCTTCCGCTGGGAGCCGCGTGGGAGTGCGGCGGTCCCTGCGAGCGCCTCCACTTCCCCCATCCCCGCTACCGACCGCTCTGGTGGCGCGAGCTCCGTGGAGGCCGCGCAGGCCGGTTATGGTGGCAATGGCGACAAAGGCAATGACGGCAAGGAGAAGGAGACCCACATGAAGGCAAGGACCCTGAGCATCGAAGGCATGATGTGCGAGCACTGCGCGGCCCATGTGACCGAGGCGCTCGAGGCCGTCAGGGGCGTCGAGAACGTCGTCGTCGACCTCGATTCCGGCACCGCCAGGCTGGATGCCGGCCTGCTCGTCAAGGACGCAGCGCTCGAGAGGGCCGTCGAGGGCGCCGGCTACAAGGTCAGGGGCATCGAGTGAGCCAAGGGCATCGAGCGAGGCCGTGACTGCCGGGCCGGGTGGTGAGGGCGTGCGCCACGGCGCGGCTACCGCGCCGTGAGCCAGTCCTCCCCCGGACGACAGATCAGGCGTGCGTCGAGGTACGCCTGGTGCGTCGTGAGGATGGTCCCCCGGTAGTTGCCGCTCTCGCGGAGCGAGACCACGAGCGCGACATCCGGGGCCGAGCCCTCCCACAGGCACAGTGGTATGAGGAGGCTCGTCTGGTCCGTTGTCGGATGGCCTACGTCGTGCACCAATCCACCGGCTCCTCGCCATGGTCCGCGAGGATCGCGTTGGTGGTGGAGAACGGCCTGCTTCCCATGAAGGCGTGAAGGTCCCTGGTGCCGCGTCTGGCGGAGAGCGGGGAGGGATGCGTGGACGCAACGATATGCGTGCTTGGCAGCATGGCGGCGGGCGAGCCCTGGGCATAGGCCAGGGCCTGCTTTCCCCAGCACAGCAGCACGACATGGTGCCCCAGCCGGCTCGTCCTCGTCAGCGCGCAATCCAGTATGGCCGAGGTCACGTCCAGCCAGCCGAGCCTGGCGTGGCCGTTGGCCTTGCCGCACGGGACAGTCAGCACCGTGTTCAGGAGCAGGACGCCCTGCCGGGCCCAGGGGGTGAGGTCACCGCCTCGGGCCTCGTGGCCCAGGTCCGCCCGAAGCTCCTTCAGGATGTTTCTCAGCGACGGTGGGTACGTGGTCCCCGCGCGTACGCTGAACGCCAGCCCCATGGCCTGTCCAGGCTCGTGGTACGGATCCTGCCCCAGGATGATTACGCGTACGGCGTCGGGGTCGGTCAGTCGTAGCGCGTTGAGTACGTCCTCGCGTGGCGGGAAGAACGACGTGCCATCGGCTAGCTCTGGGCTCTTGTCGATGCGCTCCATCCGCTCGATCGTCTCTGGGGGGAGAAGGTCGAGCCATGCGTCCAGGTGGTCGTCTGCAAGTCGGGGGCTGATGCTGAGCAGGGATCCCGTATTGGGCAAAGGGCTGCCATCGGGCAGGGGGTCGGTGCCGAACAGAAGGTCCATGGCTCCTCCGTTGTGTGATGGAAGGTCGGGCGGCGGATCGAGCGGCGGGGCGGGGGCGAGGGCTTGCACCTAGTCGATGCCTCGTGCACACGTTTTGAAACCGTGTGCACGATCTTAGCGTTTGCCCAGTTCGCGAAATGCCGCGTGCACACATTTCGAAAACGCGTGCACGCGACAATGGCTGAAGCCTGCACTTCCATGCGATAATCGCACTCCGAAGAGACCAGCCGCAGGTGCCGCCAGGGACCTGCACCCCCACGAGCGCGGGAGGAAGCACCGCATGTCAGACGATACGCCCCAGACGTCCCTGTTCGACGACCCCCCTGCCATCGGTGCCCCGGAAGCCCCCGACGCCCCGTCTGCGAGCGCCTGCCCCGCCGCCTCGGCACCCCTCGGCTCGGCTTCGACCCCCGTCGCACGCGTGGCAGAGCTCAACCGCATCCTGAGCCGCGCCGCCTATGCCTACTACGCGCTGGACGACCCCGAGATGACGGACGCGGAGTTCGATCGCCTCCTCGTCGAGCTCCAGGCTCTCGAGTCGGCCCACCCCGAACTCGTCTCGCCCGAGTCCTACACGCAGCGCATCGGTGGCTACGTGAGCGACCAGTTCGAACCCGTCCGCCACGCCCAGCGCATGTACTCAATCGACGACGCCATGAGCCTGGACGAGCTGGACGAGTGGTTGGCGCGCACCGACGGGGCCCTGGGAGCCACCGCCGAGCGCCCTGTCGCCTACACCTGCGAGCTCAAGATCGACGGCCTGGGCATAGCGCTCACGTACCGCGACGGGACCCTGGTGCGTGCGGCGACGCGTGGTGACGGTACCACGGGGGAGAACGTGACCGCCAACGCCCTCACGATCAAGGACATTCCGCGTGCGCTGGCGTCCGCTGGCATGGGACGCATCGCGGGCGGCGGCTTCGGTGTCTCCATCGAGGTCCGCGGTGAGGTCTACATGCCCAAGCACAGCTTCGTCCGCCTGAACGAGCAGAACGACGCCGCCGGGCGTCAACCCTTCGCCAACCCGCGCAACGCCGCCGCAGGGAGCCTGCGCCAGAAGGACTCAAGCGTGACCAAGGCCCGCGACCTGGAGACCTTCATCTACGCCGTGGCCGACGAGAGTCCGCTTGCCATAGACACGCAGCATGACTTCCTGTCATGGCTCAAGGACTGCGGCTTCAGCGTGAACCCGCACGCCCGCCGCGTGGAGAGCTCACGCGAGGTGCGTCGCTTCTGCGTCGATGCCCTGGCGCACCGAGGGGAGCTCGACTACGACATCGACGGCGTCGTCGTGAAGGTGGACTCCTTCGCGGGGCAGGCCGCCCTGGGCTTCACGGCCCGCGCGCCGCGCTGGTCCATGGCCTTCAAGTTCCCGCCCGAGGAGAGGCGCACCGTGCTGCGTCAGATTCGCGTGCAGGTGGGGCGCACGGGCGTGCTGACGCCGGTCGCGGAGTTCGATCCCGTCGTGGTCGCAGGGTCGACCATAGCCCGCGCCACGCTCCACAACATCGACGAGGTCCGTCGCAAGGACGTGCGCGAGGGCGACACGATCGTGGTCCACAAGGCTGGCGACGTGATCCCCGAGGTCGTGGGGCCCGTGACCGAGGGCCCCCTCGCCACCGAGCACGAGGCGCGTCCCCTCTGGGACATGCCCGAGACCTGTCCCAGCTGCGGTAGTCCCGTCGTGCGCGAGGAGGGCGAGGTCGCCTGGCGCTGCGTGTCCATAGACTGCCCTGCGCAGGCGTCCGAGCGCCTGATCCACTGGGGGAGCCGCAATGCCATGGACATCGACGGCCTGGGCGACGAGATCGTGGGCCGCATGGTCGAGCAGGGCATCCTGACGGACGTCGCGGACTACTACGATCGCCTTGACGTCGATACGCTTGCCGCCGTCGACACCGGTCGCGTGTACGAGACGGCCGGCAAGGGCCACGAGGAGGGCGACGGCATCGTCGTGGGACCCACCATCGCCGGCAAGATCATGGGGCAGGTGGAGGCCTCGAAGCGCGCGGGTCTGGGGCGCGTCCTGTTCGGCCTGGGCATCCGCCACGTGGGCGCCAGCGTCGCAAACCTCCTGGCCGACCGCTTCGGCTCGATGCAGGCGCTCGCGGCCGCGACGGAGGAGGACATGGCCCAGGTCGATGGCATAGGCCCCAAGATCGCCCAGTCGGTGCGGGGGTTCTTCTCGGTTGAGGGGAACGTCGCCGTGGTCGAGCGCCTGCGCGCGGCTGGGGTCTCGCTCGAGCAGGAGGGCTTCGGCGAGGGGCCTAAGCGTCCCCAGACGCTGGACGGCCTCACCTTCGTGCTGACGGGCACGCTCGAGAAGTACAGCCGCGGCGATGCGGGAAGCCGGCTCAAGGCCCTGGGCGCCAAGGTATCGGGCTCGGTCTCGAAGAAGACCAGCTTCGTGGTCGCGGGCGTCGCCGCAGGCTCCAAGCTCGCCAAGGCGCAGGCCCTGGGCGTGACGGTGCTCGACGAGACGGCGCTCGACCACATTCTTGCGACAGGCCAGCTTCCGGGATAGCGAGACGGACGGGCGCACTTTTGTTGGCGCGGGACAAATCCTGTGGTTGCGTCACGCGTCTTGTCGCACAATGGATGGAGACCGCGAGCGCATGCCGCGAGCGCTATCGCGATGTTTACGCTGCGAGAGGGAGGACGCCTCATGGAGCTGAAGGAATGCACCCTGCACTGCGATGAGATGGACAAGGACTTCGACGTCATCGTCTATGGCGAGGCCGGCCGTCCCACCGTCGTCTTCCCCGAGGGCGACGCCTCGTGCACGAGCTGGGAGAACGGCGGCATGGTCGAGGCCCTGTCCGAGTTCGTCGAGGACGGGCGGATTCAGCTGTTCTGCTTCGATTCGGTGGATAGTGAGGGCTGGTACGCCCATGGTGCCCGGAATTCCTATCGACTGGGCAGCCTCATGCCCTATCTCGACTACGTCCGCAGCGGCCTCCTGCCCTTCGTGTCGGCCCATGCCGCGTCACAGGACCTGCCGCTCGTGGCGGGAGTCGGCATCGGCGCGCTGAACGCGGCGCTTGTGATGCTGCGCCATCCGGAGCTCTTCGGGGGGCTCCTGGCGCTCTCTGGCACCTATGACGTGCGTGCCTTCACGGATGACGTCACCGAGGAGTGGCTGTCCCTCTCGCCGGTCGATCTGGTGCGGAGCCTTTCCCCGCGAGGCAAGTGCGCCGGTCTCCTGCGCAAGAGGCCCATGGCCTTCGTCTGTGGTCGCCACGAGAGCGAGAGCGGTATCGAGACCCAGCGTGCCCTCGACGCCCTCTTTGCCGAGAAGAACCTGGGTGCCACGTTCGAGTACTGGGGCTATGACGTGAGCCATGACTGGAGCTGGTGGCAGGAGGAGGCCCGTCAACTGCTCCCTTGCCTGCTGGAGGGCTCGGGCCTTGCCGAGCGTAGCCAGATCGCCCGCATCTCTTCCGCTCAGGCAGATGTCAAGCATGCCGAGGACCTGCTTGCACAGCAGAGGGACGAGCTGTCGGCAGCGCGCGACGCGCTGAGCGTCGCCGTGGAGGCCGTGAAGGGCACCTCGAAGCGCCTCGAGGCCGAGGGCAGGTCGGTGGCTCGCCATGTCGCCCGTGCCGACGAGCTTGCTGCGGCTGCGCGGGACGCCTGGTCCGAGCGCGATCGGGCGCTGGAAGAGCTTGCGGCGCTTACCCGAAGGGCCGACGAGGCCCAGGCGGCTGCCGACGAGGCCGCAGGGATCCAGTCGTCCGCCGAGTGGATTGCGGGAGAGGCCAAGGAGGCGGTCGAGCAGGCGGTCGCCAACGAGAGGAGCGCCCACGAGCGTGTGGAGCGAGCCGAGGCCGGCCTGAAGGACGCCGAGCTCGCGTGTGCCGCCGCCGCAAAGGCCTTGGACGACGTGAGGGGTGGGGCCAAGGCGGGGCGTGGTGCGACGACGAAGACGAAGCGCGATGCGACGGCCAAGGCGACGGGGCGCAGGACCACGGCGAAGCCAGCCGCGCGCAAGCCCACGAAGTCGCGCTAGCCGTAGGGGCCCGGAGGAAGGGATCCCATGATGCCAGCGGTGTTCGAGGGGTATCTGCCATACCTGGGACACAGGACGTACTACCGTGTGGTGGGCGACCTCGAGGAGTCGCTCGCGTCAGGCAGGGTGCCGCTCGTCACCCTCCACGGGGGACCGGGCTCCACACATAACTACATGGAGCTGCTCGATTGCGTCGCCGACGACGGCCGGGCGATCGTCTCCTATGACCAGATTGGCTGCGGCAAGTCCTACTTGGAGGGCCATCCGGAACTCTGGGATGTCGAGACCTGGCTGGGGGAGCTCGAGGCCCTGGTGGCATGGCTGAATCTCAGGCGCTTTCATCTGCTGGGCCAGTCGTGGGGAGGCATGCTCGCCCTGACCTACCTCACGCGCCACGTCGCCACGGTGGGGGCGGACCGTGGCGCGTGCTCGGTTGTCCTGTCGAGCACGTTGCCGTCCTCACAGCTCTGGGGCCGCGAGCAGCATCGCATGGCACGCCAGCTTCCTGCGGACGAGTGGGCCGCCCTGAGGGAGGCCGAGGGGACGGGCGACTTCTCCGGTGCAGCCTACCAGCGTGCCATCGACCACTACATGGGGCTCCACTGCGCCGACCTCAGCTACGGGCCCGACGCGCCCGAGTGCCTGCGCAGGCCCAAGCGCTCGGGAGCCGAGTCCTATGCGGTGGCCTGGGGCCCCAACGAGCTCATGCCCACGGGCACCCTTTCACAATGGGACGTGACGGATCGGCTCCCTGACATACAGACGCCCGCGCTCATCATCAGCGGAACGGATGACCTCTGCACCCCGCTCATCGCCAAGACCATGTTCGACGCGCTGCCCAACGCTCGCTGGGAGCTCCTCGAGGGTTGTCGGCATATGTGCTACGCCGATGATCACGAACGCTACGTCTCCCTCCTGCGAGCCTGGCTGGACGAGCGGGACGAGTTGGACGGGAACCGCAGCTAGCGCGCGTCGGGGAGTCGCATGGACGCCGACGACGGGGCACGCGGGCGTGTGGGTCACGCCTGGTGCGTCGGGAAGCCCTGCCGTGCGGGAGACGCCCCGGACGCGCCCCTGCCCTGGCGTATGCGCAGGGACAGGCGGGCGCAGGTGCCGTACAGCAGCAGCGACAGCAGGGTCTCGGCGTAGTTGGCGCCCCCCAGTCCCGCACGGGCCACGGAAGCCACGAACGACAACACCTGTATGGCGGAGACGGCCAGGCACACCGCCAGGAAGGGGGTGACCCTCTGGGGATGGTTGGATCCTCGGATGCCCAAGAGGCCCACCATCAGGCGAAGGATGCCCAGCGCGACGATGGCCAGGGCTATCGCGGCAGGCGTTTCGAGTGTGAGCGTGCCACCAGGATTGACCAGCCCCAGCAGGCCGACGGCGCCCCCTTGCGCATCGGGACCAAGGAGGTGCTGATCGAGGACATAGTAGGCGACGCCTCCCGCGACGAGGTACATGACGCCCTCGATGGTGATGATGCTTGCGAGGAAGTGCAGCGTGCGTTGCGTGGCGTCGCGGGTGATGAGCTCGCCTTTGATGCCCAGGTCGTACTCGCTCTGCACCCTGTCGGCCAGGGTCGAGCATATGAGCACATAGATGGTAGTTGCCATCAGGACCAGGGGGTTGAACAGCAAAAACGTTCCGTTTGCCCAACCATAGATCAGCACGAGCAGTATCAGCAGGCTCACGGAGTAGCAGAGGCCGCGATACGGACCCACCTTGGAGTAGTCCTCGCTGGAGATGATGCCGAGCACGCCCGTGACCAGCACCAGCACGGCGGCGGCGAAGGTGAGCAGTCCGCCGGTGAGCGTCGACTGGTCGGTGTCGACGAGGCCTGCCCCGCCGGCGAACCAGGCCCCCACGACGCCGATCCCGATCAGGCCGACGATGAGGCTGAGTATGGTGAGGACGATCGAGACGACGTGGAGGATGACTTGGGTCTGGGTGCGGCGCACCCTCTGGAGTGCGTGTGACATCGGGTCTCCCTCGGTTGGGCCGTTGCTTCGGGGAAGGGGATGGGCTCCCCTCGCATGATAGCCGAGTGTTACGTATGGTGCGCAGGGACCTCACGTGCGTCGTCGGCGCTCACGGTCGTGCTCATCCCGCTGATCACGTCGTTCGTGCGTGTGGTGGGCGAGGCCGCGCCGGTCGAGGCGGCCCAGGAGCGTGGTGAGGCCTTCACCACGACAGACTACCTCGCTCGCGTCCGTCGGATGGTCGAAGAGATGGAAGACGAGATGGAGCCATGGGAGGACTAGTCTCCCGGCGACGGAGGCCAAGCTACTCGCTCGTGGGCTCCCCGTCGTAATTGCGCTTGCCCGTGACGGCACGCAGCGCGCGGGCGTCGCCCTTCACGTAGCTCTCGGCCATGGCCTCCCAGCGGTCCAGGGCCGAGAAGAACAGGTCAGGGAAGCTCTCGCTGCTCGGGGCGCCCGTGTAGGGGTCATGCCACTCGTGGTGCGAGAGGTTTGCTGCGGCGCAAGCGTCGCTCGTGGTGTCGTGGTGAGCCAGCGCCTGTGCGCGCGAGTGCGAGCGGAAGATGCGCTCGACCAGCGCGATGGCATCCGTCCTCAGTCCGCTGCCGTCATCGATGACCCGGTAGACGAGCTCGTAGTCGCCTACGGCCCCGCCGTAGGCGTTGGCGGGGATCGAGAGGCCGAAGACCTGCCAGGCGACCTGGGCGACCATCGCACCGGCCACGCGCTCGATGCGACCGGTGCGTGCGAGGTTGAGCGAGACGGGGTGTTCGGAGACGGTCTGGTGACGGTAGGCCCACAGGAGCCAGGAGTCGATGTCGCTCTCGATCACGGCATGAACGTCGCCACCCGCATCCTCCAGCCCTACGCCCGCCTCGCAGATGGCGTTCTGCTGCGCGTAGACGAACGGGTGGGCCGTGCTGTCCAACAGGTAGTGGCCCAGCATGCCTAGGGCGAAGGCACGACCGATGGTCTTGTCCCGTTCGGGCAGGTGACTCACCGCGTCGCGCAACGCCAGGAGGGCCTCGGTTACCTGGGACCTATGCATGGCGTGCGCCAGCTGGTGGCAGGCGCGTGCCACATCCGGTCGTGTGGAGAAGCACGCAAAGAGCGGGTCGGGGCCCTGGTTCCCCAATAGGAACGAGAGCATCTCCTCCTGGTTCGAGACGATGCCCTCGGGCAGGAGCGAGACTGCCTCCTCGCCAAACAGGTGGTGCGTGATGAGAGCGGGCATGATCCCCCCAGACGTCCTTGTCTATGCGGATGCTCCCCCTAGGGTAGCCCATTCGCGCCGTACGGCGCCCCCGCGCCTCCCCTACACGTAGAAGAGCATCTTGTTGTAGCTGGGGACGGGCCAGTAGTCGGTGCCACAGATCATCTCCATCGCATCGACGGCCGCCCGCAGGGTCACCATCTTGGGGATGACGCTGTCGCGATAGTAGTCGTCCTGCTCGCGACAGTCCTCGATGGACTGCGCATGCCTGTTGTCCTCGTCGAGGGCGGCCACGGCGGAGTAGATCTCGTTGATGCCGCCCGTGAGCGTGGTGACGACCTCCCTCTCGGCCCTGCTCTCGATGCCGATCTCGGCCTTGGTGGCGACGGAGGTCGCGATGTCGCCCGAGTAGTCGAAGAGCGCCGGCAGGTACATATGGCGCACCATGTACACCATGGTGTTGGCCTCGATGTTGATGAGCTTGGCGTACTGTTCGGCCTGAGCCACGTAGCGGGCGCGCGTCTCGGTCTCGGTCAGGACGCCGTACCTCTCGAGGAAGGCGATGTTCTTGGGATCGACCATGCAAGGCAGCGCGTCTGGAGTGGTCTTGTTGTTGAGCAGGCCACGCCCCTCGGCCTCCTGTTCCCATGCCTGCGAGTAGCCGTTGCCGTCGAAGAGGATGCGCTGGTGGTCGCGGAAGGTGTGGCGCACGAACTGCAGGGCCGCCGCCATGAACTCGAGATCGCCGTGGGTCTCGACGTAGCTGCAGAAGCGGTCGCACTGCTCGGCCACGGCGGTGTTGAGGATGATGTTGGGGTCCGAGAGGTTCTGCTGGCTGCCACACATGCGGAACTCGAACTTGTTGCCGGTGAAGGCGAAGGGGCTCGTGCGGTTGCGGTCGGTGTTGTCTCGCAGGATGTCGGGCAGCGCGGGGACGCCCAGGTCGACGCGCTCGCGGTCGTGGGACTCCGCGTGCTCCTTCTTGATGAGCGCCTCGACGACCGGCGTGAGGGCGTCGCCCAGGAAGACAGAGATGATGGCGGGGGGCGCCTCGTTGGCGCCCAGGCGATGGTCGTTCCCCGCCGAGGCGACGCTTGCGCGCAGCAGGTCGGCATGGTCGTCGACGGCAGCGACCAGGAAGGCGAGGAACACCAGGAACTGCAGGTTGTCCTCGGGGTCGTCTCCTGGCTCGAGGAGGTTCTCGCCGTCGGCGGACAAAGACCAGTTGTCGTGCTTGCCAGACCCGTTCACGTACTCGAAGGGCTTCTCGTGCTCCAGGCAGGCCAGGCCGTAGTGGGTTGCCAGGAGCTTGAGCTTTTCCATGGTGAGCAGGTTGTCATCGATCGCGAGAGGCCCCTGCTCGAAGATGGGCGCAAGCTCGTGCTGGCAGGGGGCCACCTCGTTGTGCTTGGTACGCACGGGAATGCCAAGCTTCCAGAGTTCGTCGTCGACCTCCTTCATGAAGGCGTTGACCGAGGGTCGGATGGCGCCGAAGTAGTGCTCCTCAAGCTCCTGGCCCTTGGCGGGCTCGCAACCAAAGAGCGTGCGGCCGCAGAGGATGAGGTCGGGGCGGGCCTTGTAGTCATCCTCCTGGATCAGGAAGTACTCCTGCTCGGGGCCGCAGGTGGTGACGACGCGACGGGGCTCCTTGCCAAAGAGCGCCAGCACACGCTTCGTCTGCTCCTCGAGGGCGACCTCGGAACGCAGGAGCGGGGTCTTCTTGTCCAGGGCCTCTCCCGTGTAGCTGATGAAGGCGGTGGGGATGCAGAGCACCTCGTCCTTGATGAAGGCGGGGCTCATGGGGTCCCAGACGGTGTAGCCGCGGGCCTCGAACGTGGCGCGCAGGCCGCCGTTGGGGAAGCTGGAGGCATCGGGCTCCCCCTGCACCAGCTCCTTGCCCGAGAACGCCATGAGAACGGTGCCGTCGGACTTGGGGTTGATGAAGCTGTCGTGCTTCTCGGAGGTGATGCCCGTCAGGGGCTGGAACCAGTGGGTGAAGTGCGTCGCGCCCTTCTCGAGCGCCCACTCCTTCATGGCGTGGGCGACCTCGTTGGCGATGTCGAGGTCGATGTCCTTGCCCTCGTCTATGACGCGCCGCAGCTCCTTGTAGGTGGGCTTGGGCAGACGCTGCTGCATGTCCGCATCGGTGAATACCAGGCTGCCGTATTCCTCGGATACCTTGTCTGTTGCCATGAGGGCTTTCTCTCCTTACCGGGTGTCCAGACTACAGAAGCGTTGAGTGCAAAGGGCGTTGAGTACAGAAAACGTTGAGTCGGCATACCGGGACCATGCTGCCACACTACCGAGTCCATGCTGCCACAATCGCACCCTCTTGTCTCTGGACTCGTGGTATTTCGAGGTGCTCGCCATCTTGTGCACACTTGGCCAGGCCTTGAGACTCGCATGGGGCCTTCGCGCACATCGCCTCACGTAAGCCCCTCGGGCAGCCTACCGCATGGCCCAGCACCAACGGATCCCGTTCGTTGGATTGCGGAGAAGGGCGTATGAGCCCCTGACCTGGCTGCATGTCCAGCAACGCGCCTGTCGCGCCGCTCTTCGCGCTCCTCTCGCACCCGTTCCCCATGTCCCTCTTCCATAATTGCTATAGATTTAATAACATAATTGGCGCCGAAGACCGCAAGGGGTACTGCGGCTCGTGAATCGGGCCTCGGGCGTCGTGCGCGAGGCATCGTCGCCGACATCGCGCCGTCGCCGGGCGGCGGCACGAGCAAGAGCACGCAGCCATCAAGCAGGAGGGAACCCATCATGTTCGACCACACCGACCACATCCGCGCAGACCGTCCCACCCCAAGGCCCGCCTTTGGGCCTGGCGCTGCCCCCAGCCCTGACGCGCTCGCCGCCGCCTCGTCCGCTCGCGCCGCATGCGACCAGAAGGTCGTTGCGGTCGTGGGATGCACCCATGCCGGCACCTTCGCGACCCAGTCCATCCTGGCCCAGCATCCCAGCTGGCAGGTCCATGTGTTCGAGCGCAATGACACCCTCTCCTTCCTCTCCTGCGGCATCGCGCTCTGGGTGGGCAACAACGTCTCCGACCCCAGGCGCATGTTCTACTCGTCCCCCGAGGCCCTGGCCTCGCTCGGCGCGACCATGCACATACGCTGCGATGTCACGTCCGTCGATCTTGCCGCAAAGACGCTCGCCTGGCGCGGCATCGACTCGGGCGAGACGGGCACCCTGGCATTCGACAAGATCGTGGCGGCTACGGGGTCAAAGCCGGTCCTTCCGCCCATCCCCGGTTTGGCCGAAGGCCTCGGGATCGGACGCGTCCTGCGCTGCAAGAACTGGGACGACGGCAGGGCCATCAAGGAGAAGGTCGCCGTGGCCGCCTCCGTGGCCGTGGTGGGCGCCGGCTACATCGGAGCCGAACTGGCCGAGCAGATCTCCCTCATGGGGGCGAGGGTCACGCTCATCGATGGCCTCGGCCGCGTCTTGGCCAAGAACTTCGATGCCGACGTGACCAAGCTCGTCGAGGAGGCCTATGCGGCCCATGGCGTCGAGCTGGCACTGGGCCAGGTGGTCGAGCGCGTCTCGGCCGATGCGGACGGTGTCACCGTGGTCTCGGGCGGACGCGAGCGCCGCGTAGACTACCTGATCATGGCGGCGGGCTTCCTCCCGCGCACCGACCTCTTCTCCGGCATGCTCGACATGCTGCCAAACGGCGCCATCAAGGTGGACGAGTACATGCGCGCCACGCCCCTCGCTGCCGACGGCACGCCCGAGGCGGAGCCGAGCCCAGACGTCCTTGCTGCGGGCGACAGCGCGACGGTGCTCTACAACCCCACGGGCAAGCCCGACTACATCCCGCTGGCAACCAACGCCGTGCGCCAGGGCCTGCTTGTCGGCGCCAACATAGCAGCGCCCACCCAGGCGTATCGGGGTACCCAGTCCACCTCGGCCGTGCAGCTCTATGGCCTCTCGCTTGCCGCAACGGGTCTGACCGCGGGCCACGCCGAGGCCCTGGGCATGCGCCTGCGCTCAACCACCCTCGTGCAGGACTACCGCCCGGATTTCATGCTCACCACCGAGCCGGTGACCTGTATCCTGACCTGGGATCCCGCGACGCGCGAGGTCAAGGGTGCGCAGTTTGCCTGTCCCCACGACGTCTCCCAGGCCGCCAATGCCATCTCCATCGCCATCCACAACCACAACACCATCGACGACCTGGCCGCCTTCGACTTCCTCTTCCAGCCCAACTTCTGCCAGCCAGTCAACTACCTGGGCGCCGTCGCCATGCAGGCGGTGGCCGAGGGGTAGCAGCCGCCAGAGCGGCATCGATCGGGTGGGGAGGGATGCCACGGCACCGGGGTCGTGCCCGGCACGTCCGTCCTGGGGCAATGCGCGGCTGATGCCGCGCGTCGCCCCCGCCCGCTACAATGGGGTGCACCGTACATGCGGGGGGCATCCCTCGCCGGGACGCGACCTCACAAGGAGCATCACCCATGCCAGACCTGCCAACGCCCGAATCCGCCAGCGCCGTGTCCGCCAGCATGCCGATCGGCGAGCCCGCACCACCCAGCGCCTCCGCGTCAGCCGCTGCCCCGACGCGCCGCACCATCGCCGTCATCGACGGCAACTCGCTGATGCACCGCGCGTTCCACGCCATCCGCCAGCCCATGAGCGCGCCCGACGGCCGGGCGACCAATGCGCTCTTCGGCTTCTTCAACATGCTCGTCAAGCTCGTCGACTCGTTCTCGCCCGATGGCGTCATCTGCGCCTTCGACAAGGGCAAGCCTCAGGTTCGCATCGACATGCTGCCCCAGTACAAGGCCCAGCGTCCGCCCATGGACGAGAGCCTCCACGAGCAGTTCCCCATGGTCAAGGACCTGCTGCGGGCGCTCGACGTGCCCGTGGTCGAGCTGGCCGGCTGGGAGGGCGACGACATCCTGGGCACCCTCGCGCGCCGCGGGGAGGCTGCCGGCTACGAGATGCTGCTCTTCACGGGTGACCGTGACATGTACCAGCTCGCGACCGAGAACGTGAAGATCGTCTCCACCAAGAAGGGCGTCTCTGACGTCGCCATCATGACGCCGGAGTCCGTCGACGACCTCTACCACGGCATCACACCCGACCTCGTGCCCGACTTCTACGGCCTCAAGGGCGACGGCTCGGACAACATCCCCGGCGTGCCGGGCATCGGCCCCAAGAAGGCGGCCGCCCTCATCGTGCAGTACGGCAGCCTCGACGAGGTCATCGCCCACGCAGACGAGGTCAGGGGCAAGATGGGCGAGAGCCTGCGGGCCCATGTGGACGACGCCCTGCTCAGCCGCAAGGTAGCCACCATCCGCACCGACGCGCCGATCGAGTTCGACTTCGACGACGCGCGCTTCCCGACCTTCGATGCGGCCGAGGTGAGCGCGGCCTTCTCGGCGTTGGGCTTCACGGGCATGATCAGGCGCCTGGTTCGCCTGGGGGCGGGGGAGGGGAGTGTCCCCATGGCTGCCAGCGAGCCCTCGCTCCCCGTTTCCGAGCCAATCGGCGGTGTCGACGCCCGCGCCCTCCTCGAGGACGCCCTTGCGTCCGGGGAGTGGGTGGGTGCCGCCATCGAGCTGCCACAGCGGAAGCGTGGCCAGGCCTCGCTCTTCGATGAGGAGCCGCGACCCGTTCTTTGGCTGGCGTCCGAGAAGGGCCTCGCGCACCTCGACGGGGACGACCTCCCCCTTGCCATCGTACGCCTGGTGCGTGAGGGCAAGGTCGCCTCAGACGATGTCAAGGCCCTCGTCCACCAGGTCTACCCGTCCGATTCGGCTGAGAGGGCCACCCTCGACGTCACGGACGTCGACCACCGCCGCGTCTTCGACGTCGCGGTGGCGGGCTACCTCCTCGACTCGGATGCCGCGTCCTTCTCGGTGGCCGACCTCGTGTCGCGCGAGATGGACATGTCCCTGCCCGAGCCCACCGACGAGCTTCCCCAGGCCGCCCTCGACGCCGTGGGGGCCTGGGCTCTGTGCCCGCTCCTGGCAAGGCGCCTTGAGGAGGATGGCTCGAAGGGGTTGTTCTGCGACCTGGAGATGCCGCTTTTGCGTGTGCTGCTGCAGATGGAGCGCACTGGGCTGCATGCCGATGCGGGCAGGCTGGCCGAGCAGTCGCGGGAGCTTGGTTCCGAGATTGATCGCATGGTCGCCACGATCAAGGCCGACGCGGACGAGGACTTCAACATGGACTCGCCGCAGCAGCTCTCCCACGTGCTGTTTGACGTGTGGGGCCTGCCGACCTTCGGGCTCAAGAGGACCAAGAAGGGCTTCTATTCGACCAACGCCAAGACCCTCGAGGACCTTGCCCAGCAGGACGGGCGCGTGCGCATGATCCTGGACTACCGCGAGCGTGCCAAGATCAAGAGCACCTACCTCGACGCGCTGCCGGCCGACATCCGTCGCGACGGGCGCATCCACACCACTCTCAACCAGACCGTGGCCGCGACGGGTCGCCTCTCGAGCTCCGCGCCCAACCTGCAGAACATCCCCACACGTTCCGAACTGGGCCATCGCGTGCGGACCGCCTTCACCGTGCCGGAGGGCTCGGTCTTCCTGGCGTGTGACTACTCCCAGATCGAGCTGCGCCTCCTGGCGCACCTCTCGGCGGACGGGCACCTGGTGGGCGCCTTCAACTCGGGCGCAGACTTCCATGCGGCGACCGCCGCGCGCGTCTTTGGGGTGCCGGTGGAGGAGGTCACGCCGCAGCTGCGCAGTCGGGCGAAGGCCGTCAACTTTGGCATCGTGTACGGACAGCAGGCCTTTGGCCTGGCATCCTCGCTCAGGATCGGCCGTGCGGAGGCCCAGGAGATGATCGACCGCTACTTCGAGGCCTACCCCGGCGTCCGTGCGTACCTGGACCAGAGCGTCGACTTCGCGCGCAAGCGGGGCTATGCCGTCACCATGTATGGTCGCAAGCGTCACATCAGGGACATCAACGCCCGCAACTTCCAGCTGCGCTCCTTCGCCGAGCGAACGGCCATGAACCACCCCATGCAGGGCACGGCCGCCGACATCATCAAGCTTGCGATGGTGCGCGTGGCCGAGCGCCTGCGGCAGGAGGACCTTAGGTCCAAGCTCGTGCTGCAGATCCACGACGAGTTGGACTTCGAGGTCCCCAAGGACGAGATCGAGGTCCTCTCTAAGCTGGTGAAGGAGACCATGGAGGGCGTCTGCGAGTTGCGCGTGCCCCTCCTGGCCGATGTCTCCTACGGCGCCAACTGGGCGGAGGCCAAGTGATGCCGAGCTTCGACGAGTTCATGCGAGAGCGGCGTCGCCCCGTTGCCGCGGGCGAGTCGGTGGATGTGGGCCGGGCTCCTGGCGCAGAGGGGGTGGCGGCCCCCCCTCGCCCACGCGTCGCCGCGGGGCCGATGCGCGTCGTGGCGTGGACCGATGGCTCCTCGCGCGGCAATCCCGGCCCCGGGGGCTACGGGGCGGTCCTCCTCTACCGCGACCCTGCGGGAGTCATGCATCGCCGTGAGTTCAGCCAGGGATACCGCCGTACGACCAACAACCGCATGGAGCTGCTGGGCGTGATCGTCGCGCTCGAGGCGCTCAGGCGTCCCTGCGAGGTGGAGGTCCATTCCGATTCGCAGTACGTTTGCAACGCGTTCAACAAGAACTGGGTGACGGGGTGGCTCAGGCGCGGCTGGAGGAACGCACAGAAGCAACCGGTGAAGAACGTGGACCTGTGGAAGCGCCTGCTTGCGGCCAAGGAGCCCCACCAGGTGAGCTTCGTCTGGGTCAAGGGCCATGCGGGCACCGAGCTCAACGAGCGCTGCGACCAGCTGGCGACCTCTGCGGCCGATGGCGCGTCAGGACCTCTGCTGGACGATCGCGGCTTCACGGACTAGGGCCGGGACGGACGTCGCTCGGGAAGGCCGGAGACGTGTGCGGAGAAGAACGGGTATAGTTCTCTCTGGTAAACAAATATCCAGAGGGGGCCTCCATGAATCCAGCCGATCTCATCATCATCGCGATCGTTCTCGCAGTCGTCGCTCTGGGTGCGCGCAGGATCATCGAAACGGCCACCGGCAGGCGGAGCTGCTGCTCGGGCGATGCCAAGAGCTCGGCCAGGCGCTTCAGGGACGTCAAGATCGTGGATACCGATGAGAGCCACTATCCCTATAAGGCTGACTTCACGGTGGCGGGCATGACCTGCGACCACTGCGCGCGCAACGTCACCGCCGCGCTTGACTCCATCGCCGGCACCTGGGCGACGGTCGACCTGGAAAGCCGTCAAGCCCATGTCCTCTCCAAGAACCCTATCGATGTCGACTCCTACAGGGACGTCGTGAGCGAGGCCGGCTATCGCATCATCGCGTGAGGCTGGGTGTCCCTTGCCGTCCCGCTCCCGTGTCATGCGCCCGTGAGGTCCGTCTTGCCGATCATGATGTTGAGAATCTCTACGTCGGTGGGGTGCATTCCCACGCGTCCCACATAGCCCATGGAGCGGATGGTCTCCTCGGCGTTCTTGCCCACCAGCCCGTCGCCCGCGAGGAAGTTGTCATCGGCCAGGGCCATGTCGCAGCCTAGGATGGCCGCGTCCACCGCTGCGCAGATCTTGGCCGCGCAGCTGGGCTTGGCCCCGTCGCACACGATGCCGCCCACGTTTGCCAGGGTGTTCACGATGGTTGCCTCGAACTGGGCAAACGATCCACCCCGCAGGTAGCAGATGCCGCCGCCTGCGCCGCAGCCGGCGGAGACCGCCCCGCAGAACGCGGACAGCTCGCCGATGAAGTACTTCACATGCACGGCGGTGAGGTCGCTGAGGACCACGGCGCGCACGAGCGTCTCGTGGTCCGCCCACAGGTCGTGCGCGTATTCGAGGACGGGCTGCGAGCAGGTGATGCCCTGGTTTCCGCTGCCGCAGCAGATCATCACGGGCAGGGGGCAGCCGCTCATGCGCGCGTCGGAACCCGCCGCCGCGGCCGCGCGGGCCTTGGTGCTGATGTCGTTAGGCCGGCTCTTGAGCAGGGTCGAACCGATGTTGGCACCCCAGCGTCCCGAGAGGCCCTCGCTCGAGATGGCCTGGTTCATCCCGATCTGGTGACTGATGAGGGCGTCCACGTCCCCCAGCCGGAACTCATGCGCGAACTCCCAGATGGAGGCCAGGGTGATGGTCCCGCGGTCGGCGGAGTCCGCATTTGCGTCCGTCCCCGGTGCGCCTGCGGTCGTCGCCGTGATGCCGACGGCGACGGTGGGCCTGCCGTCGTAGCTGAGCTCGGTGACGTTGGTGTGGCGCTCCTCGATGCAGGCGACGGCCGTGTGGCCGCCCGCCGCCGCACTGACGCGCACGTACAGGTTGGGTACGCCCTCCGCCAGCTCGACGATGCAGTAGCCAGGGTCCTCGAGCAGGTCCTTCGTGCGCTCCACGTCCTCGGGCCGAACGGCCTGCAGCACCTCGAGCGATGCGGTGGGATCGCCGCCCAGGGCCCCGAGCGTCGCGGCGGCCTCTATGCCGCGCATGCCGCCCGAGTTGGGCACGGTCACGCTCTTCACGTTCTTGATGATGTTGCCCGAGCAGGCGACCTCCAGGTGCTCGGGACGCTCGCGCAGCGCGGCGCGCGCGAGCGCGGCGGCGAGCGCGACGGCGATGGGCTCCGTGCAGCCCAGGGCGCAGACGAGCTCCTCCTCGAGGATGGCGACGTGGTTGCGATAGGCGGATGCTTCCATGGGTGCTCCTGGTATGGGTGGGACGCTGGAATGCGTGCGGTCGGTCGGACGAGGCCAGGGCGCGGTACGCCGGGGTACGACGCCTCCGGACAGTATCGCATCACGCATGGCCCATGTCACGGGCCCCACCTATGTCCCTGCGGCGTCCTCGGCATTCAGCTTCGCCACCAGTTCGGGCAGATGGTCCCCCAGCTCGCGGATGCTTCCGCGGAACACCCCCTTGTCAGGCAGCCCGTGTCCCACGTAGGCGGTGCGCAACCCGCAGTCGGGACGCGCGAAGTCGCGTCCCGCGTCGTTTCCGACCATGAGGCACTCCTGTGGCGTGAGACCCAAGGTGCAGCAGAACTCCTGGTAATAGTGGGCGTTCGGTTTGGTGCGCGTGGAGTTTCCCGCATGTGAGACGAGCCTGAAGTCGATGTCATCGACCTCTGCCCAACGCATGCGCACGAGGTCCGTCTCCAGCGAGAACACGGGCTGCGTCGCCAATGCGACGGCGAGGCCGAGGGATTGCGCGATCTCGATCGTGCGTCGGGCGCCCGCGCGGGGACGAGCCTGCACCAGGCCGCCCCTGAGGCGCTCGATGTAGATGGCGTCGAAGAAGGCAAGCGCGTCCGCGAGGGCGGGCTCGCCCAGGGGAATGCCGCAGAGCTCGGCCATCCGAGCCGCCATGAACTGCTCGTTCGTGAGGGCATCCTGGCGGTCGCCCCTGTCGACGTCCAGGTAGGAACGTCCCTGTGCCCAGACCACCTTGGGAAGGGGAGTCCGCGTGGCATACGCCAGCAGCCGGCAGCGGCCCGAGAGGTAGCGTGCCATGAATGCCGACAGGTTGATGTCGAGCAGCGTGTCATCCAGGTCAAAGAGCACCGCCTTGATCACCGCGTTGCCTCCCTCCTCCGTTTGTCGGGTCCCGTGGCAGGCCCCGCGCCGGGCGACATGCCGAGACCAGCCCTGCCGTCCCGGGCGCCATGGCCGTCCCGGGCGCTATGGGCAAGTGTGCCCAGACGTCCGTCTCCATTGTGTCCAAGGCGAGAGGAAAATTTGGTCTGGGCGTGAAAATCGCCCATCAACGACGTAATTTGCCTCTCCGCAGCTTGAAAACCACGCGTCTGTAAAGGTATCCTGTCCTGTGCATGGGCAGCGCGTCCGTGCACCTGTATCTGTAGGCCCCCGAGAGCATGTAAGTTTCCAACTGCGCAAGGCATCCGTCGCGCGCCCGGCAGCGATCATGTTGATCGGGGCCCCGTTTTTCGAAAGGGGTCCACCTTTGAGTGAGATTCAGAACTCGTCCATCTTCTCTCTGGATGACATGTCCGACGAGGAGATGAACAGCCTCATCGACGGTACCATCACCGACTTCGATGAGGGCGATCTGGTGACGGGTACCGTCGTCAAGATCGAGCACGATGAGGTTCTGCTGGACATCGGCTTCAAGTCCGAGGGCGTCATTCCCTCCCGCGAGCTCTCCATCCGCAAGGACGTCAACCCCGAGGAGGTCGTCGCCCTTGGTGACACCATCGAGGCGCTTGTCCTCCAGAAGGAGGACAAGGAGGGTCGCCTGATCCTCTCCAAGAAGCGTGCCGAGTACGAGCGCGCCTGGAACCGCGTCGAGGAGAAGTTCAACGCCGGCGAGAACGTCGAGGGCGAGGTCATCGAGGTCGTCAAGGGTGGTCTCATCCTCGACATCGGCCTGCGCGGTTTTCTGCCCGCATCCCTCGTCGACCTCCGTCGCGTCAAGGACCTCAACGCCTACATGGGCACCCGCATCGAGGCCCGCGTCATCGAGATGGATCGCAACCGCAACAACGTCGTCCTCTCCCGTCGCGTCGTCCTCGAGGAGGCCCGCAAGGCCGAGCGCTCCGAGATCCTCTCGAAGCTTCAGCCGGGCATGCGCCTCAAGGGCACCGTCTCCTCGATCGTCGACTTCGGCGCCTTCGTCGACCTTGGTGGCATCGACGGCCTCATCCACATCTCCGAGCTCTCCTGGAACCACGTCAACCATCCCTCCGAGGTCGTCAAGGTCGGCCAGGAGGTCGAGGTCCAGGTCCTCGATGTCGATCTCAACCGCGAGCGCATCTCCCTCGGCCTCAAGCAGACCACCGAGGATCCCTGGCGTACCCTCGTCAAGAAGTACCCGGTCGGCGCCATCGTCGAGGGTTCTGTCACCAAGCTCGTCACCTTCGGCGCCTTCGTCGACCTTGGTGACGGGGTCGAGGGCCTGGTCCACATCTCCGAGATGGCCAAGCAGCACGTCGACGCTCCCGCGCAGGTCTGCGCTGTGGGCGACACCGTTCAGGTGAAGGTCATGGAGATCGATCTCGACCGTCGTCGCATCTCCCTGTCCATGAAGGCTGCTGCCGAGACGCTGGGCGTCGAGGTCGAAGTCAAGCCTCTGGATAAGCCCGAGGAGGACGAGGAGTCCGAGGAGGCGCCCGTCGAGGAGTAGCCTCGTCTCGGCTTCCGGCGCTCCACGCGCCCGCCTATGGCATGTCATGTGCAGGCGGGGCCGCCCTAAGGCGACCCCGCCTCTCTGTGTGCAGTACAGGGTGTGCAACACAGGGCCTTCGATCTCTTGAGCGCATGACCGCTAACCTCGTATGAAATCGTTCTCAAGGCCCAAGTATGCGAGGTTAGCGGTCATCCGGCCCGCTGCGGACTGGCGGTCATCCGGCCCGCTGCGGACTGGCGGTCATCCGATTTGCGACAGGCTAGTGCGCAGGCGGGCAGCCCTGTCTGCCCCGACGACCGGTCGCGCCCCGTGCGTATGCCGGCCTTGATGGCCGGCCGAGGTATCCGCCGACCGATAACCGGTTGCCCCGAATAGCAATGTTAAGCAAACGTTTCCACCTGCCGACTGTGGCACTTCAAGCAACTATTGATGCCTCATAGTATCGAGGGCATAGCGTTGCATTGGCACATCTGCCTGTCTTGAGAAAGGTGCGATCCATGATGGAGAACCTCACACGCCGTAGCTTCCTGAAGGCGTCCGCGCTCACTGCCGGCGGTACGGCTGCCACGGCGGCACTCGCCGCCTGCGGTGGCAACACGGCTTCCCCCGAGTCCGCCAAGAAGGTCCTGAAGTTCGGTCAGGCCAACGCCAAGCAGGGTCTGGACATGCAGAAGTCCACCAACTCCGCCTCCTCCTCCATCGCCGACTCCATATTCGAGTCGCCCCTGCGCTGGACCGAGGACAACGAGCTCGTCACCTGCCTGCTGACCGAGATTCCCAGCTTCGAGGCAGACGGCGTCACCCTGCACTGCGAGCTCAAGGACGGCATCAAGTGCCATGACGGTTCGACGTTGACCGCCAATGACGTCAAGTACAGCTTCGAGCGCATGTTCACGCCGGCCACCGGTGCCAAGTCGACCTACATGTACGACAAGATCAAGGGTGCCAAGGAGATGCTTGCTGGTACCGCTACCGAGCTCGAGGGCCTCACGGTCGAGGACGACACCCACTTCACCTTCGTCCTCACCGATCCCATGGTCACCTTCGTCAACAACCTGGGCATCTCCTACGCCCACATCTTCCCGAAGGCCGCCTGCGAGGCCGCCGGCGACTCCTGGGGCTCCGGTACCAGCTGCGTGGGCTCCGGCAAGTACAAGGTCCAGTCCAACGACGACACCACCGAGGTCGTCCTGGAGAAGTTCGCTGACTACCACGATGGCGAGCCTGCCCTGGACGAGCTGCGCTACGTCTTCTACGACGACCTCAACACCAAGATGATGGCATTCAAGAACGGCGACATCGACTACACCGACCTCGACGCCTCCCTGCTCCAGCAGTACCAGAACGACCCGGACGTCAAGGACCTCATCACCCAGTACGAGACTCTGGGCACCCAGTTCGTGAACCTCAACCTGAGCGATGCCGCACTCCAGGACGCCCGCGTGCGTCAGGCGCTCTCGCTCGCCATCAACCGCCAGGAGCTCATCGACTCCATCGTCGGTGGCGCGGGCATCGCATGCTCCGGCTGGCTGGCCCCCCAGACCCCGGGCTTCGACAAGAGCGCCGCGGCGTTCGAGTACGACCCCGAGAAGGCCAAGTCCCTCCTCGCCGAGGCCGGCGTCTCGGGCCTGACGCTCTCCGCCAAGGTCCGTAACGGCATCAGCCAGAAGCAGCTCGTCGCCATCCAGGGCTACTGGAATGAGATCGGCGTCACCCTCGACGTCCAGGTCGAGGACAACGGCGTCTGGGCCCAGGACTGGGCCGACGGCAGCCTCCAGGTCACTGCGCTGGGCTGGTTCCCGCTCTATGCCGACGCCGACAACCACATGTACACCTACTTCTACAGCGAGAACGCCGCCAAGAAGTCCTCCTTCTACAACAATGCCGAGTTCGACCGTCTCGTAGCAGAGGCCCGCATCGAGCAGGACAAGGACAAGCGTGCCGACCTCTACAAGCAGGCCGACAACATCCTGACCCGCACCGACTTCGCCACCCTGCCGCTCTACTGGCCCAAGAACCAGTTCGTTGCCAAGGACTACGTCAAGGGAGCCAAGGTCGGCAACCTGATCTACCACATGATCGACGTCGACATCGACACCACGAAGGATGACTACTCGGCCTAGCCTGCGCGCCGTTCGCCTGCGTCCAGACGCAGCTGCCGACGCAAGCTAGCCAGACGGGGCGCCGCACGTGCCTGCGGCGCCCCGCCGTGCGCAAGGGGCCTAGGGAGGAATCCTGCGCGTGGCCCGCGACCAAGAGGAGGGGAGAGGCCGAATGAGGGACTTTCTCGTAAAGAGAATCCTGCAGGCGGTAGGCGTGGTGATCTGCATCTCCGCCATCACGTTCTTCGTCCTCAACATCGTGCCGGGCGATCCCGTCCGCACCATGATGGGCGACATGGCCGACGAGCAGACGATCGAGCAGGTCAGGCACACGATGGGCCTGGACAGGCCCGTCCCCGAGCAGTATGCCACCTGGTTCTCCAACATGGTCAGGGGAGACTTCGGCACGTCGTACACCCAGAACAAGAGCGTCGCCCTGCTGATGGGCAACGCGTTCGCGGTCACCGTGCGGCTGGCGGGCTTCGCCTATCTCTTCGCCCTGGCCCTGGGCCTGGCGGTTGGCATCGTGTCGGCCGTCTGCCATGGTAGGGCGGCGGACCGCATCCTCATGGCCCTCTCCATCTTCGGCATATCGGCGCCGTCGTTCTGGGTGGCCATCATCATCCAGATCATCTTCGCGCTCAACCTCAGGTGGTTCCCGCTCTCGGGCGTCAAGACCGCAGCGGCCTTCGTGCTGCCGGTCATCGCCTTGGGCACGCGCTACGCGGCATCCATCGCGCGCGTGACGCGCACCTCCATGCTGGACGTGCTGAACCAGGACTACATGCGCACGGCCGAGGCCAAGGGCCTCAGGAAGTGGTCCATCGTCATGGTCCACGGCCTGCGCAACGCCCTCATCCCCATCATCACCATCGCGGGCACGCAGCTGGGCGACATCTTCACCGGCTCCATCCTCATCGAGTCCGTCTTTGCCATGCCGGGCATGGGCAAGCTCCTGCTTGACGCCATCAACGCCCGCGACCTGCCCCTGATCGAGGGCGGGGTCATGTACATCGCAATCATCTGCGTCGTGGTCTACCTTCTCGTCGACATCCTGTATGCCGTCGTGGACCCACGCATCCGACTCGGAGGGGAGGCGGCGGAGTAATGGCACTGCTTTCAAGCGACAAGAGCGATGGCAGGGTCCAGGAGGCCGAGCGCATCGCGAAAGACGCCGTCCGGGCCCAGGAGGCCGAGGGGCCCCAGGCGGGTGGGCGGCGTGCCTCGAGCTACTGGGCGGTCAGCTGGAACATCTTCAAGCGCAACAGGCTCGGTGTGGCCTGCCTTGTCGTGGTCGCCCTGCTCGTTCTTGTGGCGCTGCTGGCACCTATGCTGGCGCCCTATGACCCCGACGCCCAAGAGCTCTCCAACATGCTGGCAGCACCCTCGTCGGCCCACGTCTTCGGTACCGACGAGTTCGGCCGCGACATACTCTCGCGCGTCATCTACGGTTGCCGCATCTCGCTCTCCGTCGGCGTCGTGTCCCAGCTCATCGCCTTGGTCATAGGCTTCCTTGCCGGCGTCTTCGCGGGCTACTTCGGAGGTAGGGTAGATGCGGTCGTCTCGTTCGCCATCCAGGTCTTCTCGAGCTTCCCGTTCCTGCTCTTTGCCATCGTCGTCATGTTCGTCATGGGGCCGGGCCTCGTGAACCTCTACGTGGCGCTCGGCCTTCTGATGTGGACGTCCACGGCGCGTCTCGTCCGCGGCGACGTCATGCGCCTCAAGGGCTCCGAGTACATCCAGTCCTGCATCCTCTCGGGTGGCAAGAGCTGGCGCATCATCATGAAGCACCTGCTGCCCAACTGCATATCGACGCTGATCGTCGTCTCGACGCTGGGCATCCCCAACGCCATCCTCTCGGAGGCCTCGCTCTCGTTTCTGGGCCTCGGCGTCCAGCCGCCCATGTCCAGCTGGGGCCAGATGATCTCGGCCTCCCAGCCCTACATCCAGTCGAACACCAACTACAGCGTCGTGCCCGGCATCGCCATCATCGTCACCGTCATGGCGTTCAACCTGCTCGGCGATGCCCTGCGTGATGCGCTCGACCCCAAGATGCGCTCGTAGGGGAGGGGGAACATGACCACAGCAGGCAAGCACCGCACCACCTCCGAGGTCGTTGCCGAGGAGTATCGCGGCGAGGCCAGGGAGCTCGCTCAGGAGCGGCTCGACGAGGATCGGGCCCGCGAGGTCCTTCTCCGCGTCAACAGCCTGAGCGTCACCCTCTTCACCGAGGACGGGCACCTCCCGGCCATCACCGACCTCTCCTTCGTCATGCGCAAGGGGGAGACCCTGGCCGTCGTGGGCGAGTCGGGCTGCGGCAAGTCCATGTGCGCGCTCTCCATCATGGGGCTTTTGCCCCAGCCGCCCGCCAAGGTCACGGACGGCTCGATAGAGCTGGGCGGCGTCGACATGGTCAAGCTCACGGCTGAGGAGATGCGCCAGTACCGCGGCAGCAAGATCGGCATGATCTTCCAGGAGCCCATGACCTCGCTCAACCCGGTCATGACCGCAGGCAGGCAGATCCGCGAGGGCCTTCTGGTCCACAATCCCAAGATGGGCAAGAGGCAGGCCGACGAGCGTGCCCTCGAGATGATCCGCCTCGTGGGCATCCCGGCGCCCGAGAAGGTCTTCAAGAGCTACCCGCACGAGCTCTCGGGCGGCATGCGCCAGCGCATCATGATCGCCATGGCCCTGGCCTCGCGCCCGTCGCTTCTGATCTGCGACGAGCCCACCACCGCCCTCGACGTCACCATCCAGGCGCAGATCCTGCAGCTTATCGACCGCATGCGCGAGGAGCTGGGAACGGCGGTCATGCTCATCACCCACGACATGGGCGTCGTCTCGGAGATGGCCGACTGGGTCCTGGTCATGTACGCCGGCCACAAGGTCGAGTACACCCTGGCGCCAGAACTCTTCACCAACCCCCTGCATCCCTATTCCAGGGGCCTCATCGACTCCATCCCGTCGCTCGACTCGTCGGTCGACACGCTCTACGCCATTCCCGGCAACGTCCCGATGCTGAACGAGATGCCGGTCGGCTGCCCGTTCCATCCGCGCTGCCCGTTCGCCAAGGACATCTGCCGCAAGCACGCGCCCGGGATGCTGCCCGTCGAGGGCGACGAGAACCACCTCGTGGCATGCTGGAAGTACACGAAGAGCTGGGGAGAGTAGCCGATGGGCAGGAACAGGGACATGAACGACGTCGTGCTCAAGGCGGAGCACCTCACCAAGCGCTATCCCATCAAGAAGGGCCTCTTCGGCAAGTCCCGGCAGTTCGTCCATGCCCTCGAGGACGTGTCCTTCGAGCTGCATAGGGGCGAGACCTTCGCCATCGTCGGCGAGTCGGGCTGCGGCAAGTCCACCACGGGCAAGTGCGTCCTGCGTCTGACGGAGCCCACCGAGGGCACGGTCACGCTGGACGGCGAGGACTTCACCGCGCTCTCGGGTGACGCGCTGGTACGGGCGCGCCAGAAGATGAAGCTCATCTTCCAGGATCCGTACAGCTCGCTCAACCCGCGCATGACCGTGGCCGACATCATTGCCGAGCCCATCGACATCGCCGGCACCTACAAGACCAAGGCCGAGCGCGACGCCCGCGTCGAGGAGGTCATGGGCGCCGTGGGCCTGGACCTCTCCTACAAGTACCGCTATCCGCACGAGTTCTCCGGAGGGCAGCGCCAGCGCATCGGCATCGCTCGCGCCATCGTGCTCGAGCCCGAGGTCGTGGTGTGCGACGAGCCGGTCTCCGCGCTTGACGTGTCGGTGCAGGCCAAGGTCATCAACCTGCTGGAGCGGCTCCAGGACGACCTGGGCCTGTCCTACGTCTTCATCAGCCACGACCTTTCCGTCGTCAAGCACATCTCCGACACGGTCATGGTCATGTACCTGGGTCACGAGATGGAGCTGGCGGAGAAGGACGCGCTGTTCGAGAGGCCACTGCACCCCTACACCCAGGCCCTTCTCGACGTCATCCCGCGCATCCGTCACGAGCGCATCCAGGACAAGCGCATCCTGCAGGGCGACGTCCCCAGTCCCACCAACCCGCCCGAGGGCTGCGTGTTCCACACGCGCTGCAGCCGGTGCATGAGGGTCTGCACCGAGGTCGCGCCCGAGCTGCGTGAGGTCGAGCCCGGGCACCTCTGCGCCTGCCACCTCTTCGACGAGGCGCTCTCAGAAGCGGAGCGAGAGCTCGTGGGCATTGCGCCCGAGGCCAAGACACAGGCGTAGGGTGAAGGACGTACGCTGCGGCAGGGTTCGGCAGAAAGTTGGATGGCGGCGTTACGGGCGCATCAATGAGCGCGTGGCGGTCGGGGATGGGATGTCACCGTGTCGGTTCGCAGCGGCTTTCGCGCTCCGCCAGGTCGCGATGCGCCGTCCTCGCACCCTTGCCCTACAGCCTCATTCACAATAGTTTCTCACGCGTCCATTTTTAGAGGCCTCGGGGACGGCAGGACAACTATCGTGAGTTGCGATGGGGACAGATTCACAATACCTCGCCAGACATCCCGGATAGGGTCACTTTGCGGATGCGTGGCGAGGTATTGTGAGTGCACCCGAGAGTTAGTTTCAAAAATTTTCACACTAGTTATCCAGCCATCCGTGAGGGACAGAAAACTGGACGGCTAGCGAAGAACTGTGAAGTTCTCTCGGCCAAGGCTCACAGTGACTTCCCTGCCGTCCATGCTATCGATGCCCGCTGAGGGGCAGCGGGGCAGCGCCGTATGCCAGCCGGCCCGCTCCTGTCTTGCTCGCCTACAGCCCCCCTCAGCCCTTGGTGACCTTCCTGAACAGGGGGTTCACCAGGACCTGCAGGCCCTTGAAGTCGCTCTTGAGGGCATAGGGCATCTGCGGCCAGCAGACGGGCAGGCAGGCATAGTCGATGCGGACAAGCTGCTTGTCGGCCTGCTTGGCGAGGTTGGCGATGGCGCTGTCGCCGTCGGTGGTCTGGCGCGCCTCGTCTACGAGCGCGTCGAAGACGGTGCTCTCGTAGAACGAGCTCTTGGCAGCCGCACGGTCGCTCCTGAAGTAGGAGCCCATGTGCTCGATGCCCTGGAAGCAGAGGGTCGACCAGGTGACCAGCGTCACCTGGAGCGTGCCGTTCTTGCGCGACTCGGACCAGACGCCGTTGTCGATGACCTGGACGTCGCAGCTGACGCCGATCTTGGACCAGGCGTCCTGGAGGGCGACCATGAGGTCCTGGTCCTGCGAGCGCACCTGGGCGCTCAGTGCAAGGCCATCGGCACCGGCCTCGGCGAGCAGCGACTTGGCCTTTTCGACGTCATAGTCCAGCACGTCGTAGCTGCCGTCATGGCCTGACTCCGAGGAGGGGCAGAAGCAGCTGGCGGGTTCGGCGGCGCCGGAGAGCACGGTGTCGCAGATCTCCCTGCGGTTGATGGCGAGCGAGAGCGCCTGGCGCACGCGAACGTCTGCGAGCTTCTCGTCCTTGAGATTGAGGTTTACGAACTGCGTGGACGCTGGGGCGTAGTAGACGATGTCATCCTTGACGTCGTCGTCCGCAGCATAGGTCTTGATGAGGCTGCGGTCGATGAACGCCAGGTCGATGTCAGCGTTCTTGTAGCTGAGCATGCGCGTGTTGGCGTCGTCGATGTAGACGAAGTCGACCTCGTCCAGGTCGACCCTGCCCTCGTGGTAGTCCTCGAAGGCCTTGAGGACCACCTCGGTGCTGTCGTCGTTGGACTCGAGCCTGAACGGGCCGGTGCCGATGAAGGTGGTGCCGGAGCCCCAGGCCTCGCCCGCCTCCGTGCAGGCCTTCTCGGGGTAGATGATCGCATAGAACTCGGACATCATGGCGAGGAAGGTGGAGTAGGGCTGGGTCAGCTCGATGGTGAAGTGCGTGTCGTCCTGCACCTGGACGCCCGAGAGCTCGGTGGCCACGCCGTCGATGATGTCCTGCGAGCCCTTGATGTAGACGAAGGAGTCGATCGAGGTGGCCTTGGTCTCGGGCAGGAACATGCGCGTCAGCGTGTACTTGACGTCGCTGGACTTGAGGGTCTCCCCGTTGTGGAACTTGACGTCGTCCTTCAGGGTGAAGCTGTAGGTGAGCCCGTCGCTCGAGACGCTGGGCAGCGTGGTCAGGAGGACGGGGTAGATCTCCTTGGTGTCGGGGTCCATGTTCACCAGGGCTTCGGCCACTGCCTCGGAGACGCCCACGTCGTTGGAGGTCTTCTGGGTGTCGAAGGTGACCTTGGGGTTGGAGACGCCGAAGCGCAGCACCTTGGGCTCGCCCGTGTCGCTCGGCACGTCCGTCCCCCCCGCGTCGGAGGGGCCACCACAGGCCGTGAGGCCGACGCCCGCCGCCGCGAGGGCCGCACCCAGGCCGCCCCTGATGAACGTGCGCCGTGTGATGCTGGAGCCGTTGGTGTCCATGGTGGTCCCTTCGCTCGGGGTCGAGGCCGTGCCGAAAAGTCGTTTGATGCCAGGATTCTACCCTACCGCCGAGGAGGATCCGTCGCGGAGCGACGACCGCGTGGACGGCGGCCGCAGGGGGTCACGGAGAAGTAAACAATGGGAAACGTGTGTGGCCCATCGGAGGGGGCGAGGGGATGATAGGGTGGTGTGAGGCAGAGGGAGTGTGGGCGAGAAGGGCACGCCGCGCCAACCGAAAGGACTTTCATGAGTGAGATGAGTGACGTCGTCGACCGACTTGTCAGGTACTGCTCGGTGGCCTCGCAGTCCGACCCGCTGAGCGCGGACAAGGTCCCCTCGACCGCCTGCCAGTTCGACATGGCGAACGTGATCGCCGATGACCTGCGCAAGCTGGGGGCAGAGGACGTCAGCGTCACCGAAAGCGCCTACGTCACCGCCCACTGGCCCGCAAGCGCAGGCTGCGAGGCCCTGCCGACCTTGGGCTTCTGCTGCCACATCGACACCGCCTGGCAGTCCTATGGCGACCCCGTGCATCCCCAGGTCCTGCGCTACGAGGGAGGTCGCCTGGTCATCGGAAGTGGGCGTGACGGCAAGGAGGTCGCACTCGACCCCAAGACCAATCCCTGCCTCGATCGCATGGTGGGCTGGGACCTCGTCACCTCGGATGGCACTTCGCTCTTGGGTGGCGACGACAAGGCCGGTGACGCCATGGTCGTCTCGCTCCTGTCCCGCCTCAAGGCCGACCCGTCACTGCCGCACCCGCGCCTTGCCGTGAGCTTCGTGCCCGACGAGGAGATCGGCCACGGCGCGGCGCTGCTCGACCTCGACGAGTTTGGTGCGGCCTTCGGCTACACCATCGATGGCGGTCCCTTGGGAGAGTTCTGCTACGAGACCTTCAATGCGGCCGAGGCCAAGGTCCGGGCCAAGGGCCTCTCGGTCCACACGGGCACCGCCAAGGGCATCATGATCAACGCCTCGGAGGTCATCATGCGCTTCCATGCCCTCGTGCCTCCCCAGGAGAGGCCGGAGTACACCGAGGGCCACGACGGCTTCTACTATCTCGAGCGCGTCGAGGGCAACTGCGAGGAGGCCCTGGCCGACTACATCATCCGCGACCACGACCAGGACAAGGTGGAGGCCCGCAAGGAGCTCATGCGCCAGGCCGTCGCCTTCGTGAACCAGGCCTTCGGCCAGGAGGTCCTGACCATCGAGATTCGCGACCAGTACCACAACCTGGCCGATGTCGTGGCCCTTCCCGAGCACCGCCACCTCATCGACAACGCCCGTGCGGCGTATGCCAAGATCGGCCAGGAGATGACCTGCATCCCCATGCGCGGCGGCACCGATGGCAGCCAGCTGAGCTTCCGCGGCTTCGCCTGCGCGAACCTCTCCGCGTGCTACTACAACGCCCACGGCGTGCGCGAGTTCGTCCCCGTACCCGAGCTCGAGGCGATGGTCGACATGCTCCAGGAGCTCGTCGCCCTCTACGCCATGCCCCAGCCTGCGGTGGGGTAGGGCACCCCCGCCTGGCGTCATGCGCCGCGCCCGCTGGCGCAGGAGCCCTCGCGGCGCGTGCGGCCCCGCCGGTGGCACCCCCGCCGATGACATCCACGCCAATCATGTCCGTCCACCTCGCCCGTGCGACGGTGGCCATTCGAAGGAGAAGAGCATGACCCCCAAGATCGACGCCCGCTACCTCACCGACACCCTGAAGGAGCTCGTCGAGGTCGACAGCCCCGTGGGCTACTACAACGACATACACGACTACCTGCGTGGCAAGTTTGCCGAGCTGGGCTATGAGATGGAGGTCGACAACAAGGCCACGGCCTACGTCCGCGTGCGGGGCAGGGATTCCCAGGCCCCCGCCGTGTGCGTGGGCGCCCACCTGGACACCATCGGCCTGATCGTGCGCGGCTTCAACGATGACGGGACCCTTCGCGTGCGCCAGTTGGGCGGCATCAACTACCACTCCATCGAGGGGGAGACCTGTCGCGTCCACTGCCGTGACGGCCGCGTCGTGGTCGGCCAGGTCATCTGCAACAAGCACTCCGTCCACGTCTTCGAGGACTGCAAGAGCGCTCCGCGTGACGAGAACACCATGTCCGTCTCGCTCGTCGCGGATGTCTGCTGCCCGGCCGACGCCCGCGCCCTGGGTGTGACCGAGGGTGCGATCGTCTCCATAGACCCGCAGTTCGAGGCCTTCGATAACGGCTACATCGTCAGCCGCCACATCGATGACAAGGCCGCCGTCGCAGTGCTCATCGACACGCTGCGGTGGCTCGGGGAGACGGGCGAGAGGCCGGCGGCCGACACGCTCTTCGCCTTTCCCATCTACGAGGAGATCGGTCACGGCGGCTCCTACGTCCCAGCTGAGGTCGGGGAGTACGTGGCACTTGACATCACCCTGATCGGTCCGGACTACGATGCCAACGAGCATCACGTGGGCATCATCGCCTCGGACCACAAGGGTCCCTACGACTGGGAGCTCACCAACCGGCTCATCCGTTGCGCGGAGGTCGCCTGCGACGCGGACAAGTGGAACACCCAGGTCTGCTTCCGTTACTCGACTGACGCCAACGCGGCCTACACGCTGGGCGCCAACCTGCGCAGCGCCGCCTTCGGCATGGCCTGCCTCAACACCCATGGGCGCGAGCGCTGCCATGTGGACGCCATCGTCGAGACCGCGAAGCTCTGTCGCGCCTATGTGATGGGCGAGGGCAGGGGGTAGGCGCCGGGTGGGAGCGGGAAGAAGATTTGGCGGACCGCGCCCCGACGGCATCGAACCGTCCTGTGGATTTGCGGCACCCTCCTCCTGAAGGATGGCGCCGGGGTATGCCTTGGACGATAATGGGAAGACTGTTGCATACCAGAGACGGGCATTTCGGCCAAGGCCGGTGGTGGCAGCCCTTGCGTCTGCCCGTGTGAGAAAAGAGGCGCTCCAAGATGGCGAACGGTGACATTCAAAGCAAGGTGGCCCAGTTCATGCGCGGCCGCAACGGCATCGACGAGCTCGGCATGCTTACGGTCGAGGTGGCCCTCATCCTGGGCATCGTCAACGCCTTCGCCCGTCAGCTGTGGCTGGGCGTCGTCGTGGTCGCCCTTCTGGCCTACGCCGTGTTCCGCGTGGTCTCCACCAACGTGGGCCAACGCCGCAAGGAGAGCTATGGGGTCGTCTCCAAGCTGGGTCCGGTACGCCCCTGGATCACCAACCCCCGGAAGGCGTTCGAGGAGAACAGGGCCTACAAGCACGCCAGCTGCCCGCAGTGCCACCAGCACGTGCGCGTCCCGCGTGGCAAGGGGCTCCTGAGGGTCACCTGTCCCACCTGCAAGGAGAAGTTCGAGGTTCGCTCCTAGCAGGGGAGTCGGCGTCCGCAGGACCCTGCGTCCTCACGGCAAGGAGGCACGCGTGTACACGGTCTTCCTGGCCGGGGGCATCGCCTCCGGAAAGTCGACGGTCGCCCGCGAGCTTTCGTCGCGCGGTGCGCGTCGCATCGACCTCGACCAGCTTTCGCGACGCGTCCTCGTGCCGGGGGGCGCCTGCCTACGCGAGATCGTCGCGGCCTTCGGCACGGATCTCGTCGAGGGGGAGACGGGCGAGCTGGATCGTGGCCTCCTGGCACGGCGGGCGTTCTCCTCGTCGGAGGCGGCCCGACGGCTTGAGTCTATCGAGCTGCCCCACATACGTGCCGAGCTTGCCCGCGAGCTCGCACGGGACACGCATCCCTGCTGTTGCGTCGTCGAGGTCCCCCTCCTGGACCGCATGGGTGACGTGCGGGGCCTGGCGGACGAGGTCGTCTGCGTGACCTGCCCCCTTCCCCTGCGCCGCCTGCGTGCACGGGGGCGCGGCATGGACCCGGGGGACTTCGATGCGCGTGCGGCCAGGCAGCCCACCGACGACTGGCTGCGCGCCCACAGCGACGTTGAGTTCGCGAACGACGGGAATGAGGGCGAGCTGCTGGATCAGGTCGCCCTCTGGTGGGATGCCCATGCCCGGAGGGGCTGGTCTTGCGGTGCGGCCGATGCGATGGGAGAGACACATGCGTGAGATGCGCTTCTGGCGCTGGTTCCGGACGCTTCCCCTCATGGCGATGGGCGTCCTGTGCGTCCTGACGGCGCTGGTGAGCGTGGCCCCGGACGCGCTGGTGCGACAGATGCTCTTTCCCGTGAAGTACGCGGACCTCATCGAGAGCGCGTCCGAGCGCTATGGCGTGGACGAGTACCTCATCTGCGCCGTCATCAAGTGCGAGTCGGACTGGGACAGCAAGGCCACCTCGTCGGCCGGCGCCGTCGGGCTCATGCAGCTGATACCGTCCACCTCGCAGGAGGTGGCACGCCTGGGGCTGGTCAGCGCTTCGGCGTACGACCCAGACAACCTCACCGACCCGGCAACCAACATCGAGTACGGCACCGCCTACCTGGCCTACCTGCAGAGCAACTTCTCGAGCAGGGACCAGGTCGTCGCGGCCTATAACGCGGGGCTGGGAGCCGTCTCCGGATGGCTCTCCCAGGGCGAGGACATCTCGAACCAGATACGGTATGCCGAGACGGCGACCTACCTGGTCCGCGTGAACGAGGCGTACGAACGCTACGCGCAGTTCTATCCCAACGGCATTGCGGCAGCGTAGGGTTGGCGGCGACGTTGCGGCAGCGTAGGGTTGGCGGTGCGGGGGGTCGGCGCCGGTGTGGGCTCACGAGAGGGGAGACATGAGGATGGCGGAGGAAGTGGCGGGAGGGGCAGCGGGTCCCGCAGCGGATGGTCCGCGCACCTTTGTCGATGGCACGGGTCACGAGGTCGCCTACGAACCGCTCGCGGGCACGCCCGAGGCCAAGGAGCGTTTCGGCGCGGAGCTCAAGCGCTTCGGCCTCGAGCATGGTGACGAGCGCCTGGAGGTCGTCTCCCCCTACGAGCCCGCCGGCGACCAGCCCAAGGCCATAGCCAGGCTCGCGCGGGGCATCGAGGACGGCCTGCGCTACCAGACGCTTTTGGGCGTCACGGGGTCGGGCAAGACCTTCTCGATGGCCAAGACCATCGAGGCCACCCAGAGGCCCACGCTCATCATGGAGCCCAACAAGACGCTTGCGGCCCAGGTCGCAAGCGAGATGAAGGAGCTGTTCCCCCACAACGCGGTCGTCTACTTCGTCAGCTACTACGACTACTACCAGCCCGAGGCCTACGTCCCCCAGACGGACACCTACATCGAGAAGGACGCCTCCATCAACGAGGAGGTCGAGAAGCTGCGTCACCAGGCCACCTCCAGCCTCCTCTCGCGTCGCGACGTGATCGTGGTCGCGTCCGTCTCGTGCATCTACGGCATCGGCAGTCCGCAGGACTATGCGGGCCTGGCTCCCAACGTGGACAAGTCCGTCCCGCTCGAGCGGGATGACCTCATCCGCGAGCTCATCGACATCCAGTACGACCGTAACGACTACGACCTCTCCCGAGGCACCTTCCGGGTGCGCGGCGACACCATCGACGTGTTCCCACCTTACGCGGAGAACCCTCTGCGCGTCTCGTTCTTCGGCGACGAGGTCGAACTCATAGCCGAGATCGACAACGTGACGGGCGAGATCGCCCGCGAGTTCGATGCCATCCCCATCTGGCCGGCGTCCCACTACGTGACCGAGCGTCCCAAGATAACCCATGCGATCAAGACCATCAGCGAGGAGCTCGAGGGCCGCGTCAAGGAGCTCAAGGATAACGACATGCTCCTCGAGGCCCAGCGCCTCTCGCAGCGCACGGGCTACGACCTCGAGATGCTCGAGACCATGGGCTATTGCTCGGGCATCGAGAACTACTCGCGCCACATGGATGGGCGCAAGGCCGGCGAGCCGCCCTACACGCTGATTGACTACTTCCCCAAGGACATGCTCTGCATCATCGACGAGTCGCACGTCACCGTCCCGCAGATCCGTGGCATGTACGAGGGGGACCGCTCCCGCAAGGTCACGCTGGTCGAGCACGGCTTCCGCCTGCCGTCCGCACTCGACAACCGACCGCTGCGTTTCGATGAGTTCGAGCAGCGCATCGGGCAGTTCGTCTACGTCTCCGCGACTCCGGGCGACTACGAGGAGGGCGTCAGCCAGCAGGAGGTCGAGCAGGTCATCCGTCCGACGGGCCTCCTGGACCCCAAGGTCGAGGTACGCCCCGTCCGGGGCCAGATCGACGACCTCATCGAGGAGATCAAGGACCGCACCTCGCGCAAGGAGCGTGTGCTGGTGACCACGCTCACCAAGCGCATGGCCGAGGACCTCACGGACCACCTGCTGGACGAGGGCGTAAAGGTCAACTACATGCACTCCGACACCGCCACGCTCGACCGCGTCGAGATCATCCGCGACCTGCGCATCGGCAAGATCTCGGTGCTCGTGGGGATCAACCTCCTGCGCGAGGGCCTCGACATCCCCGAGGTCTCCCTTGTCGCCATCCTCGATGCCGACAAGGAGGGGTTCCTGCGCAACCGCCGCTCCCTGATACAGACCATGGGCCGCGCCGCGCGCAACGCCCAGGGCGAGGTCATCATGTATGCGGACACCGTCACGGACTCCATGCGCGAGGCCATGGGAGAGACGGCTCGACGTCGCTCCATCCAGGAAGCCTACAACTCCGAGCACGGCATCGTACCAAAGACCATACGCAAGTCCATCACCGACGTGGCGAGCTTCATCGAGGATGCCGACAAGACCCTCAGCACCAAGTCGCGCGAGGGAGGGGAGTTCTTCACGGCGCCGGCCGGCGAGGGGCCTACGGGTACCGAGCACGAGCGGACCATAGACTCCGTCGCGCGCGAGCTTGCGGCCCTTCCGCCTGAGGAGGCGGGCAAGGTCATGGGGGCTCTCGAGGACGAGATGGCCCAGGCCTCGGCCGACATGGACTTCGAGCGCGCCGCTCAGCTGCGCGATCAGATCGTGGAGCTGCGTGGGCGTCTGGACGGCAGCTCGGAGGAGGATGTCATCTCCCGCCTGAAGGCGACGGATCGCAAGGGGAGTGCGCACGCGACGCGGCGCCGCTGGAAGCGGAAGAGATAACGTGCCGCCAACGTGCCGCCGGAGGCGGTGGCTGACGCAGGCATCCTGCAGCACGACCCGTTCGACCGGGTGGTCGAGGGCACGGTCTTGGCAAGCTGCGCCTCTCGCCGAGTGGGTATGCAGCATGGGCGTTGCGAAAAAGGTCGCCGTGGCACTGGCGAGAGTTCGAGTGTTGAGAATATCGGCGCTGTGGCGCGGATTTTGTGCCACAGCGCCGATATTTGTCACGGAGTGGCCATGTGGCGTGCCACAGCGCTGATTTCTGTAACGTGTGCGAGCGGCGTTCACTCGCCGCACGAACTTATGTGGCAGGTGGCGAGAAATCAACGTCGAACATTGGGCCGGTGTGCCTGCTCCCTGCCCACAGCAGGGCGTGCGTCTTCTGTCCAGCGCATCGGGTGATGGCTTGACCTATATATGGCTTGACCTATATATATGCGGTAAGACAGGGTAATTCTGCCAGCTATCCGCATTCTGCCAGCTATCCGCAAGAATTCAGAAAGACATTTTCACCCAACCTTCGAATGGCGCCTGCCAAGAGAGGCGTGACGTATAGCCTTGATACATGGAACTGCTACTCACACATTCGACTGCGCTCGAGGCGTACCGATCCACCGGATTGCGTGCACTCCTGGCGAAGGGGGAAGTCTGTCCCGATGCCGTTCCTTCCTGCCTGCCGGCACCGGAACGTCTGTCGCAACTTCGCCGTTACCTCGAGTTCTACGGCTTCTGCCCAAAGGTGATGGAGGCCTTAGTCAGCGGGGTCGGGGGCCGTCGCAGGTCTTCTAGCTTGCGGACCAGGGTCTGTGGGAGACCGCTGCCGACGGGAAGCATCATGGTGATCGAGGAGGGTGTCGCCTGCGTCACGCCCGAGCATCTTGCGGTTCAAATGGCCCCTCTGCTCACCAAGCTCGAGCTGCAGGTGCTTCTTTGCGAGCTGCTCGGCGTCTATGCGATTGTGCCGTCGATCTCCGATGGGATGCTGCAGAGAAACTCTCCGCTCATGGCCAAGGAGTCGATCGAGCGTCATATTGACAGGCTCGATCGCATCGACGGGATCGATCTCGTGCGGCAGGCGCTCCCGGCGACCGTAGAGGGCCTGGCATCCCCGATGGAGACACGACTGTGCCTACGGACGGTGCTCTCGCCGTGCTACGGGGGATACGGCATGGAGATCGATGCCGCGAATCGACCTCTCGACGTCGACGCCGTCGGCAAGAGGGGCTCACGGAAGGTCCGAAAGCCAGACTTCGTCTTTGGGGCCCTTCCTGGCTCGAGGGCCAAGGCGCGCTTCGTCGCGCTGGAGTACAACGGCAATGACCACCTCACGCGCGAGCGGCAGGCAGAGGACGAGCGCAGAACCAACGAGATCCTGGCGTACGGCGGCATCGAGTATCAGCTCAACAAAGAGCTGTACGACGATCTTGAATACATGGATGCCCTTATGAGGACGATTGCCGACGATATCGGTCGTCCATGCTATCGGATGACGGAGGAGAGAAAGCGAAAGCGTCGGGCCTTGCGGCTTGCTCTCAAGGAGGAGCTCGACCGCATTGATGGGGTGACTTGGGGTGGCAGGAAGCGTGGCGATTACCGTAAGGTTGCCACGGAAGAGCCGCTCGATGCCGTCGAACTCGTGCCGGTTGATGCGTATGGGGTGTAGCGGCGAAGGATGTCGCAGACGGTGGTGTCGCGAAAAGAAGGGTCGTTACAGAGGGGGTTTGCGGAAAGAGAAGCCGCTGCAGAGGGGGGTTGTCGTAGAGACGATGCCACGGCATTAGATGCCGTGGCACTATGGGGCTGCGTGTAACAAAAAATGGCGCTGTGGCGCAGAATCCGTGCCACGGCGCCACAATTTGTCACGGTTTGGCCACGTGGCCCGCCACAGCGCCGTTATCTGCAGCGCGCCCTGGGCCCGAGGGCCTCCTTGGCCTTGGCGACGATCGCCTCGCCAACGCCATCAAGGTCTTCCGCTCGCCGTCCATCCGGCACCTCTCCCTCTTTAAGGGGGCGCCCCCAGGTATCAGGCCTATATAATCCCAAGCTGATGTCCAGGTCTGTTAGGGGTCCCTGGAAGTTATCCAATCACCCTTGGGAGGTTGATGCGCTCTATGCACATGACAGGAAAGTGGGACAAGAGGCGTTTTGGAGGGGCTGTTGGCATGGCGGTCGCCATGGCGCTGTCGCTCTCCATAATGCTGCCAAAGGATGCGCTCGCATGCACGCAGGTCTACGTCGGTCCCGGACTCACGGACACAGGTAACGTCTACGTTGGCCGCGCGGAGGACTACGCACCCCGCCATCCCAAGGCATTCGGCATCCAGGAGCCTCGGACCAACCCCACGTTCTCATCCGACGAGTCCGACTTCCAGTGGACGTACACGGGGACGACGTATCGCTACACCTATGTGCGCGACCTCCCCTCGGGTTGGGACAACCGCACCGATGCCTATTCCGAGGCGGGCACCAACGAGAGGGGCGTGAGCGTCTCCGCGACACTCACCACGGACTACAACGACCAGGTCAAGGCCGTCGACCCCTGTGGCAACGAGGACAGGGACAACCCGAGCGGTCTGGGCGAGTACACCATCGCCGACGTCGTGCTGGCCTGCAGTCCCACGGCGCGTGACGGCGTCAAGCTCCTGGGAAGGATCATCGACGAGCATGGCAGCTACGACTGCAACCAGATCATCGTCTCGGACAACAACGAGACCTGGCTCTTTGCGCAGCTCTCGGGGCATCAGTGGATCGCGCTCAACCTGACGGCCGCCTACCCCGACAAGGCCTCGGTCAACCCCAACATCGGACAGCTCAAGTATCAGGTCGACCTCGACGACGAGAACCTCTGCCTGCACTCCGAGAGGCTGAAGGAGACTGCCGTGGACGCGGGGAGCGCCACCTACTTCGCGGACGGATCCCTTGATGTCGCCACCTCGTACGGCGCAGCCAGTGCCGGTTCCGGACAGTACACGCGCCTTGCGCAGGGCCGCGTGTACTTTGGCTCCCCACTCGAGGAGGGCAGCTACACGATGGGCGCGTCGGGCGTGACCTCCGTGAGCGATCCCCAGCTCCTCTTCACCCCCGGCAACGACAAGGTGGACCTGTTCCAGGCGCTGCGCTCCTTCGCGGCACGCGGCGAGCAGGACAGCAGCCTCAACGCCAACACCAATGCGGGTCTCTATGCCATCGGCAACAACCGCACGGTCGAGACTCACCTGTACCAGATCCGCCAGGGAATGAGTGCGGACGTCGCCACCATACAGTGGGAGAACCTCTCGCGCTCCGAGTTCGGCATCGCCATTCCCAGCTACTCTGCCCTGCTCACCGAGGTCGACAAGGACGTCTACCCTGCCGTCGATGGATGGAGCGAGGCGCACACGGGCACCGCCGAGAGGGAAGACAGCGTCGACGCCGCCATGGACGCCACGACCGACAACGGCTCGCTCGACTATGTCCTGATGGACATCAACACGCTTGCCTACAACAGGCGCGACAAGCTTGCCAGCGGCACCCGTGCCTATCTCGACGCCCTGCAGAGGCAGCTCATCGCCCAACAGGCGACGGTCGACAAGGTCATGCAGGAGACGCCCGCCTCCGAGCGCACGGACCTTGCCAACAGGCTCCACAAGCAGGCCAGCACCGAGGTGTACGCAAAGACCAAGGCCCTTCTCGACGAGATGCGCGCCTATCTTCATGGTGACCAGTCCACGCCCTTCGTCCCCAGCGACTTTGATGAGGAGACCGGCCTCGCGAAGACCCCCATCTGCTACGCCACCTCCGTCTTTGCCCCGACCTTCACCACAGAGCCCTCAAATGTGACTGTCGAGAAAGGCAAGCCTGTCACGCTCAGCGCCAAGGCGAGCATCCCCGATGGCGTCGAGGGCAGCGACTCCAAGCTGACCTACGAGTGGTTCAAGGTGGCGAAATCCTCCGACTCCAACGGCGCGAACGCCGGTGCGAAGCGGATCATGCCGTCGGCCGCCCTGCGTGTTCCCGCAGCAGGCAGCAGTGCCGACAGCTCCGCCGGTACGGGAGACACCCTTACCGTCGGCACTTCGGAAGTCGGCTCCTTCAGTTACTACTGCGTGGCCACCAACGGCACCTCTGGCCAGAAGGCCACCTCGCAGACCGCCACTGTCGAGGTTACAGAACCGAAGCCGGATCCCACTCCTGACAATACGGTCACCCCGACGGGCAAGAGGGGTACGGGCAGGCTTCCCAAGACCTCCGACCCCATCAGCGTCTTTCCATCGTTTGCCCTGGGCGCGGCGGGCGCGGCGCTCGTCGTGGCGGCAGCAGTCCTCCGCACGAAGAGGAGTGGCAGGTAGTCACCTCAAGGTAGTCATCCCAAGCGTCTGACAGCGTGAGGCACAAGGCCCCGTCTCGCCCGAGCGCGAGGCGGGGCCTGGCACTGCGAGCGGAACTGATGCGGAACTGATACGGAACTGATGCGGAACTGATACGGAACTGATACGGAACTAATGCGATGGCCTTACGGGACTTGCTCCCGGGCGGATTGGCTGTGACTGGGCAGTCGGTCCATCCTATTTTTTCGGCGACCCCGTGGGTAAGCCCTTCTGGCGTCCGTGGCCTCTTCCTCCTCGCGGCTGCGCACCTAAGGCGGCCGCTCTCGGCCGTCTCATCAGAGCGGAGCCCGCTTTCGGAAGCTGCTTGTAACAAAATGAGCGGTTATGTGTGCCTATGTAGTTGCATATATTATGTTATTAGGAAAAACGTGTATTAATGGAGAACTAGTCACACCATCTACCTGTATATATTATTTTTTAAAGTACTTACGGCTAACAAACCTGTCGCGCCCTGCCATGGCAGAGGGGTTATAAGTGGTAAAAATCCACACATAACTGCCAAAAATGTTACATCCAGTTTTAAATGTTACATCCAGTTCTTGAATCGGCAGACGCGGGTGGGTCGAGGGCGCAAGTGAATAGAGGGTGCGAACGAATAGAGGGTGCGAACGGGGAGAGAGCGTGGACGAGTCGGGGATGCGGGCGGTTTGGGAGTACGTGGACTTTCCGCACATGTCGCTCGCGCTACTCGAGGCTTTCGACCAGGGCCCGTGCCACGCGCAGACCATCGGTTGCGGCACTCATGATGCCACCCGCGTAGCCTGCCCCCTCGCCGCAGGGCCAGAGGCCCGCCGTGGAGAGGGACTGCAGCCCCTCGCCGCGGGTCACCCTCACAGGTGAGCTCGAACGCGTCTCGACGCCCGTGAGGACCGCACTCGCCTCCGAGAAGCCATGCAGCCGTCTGTCCATGCGGGGTATGGCGGCGCGTAGGGTCTCGCTCACGTAGCCTGGCAGGCAGGTCGCCACATCGCCCCAGGAGACGCCTCGCGGGTACGTGGGCGTGACGCTGCCTTGGCCCGAGGAGGGGACTCCCTGCAGGAAGTCCCCCACCAGCTGGGCGGGTGCCAGGTAGTCACCGCCACCCGCCTCGTAGGCGCTGCGCTCGCAGCGGCGCTGGAGCTCGACGCCGGCAAGCACGTCATCGCCGGGAAGGTCATCGGGAAAGACGTTGGCTAGGAGCCCGGAGTTGGCGTTCTCGCCCTTGCGGTCCGAGAGGCTCATGCCGTTGGTGACCACTCCCCCCTCCTCGCTTGCCGCAGCGACCACGTAGCCACCAGGGCACATGCAGAACGAGAAGGCGCTGCGCCCGTTGCCGAGGTGCGTGACGAGCTTGTAGGGTGCGGCACCGAGCGCCGGATGCCCCGCGAAGGGCCCGTACTGCGCGCGGTCGACATCCCTCTGCAGGTGCTCGATGCGCACACCCATGGCGAAGGTCTTGCGCTCCAGGGAGACGCCCCGTCTGCGCAGCAGCTCGAACACGTCGCGGGCCGAGTGCCCGCAGGCGACGACGACGTTTGCGGCGGGCAGGCGCTCCTCGACGACGAGGCCGGAGTCGGATCCCTTCTGCCGTAGGGTGATGGAGCGGACGCAACCTCCCTGCGTGTCGAGGTCGACCATGCGGGTGGAGAAGCGAACCTCGCCCCCCAACTCTCCTATGCGCCTGCACATGTTGGTCACGACGGTGGGTAGCACGTCCGAACCCACGTGCGGCTTGGCGTCGTAGAGTATCTCGCGCTGGGCACCGCAGGCGACGAAGGTCTTGAGTATGTGGCGGTGCAGGGGGCTCTTGGTGCCGGTGGCGAGCTTGCCGTCGGAGAAGGTGCCCGCACCACCCAGGCCAAACTGAATGTTCGACTCTACGTCGAGCTTGCCGGTCCTGTTGAAGCGCTCGATGGAGGAGCTGCGATACCCGCTGTCCTGCCCACGCTCCACCAGCAGGGGCTCGAGCCCCGCCTCGGCCAGCGCCAGCGCGCAGAAGAGCCCCGCACAGCCGGCGCCGACGACCACGGGTCGTCCGACGCGCTTGGTCCCCAGGTGGACGGGGGCACAGAAGGCCACGTCAGCCACATCGTCCACAACGGACACGCCTCTCTCGGCGTGGCGACGCCTCAGGCGCTCGAGCAGGGACCTCTCGGCATTGGCCGCCCCGCGCAGCTGGATGCGGACGGTGTAGGTGAGATGGACGTCGCCCTTCTTGCGGGCGTCGATCGAGCGCTTGCGGGGCTCGACCGCCGCGAGGTCGTCAGGCGTGATGCGCAGACGGCGCAGCACGGCTGCCCGCAGGGCGCGATCCTCGGTGGCCGCGGTGCCGTCGAGCTGGTCGAGAGGGACGCGGATGTTGGAGATGTCGAGCATGCTGCTCCTCGCTATCCTTGCGGGTGGGACGGGGTGGCGTCGGGGTTGGGCGCGGGTGCGGCCGCGACGTCCGCGTCGTCTGCGGCGGTGCCAGACATGGCGGTTGCCCTACTGGCTGCCATCCCTGCGGCAGCGCCGGCGACAAGGCCGCTCTTCCAGGCCCACGAGAGGTTGAAGCCGCCGCAGCCCGCATCGACGTCGAGTGCCTCGCCACAGGCGAACAGGCCTGGGACCTGTGCGCTTTCCATGCTCTCGGCAGAGAACTGGTCGTTTTGCAGACCGCCGCGCGTGACCTGGGCGCCGCGCTCCTCGCAGTTGCCGACGACCCGGAAGGGAAGTGCCTTCACGAGGGCGAGAAGGGCGTCGGCGTCAGACTGCGGGGCGTTGGGCCTCGGACCAGCCAGGCCAGCGTCGTGCCGCAAACTGCCGTCGCGGTGCGGCCCATCATCACCACGCGAATCGCCAGCGTGCCGTGAGCTGCCGGGGAGAGTCCAGCGCTCGCGGGCGAGGACCTCCAGCGTGTGGGCGATGACGGGGTCGAGGGTGCCGTCGAGGCGACCCTCGACGAAGTCTCCGCAGGCCGTGGGGTCGATCATGGCACGCAGCTCGGCCTCCGCGAGGTCGGGCACGAGGTCGATCTCGACGAGGTCGCCTGCGCCTGCGTGTCGCGAGAGGTCGAAGCTCACGATGCCCGAGAGCCCATAGGAGCGCAGGAGCACCTCGCCCCGTTCCTGCCAGACGGGAGGCCCTCCCTTGCTGAGCTGGACGCGCACGTGGGCACGCCTGCCGTCGAGCGCCGCGAGCGGCGAGTCCTCGCAGGCCACGGGGCAGAGGACGGGGCGCGTGGGGGTGCTCGCGAGCCCCAGGGCGTCGAGCGCCCGACATGTGCCCCCGCCGGTCGCCACGATCACGCAGGTCGCATGAAGCGACGCGGCCCCTCCACCCGACATGTCGCTCTCGGCTGAGAAGAGCTCGCGGTACGTGACCGTGAAACCGCAGCGCGCAGAGGGGCCGGCGGGGCCTACGGAACGCTCCACGCGCTCGACCTCGCGCGCCGCGGCGAGCGTGACCCCGGCAGCCCTCGCCCGTGCGATCAGGACGCTCCTCACGGAGCTGGCCTGGCGCGAGAGGGGGTAGAGGCGGTCCCCCTCGAGGTCCCAGCGCAACCCGCAGTCGCCGAAGAAGCCCAGGATGTCGGCGAGCGGGTCCGCTCCGAAGACGGCTGCGACGAAGTCGGGGTCGTTGTAGCGACTGGCCTCGAGTCCCACGTTGGAGAAGTTGCAGCGCCCATTGCCCGTGGCGAGTATGGTCCTGCCGCATTCCAGGCCGCGGTCCAGGACCACGACGCGGGCGCCCCCCTCGGCTGCGGCGGTGGCGGCCACGAGGCCCGCTGCACCCCCGCCGATGACGGCGACGTCATAGCAACCCGCGACGTCCACCTGCGCTGCGGCGAGCAACTGACCCTCGCGCAGCTCGGCACGCGAGGACCTGTGGGGCTTGCCATGGGAGGTCCGCGGCGTACCGTGGCGGGCCTGCGACGTACCGTGGGGGCTTTTCTGCATGGGGGCTACGCTCTGGAGTCCAGGGCCTCGACGGCGGCAAGGGCGTCGGGGATGAGCCCCTCGGGGAGCCTCTCCTCGAAGTCGCCGGCATCACAGCTTGCGGCAATCGCGGGGTCGACGGGCAGCTGGCCCAGGGCCTTGATGCCGAAGGCCTCCGTGGTTGCGGACAGATGGCTGGGCCCGTAGAGCTCGATCCTGCGGCCGCAGCCCGGGCACTTGACGTAGCTCATGTTCTCGACGACGCCCAGGACGGGCACCCCCATCATGCTGGCCATGTTGACGGCCTTGCCGACGACCATCCGGACCAGGTCCTGCGGCGAGCTGACGATTACGACGCCCTCGATGGGCAGCGACTGGAAGACGGTCAGCGCCACGTCGCCGGTTCCCGGGGGCATGTCGACCAGCAGGTAATCGACCTCTCCCCAGAGGGTGTCCTCGAAGAACTGCTTGAGGGCCCCCATGAGCATGGGGCCGCGCCACAGGACGGGGTCGGTCTCGTTCTCGACGACGAGGTTGGTGCTCATGACCTTGACGCCGCCCGGCGACTCGACCGCGTCGATGTGAGTGCCGTCAGAGCTCAGCGCATGCGCGCCGGAGAGTCCGAACATCTTGGGGATGGAGGGTCCCGTGATGTCGGCATCGAGGATGGCGACCCTGTGGCCCCTGCGCCTGAGCCCGTTCGCGAGGATGCCGCAGACCAGCGACTTGCCGACGCCGCCCTTGCCGGAGATCACGCCCACGACGTGCCTGATGCTCGACGAGTCATTGACCTGAAACTTCTGCGGGCCTTGGTCCTGCTCCGGCCTGTGGTGCCCCAAGGCCGCGTCGACCTCGCGGCGCAGGGCCTCTCTGTCGATGTCTGCTGGCATGCCGCTTCCTTCCGAGCGCCCCTTCCCAGCCCCCACGGGGGAAGGCTGGTTTGTCATCTTGTATGGAGCCGATTCTACCCAAGGGTGCACGTTCGTGCGCCGGGGCGTCGCGATTCGGGCTTGCGTGTGGGCATGCGCCTGGTGTGAAGTCGGACCGCGTTTTGGCGCGAGATTTGCATGTGTTTGGCATGTGCTTGCTATACTCTTGTACAAACATATTGAATATCGATAAATACACATTGAATTACGATATGTTTCTGCTATTCTACAGTCAGCCGACCGAGCAGGGAGAGAGCCGACCGAGGGAGAAGAGATGTCACAGCGCGAGATGGAAGCCATCCTCAAGGCGCTCGACGCGCTTGCCTGTGCGGCATGCGTGTTCGTCTGTGCGCTTGTGATCCCCGGGGTCGAATCCGAAGGCTCGGTCCCCGCTGGCTCCGTGCCGTGCTTTGCCGTGGGCATCGCGCCGCTCCTGGCTCTCGGTGCCGTCTCCTGGGGACTCTTCTCCGCCATCGGCCGTGGCGAGACGTTCGTGCAGTCGAACGCACACCGCCTTCGCACCATGGGCTATCTCGCCGCCGCAGACGCCGTCGTGTGGCTCGCGCTCCTCGTCGCATATGCGCTCGTCGCATCCCGTCTGTGGTTCTCGGTGGTCGCGTCACTCAGCGTGGCTCTGATATTCGCCGTCTCGTTGGCGGTGGTGTGCGTTGCGCTCTCGCACCTCACGTCCAGTGCCGCCAGCCTCAAGGACGAGAATGACCTGGTGGTCTAGATGGGGCGCATCGTCGTAAGCCTGGACGTCATGCTGGCACGCCGCAAGATGAGCCTGACTGAGCTCTCGGAGCGCGTGGGCGTCACCATGGCAAACCTCTCGATCCTCAAGAACGGCAAGGCCAAGGCCGTCCGCTTCACCACGCTTGCCGCAATCTGCAGGGAGCTGGACTGCCAGCCCGGTGACATCCTGGAGTACCTGCCCAGCAACGAGAGAGACTAGGGGGAGAAGGACACATGGATCAGCTCGACGGCAAGGGGGAGCGTTCCGCTCCCATGGACTCTGCGTACACAAGTCCCGACGTCGTGACCACGGGTGGCTCACCCTCGTCCGTTCCTGGGGCGCCACCCATGCCGTCTTCCGTGCCAGCATCGCCACCCCTGCCGCCCCCCGCGTCTACTCCGGAGCTAAGGTCGACGTCTGTGGCTCCCTTCGGGTCGCGGGATTGGGCGGCGACCGGATGCGGGGCCCTTCTCGCCCTGCTCTGGTGCGTCTTTGCCGATCCCTGGTTCCTCAGCGGGATCCTCGTCTTGGCTGGTGGCGTGACGCTCACCATCTCCATCCTGGGGTTCTTTGCCGCTGCAATCGCGCTGGGGGGACGTCGGGCGCATCTCTCGCGCGAGTCTGCCGTGCTCCTGGTTCTGGTGGTCGCGCTTGCCTGCGTGCCTGCCGTGACCATGGACCCGGCCGTGCGCTGCGCCAACGCGTTCGTGCTCGCCGCCGCCTGCATGCTCGAGTACCTGCTGCTCTCCGGCTGTCCCGTCGATGTGGCCACAAGTGCCCGTGGCGGCGTCGACGCCTTGGCATTCTTCGTGCGGTCCCAGTTTGCCCACATGCTCGATCCCATCCGCACCATCACGTCTGACAGAGGGGGGTCGACTCGCAGGACTGGTTCGGTCCTCCTCTCACTCCTGGCCACCGTCGCGGTGCTCCTGGTGGTGCTTCCGCTCCTCGCGAGTGCCGATGCCGTCTTCGGCAGCGTGCTCGGCGACGCCCTCTCCTGGCTGGAGGACTCCCTGGGCATGAATGTCTTGCGGGTGGTCCGCTACGCATTCGTCGACCTTGCCGCGACGTCTCTGCTGCTCTCGCTCATGCGCTCCGACGCCAGTACCCGGAAGCTGCCCCCAAGGGTGGTCCGCGCCGCTGACCCTGCGGCCGTTGCGCCCCTGCTCGTGGTGCTCGACCTGGTCTACCTCCTGTTCGCGGTCATACAATTTGCCTATCTCTTTGGCGGGGCAAGCGCTCCCACCATGCACGGGGGCTACGCCGAGTACGCACGGTCGGGCTTCTTCCAGCTGGTCGAGGTCGCGGCGATAAACCTCACGATCGTCGTCGTGACGCTTTGGGCTCGCCGCGATGCGCCGAGGAGCATCGTTGTCCAGCTGGCACAGGTCGTCCTTCTCGGTGAGACGCTCGTGGTGGACGCCTCTGCCGCGTGGCGCATGGGCCTGTACGTGTCGCACTACGGCCTGAGCGAGTTGCGCGCGTTCACCTATCTGGGCATGGTCGCCATCGCCGCGCTCGCGCTGCTGGTGGTCGTGCGCGTGCTGCGTCCCGTCTTTCCCCTGTATCGCTCGGCTATGGTCACGCTGTTCGCGCTCTGGTGCGCCTTCGCGCTCTCGGGGGTCGATCGTTGGGTGGTTCGCTACAACGTCGAGGGGTATGCGTCGGGATCCGTCCACGAGATAGATCTCGACTACCTGGTGGACATATCGCCCGATGCAGCGGACGAGCTGGAGAACCTTTCCCGTGGGCTCGTGGGTTCCGATTCCGTTCTGGCGCGCAGGATCGACGAGGTCCTGGCCCGCAGTGGCTATGGCTTTGCAGGCGAGGGTCTGTTCGGGTCCTTTGGGTCCGAGTTGGGCTACCGCCGGGTCGAATGGTGGCAGGCATCCGTGCCGATCATACTGAGGGGCTGGACCCGCTGACGC
>ERZ773180.16-NODE-16-length-185562-cov-5.621960_pt1 | contig 185562 bp, 159 predicted proteins | sample MGYA00511080_ERZ773180 | MGnify/ENA primary metagenome ERZ773180 (study PRJEB29015, sample SAMEA2738175) | human oral metagenome | biome: human oral; feature: human-associated habitat; material: saliva | place: China | collected 2178 ... | reverse complement strand
TTCACGCCATCCACCTCGCCCACGATGCGGCTGCTGATCTTGCCCAGCACCTCGTACGGCAGCTTTGCCCAGTCTGCGGTCATCGCGTCGCTCGACTCCACGGCACGCACGATGACCGGACGCGCATAGGTGCGCTCGTCTCCCATCACACCCACAGAGCGGATGTCGGGCAGCACGGCGAAGTACTGCCAGCAGCTGTGCTCGCTGTTGCGGTCTCCCGTCTCCTCGAGGAGGAGCCCGTTGTAGGCGTCGAGCTCCTCCCGAACGACGGCGTCCGCCTCGCGCAGCATGTCGAGCTTCTCGGACGTGACCTCGCCAATGATGCGAATGGCGAGGCCGGGGCCGGGGAAGGGCTGGCGCCAGACCATCTTGGCGGGAAGGCCCAAGGCAATGCCCAGCGCGCGGACCTCGTCCTTGAAGAAGTGATCCAGCGGCTCGATGAGGTCGAAGCGCACCCCCTCGGGGAACGGAATCAGGTTGTGGTGGCTCTTGATGGTCGAGGCCTTGCCGCCCGTCTTGCGCGCGCCGCTCTCGATGATGTCGGGATAGATGGTGCCCTGCGCGAGCATCTCCACATCACCGATCTTCTGGGCCTCCTCGAAGAAGACCTTCCAGAACTCGCCTCCGATGAGGCGCCGCTTCTGCTCGGGGTCGCTTACGCCGGCAAGCAGCCGCAGGTAGCGCTCCTCGGCATGCACGTGCACCAGTGGCACGTTGAACTGTTCGCAGAAGACCTCCTCCACCATCTCGGGCTCACCCTTGCGCAGAAGGCCATGGTTCACAAAGACGCAGGTCAGCTGGTCGCCGATAGCACGGTGTACAAGTGCCGCCACCACAGAGGAGTCCACTCCGCCGGAAAGGGCCAAGATGACCTTGCGTCCGCCCACCTGCTCGCGAATCTCCGCGACCTTCTCATCGATGATGTTGTCCATGGTCCAACTGCGCCCCAGGCCGCAGATGCCAAAGAGGAAGTTCTCGAGCATGGCCTGGCCGCAGGCGGTGTGACGCACCTCGGGGTGGAACTGCGTGGCATAGAGGCGACGCGACGCGTCCTCCATGGAGGCGATGGGACAGGTCTCGGTGGTCGAGGTGACCGAGAAGCCCGCAGGCACGTCGCTGACGGCATCGCGATGGCTCATCCACACGGTCTGGCTGCCGGGCGTGCCAGCGAGGATGCGGCTCTCCCCGCAGCGGCAGAGCTCAGCGGGACCGTACTCGCCCTTCTCGGTATGGCCGACCTTGCCGCCCAGCTTGACGGCCATGATCTGCTGCCCGTAGCAGAAGCCCAGGATAGGAACGCCCAGCTCGAAAATGCGCCCGTCCATGTCCGGCGCATCGTCGGCATACACGGAGGCGGGGCCACCCGATAGGATGATTGCGGCGGGTGCCATGGCGGCCAGCTCGTCCGCAGAGATGTCGCAGGGGACCATCTCCGAGTAGACGTTGAGATCGCGCACACGACGTGCGATGAGTTGGCCATACTGGGCGCCAAAGTCGAAGACGGCGACGAACTGCTGGGGCCGGGAAGTCTGCATGGGGTCCTCCACGTCATGGGATTGGTTCAAAGCCTGTCTGGGCCGACCCGACGTCAGAGGCGCCGGGTCAAGGGTCTCACGCTGCCATGATGCCACGCTTCGGCAGTGCCTTGGGACCGTATCGCAGATTAACAGACATTGCGCGCCCCTCTATGCATCCGCCCTCGATGCACTCACATGCGCCCGTGCCACTTCTCGCACTTCCACGCGCTCCCCACCTTCAGACGCGGCGCCCTTTTGTGAACTTCATGCGAGAACGGGGCCTTGCGGCTACTATTTATGAGTTAGGAGGCTGCCACCACCTGCTGTGCCAGCTACGGCCACGTCGATGGGATCCAGCTTTGGCGCGTAAACACATGAGCGGGGAGGACCTCGCCTCGGATGCGGAGAGGCTCTCTCGTGCACGGGCTGCCAAGCATTACGCGCAGGCCAACCTGAAGCGCAGGCACAGGCGGCGGCGCATCGTCGGCGCCATCGTTGGTGTCTTCGCGGCTCTCCTCCTCGGCGCAGGCGGGGCGGCCTGGGCCTACATCAACAACATCAACCAACGCCTGGGCAGCAACATAGACCCAAAGCTCAGGCAGACACTTGAGTCCGCCACCGCGCAGGATCCTGGCGATCCCTTCTACATGCTGCTCCTGGGCATAGACAAGGACGAGGGCCGCGCGGAGGGCAGCGAGTACGGTTCGTCCGACAGCGCATACCGCTCGGACTCCATCATGCTGGTGCGCGTCGACCCCAAGAACAAGAAGGCCACGCTCGTTTCGATTCACCGAGACACCCTCGTCGACCTGGGAGAGCATGGCAAGCAGAAGATCAACGCCGCCTACTCCATCGGTGGCGCTGCCTACGCGACCGAGGTCATATCCCAGTTCGCGGGCGTCCCCATCTCACATTACGCCGAGGTCGACATGGACGGCATGGCCGCCGTGGTCGATGCCGTGGGAGGCGTCACGGTCGACCTGCCCGTTCCGGTCAGGGACCCCGGCTACACCGGCCTAGACCTGCCCGCCGGCGAGCAGACGCTCGACGGCCAGACGGCAGCCCTCCTCTGCCGTGCGCGCCACGCCTACGACAGCTATGGTGACGGGGACGTGTACCGCGCCGCCAACCAGCGCAGCGTCATCGCCGCCGTGGTAAAGAAGGTCCTGGGCAGCGACCTGGCGACCATGACCACCACCGTCTCGGCCATGGCCGACATGGTCAACACCGACATGAACGTCAGCTCGATCCTCTCGCTGGCGACGCAGTTCAGCGGCATGGACGCCGACACCGACATCTTGACCGGCATGGCGCCCACCACCTCGCGCTACCAGAACGACACCTGGTACGAGCTCTGTGACACCAATGCCTGGAGGGCCATGATGGAGCGTGTCGACCAGGGTCTCTCCCCCTACGAGGACGCCAGCTCCGACCTATCCAGTGGCGTCTCCGCCCAGTCCGCCGACCAGACCTCGGCCGAGAAGGCCCCGACGTCCGATTCGTCGGCGTCACCTACCGGCGAAGCCGCGGACGGCGACAAGGCCGTCCTCAAGGGGACGGTCACGGTCGTGAACGCTTCGACCACGGATGGCGTCGCCGGCGACGCCGCAACGAGACTCTCGGGGGTCGGATTCACGGCAAGCGCGCAAAGCGCGGGCGTGGTGTCCGAGACCACGCACGTGTACTACAACGGAGACGGCAAGGCCGCCGCACGTGGCGTCGTCCAGACCCTCGGTCTGGGCGTAACGGCAGAGCCCAACGACGGCACCCAGCCTACCGGCACCGACGTGGTCGTGGTTCTGGGCACGGACACAAACTAGCCTGACGCAGCCGAACGGGGGGCGAGGCCATCTGACCCCCTCCGTCCGGCTGCCGCAAGGAGGCATCTTGGCACTGCACAGAAAGCACGAGTCCATGACGCGCGAGGAGCAGCGCGCGCGTTCGGCCGCACGGCATGGCCTCGATCGCGGGGCACCGTCTGCCAGTGACCTCTCGCGCGGCAACGCCCTCGCGTACTATGGCAGCCGCAGGCGTCGCCCCAGGCTGTCTCGTGGCCTGCGCGCCGCACTCATCACCGTTGCCAGCGTCTTTTTGGTCTCTGGCATCGCACTGGCGGCCTATGTCGCGCACATCAACGCCAAGATAAACGGCAACGTCAGCTCGGACCTCCTCTCCGTCCTGACCGATGCGCAGGACAATGAACCCTTCTACGCGCTGCTCCTGGGCATAGACAAGGACGAGGAGCGCGCCCAGGGCAGCGAGTACGGATCGGACAGCAGCGCCTACCGCACCGACACCATCATCCTTGCGCGCGTCGACCCCAAGAACAAGAAGGTCACGCTCGTCTCGATACCACGCGACACCTACGTCGACATGGAGGAGCATGGCAGGGGCAAGATCAACTCCGCCTACTCCTTCGGGGGAGCCGCCTACGCGACCAAGGTCGTCTCCAAGCTCGCAGGCGTCCCCATCTCGCACTACGCCGAGGTCGACATGGACGGCTTCGCCCAGGTGGTCGATGCCGTGGGCGGGGTCACGGTCGACCTGCCTGTACCGGTCAGGGACCCCGAATACACGGGTCTTGACCTGCCGGCCGGCGAGCAGACGCTCGACGGCCAGACGGCCGCGCTGCTGGGACGCACGCGCCACGCCTACGACAGCTACGGTGGAGGCGACTTCTACCGCGCCGCCAACCAGCGCATGCTCATAGGGGCCGTGGTCAAGAAGGTCCTGGCGTCCGACCCCATCACCATGGCCGGCACCGTCTCGACCATGGCGGGCCACGTCACCACGGACATGGACGTGAGCACGATGCTCTCCATAGCATCCAAGTTCGTGGGCATCAACGTCGACGAGGACATCTACTCCGGGCAGATGCCGACCGAGTCCAAGTACGTCAACGCCACCTGGTACGAGATCTGCGACACCGCTGCATGGAAGTCCGTCATGGAGCGCGTCGACCAGGGCCTGCCGCCCTACGCGGACGCGAGCCAGGACTCCACGGCGGGCATCGCGGGTTCCGTCGGCGTGAGCGCAGGAGGCGACGGGAGCTCGGATGCCACCTCCTCCGCAACCGAGGCCGCAGCCGACTACTCGGGCACCGTCATGGTCTACAATGCCTCGGGCGTTGCGGGCATCGCGGGCAGTGCCGCCGACAAACTCACGCAGAGGGGCTACTCCGCCCAGGCCGACAACGCGTCGTCCAGGACGGACACGTCGAAGGTCATCTACAACGGGGGCGCCGCCGACAAGGCCCAGGGCGTCATCGAGACGCTGGGCCTCTCGGTCTCGGCACGTCAGAACGACGGCTCGTACGAGAAGGACGCTGACGTCATCGTCGTCTTGGGCACCGACCGCGCACGTTAGCGTCGACCGTCGGCCGTACGGGCCCCCGTGCGCGGGTGCCCGTACGCAACGACGTGCTAGACGTTGAAGCGGAAGACCATCACGTCGCCGTCCTGCACCACGTAATCCTTGCCCTCCATGCGCAGGCGTCCCGCCTCCTTGGCACCCTGCTCCCCACCGAGGGACACATAGTCGTCGTAACCGATGGTCTCGGCCTTGATGAAGCCGCGCTCGAAGTCGGAGTGGATGACGCCGGCCGCCTCGGGCGCCTTCGCTCCGATGCGGACGGTCCAGGCACGGACCTCCTTCGGACCGGCCGTGAAGAAGCTCTGCAGTCCCAGCAGGCGATAGGCCGCCTGCGCAAGCGTCTCGAGCCCCGAGCGCTCGAGACCCAGTGACTCCAGGTACTCGCTTGCCTCCTCGGGCTCCAGCTCCGAGAGTTCCGCCTCGACCTTGGCGCAGATGGGGATGGCGGGCGTACCGTCGATCTGCGACCTGTCACCCAGCTGGTCCTCGTCGCAGTTGGCGACGTAGAGGATGGGCTTCATCGTGAGCAGGAAGAGGTCGTGGGCGGCAGCACGCTCGTCGTCGGTCATGTCGAGCGTGGCGGCACGGTTGCCCTCATCGAGCCAGGACTGGAGGCGCCTGGCTATCTGGAGCCTGGGAAGGTTGTCCTTGTCACGCTTGGCCTCCTTCTCGAGCTTGGGTATGGAGCGCTCGAGGGATCCGAGGTCCGCGAGGATGAGCTCTGTGATGATGGTGTCGGCGTCTGACGCAGGGTCGACACGGCCATCGACGTGGACGACGTCGGGATCCTTGAAGTAGCGGACGACCTCGCAGATGGCATCGCAGTTGCGGATATTGGCCAGGAACTGGTTGCCCAGTCCCTCCCCTGCGTTGGCTCCCTTGACCAGGCCGGCGATGTCCACGAACTCGACCGTCGCCGGAACGACCTTGGCCGGGTTCGCCATCTCGGCGAGCCGCTGCAGGCGCTCGTCCGGTACGTCGACGACGCCTACGTTGGGATCGATCGTGGCGAAGGGGTAGTTGGCCGCCAGGCCGCCCTTCTTGGTGAGTGCGGTAAAGAGCGTCGACTTGCCGACGTTGGGCAGGCCTACGATACCAATCGAAAGTGACACGTCCTCATCTCCGTCCGTCGTCGTGTTAGCCGACTGTCGGCACCTACTCGTCGGCCAGGCGCTCGAGCGCATCGAGCCCGTGCTCGAGCCGGCGCCTACCCCTCTCTCTGGCAAGCGCCACCTGGGCGCGCTGCCGCTCGGCAGCCTTCCTCCTGCGCTCCGCCTCCTCGTCGCGGATGACGAGGTCCTGCGGGTCGCAGGGCTCCATGGCGAGCGCATGCTCGGGGCACACGGTGGCGCAGGCGCCGCAGTTCACGCAGTAGGCGGGCTCCACCGAGAAGTGTCCGCGCTCGTCCAGGTCACAGGCATGCGGGGGACAGGCCGTGACGCAGGCGCCGCACATCGTGCAGAGCGTGGGGTCACAGACCGGCACCCTGAGCTCGAGGTCCCTCGAGAGGCCCGGATGATGCTGGATGGCGGTGAGCATCATCTTGCGCTTCTGGGTGAGGATGCGCCTGCGGTTTCCCGAGGTCTTGTCGCCCACGGTCCGCTCGAGGGAGCGCTGCATCTCGTAGATCTGGTTGGAGTGCTGCTGTATGCGCCGTGCCACGGCCTGGATGCCGCCCAGGGCGGGGTTCGCGGTCGCAGCGAGCGACTGCCCCGCACGCACCATCTGCCCCATGAACTGGCTGCGCTTGTAGGCGCGCGACTGCTCGTGGTTGAGGTCCCCCTCCTCCACCTCAAGGCCCACCGAAGCGCCCGTCAACTCCTCGGCCCTGGCGATCTGGGTGGCGTAGGCCTCCTCGCCCGTCGTGGTCCTACAACGGTCGCATATGCCCAGGGGCAGGTAGACGTCCACGTTATCGTACTCCGCGAGCAGGGAGAACCACAATTCCGATGGCACGGCCCCCACGCAGGGCAACACGATCTCGTTGTCCTTGGGAAGACGTCCCAGGGCGCGGGTGCAGGTGAGGTAGCAGCGCTCGTGGATCTGGGCGGCCCGAGCGACCTTATCGTAGAGCGCCTTGGCCATGATCCTCTGGACGGGCAGCGCCTCGGTGGGGCAGACCATGGTGCAGAGGCCGCACTTGCGGCAGCCATCCGCAACCCTCACCGACGACTCGCCTATCTCGATGGCGTCGACAGGGCAGACGTCCAGGCAGCGGCGGCACACGTCGCGCCGCTTGGATGCGACGTCCAGGCAGAACACGGAGTTCGCACGAGGGCGCTCCTTGTAGTCTGCCGGATTGAAGGTCTTGACCCCGCTGGGGTCGGCCGCAAGCCCGCGGGCGAGGTCGCCCAGCGGATTGGAGACCTTCCGCCAATCGCGCTGGATGTCGATGAGGTCATCGAGCATGTCGCGCTTGTCCGCCATACTTCCCTCTCCCCATGGGGCCTACGTGCGTGAGGTTGCAGTGTATCATCCTACCATCCACCGCCGAAGGAAGGGGCGAGGGGGGGCACGCCACCCGCGGCAGGCCCCTCCCACGCGAACCTCGTACCTCACGCGTCCGTGCGCTCCACACCCTCGCACGACACGCGCGCATGAAAGAGCGGCGGAGCCGCAGGAGGCTCGTCTCGGATGTCAAGCGCGTCGCGGAAGACGCGCTCCCCCTCGTCGAGCAGGCCCTCGTCCGCCGCGAAGAGCGTGGCGAGAAGATCGCCTTCGACCAGGCTGTCACCCGTCTTCTTCGCCAGGACGATGCCGGCAGAGTGGTCTATGGCGTCCTCCTTGCGGGCACGACCCGCGCCCAAGGCGACTGACGCCATGCCGCAGCGCTCCGTGTCCATCGAGAAGAGGTGTCCGTCCCGCGTGGCGCGCAGCTCGCGCGACAGCCGCGGCTCCACGAGCCTGGAGGCGCAGTCGTCCAGCACCGAGGCGTCTCCCCCCTGGGCAGCGACCATCTCCTTGAGCTTCGCGAGGCCCTCCCCGTTGGCGATCTGTCCACGGGCCAGAAGGCGGCATGCGTCCAGCTCGCCCCTCCCCGCCAAGAACAGGAGGTTGCCCGCCAGCTCCACGCAGACGTCCGTGAGGTCCCTCGGACCCTCTCCCCTGAGGGTGGCCACCGCCTCGCTCACCTCGAGGGCGTTCCCGATGCAGTTGCCCAGGGGCCGGCCCATGTCGGTGATGAGGGCGACGGTGGTGCGCCCCACGTGCTCTCCGATGGAGACCATGGACTTGGCAAGCGCGATGGCGTCATCTACGGTCTTCATGAAGGCGCCGCTGCCGCACTTCACGTCAAGCAGGATCTTGTCGGATCCTGCGGCGATCTTCTTGCTCATGATGCTCGAGGCGATGAGCGGCAGGCTGTCCACGGTCGCCGTGACGTCGCGCAGCGCGTAGAGCTTCTTGTCTGCGGGCACGAGGTTGCCCGTCTGTCCGACGATGGCGACGCCCACCGTCCTCACGATCTCCTCGAAGCGCGCACCATCTATGTCACAGGAGAGCCCGGGGATGGACTCCAGCTTGTCGAGGGTGCCACCCGTGTGGCCCAAGCCACGTCCGCTCATCTTCGCCATGCGCACGCCGAGCGAGGCCACGATGGGAGCGACCGCCAGCGAGGTCTTGTCACCCACGCCACCCGTGGAGTGCTTGTCCACCTTGACGCCGTCTATGCCCGACAGGTCCACGACGTCGCCCGAGCGCACCATGTCCATGGTGAGGCTGGCCGTCTCGCGCTCCGTCATGCCCTGGTAGTAGATGGCCATGCACAGGGCCGAGGCCTGATAGTCGGGAATCTCGCCGGAGGAGTAGCCGTCGACGAAGAACCTGATCTCCTCGTCGCTCAGCTCCCCCCCATTGCGCTTGTGCTCGATGACGTCGTACATCCTCACTGTGGATCAGCCTCCCCGTTGTCATCCGCACGCCTGAGGTCCTCGGGCCCAAAGCCCATCGGCAGCAGCTCCTTGAGGAGATAGCCCCGCATGTCCTGTGGCGAACGTGCAAGCACGACCCTGAAGCTCCCGGGATCGCAGAACTCGCGCAAGACCTGGCGGCACACCCCGCAGGGGGCGCACCAGTCGCTGATGGGCCTGCCCTCGGCCCCGCCCACGACGGCGATGGCCACGAAGCCTCGCACCCCCTCGCTCACCGCCTTGAAGATGGCCGTGCGCTCCGCGCAGTTACCTGGCGAGTAGGCCGCGTTCTCGATGTTGCAGCCATGCCACACGCGCCCGTCCGCGTCCAGCAGCGCGGCGCCGACGGAGAAGTGCGAGTAGGGCACGTACGCGCCCTCGCGGGCAACGATAGCCTCTCGCACGAGCTCGCTGTCTTCCATCCCCCATCGCTCCTTCCGGAAAGAATGAGTCAGGAGGGGCCCACAGGGCATGGCGCGCTGGCGGGCCCCTCCTGGTAGCATACGTGCCTTGCCTTAGCGCCCGCCCTTGATGTAGGGGACGCCGTCCGCCTTGGGGGCCTCGGAGCGGCCCACGAACAGCACCAGCACGACGATGGTCATGACGTAGGGGAACATGGCCACGATCTGGCTGGGGATGGGGGTCGCTCCACCGCCGAGGATGACCGCGAGGGCCTGCGCAAGACCAAAGAGCAGGCAGGCGCCATAGGCACCCTGCGGCTTCCACTTGCCGAAGATGACCGCGGCGAGCGCGATGAAGCCCTGGCCGCTGATGGCCGTCTGGGTGAACTGGGAGATGATGGCCAGCGTCACCGACGCGCCACCGAACCCTGCCAGAAGCCCCGAGACGAGCACGCAGACGTAGCGGGTACGTCCCACGTCGATGCCAAGGGTGTCGGCAGCCGCCGGGTGCTCGCCCACGGCACGGACGCGCAGTCCCCACTTGGTCTTGTACAGCACGAACCAGACGACCAGTGCCGCCACGAGCGCGAGCATGACCGTGACGTCCACGTTGAGGTTGGAGAACTCCGTGCCCGCAAAGGCCCCCTCGCCAAAGAGCTTGGGAAGCGTGGTGACGGGAGGGGTCATGGCCGCGTTGTCGAAGAGCCTGCGGCAGACGAACAGCGACACACCAGGCGCAAGCAGGTTGATGGCCACGCCCGAGACGGTCTGGTCCGCATTGAACGTCACCGAGGCGATGGCGTGCAGCAGCGCGATGAGCGTGCCCGCGATGCCGGCAGCCAAAAAGCCAAGCCAGGGGTTGCCCGTGAAGTAGCTGGTGGAGGCTGCGGCTATGGCACCAACCGACATCATGCCCTCGATGCCGATGTTGGTGACGCCCGAGCGCTCCGAGACTACGCCTCCCAGGGCACCGAACACGAGAGGCGTCGAGTACATGAGCGTGATCCCCACGAGGAGAAGCAGATTACTGAGCATGTGCGGCCTCCTTCTCCCTCTTCTCGAGCCGTGCGGCGAGCATGGGGATGACTCCTCCGAGAGCCATGAAGAACACGATGGTCCCGATCATGATGTTGATGATGTCAGACGGTGCCCCCATGACCTGCTGGACTGTCTGGCCACCGTAGATGAGGCCGCTGAAGAGCAGGCTCGCCGGGATGCAGCCGATGGGCGAGCATCCCGCGATGAAGGCGACGGAGAGCCCGTTGAAGCCGGCGTTCTCGAAGGCGGCGAGGATGGACAGGCTGTGCGGGGCGGTGCCCGTGATCGTCAGCGCACCCGCAAGGCCGCAGAGGGCACCCGAGATGAGCATGCACAGGACGATGTTCTTCTCGACACTGATGCCCGCGAAGCGGGCGGCTTCCCGGTTGAGGCCCACGGCGCGCATCTCGTAGCCGCTCTTGGTGCGCGAGAGCAGGACGGCGACGAGGACCGCCGCCACGATGGCCACCAGGATGCCCACGTTGACGTCCGTCTTGACAAGCACGTCGTAAAGCCAGGGCACGTCCTTGAGCGTGTCCATGCCCGCCTCGGAGAGCTTCCAGTTGGGTAGGACCATGGTATAGCTCGAGGGGTTCACGGGATAGCTCGCCGTCGAGTCCGGCTGGTGGAACGCGCTCGTGTTGACCACGAAGTTGCAGAGGTAGAGGGCAATCCAGTTCATCATGATGCTCGTGATGACCTCGTGGATGCCGAAGCGCGCCTTGAGCCACCCGACGAAGGCCCCTCCCGCCGCGCCCCCGAGCATGCCCGCGAGGACCACGAGGGGAACCTGGATGGGGGCCGGGAGGTTGAGGGTGGTGCCCGCCATCACGGCGCAGATGGTGCCGATGATGTACTGCCCCTCGGCGCCGATGTTGAACAGGCCCACCTTGAACGCGAAGGCGACGGCGATGCCCGTGAGCAAAAGCGGCGTGGCCTTGATGACCACGTTGGAGATGTACTTGGGCTTGCCGAGCATCCCGTTGAACAGGGCAGCAAACGAGGCCAGGGGGTCATAGCCCGCAGCCGCGAGGACGATGGACGCGACGACGAAGCCGACGAGGATGGCGACCAACGAGGAGGTGATGGGCTTCCTCATGATCCTGATGAGCGTCTTCACTTGCTACCGCCTCCCGCCATCAGGAGGCCAAGCTCCTCCTCGCCCACGCTTCCCTGCTCGAAGCTGCCTACGATCTTCCCGCCGTAGATGACGTCGATGGTGTCCGAGACACTCATCACCTCGTCCAGCTCGAGCGAGATGAGAAGGACGGCCTTCCCCTTGTCGCGCTCGCGCACGAGCGTCTTGTGCACGAACTCTATGGCACCCACGTCCAGGCCACGTGTGGGCTGGACGGCAACGAGCAGTTCCGGGCTCCCGGAGACCTCGCGTGCGATGACGGCCTTCTGCTGGTTTCCTCCCGAGAGGCCCTTGGCGACGCTGTCCTCGCAGCCCGACGGTCGAATGTCGAACTCCTCGATCAGCTCGCGGGTGAACGAGCGCATCTTGTCATAGTCGAGCATGAGCCCCTTGCCGAAGCGCTCCTCGCCATGGCGCTCGAGCACCATGTTCTCGGCCACGGTCATGGGCAGCACCATGCCGAAGCGGTGGCGGTCCGAGTGGACCGTGGCGACACCGTGGTCGAGGACGTAGCGGGGGCTCGTGTTCTGCAGCTCGGTCCCCTGCACGCTGATCGTTCCCGACTCGACCTTGACGAGGCAGGTGATGGCGTCGACGAGTTCCTTCTGGCCGTTGCCGTCGACTCCCGCTATGCCCACGATCTCCCCGGCGCGCACGTCGAGGGAGAGGCCCGTCACCTGCTCTATGCCGCGCTCGTCCTTCACATGGAGGTCTCGGATGGACAGCACGGTCTCGCCCGGCGTGGCCGGGGCCTTCTCGACCGTGAGGTTGACGCGGCGCCCGACCATCTTGGCGGCAAGCTCGGCCTCGTCGACGTCGGCGACATCGACGGTGCCCATGTACTGTCCCCTGCGGATGATCGTGCACACGTCCGCCGAGGACATGATCTCCTTGAGCTTGTGGGTGATGATGATGATCGTCTTGCCCTTGCTCACGAGGTCACGCATGATCCTGATGAGCTGCTCGATCTCCTGGGGCGTCAAGACCGCCGTCGGCTCGTCGAGGATCAGGGTGTCGGCACCGCGGTAGAGGGCCTTGAGGATCTCCACGCGCTGCTGCATGCCGACCGTAATGTCCTCGATCTTGGCGTCGGGGTCGATGTCGAAGCCGTACTCGTCGACGATCTTGGCGACGTCCTCGCGGGCGCGCCTCATGTCAAGCGTCCCCGCGGGACCGCACACCTCGTCGCCGAGGATGATGTTCTCGGTGACGGTGAAGTTCTCCACGAGCATGAAGTGCTGGTGGACCATGCCGATACCGCGCTTGATGGCATCGCTGGGCCCGCCTATCTCCACGCGCTCGCCGCCAAGGTAGACCTCACCGGAATCTGCCTGATAGAGACCATACAGCACGTTCATGAGCGTCGACTTGCCCGCACCGTTCTCGCCGAGGATGGCGTGGACCGTCTGCCTGCGTACGTCGAGGTCAACCCCATCGAGAGCCGTGAACGTGCCGAACGTCTTGGTGATGCCGTGCATCTGCACGGCATACTCGGAGCATGCCTCCATGCATTACCTCCTTCGCCCTCCTGGGGCCCTGCAGCGGGGGAGCACCCGAAACAGGCGCTCCCCCTCACAAGGCAACGGTTGGGAATCGACTCGATGCGCCTCTAGAGCGCAGCGACGTACGTGGCGTAGTCGGCCTCGCTCGCGGGAGGAACGATGGAGCCGCCCCTGATCTTGTCGCCGAGCTCGATGGCGGCCTTGTAGACATCCTCACCCATGAGCTTGTGGTCCTCGGGGATGCCGACCGCCTCCTCGGACATGCCCAGGCTCATGTTGTCGCTACCGGAGACCTCCTTGGCCTCGATCTTCTGCGAGACCTCGATGACGGCCTTGTCGACGCGCTTGAGGGCGGAGGTCAGGACGTTGTCGGGGGCGAGGTAGGCCTGGTCCTTGTCGACGCCGATGGCGTACTTGTTGGCCTCCTTGGCTGCCTCGATGACACCCGTGCCCACGCCACCAGCAGCATGGAAGACCACGTCGCAGCCATCGGAGAACATCTTCGAGGCGATGGCCTTGCCCTTCGCGGAGTCGGTGAAGCTGTCGGCGTACTGGGCCGAGACCGTCACCTCGGTGCCCTTCTCCTTGGCACCATAGGCGACGCCGGCCTTGTAGCCCCACTCGAACTGGTCGATGATCGAGCTGGAGACGCCACCGACAAAGCCGACCTGACCGGTCTTGGTGGTGCAGGCGGCAATGTAGCCGACCATGAACGAGGGCTCCTGCGCACGGAAGCAGACGCCCACGAGGTTGGAGGGCGGGTTCTCGTAGGCGTTGTCGATGACGGCAAACTGCACGTCGGGATTGGACTTGGCGCTGTTCTCGACGGCGTCTGCCATGGCAAAGCCAACGCCCCAGACGAGGTTGGCGTTGTCGTCCACGGCCTTGTCGAGGTTGGTGGCGTAGTCGGACTCCTGCTTGGACTCGAGGTAGCTGATGTCCCAGCCGCGCTCGTCCTTGAGCTTCTGCAGGCCCTCCCAGGCGAGCTGGTTGAACGACTGGTCGTTGACACCGCCCGTGTCCGTGACCATCTGGATCTTGTAGCTGGCCTCGGAGGCCTTGTCGGTGGCACCGGTGTCGGTGCCGCCACTGGTGCCGCCACAGCCACCAAGGCCCAGGGTGACGGCGAGCGCGGCCGTCCCCCTCATGAACTGCCTACGCGAGAGGTTCATGTTCATGCTCTTCTCCTTCTCCTATCTCCCCTCGTCCGCGCGACACCCACTGCCCGCGGGGTCTATCCGCAGGCCTATCCACTAACACCATACGTCACGAGGCCCTACTTTTCTGCCTCGGGAACGGCGAGCGAGAGCGCCACCTCCATCATCTGCGTGAAGCTGGTCTGTCGCTCGGAGGCGGGAAGTGCCTCGCCCGTGAACACGAGGTCCGAGATGGAGAGCATCGCCAGCGCACGCTTGTGCGCATGGGCGGCGTTCATGTAGAGGGCTGCGGCCTCCATCTCGAGCGCAAGCACTCCCATGGCCGCCCAGCGCGCGGCACCCGTCTCGTCTGCCGAGTAGAACGCGTCTTCTGAGAGCACGTTGCCCACACGCACGGGCACGCCCAGGCGCTCGGCCGACTCCACGGCACGACGGAGCAGACCGAAGTCCGCAATGGGGGCGAAGGTCCCCGGCAGGGCGAACTGGCGCGCGTAGTTGGAGTCGGTGCAAGCCCCCTGGGCAATGACGAGGTCGCGCAGCCTGAGCCCGTCACCGATGCCACCAGCGCTACCGATGCGGACGATGGCGTCCACGCCGTAGAAGTTGTAGAGCTCGTACGAGTAGATCCCGATGGAGGGCATGCCCATGCCGCTGCCCATGACGGAGACGGGGTTTCCCTGGTAGGTGCCCGTGAAGCCAAGCATGTTGCGGACCCCGTTGAAGCAGGTCACATCCTCGAGGTAGCCCTCGGCGATGTAACGGGCGCGCAGGGGGTCGCCTGGCATGAGGACGAGCGGGGCGATCTGCCCCTCGAGGGCGTCGTTGTGGGGCGTGGGAACGCTAGCCATCGTCACGTACCTCCAGAATCTCGCTGACATGAGAGACGCCGACGCCAAGGGGGCTCGCGCCCAGATAGTCGAGGATGGTCGCCGAGACGTCCGCGAAGGTCGGACGTGTGCCAAGGTCCGCCCCTGCCCTCACGCGCGGCCCAGCGATGACCCAGGGCACGTACTCGCGCGAGTGGTCGGTCGAGGGCGTCACAGGGTCGCAGCCGTGATCGGCGACGATCATGAAGAGGTCGTCCTCGCACAGCTTGGAGAGGATGGCGGGGACGCGCGCGTCGAAGTAGGCGAGCGCCTTGGCGTAGCCGTCGACGTCGTTGCGGTGACCGTAGATCATGTCCGTGTCCACCAGGTTCGTGAAGCACAGGCCCTCGAAGTCGCGGTCGAGCAGCTCGATGGTGCGCTCGATGCCCTCGGGGTTGCCCGTGGTAGGGATGGACTCCTTGATACCCCGATGGGCGAAGATGTCGAAGATCTTGCCCACGGAGATGACGTCTGCGCCCTCCTCGGTCAGCCGGTCGAGCATGGTCGTGCCCGTCGGCTCCAGCGAGAAGTCGTGACGACGGGGCGTGCGCACGTAGCTGCCGCTCTCTCCGACGAAGGGGCGAGCTATGACGCGGGCGACTCCGTGGGCGCCCGTCAGTATCCCGCGGGCAATGCGGCAGTACTCGTAGAGCTTCTCGCAGGGGACGACGTCCTCGTGCGCGGCGATCTGGAACACGCTGTCGGCTGAGGTGTAGACGATGAGGGCGCCCCGCTCCACCATCTCGTCCCCGAAGTCACGGATGACGTCAGTGCCCGAGTAGGGCCTGTTGCAGAGAACCTTGCGACCGCACTGGCACTCGAACTCCTCTATGACCTCTGCAGGGAAGCCGTCGGGGTAGGTGGGGAAGAGCTTGGGCGAGATGACGCCTGCCATCTCCCAGTGCCCGACCGTGGTGTCCTTGCCCTTGGACGCCTCGCGCAGGCGCGCGAAGGCGCCCTGGGGAGCGCTCGTGGGCGAGAGGTGCACGTCATAGACGGAGTCCAGCGCACCCTCTATGTTAAACAGCCCCAGGTCGCGCATATTGTCCATCGAGAAGTGCGGACTTGTCGCGCAGGCGCACAGGGTATTGCTGCCCTCGTCCCCGTATTCCGCCGCATCGGGCGCCTCGCCGATGCCAAAGCTGTCGAGCACGACCAGGAACACACGTCTGCCCATCCCCCCACCTCCCAAACTCCTGCGCCCCCACGCGCACCCATCTCCCGGCGCGTCATGGGGGCAGCCACGAAACACGTACGAAATAACAGAGAAGACGATAGGACAGTTCGTCGTCTCGCAGGCCAGACTTCGGTCGATCGCAAGCAGACGGAGCCCATCGCGTCGTAAGCGGTTGTATTCGAGAGGCAGCTTATGTTCGCTCTGTGGACAAAGGTGCCGTGAGGGCCGAAATCGCCCCGGCCGACGGAAGTCCCTTGACAGAGGACTCGTCTCGATTCACTATTTTAAACAGGTGCTTATACTTATAATCATATGCTTAAATCACGCAGCAGGAGAGGAGGGCACATGGACTCCCTGACAGAGCGAGAGCGGCAGATCCTCTCCTGGATAGAGGAGAACCCCGCCGTTACACAGTCCGAACTCGCCGGGCGGGCAGGCATCTCGCGCTCGTCCGTGGCCGTGCACGTCTCGAGCCTCATGCGCAAGGGAGCCATACTGGGGAGGCGCTACGTGGTGCGCAAGGCCCCCTACGTGACGGTCGTGGGCGGAGCCAACCTCGACATCGGCGGACGTCCCTTCCAGGAGCTCCGTCAACGCGATTCAAATCCAGGCAGCGTTACCACCTCACCCGGTGGGGCGGGCAGGAACATCGCCCACAACCTCGCGCTCCTGGGGCAGGACGTGCGTCTCGTCTCCGCCTTCGGCACCGACGAGCGCGCGGCCCTGCTGACGGGAGCCTGTCGCAGCGCCGGCATAGACATCTCATCCTCCCTCACCGTAAGCGGCGGTACCACCTCCACCTACCTCTTCGTGGCGGACCGCAGGGGGGACATGAGCGTCGCCGTTGCCGACATGCGCATCTTCGACGAGCTCACGCCCGCCTTCCTCGAGCGCCACCTCGATGCCCTCGACCACGCGGACGTCTGCGTCATCGACGCCAACCTGCCCGTGGCATCCATTCGTTACCTCTCCGAGCACGTGCGGGCGCCCCTCTTCTGCGATCCCGTCTCCACGGCAAAGGCCGAGAAGTTCGGGGGTGTCCTCGGGAGGCTCCACACGCTCAAGCCCAACCGTCTTGAGGCGGAGGTGCTCACGGGCGTGCACATCAGCGACCGCGCGTCACTCGATAGAGCAGTGGACAAGCTTCTCGGGACGGGGCTCGAACGCGTCTTCGTCTCACTCGGAAGCGAGGGCGTCCTCTGTGCCGACCACACGCATCGTACCCTGCTCCCCCCCCTCGAGACCAGGGTGGCGAACACGACGGGGGCCGGGGACGCGATGATGGCGGCCATCACCTGGAGCTGGCTCTGTGGGCACTCCCTCGAGGAAGGCGGCCGTGCAGGAATCGCAGCGGCGGCCATCTGCGTGGAAAGCCCCGACACCATCAGCGCCTCCATGAGCGAGGACGCGCTCCTCGCCCGCATGGAGACCTGCACGACGGAGTGACGCGACGGTCGCGACCGCAGCCGCAACGGCCCGCTCGACATAGCACGAAGGAACGCGTGCCCCCTGCGGGGCAAGAAGGAAGGAGAGGTACCGTGAAGAACCTCAAGGATTACCTGGTCGTCTCGCCCGAGGTCCAGGAGGCGCTTGACAACAACAGGCCCGTCGTCGCCCTCGAGTCCACCATCATCTCCCATGGCATGCCCTACCCCAGAAACGTCGAGACCGCCCTCAACGTCGAGAGGATCATCCGCGACCACGGCGCCGTCCCCGCCACCATCGCCATCATCGGCGGCAAGCTCGTCGCCGGCTGCTCCGCCGAGCAGATCGAGCGCCTGGGCAAGAAGGGCCTCGAGGTGACCAAGGCGAGCCGCAGGGACCTCCCGGTGCTCATCGAGCGTGCGGCAGACGGCGCCTCCACCGTCGCCGCGACCATGATCATCGCCAGCCTGGCGGGCATCTCCGTGTTCGCCACGGGCGGCATCGGCGGAGTCCATCGCGGGGCCGAGACCACCATGGACGTCTCCGCCGACCTCGAGGAGCTCGCGCAGACGCCGGTCATGGTCATCTGCGCAGGTGCCAAGTCCATCCTCGACCTCGGTCTCACCCGCGAGTACCTCGAGACCAAGGGCGTCACCGTCCTGGGCTACCAGACCGACGTGCTCCCCGCGTTCTACACCCGCGAGAGCGCCTTCGGGGTCGACTACCGCGTTGACACCGCCTCCGAACTCGCCGGCATCTTCAATGCCAAGGAGGCCGTCGGCCTCAGGGGCGGTCTGCTCGTCACCAACCCCATCCCCGAGCAGTACTCCATGGATGCGGACGCGATCAACCAGACCATCGACGAGGCCGTCGCCGAGGCGGGCGCCCTGGGCGTGCGCGGCAAGGATATAACGCCCTACCTCCTCGACAAGATCCAGAAGATGACCGGCGGCGCCAGCCTCGAGGCCAACATCCAGCTGGTGTACAACAACGTCGCGCTGGGTGCCGAGGTCGCCAAGGAGCTCTGCACACGCAGGGCGTAGCGTCCGAGGGACGTGGCAGGCGGGGGGCATCCCATCAGGGGTGCGCCCTTTCCCCTTGACGCCCCGTAGCGAAGGGCACCACAAAGGCAACTGGCAAGGCAGCTGGCGATTTTCTCGCAAAAGTGGACAAATGTCCTCGTCTTGCCTTGGCTCGCTCCCATAAGATGGGGCTGACAGCTTGTTGCCTCAAAGCAGGGGAGGGCGACCGGAGCGAACGACGAAGGGAAGGCGCGATGAGCGGGTTCATGGACATCATCACGGCGGGAAACCTCACCTACAAGCAGAAGGTGCTGCACCTGGCGCAGGCCGCTGAGAACAGCGAACATCCCCTCAAGACGACGAAGGAGTTCGACCGGCTGTTCGCCGCACATGCCATCGATGACATGTGCGAGGGCAACGCTCCCTACCGACCCCGCTACATCGCCCCCGACTACCAGCTCTTTGCCGAGCAGGGCAGCGACTTCTTGCGTCTGGACGCGCCCAAGGACCTCGACGACCTCCTCTGGGGCCTGGCCATGCTCTACGACAACGTCCCCTCCGTCACGAGCAGACCGGTCTACGTGGGCCAGCTCGATCGCATCATCGAGCCCTTCATCGCGAACCTCGACGATGAGTCGGTCATGGACAGGCTCGCCCGCTTCCTCGACTACGTCGACCGCACCGTCGCCAGCGGCTACTGCCATGCCAACATCGGCCCGGAGTACACCCGCGCCGGAGAGCTGCTCCTCAGGGTCGAGCAGAGGCTGCAGAACGCCGTGCCCAACTTCACCCTCAAGTACGACCCTGCCATAACGCCCGACGGCTACGCCCGCCTCGCCCTCGAGACCACGATGCTCTGCTCGAACCCCGCCTTCGCCAACGACCGCATCCACCGCGAGACCTATCCTGACGACTACACGGTCGTGAGCTGCTACAACGTACTGCCCCTGCGTGGCGGGGCCTACTGCCTCGACCGCATCCTGCTGCCACATCTGGCAGAGCTCGCCACGGGCGTGGACGACTTCATGGACAACCTGATTCCCGAGGCCACAGGCGCGCTGCTCGAGTTCATGAACGAACGTGTGCGCTTCATCGTAGAACGCTCCCACTTCTTCGAAAGCTCCTTCCTCGTGAGGGAGGGCCTGATCGAGCGCGAGCGCTTCTGTGGCATGTTTGGCGTCGCCGGCATGAGCGAATGCGTGGAGCGGCTCCTCTCCCCTGGCGGCAACCACGTCTATGGCACCGACCCCGAGGCCAATGCCCTCGCGGAGCGCATCATGGAGAGGGTCTGCTCCCAGGTGGCCGGCTTCGACGCCGTCTACTCCGAGGTGGCAGGCGGCCACTTCCTCATGCATGCGCAGGCGGGCTTCTCTGACCAGAAGGGCGTCACGCCCGGCGTGCGCATCCGCGTGGGCGAGGAGCCAGAGAGCCTCTTCGACCACATCCGCATGCAGGCGCACATGCACCGCTTCTTCAACACGGGCGTCTCGGACATCTTCCCCATCGAGCCGACGGCCAAGGGCAACCCCGACGCCCTGCTCGATGTGGTGAAGGGAGCCTTTGCCCTGGATGACAAGTACCTCTCGTTCTACTCGTCTGACAGCGACCTCGTGCGCATCACCGGCTTCCTGGCCAAGCGCTCCGAGATGGAGCGCTTCCAGGGCGGCGGCGCCGTGCTGCAGGACACCGCCCACGACGGCCTGGGCAACTACACCGCCAACCACCTCGCGGACCGCAAGGTCAGCCTCGGGTGATGCCAGCTGACGACGCTGCCGCCCCCAGATCGGGAAGGCGGGCATCCGAGCGCACATCCGAGCGCGTGATGGTGAACAAGGTCATCCCCTTCAGCCTGGTGGATGGCCCGGGTTCGCGCTGCTCCGTCTTCCTACAGGGGTGCAACATCCGTTGTGCCTACTGCCACAACCCCGAGACCCAGGCGGCGTGCATCAACTGCACGGACTGCGTTGCCGGCTGCCCGTCGGGCGCGCTCTCGCTGCGCGAGGGGTGCGTGGTGTGGGACGAGGCCACGTGCATCGGCTGCGACCAGTGCATCCACGTCTGCGGCCACAGGGCCTCCCCCAAGGTGCGCCTCCTGGACGCCGGGGAGGTCTTTGGCATCGTGCGCGACTACGTGCCCTTCATCCGCGGCGTGACCACCTCGGGCGGCGAGTGCATGCTGCACCCCCGCTTCCTGAAGGGGCTCTTTGAGCGCTGCCGGGGCATCGGGCTGGAAACGCTCATCGACACCAACGGCACCATCGACTTCGAGGGACACGAGGACCTCCTTGCCGTGGCCAATGGCGTCATGCTCGACGTGAAGGCCTGGGACAACGGGCTCTTTCGTCGCCTGACGGGCTCGGGCAACGCCACCGTCCTGAAGAACCTTGCGTTCTTGGGCGAGCGGGACAAACTCGAGGAGATACGCGTCGTCGTGGTGGACGGCTGGAACGACCCCGAGGACGCCATCGACGGCATCGCGGATACCTTGGGCGAGCTGGTCGGCAGGCAGCGCCTGAAGCTCATCCGGTTTCGGCGCTTTGGCGTCATCGGCGAGCTCTCCTCGATGGCCTCGCCCAGCGACGAGCGCATGGCGCAGCTGGAGCGCCGCGCGCGCGATGTCGGCTTTGGGGAGGTGGTCACCGCCTAGAGGTGGCGGTCGTTACCTGGAGCTAGGGCGACCGATGGCGCCTAAGCCTGTAGGCCAAGCGACACTGCCACGCCGGACCTACCAGAAGTGTGTACCCGTGCTGTGGAAGTGTGCGCCTGCGCCCACCTCTGCTTTTTTCGGCAGCCACTGTACCTGCGATGATGTCGAGGGGCACATGTCGATCGGGCTTTGTACTCCTCTCCAAAGGACGAAAAAGTACTCACTTCTGGCGGAGCGGTGCACACTTCTGGGGGCCGAGAGACGACGCCAAGCCGCGAAGGTCGATGCCAAGAGGGGCGGCACCAAGGGACGCGAGAAGGGACGCGAGTGAGACCTGCGAGCTCCTCCTTTGTCGGTCTCCTTGGAGCACCCAGGCTGCCTCGATGGACGCGGACCGGCAGAGACAGACGCCCTGACCCTCGCATGGGGGACAGGGCGCCTTGGCATGTCACTCGGCTGTGAGAGCAAGCAGCTCGGTAAGAGCGGATGGCTTAGTACATGCCGCCGCCCTGGCCGCCGGCAGCAGCCGCACGGGAGATGGCATCCTCGATCGAGGTGTCCTTGGGCTCGTCAGAGACGGTGGCCTCGGTGATGAGGATCAGGCCCGAGACGGAGGCCGCATTCTGCAGCGTGGTGCGGGTGACCTTGACGGGGTCGAGAACGCCCATCTCGATCATGTCGCCCCACTCGCCGTTTGCGGAGTCGAGGCCCTCGCCCTCGGGCAGGCCCTTGATCTTCTCGACCACGACGGAGCCCTCGAAGCCGGCGTTCTGGGCGATGGTCCTCACAGGCGCGGAGAGGGCCTTGCGGATGATTTCGACGCCGATGCGCTCGTCGTTGTCGGCGCAGTCGACGTCGTCCAGGGCCTTGGCGGCCTGCAGGAAGGCGACGCCGCCGCCGGCGACGATACCCTCCTCGACGGCCGCGCGGGTGGCCTGCAGGGCATCCTCGATGCGGTGCTTGACCTCCTTGAGCTCGACCTCGGTGGCGGCACCGACCTTGATGACCGCAACGCCGCCGGCCAGCTTGGCCTTGCGCTCCTGGAGCTTCTCGCGGTCGAAGTCGGAGTCGGTGTTCTCGATCTCCGAGTTGATCTGGCCCAGGCGCTCCTCGATGGCCTCCTTGGAGCCGGCACCATCGACGATGGTGGTCTCGTCCTTGGTGACCTTGACCGACTTGGCGCGACCGAGCATCTCGGCGGTAACGTCGGTGAGCTCGACGCCGAGCTCCTTCATGGCAGGCTGGCCACCGGTGAGGATGGCGATGTCCTCGAGCATGCGCTTGCGACGGTCACCATAGCCGGGGGCCTTGACGGCACAGACGTTGAGGGTGCCGCGCAGCTTGTTGAGGATCAGGGTCGCGAGGGCCTCGCCGTCGACGTCCTCGGCGATGAGAAGCAGCGGGGAGCCACTCTTCTGGATGGCCTCGAGGACCGGCAGGATGTCCTGGATGTTGGAGATCTTCTGGTCGGTCATCAGGATGTAGGGGTTCTGGAGCTCGGCCGTCATGTTCTCGTTGTTGGTGGCGAAGTACGGGGAGATGTAGCCCTTGTCAAATTGCATGCCCTCGACGGTGTCGATGTCGATGCCGAAGGTCTGGGAGTCCTCGACGGTGATGACGCCGTCCTTGCCCACGACCTCCATGGCCTCGGAGATCTTGGCCCCGATCGCGGGATCGCCGGCGGAGATGGTGCCGACGGAGGCGATCTGCTCGGAGGTGGAGACGTCGCGGGCGGCCTTCTTCATCTCGTCGACGGCGGCGGTGACGGCCTTGTCGACACCACGACGGATGGCTATGGGGTTGGCGCCGGCGGCGACGTTGCGCAGGCCCTCGTTGACGATGACCTGGGCGAGCAGGGTCGCGGTGGTGGTGCCGTCACCCACGGTGTCGTTGGTCTTGGTGGCGACCTCCTTCACCAGCTGGGCACCCATGTTCTCGATCGGGTCCTTGAGCTCGATCTCCTTGGCGACGGAGACGCCGTCGTTGGTGATCGTGGGGGCGCCGAAGGAGCGCTCGATCGCGACGTAGCGGCCCTTGGGGCCCATGGTGGTGGTGACGGCGTCAGCCAGCGTGTTCACGCCCTTAGCGAGCTTGGCGCGGGCGTCGGTGCCGAAAGCAATGTCCTTGGCCATTGTGCGTAACCTCCAAAGAAGTGGTTGGTGTCAGAGTGCGAAGACGATCCTGCTACTCAGTAACGATCGCGTAGATGTCATCGGCGCGCAGGAGCAGGAAGTCCTCGCCGTCGACCTTGATCTCGTTGCCGCCGAACTTGCCGTAGTAGACCTGGTCGCCCACCTTGACGTCCGGGACGATGCGCTCGCCCTTGTCGTTGAGCTTGCCGGCACCAACGGCGATGACCTCGCCACGCTGCGGCTTCTCCTGGGCACCAGAGGAGATGTAGAGGCCGCTGGCGGTCTTCTCCTCCTTGGGAGCAGGCTTGACGAGGACGCGGTCGCCCAAAGGCTTAAGAGTCATATCGAGGTACCTCCCTCTCGTGCGCCGACGGGGCGCAAGACTTGCGCTGGTGGCCCCACCGGGCCCCGAGCGTTTCCAACGTTGGAGATGATACCCAGCGCGCAAGCCTTATACCACCCTGAGAGAAAAAATCTTCGTGATGACACTTAGATTTTGTACTGCCCGCGTGCTCATGCGAGAGCAGGGTCCTGTGGCTGGGCCTTGTCGTCTTGCTACTTCCCCAGTTCGGCAAGCTCACGCAGCCAGGAATTGGCGCAGGCGTCACTCGGCATGCGCAGGTCCCCGCGTGGGCTCACCGCCACCGAGCCTACCTTAGGGCCGTCGGGCAGGCAGCTGCGCTTGAACTGCTGCGAGAAGAACCTGCGGTAGAACGTGCGCAGCCACTTGAGGATCGTGGCGTCGTCGTAGCCAGCAGCCGTCCCCTCCCCCAGCGCGTAGCGTGCGAGACGGTACACCTTACGCGGAGCAAAGCATCGACGCAGGACCTGGTAGAGGAAGAAGTCGTGCAGCTCGTATGGGCCGACAAGGTCCTCGGTGCGCTGGGAGATGGTGCCGTGCGCCGTCGCCGGCAGAAGCTCGGGCGAAACGGGCGTATCGAGAACATCCAGCAGCACGCGCGAGAGGCCGTCGGAGGCGGTGGTGTCCGCCACATAGCGCACGAGATGACGCACGAGCGTCTTGGGGATGCCGGCGTTCACGCCGTACATGCTCATGTGGTCGGCATTGTAGGTGGCCCAGCCCAGCGCCAGCTCGGAGAGGTCTCCGGTGCCTACGACCAGGCCACCCTCCTGGTTGGCCATATCCATCAGGACCTGCATGCGCTCGCGGGCCTGGGCGTTCTCGTAGGTGACGGAGTGGTCGGATTCGTCGTGGCCGATGTCGGAGAAGTGCTGGAGCACGGCGGTCGTGATGTCAACCTCGCGGAGCGTTGCACCCAAGGTGTCGGCGAGCACGGTCGCGTTGCCGTGCGTGCGGTCCGTGGTGCCGAAGCCCGGCATGGTGACGGCGAGGATGCCGGAGCGATCCAACCCGAGGATGTCGAAGGCCCGGGCGCAGACCAGCAGTGCCAGCGTGGAGTCGAGCCCACCGGATACGCCCACCACGGCGCAGTCGGAGCGCGTGTGCGAGAGGCGCTTGGCAAGGCCATGCGACTGGATGGAGAGCACGTCCTCACAGCGCTCAGCGCGGCGCGCTGGATTGGCCGGCACGAAGGGGTGCGGATCGACGCGTCGCGTGAGACGCGTGTCTGCCGTGGCGAGCGAAAAGGTCGTGACTTCGTAGCCTGCGTCTTGGGCCGTTGGCGTGCAGCCAAACGTGGAGAGGCGACGACGCTCTGCGGAAAGCGAGGCCACGTCTATCTCGGTGGTAACGGCAGCCTCGCCAAAGGGACTGGCCTGCGCGAGAAGCACGCCGTTCTCGGCAATGAGGTCATGTGCGGAGAACACGAGGTCTTGCGTGGACTCCCCCCACCCGGCGCTTGCGTACACGTAGGCGGAAACCAAGCGTGCGCTCTGGCCCACCACAAGTTCGCGGCGGTAATCCGCCTTGCCCACCACGGCATTGGAGGCGGAGAGGTTGCAGATGACCGTGGCGCCCGCCTGAGCATGGGCGATGGAGGGCGGGCTGGCAACCCAGAGGTCCTCACAGACCTCCACGGCTACCTTGAGCTGCAGAAGAGTGCTGCAGGCAAACAGCTGGGACGTACCAAAGGGTATGTTCTCCCAACCTGCGAAGCGGACGTGCGACACATCCGTGGGCCCAGCCGCAAAGTGGCGCGCCTCATAGAACTCGTTGTAGTTAGGGATATTGCGCTTGGGCACCAGGCCTAGGAGTTCGCCGTGCGCGAGAGCAGCGGCGCAGTTGTAGAGCTTGTCGTTCACGCGCGCAGGGATGCCGACCAACACGAGCGCGTCAAGCGCCGTCGTGCGCTCGGCCAGCGTCCGAAGGCCACGCTCGGCGGCATCGAGGAGCTCATCCTGCCAGAAGAGGTCTTCGCAAGTGTAGCCCGTGACGCAGAGCTCGGGCAGCACCACCAGCTTGGCACCATCGGACTGCACGGCATCAGCAGCCTCGGCAACACAGGCGTCGACGTTAGCGTGCACGTCGGCCACGCTCACCTTGGGCGAGCGGGCGGCGACCTTGACGAATCCATCCTGCATGGGCATGCCCTCTCGACGTGATGCCTTTTCTGGGCGAACGACTAGCGCTCCCACCACAGTCTAGCAATAGCCTCCCCATGAGGAGCGCCTCTCGTCCTCCCTCCTCGCTCATTCGATGCGCTGCCGTCGATAGAGCTCTTCATAGAGGTCGTCACGACGCGTAACCCCTCGCCGGCGGGCGACCTCGAGGGCATCGAATGCGTTGGCAATCGAGTCCAGCGTCCGCATCGTATGCATCTGTGCCTCGTCCTCCAGGGTATAGGCGGCGAGATCATGCGTGATTTCGAGTGCTGTGTCCGCGACCTCAGGGCCCAGGTGCTAGGCGCACCAGACGCGGCAACTCCCTACGTATGTCTCGAGGACCCGCGACTCCTGGAGGCGCTCGGACGGCACCGTCAGGAGGTTGGTGTCCCAGACAGCGAGGTCGGCAAGCATGCCTGGCTCGAGGGTGCCCAGCTCGCCCGCACGGCCGACGGCAGCGGCGGAGCCGGCAGTGTAGGCCCCAATGGCCTGGATGCGCGAGACGCGGTGCTCGGGATGCCAGCCGGAGGCCGGCTCGTGGGCGTCGGGGTCGGAGCGCTCGGTCGCGCACCACAGGACGTCGAGTGCATTCGGTGCGACGACCGGCGCGTCCGTCCCGAACGCCAGCGTCACGCCTTGGTACAGCATCTGGTCGAAGGGCCACATGCGCCGCGCCCGCCACTCGCCCAGATCGCGTGCAGGCTGCGTGACGTCGATCGTGACGTGGGGCGGCTGCACCGATGCGACCACGTGGGCCGCGGCCATGCGGGCGATGTCCTCGGGGTGGATGTCCTCGACGTGCTCCATCGTGTTGGCGCCCTGGTGGGGGTCGCCGTAGCGCCTATGAGCTTCCGTGAAGATGTCGATGGCCTGGCGGACGGCCTCGTCGCCGATGGTGTGGATGCGCACGGCATGGCCTCGGCTCGCGGCGGCGAGCACGAGGGCGCGCATGCGCTCCGGCGCGACGGTCGGCCGCCCGACGTCACCGGCAAAGCGGGGGTTGGCATACTCGTCCGTGACCCAGGCAGTATGCTGGCTGCTCACGCCATCGAAGAACTGCTTGAAGCCGGGAGCGCGCAGCATGTCGCCCGTGAGGCGGGCCTGAAGCCCCTCCAGGTTGGACTCGTCCTCCGAGAGCGTGGGAAACAGGTGGGCGCGCAGCGTGAGGTCGCCCTCAGCAAGCAGCGCCTCGTACACGGCAGGGTTGATGCCATCTGCACCGGGCACCAGGGAGAGCGCCATGTCGCACACACTCGTGACGCCCATGGCATTGAGGCGCGCGAAGTAGGAGCGGTAGATGCCCTTCATCTCGTCGAGGGGAAGGCTGCGCAGGACACGCGCCACATAGAACATACCCGCGGCCTCGCGCAGGACGCCCGTCAGGCGCCCCTCGTCGTCGCGATCGAAGCTGCCGCCCTGGGGAGGCTCGGTTCCCTCGTCTATCCCCAACGCGTGCAGGCCCGCCGAGTTCACCCAGAGGGTGTGGGCGTCGCCGGAGTACAGCGCCACAGGGCGATTGGGGAAGGCGGCGTCAAGCGAGCTGCGCGTGGGCGCTTGCGCGGGATCCCAGAAGGTCTCGCGCCAGCCATGCCCCAGAAGCCAGCCATCTCCCGGGCGCGTGCGCGCGAAGGAGACCATGTGGTCGACCACGTCCCGCTCGCTCGTGCCACGATACTCCGTGGCAAGTCCCGAGGGAAAGAGGGCGGCATGGAACACGTGCTGGTGGGCGTCGTGAAATCCCGGCGTCACGAAGGCCTCGCCCAAGTCGCGGACCTCGATCCCTGCTGCCGCAAGATCCGAGGCTGCCCCGCGGGGAAGCAGGCGCTCGACGCGGCCGCCCCTCAGCACGAGGGTTGTGGCCTCGTCGGGACGCCGTGCGCTGACGAAGACGTGGTTGGACGCGAGCGCGACGGCCTCGCTGTTGGCTGCAGGAGACTCCATTGACATAACCTACGCTTAGTCGAATAAATCGCCGTACCCCAAGTGGATGTCGCTCAATATTCTAGTTGAGGCTGCTTCGGAGAAGGGGATGGTCTTGACGAGACCGCCGCGCATCAAGCAATGGCACCGTCGACGATAGTGGCCCCAAAGCACCCCTACAGGCAGCATTCCTCGATCAGGCGGATGAAGAAGCGCACACCCTGGAGGTAGGCGCGCCTCGTGATGCGCTCGTCGGTGCCATGCACGCCGCGCCCGACCTCCCCGTCGTCGGCCACGAAAGGCGAGAAGCGCAGGCAGCTGTCGCAGACGCCCTCGTACATGCGGGCATCCGTGGCCCCTACGACAAGCGACGGGATGAGCGTGAGCGGCTCACCGTCATCGGGATCCACAAAGTAGCGGCCCGCGACATCCGCGAGCTTGCAGAAGCCATGGCCATCCGCGCGCGAGACACGACTGGGGTCGTTGCTCACGTCCGCAAGCAGCTCCACCTCGACGGGAAGGTCCGCCACAAGCGTACGCACGCGCTCGAGCATGTCCTGGCAGCTGACGCCCGGCAGCATGCGGAAGTTGATGGTGGCCGACATGTCCTGGGGCATCACGTTTGCCTGCTGGGAGCCGCCCTCGACCATGGTGGGCGCCACGGTCGTCGTGACGAGTGGGTACAGGTCGCGGTCGGCGAGGAAGAGGGTGGCGATCCTCTCGGCGTTCGCGTCAATGGAGGCACGGCCGCCCGCGACGAGCGAGGCCAGGGGATCCTGGCTCACGTGCGGCGCCAGGGCGGAGAGCGCCTGGCGCTCCAGCTCGATGAGCTCGACGGGCCAGGGGGCACTTGCGACGCGGTCTATGGCCCTGGCGAGGATGGCCAGCGACGTGCCACCAAAGGGGTTGGACGAGTGGCCTCCCGGGCTGCGGACCGTCAGGCGAACGTCGGCGTAGCCCTTCTCGGCAAGACCGACGCACATGCCATGGTGCCCCGGGGCGCCAAGGGGCGCGGTGTCGACGATGCGGTAGTCCCCCTCGTCCACCGCGAAGGCAAGGCGGATGCCGCGCTCCTCGAGCGTACGCCCCAACGCACGGGCACCGGACTGGAAGGTCTCCTCGTCCTGACCGAAGCACAGCATGATGGTGCGCCGGAGCCGCCATCCGTGGCTGAGCGCGTACTCGACCGCCTCGAGCTCGCCGACGACCTGGTCCTTCATGTCCAGGGCACCACGGCCCCAGACGCACTCGCCGTCCACGTGGCCGGAGAAGGCGTCGTGAGTCCAGTCAGACTCGGTCCCCTCCACCACACAGACGACGTCCATGTGGCCCATGAGCATCACGGGGTTGAGGTCCTCGTTCGTGCCCTCAAGGGTCAGCAGCAGGGAATGGTCGATCCTCTCGACCAACGCCGACTCGAAGACGTAGGGGTAGGAGTCACGGAAGAGGTCCTCGAGCTCGTCGAAGGCGGCCCAGTCGGTCTCCTCGCGCGTGGGCCCGCCGACGGTGCGGATGGAGAGGGCCCGTCCAAGACGTGCGCAGAGCTCGTCCTGCGCCAGGTCGGCGTAGTCGTCCTCATGCGAGAAGAACCGCCACACGTCCGCCATGGCTACACCCCCTGCGCGACGCCGGTATCCTCGAGGTAGCGCGCCAGGAACTCGCGCGTGCGCGCGTGCCCGGGCCGGGTGAAGAGCCGCTCGGGACTCCCCTGCTCGGCGATGACGCCCTGGTCCATGAAGACGACCTTGTCGGACACGTTCTTGGCGAAGTCCATCTCGTGGGTGACGACGACCATGGTCATGCCGTCGGCCGCGAGGTCACGCATGACGCCCAGGACCTCGCCCACGATCTCGGGGTCAAGCGCAGAGGTGGGTTCGTCGAAGAGCATGAGGTCCGGCTCCATGCAGAGGGCGCGCGCGATGGCCACGCGCTGCTTCTGCCCGCCGGAGAGCGATGCCGAGGGGGCCTGGGCAAACTCGAGCAGGCCGACGGCCTCGAGCTTGCGTCGGGCCTCCGCCTCGGCCTCGGCCCTGGTCGCCCTCCTGAGCGTGATGGGGGCAAGCGTGCAGTTGTCGAGCACGTTGAGGTTGTTGAACAGGTTGAAGCCCTGGAAGACCATGCCGATCCTCTCGCGCAGGGCATTGACGTCGACATGCTCGGCCGCCAGGTCCTGTCCACGGAACCAGACGTGGCCCGCGTCCGGCGTCTCGAGCAGGTTGATGCAGCGCAGGAGCGTGGACTTGCCGGAGCCCGAGGCCCCGATGACCGTGACGACCTCGCCGGGCATGACCTCGAAGTCGATGTTCTTCAAGACCTCATGGTTCCCGAAGGACTTGCGCAGGCCCTCGACGCGGATGATCGGCTCGGCGGAGGTGGTGGTGTTGGGATCGCCTGTCATCGTTTCTCGCCTACCTTCCCGGGGCGGTGATGCCAGCACCGCGGCGTCTGGCCCTCTTGTGGGCGACGGCAAGCTTGACCTTGTTGGGATCGGCCTTGCCCCCTGCAGTGCCGGCGGTCGAGGTCGCGTCGGAAGTGCTGAGGACCGGCCCCGGCGCGGAGACGTCGAGGTGGTGCGCCATGATGGAGAGCAGCTTGGAGGCGATCATCGTGAGGATGAGGTAGCAGAGGGTGGCAACGGCGTAGACCTCGAGCTGGCGGTAGTAGATGCCGGCGACCGTCGTGGTGGCGAACATGAGGTCGAACACGCCGATGACCGAGAGGACCGAGGAATCCTTGATGTTGACGACAAGCTCGTTGGAGAGGGCGGGGATGGCGTTCTTGATGCCTTGGGGGAACACGACCTTGGTCATGGCCTGCCACTGCGAGAGACCGAGCGAGCGGGCCGCCTCCGTCTGCCCGGCGTCGACGGCCTCGATGCCACCACGCAGGACCTCCATCATGTAGGCGGTGGAGTTGAGCGAGATGGTGACCAGGCCCGCCACGAAGGTGGTCCAGACGGAGCCGATCTGCGTCGTGGACATGCCTGTGCCGCGCAGCACGGCAAAACCCGCGAAGTAGATGAGCAGGGACTGGACCATCATGGGCGTGCCGCGCACCACGGAGGAGTAGACGCGCGCGAAGCCCACGCCCAGGACCTTGAGGAAGCGCACGGCATCGTTGTCCGGCCGGTCGATCTGCTGGATGCGCAGGAACACCAAGAGGATCGCCAGGAAGAAGGCGATGACGGTACCGAAGAGGGCAAGCTCGACGGTGGTCGCGATGCCCTGGGCGAAGATGGCACGGCCCTCGAAGACCATGTAGACCGCACCGGAGAGAAAATCCTGTGGGTTGGTGTCGGACGCGATGGCCACAGACACGATGGCCGAGAAGCCCATGACCACGCGGTCCACGAACAGCACGCAGGTGATGAGCACCACGAGGCAGGAGGCAATGCGCTCTGCCCTCCGAGCGGCGGGCCGCACGAAGGGCGAGGTGCGGGCATAGTCGCGCCAGCGCAGGAGCTTGTTGGCAAGCGCCACCCCCGCTACGGCGAGGAATGCCAGAAGCGCGTAGTACATGCCGACCTCGACGGCATAGACGCCCGCAAGGAAGCTCATGTGAGAGCGTGGCTGCATGGAGAGCCACATGCCGGCGAGCGCGATGACGCTGGTCCCCAGGAACACGTAGCGATGATCCGCGAGCACGAAGCCGACGGGACCGTCCCTTCGTGGCATGGGCATAACGGCAGGACCGTTGGCAGGCTCAGGCCCCTCTTGGCTGGCACTCATCGAAAGGAGACCTCCTTGGTCGGTGAAGGGCAGACGCGACACGCGCCCCCGCGCACATCACACGGGGCATGTGCCTCTGGGCGTCGCGATTGTCGGCGCTGGCTAGGCTGGCTGACGGTCGACGCAGGCGTCGAAGATCTCCTGGCGCTTGTCGTCGGGTACCGTCGCGATGGCATCGTTTATCTTGGCGAGGACGGACTCCTGGCCCTTCTTGATGCCCGCGTTGCAGGGGACGGTCTCCTGAAAGCCCCTGCCCTCCGCAAGCTGGACGGCGACCAGGCCGGGATTGGCGCGCAGGAAGCCCTTGGTGTTCTCGGTGTTGAAGGTGATGGCGTCGCAGGTACCCTGGTTGAGCTGGGAGAGCTGCGAGGGGACCGAGTCGACCGGGGTGAGGTGGTTGACGCCCGGGATGTCGTCGATGACGGTGTCGAGGAGGGTGTCCTTCTGCCCGAGGACCGCAGCGCCCGAGAAGTCACTGAGGGACGTCGCGCTGGCGTAGGGTGAGTCGCTCTTGACGAGCAGGCCAAAGCCCCCGACGAAGTAGGGCTCGGAGAAGTCAACCGCCTGCTTGCGCTCGTCCGTGGCTGACATGCCGGCCATGATGATGTCGATCTGGCCGTTGTTGAGCGCGTCGATGAGGCCGGTGAAGCTCATCTTGACGGCGACGGGCTCCATACCAAGGGCATCCGCGACGGTCTTGGCGAGCTGCACGTCGTAGCCATCGGCATAGGCACCGTCGACGTTCTCTATGGGGATGGTGTAGTCGGTCGACTCGGCGGTCTGCCAGTTGTAGGGGGCGTAGGCGGCCTCCATGCCGACACGCATCGTCTTGCCGTCACCGAGGGTACCGGTATCAGAGCCTGAGGAGGTGCCGTCCATGCCGTCTGTGGTCCCCTGGGCGGCGGGACCACAGGCGGAAAGCAGGGCGGTGCCGCCGACTGCGAGGGTGGTCAGGCCGGAGAGCTTGAGGAAGTCACGACGAGAGCAGCCGCCCTTGCCATCCATGGGGGCGTTTGTCGTCTGATGGACACCTGTGTGGGGATTGGTTGCCATGATCGTTCCCTCTTTCTGCAAACCTTGCCTGTTAAGACCCCTTCCGCGTACACAACCGGAGGGGACCCATTCCCCTCCCCCTTGCAACCGAATGCGAGAAAGTTCCGTACGCTAGGGGTCAGCTTAGGACAGGCTGCGGACGCTAGCCCCCATGGCCTCCTCTCTGGAAACAGCTACGTAACAGCCTGTCTTTTTGGAGACCAACCCCTGGCAGCCGCAAAACCCTTACCCCATGACGGGGTGACCGTCATACCAGGTGATCTGGGGATGCTTCACATAGCCGGGATCGCCAACCTTTCGCGTTGCGTCCAGCCAGATTTGATTGATGCCGTCTGGCCCCAGCACATCTGTGGCACCAGCCATGGCACGTGGTAACGCCGTGCCTTACTTTGACGGCCATCCCTCGCCGACCACAGGCGGCTCGGACGAGCTCCAGCAGCCCAGCTTGGCGTTGGGGTCCGCGTCTTGGGTGAGCGGCGCGAGCACTCCGGCCCTCCAGTTGCGCAGCGCCGCCACGGCAATCATGGCCCCATTGTCTCCGCAGACCACCAGGGGAGGTACCGTGACGCGCACGCCTCGACGGCCGAACTCCCTGCGGTACGTAGCACGAAGCTCAGGATTGGCAGCCACGCCACCGCCCACGCAGAAGTCGCTGACGCCCGTCTCGTCCACGGCCGTCAGGGCCTTGGACACCTGGACGTCGATGACCGCCGCTTCGAAGGAGGCAGCCAGGTCGGGCAGGTCGATGGGACGACCGGCCCTGCTCTCCCCCTCGATGTAGGTGATGACTGCGGTCTTCAGGCCCGAGAGCGAGAAGCGGTAGTCATGGCTGTGCATCATGGCGCGCGGGAAGTGGACGGCCCCCTTGTTGCCCTGCGCCGCAAGCCGACTGATCACGGGCCCGCCGGGGTAGCCCAGGCCCAGGGCCTTGGCCACCTTGTCGAAGGCCTCGCCCACGGCATCGTCGATCGTGGCACCCATGACCTGATAGTCGCCCCAGTCGCGCACATGGACGAGCATGGTGTTGCCGCCCGAGACGAGGCTGGCCACGAAGGGCGGCCTCAGGTCGGGCGTCTCGAAGAAGTTGGCGAGCAGGTGCCCCTCGAGGTGGTTCACCGCTAAGAGGGGCAGCCCGGCGGCGGCACAGAGCCCCTTCGCGAAGGCCACGCCCACGACCAAGGCGCCCACGAGGCCGGGGCCTGCCGTGACGCCCACAGCCGCCAGGTCTGCCGGCACGAGGGCGTCACAGCCAAAGTGCGCCCCCGCTTGGGCCATAACCTCCTCGAACACGCCGACAATGGCCTCTACGTGCTTGCGCGAGGCTATCTCGGGCACGACGCCACCGAAGCGGGCGTGGAAGTCGATGGAGGTGGCCACTACGTTGGCGCAGATCACGCCATGCGAGTCGATGACCGCCATGGCCGTCTCGTCACAGGAGGACTCGATGGCCAGGATGAGGTCCCCCGCTGCGTCGAGGGACGCGCGGGCCTCGACGCTGCGCGGGCCCGCCACGATAGGCCACGGGCGAATGGACGCGGCTGGTTCGATGCGTTCGGGCGCATGCTCGGCATCTGCCGTGAGCGGCAGTGTCGCCTTGAGGATGAGGGCGTCATGGCCCGCCCCATAGTAGTCAGGGCGGCACCCCACCCCCTTGAAGCCAAGGGAGGCATAGGTCGCACGGCCAGCCTCGTTGCCCTCGTCCACCTCGAGCGAGGCGGTTCGTGCGTTCAGCACGTGGGCGTCGTAGGCGATGCGTGCGACGAGACGGCTCGCGATGCCCGCGCGACGGCGGTCGGGGGCCACCACGACGTCCGTGATCTCGAAGTCGTCTCCGGCCATCTGCCCTCCGGCGAAGCCGATGACCTGGCCTAGGTCGTGGGCGACCCACCAGGATCGTCCCGGCTGCTCGAGCTCTGCGGCAAAGAGGCGCTCGCCCCAGGGCGTGTGCGCAGTCCCCGCATACGCCCGCGCCTCGAGCGCGGCTACGGCAGGCAGGTCGTTCACGGACATGGGGCGGAGCTGCAGGTGGCGGTCGGCCAGGGCCTCGTCCACACCCGTCGCCTCGACCGAGGCAGGCGCCTGGATGCCCAGACGGCGGCGCTCGCTCTCCTCGGCGTCAGAGAGGCGCGTGTAGACGGGCAGCACCAGGGCCGGGTCCCCGTTTCCGCAGGACTCGGGATGCTCCGCCGCAGCGCGCAGGAGGGCTTCTCCTGTGGGGAACCAGAGTGACTCGTCCGCGAAGTTTGCGAAGCCAGCCGCCTCGAAGCGCTCGCGGTACTTCTTGAGGCCGTTGCCAGTGAGGACGAGCTCGTGACGGTCGACGCATGCGGACCATTCCTCGATGCAGGTGTCGGCCTTGATGACGGTCTCTATGTCGAACTGGCGCTCGCAGCCAACATCCGTCAGCAGGTAGATGCCCGGATAGACCTCTCCGCGCATGGCGTCTTCGGCCACGGCGAGCTTGCCGCGGATGCCCGAGCGCCATGCGACCCACGCGGTCGCATCGAGGGTCGAGGCCCCCAGCAGCGGCTTGGACAAGCCGCAGGCCAGGCCCTTCGCCGTGGCGATGCCGATGCGGACGCCCGTGAACGATCCAGGGCCACGCCCCACGAGCACGTCGTCGAGGTCGGCCATCACGTGGCCAGAGCGCTCGACGCAGGCGCGCACGGTGCTTGCAAGCTCGATGTTGGCCTGGCGGCGACACGGGTGGTCACCCGAGGAGAGGAGCTCGACGGCAAGGCCACCGCCCTCCTGGGGCACCAGGGTGCCAACGGCACAGGCGAGCATGTCCGTCGAGGTGTCGATCGCAAGCACGAGACGGGGTCGGCTGTTCTGGATGGGGCTGTCACTCATGGGATGTCTCTCCCTGTGGATGGGAACGGTTCGGATTGCATCGGCGACATGGGGTCCGGGCACCTGTCGGCCGGACGTGCACGCACGGCGCGGACGGCCATGCCGACGGACGCGACGGCTAGGCTAGGCTAGGCGTCCAGACGTGACCCGAGCGCGTCGATGATGCGTTCGGCGCGAGGACAGCGTGCCACAAGCGTCACGCGGCGCGGCGGCTCCTCGCCGGGGTCGGCCTCGTCGTCCAGGCGCGTCACGAACACGTCGAGGCGCTCCTCCCCGATGTCGTCGGAGAACTGCTCTCCCCACTCGATCACACAGGGACCGTCGGCGCCCAGCGCGTCGAAGAGGCCCGTGTCCTCCAGTTGGGCGGCATCGTTCAGGCGATACAGATCGAAGTGGTAGAGCGGTATGGAGGAGCCCTCGTAGACCATCTCGATCGTGAAGGTGGGGCTCGTCACGTCGTCCGTGACGCCCAGGCCGCGGGCGATGCCCTTGGTGAGCTGCGTCTTGCCAGCCCCCAGGTCGCCCGTGAGCACCAGGACGTCACCCGGCCCGAGGCAGCGGCCCAGCTCGCATCCAAGTTCGATGGTCGATGCCGTGTCGGGCGAGAGGAACGTGCCCCGCGCGTCTCGACGAAGCGAGCCTCCCATGCCTACGCCTCCCCCGCCGGATGTTCCCTGAGCCAGGCGCCCAGAAGCCTGAGGTCCTCCTCGAGCAGGGGTTGCCACTCGCTGTGGTAGATGCAGGCCGCAGGGTGGAACGTGGGTAGCACGACGAAGTGTCCCTGCTGGTGGAGCCTGCCGCGCAGCGACATCACGCCTCGGTCCGTCTTGAGGACCCACTGCGACGCGAAGTTGCCCAGGCAGATGATGGCGTCGGGCCAGATGCTGCGAACCTGCTCGCGCAGGAAGGGCGAGCAGGCCTCGATCTCTGCCGGACGCGGGTTGCGGTTCGAGGGCGGACGGCACTTCACGACGTTGGCGATGTAGACCTCGTCGCGCGTGAGGCCGGCATTGCCCAGCAGGGCGTCGAGCTTCTTTCCCGCCGCCCCGACGAACGGCTCGCCCTGCAGGTCCTCGTTCTTGCCCGGCCCCTCGCCGATGATCATGACGCGGGCGTGGGGGTCGCCCACGCCGAAGACGAGGTTGCTCCTGGTCTGTCCCAGCTCGCAGAGCTGACAGTTGCCCATGAGAGAGCGGATCTCCTCGAGGGAGACCTCTCCAGGCCTCTGGTGGGTATGTCCGGGAATGTGCATGACGCCCATGGCTAGCCCCTATGTGAATATGCGGTCAAGACGCTGCGAGAAGTTACAGACGACCTCGTAGTTGATGGTGTCGCGACGATCCGCCATCTCATCCGCGCTGATCTCGTCGTCACCGTCGCGACCGATGAGCGTGACGACGTCGCCCCGCTCCACAGCCGTGGCGGGATGGTACGCGCGAATGTCGTTCACGTCCACGGCAAACATGAACTGGTCCATGCAGATGCGTCCGACCTGACGCGCGCGCATACCCCTCACGAGGACGTCCATGTTGTTGGAAAGGCTGCGGGAGAGGCCATCCGCGTAACCGACGGGCACGGTCGCGATCTGGATGTTGGGCTTGGGCACGCGGTAGGTGAAGCCATAGCCGACACCCTCCCCCACGGCGGGGTTCACGACGCGCGTCACGCGGGCGCGGACGCTCATGGCGGGCTCCAGCGCGATGCGGGGAGCCGTCGTCTCGGAGGGCTGCAGCCCATAGAGCCCGATGCCCACGCGACACATGTCGAAGTGGTTCTCCGGATGCAGGACCGTGCCGGGCGTGTTGTCGCAGTGCACGAGCCCCACCTCGAGTCCCGCGCCCTCCAGGGCAGAGACGGCATCGGAGAAGCGCAGGGACTGCTGGCGGAAGTCCCAGTCACCAATGGTGTCCGCGGTGGCGAAGTGCGTGAAGCTGCCCGCGCACTCGAGCCCACGATGGAAGTCGATCATGCGACGGAACTCGACGACATCCTCGGGGAGCACGCCTATGCGGCTCATACCCGTGTCGATGGCCAGGTGGTAGCGACCCACCTTGCCCAGTGACACGGCCCTCTCGCCATAGGCGAGCGCGAAGCCGGAGGTGTAGACCGACGGCATGACGTCAAAGGCGAGAAGGTCATCGATCCCCTCGAGGGGACACTCGTTGAGCATGAGGATGGGTTGCGCGACGCCGCCCCTGCGCAACTCGACGCCCTCATCCACCGTGGCGACGGCAAACTGGCTGGCACCCGAGGACGCCATGGCCTTGGCGCACTCGACGGCACCATGCCCGTAGGCGTCCGCCTTCACGGCGCACATCATCTGCGTGCGTGGCTCCAGGAGCGCCTTGAAGGCACGCGTGTTCTTACGAATGGCGTTGAGGTCGACCTCGACCCAAGCCCAACGGTTCTTGGGATAGCTCACGTTTGGCATGCGACCGCCTCCCCCTGGCCCCTAGGCCTGCGATGCGGACTCGGGGAAGGCTATCTGCTCCTCGAGCGCATCCTCGGCGAGGCCGAGCGCATCGATGATGTCGCGGGCCATGGCTCCACGCGAGCCAAGGCGCTCTGCGGCGATGGAGCCCGCGTACCCGTGGACCTCGCATGCGAGCGCCGCCAGCAGCGGCAGGTCCTCGTTGCCCGCGTTGGAACGGGCAAGGAACGATGCCATGACGCCAGCGAGGACGTCACCGGAGCCGGCGGTCGCCAAGGACGCGGGGCCCGGCTTGGGTAGGATCGCCACATCCGTGCCGATGCAGGCGGTCGCAGAGCCCTTGGACACGACGGTGATCTCGCTCCCGCCATCGGACCAGACGATACGGCGTGCGGCCTCCATCGCCGACGTAAGCGAGGCGGGGGGCGTATCCTCGAGTCCCACGAGGCGTCCCAGCTCACGGCGGTGTGGCGTCAGGACGATGGGGGCGTTGCGACGCAGCAGCTCGGGGAAGTCGTCGAGACGGTTGGAGGTCAGGCGCGCCAGGCAGTTGAGGCCATCGGCATCGATGACCAGCGGGACCTCGGTGGCTATGAGCCGAGAGACGATGCCGGCCGTCCCGGAGCTCACCCGCATGCCTGGGCCCACGAGCGTCGCGGTGCGCTTCTGTGCCAGCTGGACCACCTGCTCGATGGAGCCCGTGGAGAAGGTGCCGTCCTCCTCCGCCGGAAGGGCGAGGACAGGTATCTCGAGCAGATGGGGCTGGATGATGGGAGCCACGGGAGCCGGCACCGCAAGCGTGACATAGCCCGCCCCGGCACGCGCGGCGGCGAGGGCCGCCATCACGGGCGCACCCGGAAACCTCAGGGAGCCACCGACGACCAGGACCGAGCCGCGCGTGAACTTGTCCACGGCGTTCGAGGGAGCCTGCAGCACGTCGGCATAGTCCTCGAGATCGGCTCGCCAGGCGACAGGGTCCGCCTCGCGAACGAGGCGCTCGGTCTGCTCGGCCAGGGGCGCCACGACGATGGCACCGCAGGCATCTCGACCGCAGTCGCTCAGCAGACCCGGCTTCAGGGAGAGCATGGTGACCGTCATGTCCGCGATGACATGGGCCCCGTCCGCCAGTCCCGTCTGAGCGGACAGGCCCGAGGGCACGTCCACCGAGACGACACGGGCACCCGAGCCATTGACGCAGGCGATCCAGATATCGAACGGGGCACGCGGCCCGCCATGGAAGCCCGTGCCCAGCATGGCGTCGAGCACCACGTCAGAGGAGGCCAGCAACGCCTTGAGCTCGTCGCGTGGCGGAGCGACAAGGACGCTCACGCCGGACGCCTGCGCACTCCTGGCGACGACGCGGGCGAGGTCGCTCTGGACCTCCTCGACCTCGACGGGCGTCACGACCGTGACGGTGAGGCCCCGCTTGCGGAGTGCCTCGGATGCGACCCAGCCGTCTCCCCCGTTGTTGCCCACGCCGCAGAGCACCGCGACCGTCTCGACGTCACCAATGCCGAGGACCTCGTTTGCGGCAGCAGCACCGGCACGATGCATCAACTCGGAGATGCTGACGCCCACCTCCGTCAGGCCACCTTCGACCCTTCTGACGTCCTCAACGTTGAGAACAGGCTGCATAGCACGTCACTCTCCCATCGCATCCCCCGACGCGGGTGCCGACGCCGTCTGCTCCTGGCTGGGGGTGTCACTGTCAAGGATATCCATTATGCCGTCCTGGAGCCGCTCGAGCTCGTCTATCACCGAGCGTGCCTCGCGAAACGAGGCCTGCATCTCTCTGGCGGGATCGGGCACGTCATCGACCTGCGGACGCACGTCCTGCGTGACGGCCACGGCATTGGCGACGGCGACCTCGCGCGTATGCGACAGGGAGAGCACGACCTCCTGGACCCCCTGGGCCTGCGCAAGCTCGGCCGCCCTGCGCATGAGGACGACACGGGGTCGCCCGTCGTCACCGCGCCCGACGGAGACGTCCTTCATGCCGATGCCATCCGAGAACCCCGTACCCAACGCCTTGAGGACCGCCTCGCGCGCAGCGAAGCGGGCGGCATAGTGCTCCGCCGGGCGGGCCGTCGTCTCGCAGTAGGCGCACTCCTCCTCGGTGAAGGTGCGCCGCAGGATGGAGGGATGCCGCTCCATCGCCCGGCGCATGCGCGCGATCTCGAGCATGTCCACGCCGATGCCCGCCCTCGCCACGGTGCTACTCCACGGTGACGGACTTGGCGAGGTTGCGCGGCTTGTCCACGTCGCAGCCACGGGCGCGGGCCACATAGCGGGCCAGGAGTTGCAGGTGGACGACGGCAAGGATCGGGGCCAGGCGCTCGTCGAGCGCAGCCGGGATCCACAGCACGTGTTCACAGAGGGAGGCCACCTGCTCGTCGCCGTCGGTTGCCACGGCGATGCAGGTAGCGCCGCGCGCAATGACCTCCTGGATGTTGGAGACCGTCTTGTCATGGACGTGATCTGCCGGCACGATGGCAACCACCGGGAAGCCCGGCTCCAGAAGGGCGATGGGCCCATGCTTCATCTCGCCAGCTGGGTAGGCCTCCGCATGGAGGTAGCTGACCTCCTTGAGCTTGAGCGCACCCTCGTAGGCCGTCGTCGAGTTGACGCCGCGCCCCAGAAAGAGGGCGGAGCGGGCGTTTCTGAAGAGGGATGCCGCGCGTTGATCCTGCCAGTCACGCTTGAGCACCTCGCGGATGAGGTCAGGCAGCTGCTCGAGGTCGTGGAAGTGACGCTCGACCTCCGCCTGATCCATCTGCCCCTTGGCCAAGGAGAGTCGCAGGGCCAAGAGCGCGCTTGCGACGATTTGCGCCGTGTAGGCCTTGGTAGAGCAGACGCAGATCTCGGGGCCAGCCTGCACATAGAGGGTGCCGTCCGACTCGCGCGCAGCCGTGGAGCCCAGCACATTGGTGATGGCAAAGACCTTGCAGCCCATGGCACGCATGCGACGCGCCGCCGTGAGCGTGTCGGCCGTCTCGCCGGACTGGGTGATGATCACGCAGAGCGTATGGGCAGTGACCAGGGGCTCCTTGTAGTTCAGCTCCGAGGCGTACTCGCAGAAGACGGGGATCTTGGCCCATTGCTCGACAAGCTCCCGGGCAATGAGCCCCACATGGTAGGAGGTGCCACAGGCAACCAGGTAGATACGGTCGATGGTGGCAAGCTCCTCATTGCTCATGCTCAGCTCGTCGAGGTTGATGCCGTGCTCGCCCAGGCGGTCCTTGAGCAGGCGCTCGATGGCCTCAGGCTGCTCGGAGATCTCCTTGGCCATGAAGTCCGGGTAGCCGCCGAGCGTCGCTGCAGAGGCGTCCCAGTCGATGTCGAAAGTGTCAGGGTGCTCGACTGGGTTGCAGTCTGCATCAAAGACCTGCACCCCGCCGGAACCCTCGAGCAGGGCAAGCTGGCCGTCATCCAGGGTGATGACATGCGATGTGACCGAGGCGAGCGGCGTGACGTCGGAGGCGGCATAGGCTCCGTCCTCGGCGCTGGCCACGACAAGCGGCGCACCCTTGCGGGTGACGGCCACTTGGTCGGGCGCATCGGCACAGATGACGGCGATGGCGTAGGAGCCCGTGAGGCGCTCGGCGGCGTTGCTGAGGGCGCGCACGAGGTCGCCCCTTGCGGGACCCTTCCAAGCATCCTCGACAAGGTGGGCGATGACCTCGGAGTCAGAGTCGGAGACAAGCGTGTGACCGTTGCGCGCGAGATAGGAGCGCAGCTCGGCGTAGTTCTCGATGATGCCGTTGTGCACAATGGCGATGCGACCCGAGCAGTCCAGGTGCGGGTGAGCGTTGCGGTCGGAGGGGGCGCCATGGGTGGCCCAACGCGTATGCGCGATGCCCGTGGTGCCCACGGGATTTGCCGTCTTGCAGCGATCGACGAGCGTCTGGACGCGGCCCGCGCACTTCACGCCGTGGAGGTTGCCCGACGGCGAGACGACCTCGATGCCCGCCGAGTCATAGCCTCGGTACTCAAGCGCCTGCAGGCCCTTGAGCAGGAACTCCTCTGCCTGATTCTTGCCGGTGTATGCGACGATTCCGCACATGATGGGGCCTCCTGGTGTCATCGCTCCTGCCTCATGGTCTGGGCAATTCTACCAGCGATTCGCCAGGCGCCGACGTGGCCTCGCAAAAAGACACGCTATTGGCGGTAGGGCTCCAGCGCCTTGAGGACGATGTCGTTCGCCTGGGTGCAGAGGGCCTCCCGAGGAGTCTCGGCGAGTACGCGAACGAGGGGCTCAGTGCCGGAAGCGCGCACGAGGATGCGCCCGTTGCCCTCGAGGAGGGCCTCGGCCCTGCCGATGGCCTCCTTGACCTCGGGGGCGCTCATGGCAGCGTCCTTGTCGGCCACACGGACGTTCACGAGCTGCTGCGGGTAGAGCGTGACGGGGCGCGTCAGCTCGGAGAGGCGCTCCCTCTCGGCGCGGAGCACCTCCATGATGCGCAGGCTGGTCATGATGCCGTCGCCGGTCTTCTCGAGGTCGGCAAAGATGACGTGCCCCGACTGCTCGCCACCCAGCGTGTAGCCATGCTCCATCATGCACGCCCACACGTTCTTGTCACCCACCGCAGTCCTCTCGTAGGAGAGTCCCGCGTCATCGAAGGCCCTGAAGAGGCCGAAGTTGCTCATGACCGTGGGCACGACGGTGTTCTTGGCAAGCCGTCCGTGCTTTGCCAGGTAGGTACCGCAGACATAGAGGATGAGGTCGCCGTCGACGAGATGACCGCGTTCGTCCACCGCCAGACAGCGATCCGCGTCGCCGTCGTAAGCAAAGCCCACGTCCAAGCCATTGCGCACGACGAAGTCCTGCAGGCGCTCGATGTGGGTGGAACCACAGTCGACGTTGATGTTGAAGCCGTTGGGGGCATTGTTGATCACGTGGGTCTCGGCGCCCATAGCGTCGAACACCGGACGGGCGACCGAAGACGCCGCGCCGTTGGCACAGTCCAGGCCGACCTTGACGCCCTGCATCGAGAAGCCGCAGGAGGCGATGAGGTGGGCGATGTAGCGGTTACGCCCTTGCATGTAGTCGACGGTGCAGCCGATGGCGTCACCTGTTGCGAGCGGAACCTCCAGCTTGCCGTCGATGTAGTCCTCGATCTTCTCGAGGACGTCCTCGTCCATCTTGTAGCCCTCGGTGTTTACGAGCTTGATCCCGTTGTCGGAATAGGGGTTGTGCGAGGCCGTGATCATGATGCCGCAATCGAAGCCTCCGTCGGCCGTCTCGAAGGCAAGGCCCGGGGTGGGGATGACGTGAAGCGTGTAGGCGTCCGCTCCCGAGGCCACGAGACCCGAGACCAGCGCGCTCTCGAACATGTAGCTGGAGCGACGCGTGTCCTTGCCCAGGATGACGCGGGCCTTGCGGCCCCGGCGCGCGCCGTAGTACCAACCCACATAGCGCCCTATCTTGAAGGCGTGGTCAACGTTGAGCCCCTCGTTGGCACGGCCGCGAAAGCCATCGGTTCCAAAGTACTTCATGAGAGGTCCTTCCAGTCTGTGTCTGGGTCGTCAGGCGCGGTCGCCTGCCGGACAAGGTCGGCGACGAGGGCGCGGTCGGCTAGATTCTAGCAGGCGGCGAAACCCGACAGGAGGCAGCAGAGTCCGGCGGCAGGCAGCGAGGGAAGCAGCCTGTTTTTCTTCCTCTTGTCAGGCACGGACCTTGCAGCCCCCTTCTATGAAATCTAACAAGAAGGGGCCACCGAAGTGGCCCCGAACATGCCGTAAGGCTACGAGCGAGCGACAAGGGCGTCAGACTGCCAGCCTGCAGGGCCCGCATCCCAAGGCACCAGAGGTGCCAGGACGTCCGGTCCAGGGCCCTAGCGCTTGGAGAACTGCGGACGCTTGCGAGCCTTCTTCAGGCCGTACTTCTTGCGCTCGACGGCGCGGGCGTCACGGGTGAGGAAACCAGCCCTCTTGAGATCGGCACGGTACTCGCCAGCCTCCAGAAGCGCGCGGGCGATGCCCAGGCGGAGCGCCCCGGACTGGCCGTTGATGCCGCCACCATCGCAGTTGGCGAGGACGTCAAAGCGATCCACCGTGTCGGTGACGCGGAACGGGGCGACTGCGTTGTCAACGAGCTGCTGACGGCCAAAGTAGGAGAGGGCGTCGCGGCCATTGACGGTGACCTTGCCGGTGCCGGGGACCAGCCGCACGCGCGCGGTGGCCTCCTTGCGACGGCCGGTGCCGGTGTAAACAGCGGTGTTGTCAGCCATCGGTCTAAGCCTCCAGATCAATCTTGACGGGGTTCTGAGCGGCATGCGGGTGCTCGGGACCAGCGTAAACCTTGAGCTTGGTTCCCTGTTTGCGGCCGAGGGTCGTCTTGGGGAGCATGCCCTTGATGGCGTGCTCGATGACACGCTCGGGATGCTTCTCCATGGCCTCCTTGAAGGACTCGGTCTTGAGGCCACCAAGCCAGCCGGAGTAGCGCCAGTAGGACTTGTGGTCTGCCTTGACGCCGGTAAGCTGGACCTTATCGGCGTTGATGACGACCACGAAGTCACCGGTGTCGGTGTTAGGGGTGTACTGAGGCTTGTTCTTGCCACGAAGAATCATGGCGGCCCTGGTCGCAAGGCGACCAAGGGTGGCGCCATCGGCGTCGATGAGCACCCAGCTGCGCTCGACCTCGCCTGGCTTGGCGTAATGAGTCGACTTAGTCACTTGACTCCTCCATGTGCTACTAAACGAAACGCTTTTTCCTTTGAGGTTACGGGGCTCAGTGGAAAAGCCTTCCGAGTATACAACGGTTTTGCCGGGGTGGAGAAAAAGCCCCGTCACATCACAGGTCATACACGAGAGCCATCGGCTTGGCATACGCCGTCGGGGCACGTCCCGAGGAGATTCGCCCCGACTCTGCCGGCGCCGGAGTGCCAAAGCGCTCGCCCCATGCCGCACACGCAACTGCCGAGCAGGGCTATCCCTCGCCAAGGAAGGAGGCGATCTCCTGCAGGCGATCGGCAGCCTGCCGACGTCCCTGCAGATACAGGTCCAGCAGCTCGCCGCCATCGCCGCCATTCGTGGAGACCTCAACCGGCCTCTCGGGGGCAATCACGAGCACAGGGCTCTCGTCAGCACGCTCGAGGTCAAAGAGGCGCTCGCGCTTGGCGTTATAGCTCTCGGCACGGCCCAGCAGCGCGTCGATGTAGTAGGGGTAGCCATCGTAGCGGTGGGAACGCACGGACAGCTGCTCGTCTGCGCCGCTCTTCTCGTACGAGCGGTCCTGTGTCAGCACGACGAGGGCCCGCCTCGCCGGGACGTGCCCCTCGATCTCGCATGGCGCGCCGATGCCCAGGGCCACCTCGAAGGGGATGGAATCGGTGGTGCCGCCGTCGAGATAGCGATGGCCGTCGATGTCCACCATGCGCGAGACGAGTGGCATGGACGCCGATGCCCGGACGTTGGCGACATCTTCCGGGAAGCGACGGCACGGCAGGTAGGCTGGGGTGCCGAAGACGACATCCGATACCACGGCGAACATCCGGGTCTCGTTGGCGTTGAAGGTCGCGTCGTCGCTGGGGTCGAGGTTGTTCTGGATCTCCTCGTACATGAACTCGCCACCGGCGAGGTCTCCCGTGGTGGCCAGCGACCAGAGGCTCATGAAGCGGCGGTCATCACGGAAGGCCAGCATGATGCGCATGGTACGACCGATCTGATGGCTCATGAAGCTTGCCGCGTTGATGGCCCCCGCCGAGACGCCCCAGACGCTGGCGAAATCGTACATGCCCTGTTCCTGGAGGACGTCCAGGACGCCCGCCGTGAACATGCCCCGAAAGCCGCCACCCTCGAGCACCAGAGCGTTTCCCTGGATCATCGCTGCCTCCCGCTGTCCCGACTGCCGAATGGGATGATTATCCCCCAGCAGCGGGGACCGCACCATGCCGAAAGAGGCGGGTATGGACTCCTTACACCTCATAACCTGCGGCGAGAAGGCACGACGAGAGGTTGCCCACGAGCCTGCCGACATCGCCCTCAACCGCAGCGGGACTGCTGAACAGGTCCTGGTATAGGGCCTTGACGTCCCTTTCGAACCCATCCGGCAGGACATCCGCTCCCTCCAGGGCCTTGGCGACCAACCTCTTCTCCCCAGGATGCGTCATGCCGTTCAGGGCGAAGATGACATCGAAGTACGACTCCATGAGGGCTGCTGTCCGGTGGTTGACGCTGACAAGGTCCCCCCTGCGGACGGCCTTCAGGATCTGACTGTCATAGGAGGGGAGGTTTCCCGTGAGCAGCCGCATGTTCCGAGAGATGATGTTTCGCCTCAGTCGCTCGGGATACCTTACGGAGTAGCGCTCCTGGAGCCGACCATAGTCACCCGCACGATCGAAGATCACGCGGCTGTTCAACAGGTTGTGCCACATGCAGGTCGTATAGCCGTTGCGTGCGACGCAGTCGTCGACCACCGATGAGAGCTCACGCGCGAACGCACCGAGGTCACGGTAGAGGATGTCGATGTCGACGCCATCCTTTAAGGTGCAGTCGTCCTCCAGCTCCCAGAAGCTATTGGAGAGCTCCATGTATGCGCAGCACTCGCCCAGCAATGCCTTTCGGGCCTCCTCTGAAGGTATGGGCGCGCAGTAGACATAGAGGTCGTAGTCCGAGGTCTCGTCGTAGCACTCCCCCGCACGTGACCCGCCCAGGGCGATCGCCTCGACCTCTGGGAGTCTGGAGAGCGAGCTACATAGGTCATCAAAATACATACAGTCGCTCCTTGTCGTCACTCATCTGCCTTGGCATCGTCGTTCATTAGTGCTCGAGCGCGAGTGCGGGGCCTTGCGCGTCGTACATGGGCACTCCTTGCTGATTGGGCTTCTCGACAGCGTATCTCCTGTGACACTTATGGCAGGGCCGAAACGAACATCCCTGCCACCCTGCCCGCGACCACGCCTATGACGACGCCAGCCGCCGCCCCCACGAGCACACGCACGACGATGCTCGCGACCTTGCCCATCTTGCTGCGGGCGTCGCGTATCTCGTCCACGCCCTCGCCGCGCGAGAAGGCCAGGACCTCGCGGAACGTCTGAACGTCATGGCCCTCCTTGTCACGCTCCAGGCGCGTGCTCAGGAAGATCGCCGCACCAAAGGCCATCAGCGACACGGCCACGAAGAGCCAGTCCAGACGGGCCAGCGAGAAGGACAGCCCCACGCAGCCCGCCACCAGCAGCACGGCGAACAGCCAGCCGTCCTCGCGCAGGCGCCTGCGATCCTCCTCCGAGACCCTCTTGCCCATCTCCATGATGTCCCCCTTCAACAGCGCATCTGCCGACACGTCGAAGAGGTCGCAGGCCAGGGACACGCTCTCCACGTCGGGATAGGACTTACCCGTCTCCCAGTTGGAGATGGTCTGCCGGCTCACATAGAGCCTCTCGGCCAGCTCGTCCTGCGTGAGGCCCGCCCCCTGGCGAAGCGCCCGCATCCTCTGCCCTATCTCCATGCGACCCCTCCTTGGACTCCTTGGGGACACGGTACGGCCGTGCGGGGCGATTGTCCATCAAATGGGGGCGACAGAGGGCCCGCCCCCATGTCAAAAGTGCTTGACGTGGATCCTGAACTGAGGTTTTATAGCTTTGGCCTTGCAACGGCGTCAGACGGCGAAGTCGGGTGGAAGGTCACAGCGGCTCGTACGCTCACGGCATGGTCAGCACGCTTCGGCGATTGACCCGCCAACCTCTTTGACGACCATATCGAAAGCGCCCAGTCGTGTACGGCGATTTGGATGCTGCTGCTCACTCCTTATTATGCGCTGGTGCGACGAGGAGGGGCGCGAGGTGCCGCACGTGACGGTCGAGAACTGCCGACACAGCTTCGCGACGTCCTACCTCCACGCGGGCGGGCGCGTGGAGGACCTCTCCCGCATCCTGGGGCACTCGGACATCATCACCACCTACCGGCGCTATGTCCGTCCTGACGGGAGCGACACGGCACGCGGGATGGCGGTCGTGGTGCCGAGGGTCTAGGCGGCGCTCATTGCCTATCCATTGGCTAACGCCATGACAGCCTACGTGAGGATATGCGACGTTATGAGCGTAGCTCAGCAGCATTCGCGGCAAAGGAAAAGCCCCCACCTGCACGGATGCAGATGAGGGGCAGAGCCTTCATGGTGGAGGTGCGGAGAGTCGAACTCCGGTCCAAAGCAAATCCCTGGCAGGTGTCTCCAAGCTCAGTCACCGGTTGGATCTCGGACGCATCGCATCCCGTGACCCACGTTCTGCGTCCCAGCTGGTTCAGGCTTGGCCTCGGGCATACCAACTACGTCCCAAGGAGCATCTCCCTTGGATGACGTCACCCCAGGAGCGGGAGAATCCCCTGGTTAGACGGCCACTTTTAGATTAAGCGGCGAGGGCGTAAGAGCCCTGGTAAGAATCGTTGTCAATTAAATTTGACGGCACCCCAGTTTTACGTGGCGAGGAGACCACGGCTTGCTGCCCACCTCAGACCTACCCTGTCGAAACCAGTCACCCCCATGTAGGCGATGGGGCTGCTGCCACCATGCGAGCTGTCAACGTACACGCCGGCCCACCGACCAGCGAGCACAGTATACCCAGTTTTGTACGAGGGAGAAACTAATCGCGTCGCTGTCGTTTCGCCGCCGCTTCGCCAGCCGCCCAAACTCCCGTCAGGGAGTTGCCCGCTCCCTCTCGGTCCCAGAACATCAGCGCAAGGGCAATGGCCAGCAGGACCGGGCTCGCAAGGATCGCTTGCAGGCCGACGAGGGCGATCATGCGGCTGCCGATGATCGCGCCCGCCACAAAGGTGATGATGACACCGTAGTGGATGGCCATGCCCTCAAGCTGGTCGCGTGAGCGCGTGAGTCGGTAGCTGACAAGCTCCTGCGTGCCCGCGCGAAGGTTGCCGATGCACATGGTCGTGGCCAGCGCGCGACCGTGGAACGCCCGAAAGCTCTGCACCTGGATGCCGCAGGCAAGGGAGGTGAGCCCATTGGCCACGAGGTTGTGGTCCTCGGGGATGAGCGCCACCACGACGAGGAGAAGGACCTCCACGGCGGTGCAGACCTGGCGCCAGTGCACGTGACGCTCGTGGCAGAAATGGCGCGTGAGCTGGGCGACGGCAATGCCCACGCCAAAGAACAGGACAGGCAGCGAGTAGCGCAGCATGCGCTCGGGGTCCCCGTCGGCACAGGCCACGCCAAAGAGCAGCATGTTGCCGGTCTGGGCATTAGCGAAGACCTTGCCACGCGCAAGATAGGAGTACGCATCCATGAGCCCGCCCGAAAGGGCGAGAAGGAAGCATAGCTCGAGGCTCTCCGATGTCTGGCGCGCGCGTCTCATAGCCTGCAGTCTACGCCGTGGCGACGCCGCGTTGGCAAAACGTCACGCACTCGGCATACGAGGCACTGCCGTCCGTATAGGCGAGCTGCAGGGCAAAGGCCTTGCCGATGGCCTGGGTAGTCCAGTACGACGGCGAGAGATGCGCAACGGCTCCGCAAGGATAAGTTCGCCGCCTAAGGACATGACGCCCGCAAGGGAAGCGGGCCCGGGGCTCATGCCTCGGGCCCGTCGGACCTACTCCTCGACCAGCTCGAACATGTCAGGACCCACGCCGCAGACGGGGCAGACATAGTCCTCGGGCAGCTCGGGCGTGTCGACCTCGACCTCAAAGCCACAGACGGTGCAGACGAACCTGTAGGTCTTCTTCTCCTCGGCCATCTTTGTTCCTCTCCTCTTGCGCCCCATGTCGCGAGGCAATCCCCTTTTCCGGTACTCAGAGGGTAGCGTAGTGCGGGTCCTTCAGGGCCCTGTTTTTAGATGACGAGAAGAACCCCATGCGGGCTACTTGACGTACGACGACGGGCAGTGGAAACCCCACTCCCTCGCCACGGCATGGCAGCGGGCGCGAGTCACCGGCTGCGCTCCTTGAGCGCGCGCTGGATCTCGCGGTTCGCATCGCGTCGCGCCATGTCGGCGCGCTTGTCATACAGCTTCTTGCCCTTGCCCAGGCCCACACGGAGCTTGATGCGGTTGCGCTCGTCGAAGTACAGCTCGAGCGGCACCAGGGAGGAGCCCTTCGTGCGCAGCCTCTGGTCTATCAGGTCGATCTGGCGGCGGTGCATCAGCAGCCGGCGGCGGCGGTCGGGGTCGACGTTCCACACCCCGCCGTTGGAGTAGGGGTGGATGTGGACCCCCACCAAGAACAGCTCGCCACCACGGACGATGCAGAACGAGTCCGTAATCTGGCACGGGCGCTCGCGGATGCTCTTGACCTCGGTGCCGGTGAGCTCGATGCCCGCCTCCCAGGTCTCGCCGATCTCGTAGTCATGGCGGGCGGTGCGGTTCCGGGAGATGGTCTTCTTGTCCCTCTCGGGTCCCTTGCCGCGGCCAGACTTGCTCGCGCTAGCGTGCGTTGCCATCGCTTCCCTCCTCGTCATCCGCCCGTATGGCCTCGAGCAGCATCTTCGCCGCGTCATCTCCCACCAGGTCACGAGCGTGCACGGTGAGGTCCGTCGCCACGTCGCGCTGTCCGGACCGGGCCGCATCGGTGGCGCATAGGAGCAGGCAGACGGCAATCTCGGCGTTTGCGCCGTCCGGCAGGCCCTCTTGGGCGAGGATGTCGTGGCACTCCTGGTCGTCGACGAGGTCGGGGTCGTGGTCGGTGCCAGCCGCCTGGTCGAGGGCGGCCGCAAGCGACGCGTCATTGGCGTCGAGGCGCCGTGCGGCACGCAGTGAGGCAGCGGCGACCTGGGGCTTCTCGCACACGATGAAGTAGTCCGCAAAGTTGGCGAACGCCCGCGCAAGGTGGCGCACGTCGCTCGCGCGCTCGAAGACCGAGAACGAGAGGGCCAGGTACTCCCGCACGTCGCCCTCGTTGTAGTACAGGTCCGCCAGGTTCAGGCGGTGCTCGCAGCCCATCGGGTTCCAGCGCACGGCATGGCGAAGGGCCTCGACGGCCATGCCGTAGTCGCCCACGTGAACACAGGCAAGCGCGAGGTCGGCATAGAGACGGTCCATGGGCTCGCCGGGATCGCGCAGCTCGCGTGGGTCGCTCTCGACGCGACGATAGGCGAGCCTCTCGAACAGCGTCGGGAAGCTGAACCATTGGAGCTCGTCGGTCGTGGGGCAGTTGCGATCGACGTACTCCTCGGCGTCCTCGGCCAGCCGCGAGAGCAGCTCCTGGGCGAGCTCGTCCTGCCCCTGGAGCAGCAGGCTCTCGGCCTCGATCAGGTCATCGGTCATGCTCGTCTGGTTCATGTGGCTCCTCCTGCAGGCAGAGGCCCGTCCGTGCGTCCGACCTAGTGTAGCCTACCCCTGCGAGGGGTTCCCGATGCGCTGGCATCTCCCGCCAGCGCGAAGTCTATCTGGCCTTGCATCACGTCCACGCTCGCCACGCGCACGGCGATACGCCGACCTGGCCGCCAACAGGCGCCGCTCTCCTCGCCAGTAAGCGCCATGAGGCTCTCGTCGTAGATGAAGCGCTCGCTGCCAAGTGACCGTGTTGACAGGAGACCCTCGGCACGGCTCTCCTCGATCATCACGAAGAGGCCGTAGCGCTCGACGCCCACGACGACTCCCGAGAAGTCCTCTCCCACGCGGGCGGCATACAGCTCGGCCATCTTGACGCGCTGGGACGCATGCGCCGCCGCATCCGCCGCCCTCTCGCGTTCGGAGCAGGTCCGGCACAGCTGCGGCAGGATGCGCTCCGGCTCACGCTGCACACGGCCCAGGGCGACTCGCTCCCCTCCAGGGCGACCCGCCTCCCCACGCGCGAGCAGGAGTTTCAGCGCACGATGCACGATGATGTCGGGGTAGCGTCGGATGGGCGAGGTGAAGTGGCAGTACGCAGGCGCCGCAAGCGCATAGTGGCCGTCGTTGTGCGGCAGGTAGACGGCACGCTTCTGGGCCCGCAGGAGCACTGAGTTCGCCAGCACCTCTCCCGTCGTGCCCCGCGCCGCCTCCAGGACCGCGCGAATGGCGCGCGGGTCGCCAGCGATGACCGCACGGTCCTGTGTGCCTCGCACCAGACCCAACTCGCGCAGCACGGGAATCGTCGCCTCGAGCTCCTCGGGCGAGGGACGTTCGTGCACGCGGTACGCACAGGGCAGCCCTGCATCCGAGATGAGCTTGGCTACAGACTCATTGGCAAGCAGCATCGCCTCCTCGACCAGACTCGTGGCACGCGTCCTCTCGCGTACGCTGACGCCCTTGGGATGGCCGGCGGCGTCCAGGATGACCTTGGCCTCCCGCGTCACGAAGTCGATGGAACCCCTTCGCGCGCGCCGCTCTCGGCGCAGGGACGCAAGCTCGTCCAGCACGGCAAGGCTCTCGGCGACCGGGCGCCGCCAGCGGCTGTCGCAAGGAAGGTCGTCCGGTGCCGCCTCGCCTGCAAGCAGACGGTCGGCTGCCGCATAGTCCAGCCGGGCCTTTGAGCGCACGGCCGTATGCAGGACTTCGGCCCCCAGCACCTCGCCTCGGCAGTCCAGGCGGACGATCACGCTCATGCAGAGTCGGTCCTCCTGCGGCTTGAGGGAACACACGTCGTCGCACAGGCGCTCGGGAAGCATCGGTATCACGCGGTCAACCAAATATGCCGAGCAGGTTCTCCTGCGGGCCTCCTCGTCAATGGGCGAGGCCCAGGACACGTAATTCGTGACGTCGGCAATATGGACCTCAAGCTCATAGCCGTCTGCGCGACGACGTGCCCCGATGGCATCGTCGAAGTCGCGCGCGTCACTGGGATCGACGGTGATCACGCAGGACTGCCTGAGATCGCGGCGACCAGGGTCGAGGGCTAGGGTCTCGGCCACGTTGGGCGCGATCTTCTCGGCTTGCTCGAGTGCCGCCGAAGCAAACTCCACCACCAGGCCATACGAGGCAACGACTGCCTCGATGCCCATGTCAAGCTCGACCGGAGAGCCCACGCGACGCTCTATGGTCACGACCCCGGCACTTTTGCGCGTAGGATATTCCAGGATGCGGCCGGCCACGACATCGCCGTCCGCAACGTCCAGCGCATGTGCGCTGTCGTCTGTGGGAAGCACGAAGAAGTCACGTCGGATGCGAGCGTCAAGAGGGACTACGACGCCCAGGGGCTCAGCCCGGCGAAACGTGCCGAGAAACGTGGCCGTGGCACGCCGGGCGACCCCCTGCACGTAGGCCAGCCTCTCCCTGCCCCGACGGCTCGAGAGGCTCACCCGGACCTCGTCGCCACTCATGGCCTCGCGTATGCCGCCACGCCCCACGGCGAAGACGCCCTCGGCCGTCTCCACCGTCGCGACCCCAGGGCGAGACACGTGGATCGTTCCCGTCAGGACGTCCCCCTGCTGGCGGCGCCGCAGGGCGTCACGCCTTCTGCCGTTGCGGCGCGCGTGCTTACGTGACACGATGCCCCCCTCGTAACGGACCCCGACCACAGCGGGCCTCCCATATGCCACGAATGCCCCCATCAAGAGGGGCGGCACGGCTGGATGGCCGCACCGCCCCCTCGCGAGCGCGTCATGCTTCTGTGGCGCACTAGACCTTGAGGTAACGCCTCATGGCGATCATCGATCCGAAGAGACCGATGAGCAGCCCTATGACGACCAGCGCCACGTGGGTGAGAACGAGCACGCTGAGTGGGAGGTCAAACGACAGGAACTGCAAGCTGTTCTGAAGCCGGGGAATGACGACGGACATGCCTGCGCTGAGCACGATGACCGCCAGCGCGGAGCCGATGAGGGCCTCGAGCATGCCCTCCATCATGAACGGCCCACGAATGAAGCCATTCGAGGCGCCTACGAGGCGCATGATCGCGATCTCGCGGCGGCGGGCCGAGATGGCAAGGCGAATCGTGTTGTTGATGAAGACGAAGGCGATGAACGCGAGCATCACGACCAACGCGATTGCCGCGATGCGCAGGTAGTAGGTGACCGAGAAGAGCCTCTCGACGGTCTCGCGACCGTACTGGACCGAGGACGCGGGGTCATCGGCGTCATCCGCGACCTTCTCGAAGCCCTTGTCGGCAATGAGGTCGCCGGCGACCGACTCGACGTCCTTCGGATCCGTGAGGTTGATGACAAGCGAGGCGGGAACGGGGTTCTCACCGTCAAGAGCGGCCACCGCGTCAGCCGCATTGCGGTTGCTCATGGTCTGCTTATACTCCTCGAGGGCCTCCTCCTTGCTCTTGTAAGTCACGGACTGCACCGTACCCCAGCCCTCGATCTTCGCCTGGAGGGCATCGACGTCGCCCTGCGAGGCATCGTCGGACAGGAATGCCTGGATGGTGACCTGATCCTCAACGTTGCCCACCATGTTGCCGACAAGGACGGAGCCCAGGACGAACAGGCCGATGACGAACAGCGACAGGAAGATGGTCACGATGGCACCGAGGACCGTCGACCAGTTCCTCCGGAAGTGGCGACCCGCCTCACGCAGGGAATAGCCAAGATTAGAGAGCACCATAGTAGCCGTAGCCTCCCCTCTCCTGGTCGCGCACCACGTGACCGCCCTCGAGGGCGACGACGCGCTTGCGCATGGAATCAACCATCTCGCGGTCATGGGTGGCCATGACGACGGTGGTGCCCGTGCGGTTGATGCGGTCGAGCAGCTTCATGATGCCCAACGAGATCGCGGGGTCGAGGTTGCCCGTCGGCTCGTCGCAGACCAGAAGCGGCGGTCGGTTGACCATGGCACGAGCGACGGAGACGCGCTGCTGCTCGCCACCAGAAAGCTGGTCGGGATAGTTGTCCATCTTCTCGGCCAGACCGACGAGGCGAAGGACCTCGGGGACCTGCGCCTTGATAACGGAGCGGGGCTTGCCGATGCACTCAAGCGCAAAGGCGACGTTCTCGTAGACGGTCTTGTCGGGAAGCAGCTTGAAGTCCTGGTAGACCGTGCCGATCTGGCGACGCAGGTACGGGACCTTCCAGTTGCGCAGGGACGTAAGCTCCTGGCCGGCCACGTTGACCTTGCCGCTCGTGGCGCGCAGCTCGCGCGTGAGGAGCCTGAGGAAGGTCGACTTGCCCGAACCGGAGTGCCCCACCACAAAGACGAACTCGCCGGGGTAGATGTCAAGGCTGACGTCCTCGAGAGCCGGCTTGTTGGGCTGGGCCGGATAGATGAGGGTGACGCTCCTGAGCGAGATGGTCGGCTTACCCGTACGGGACACTACCGGGGCGGGGTCATCCTGCAGGGGCGCGAAGACGCTCGTGAATCCCTGCTGGGAGGTGATGTCCCGCTCCTGGGCCGCCTTCTCGGAGACGACGATGCCCGCATCCTGCAATGGCGCCTGGGAAGTGGTGTCAGGTTGCCCCTGCGGGGAGGGCTGCCCGTATGAGACGGACTGGCTCATGGGAGCGGATACGTCACCGGAGTCTGGCTGCCCCGCAGAGGCCGGTCCAGACATGGCGGGGGCAACGTCATCGGAAGACGCTGCCGTCGAATCGGCAGACGATGCAGCCGAGAAGTGCGCCGAGTGAGCTGGACCTGAATATGTCGATTCTGGTTGTGATGCGTCGAAGGAAGACTGACCGGCTGGCTGAGCCTGCACGACGGACTGGTCGGCAGACGCCTCCCGACCATCCTGCTGCGTCAGCGGGACCTGCTGCTCCAGGTCCTCGTCCCCCTGTCGCTCGCTGCTGCGAAAGTGGTTGGCCACAAAAGCTCCTTTTTCTATATCGCGCAACGGACAGATTTCCTGACAGTCTACCAAAGCACCCGCCACCCCCTTCTCTGCTCGTGGTGGAGCACACAGAAACTGGGGCTAAGCGTCAGACAATCTTCAGGCAGAAGGCGGGACAGGGACCTAGGGGCTAGCCTTCGGTGACCTTCTTCCAATCTGCCGCGAACTTCGCCAGGCCCTCGCTCGTCAGCGGGTGGCGGACGCACCTCCTGAGCGCCGCGAGGGGCACGGTGGCGATGTCGGCGCCCATGAGGGCCGCTTGGGTCACGTGGTTGGGGGTGCGCACGGAGGCGGCGATGATCTCGGGGCCGCCCTCCTCGTCCCACCAGCCGTAGTCGTAGTTCCTGACGGCGCCGACGACGGTCTCGAGCTGGGCCAGCCCGTCGTCGGCGACGTCGTCGAAGCGGCCGACGAACGGCGAGACGTAGCGTGCGCCCGCGCGTGCGGCGAGCAGCGCCTGGGGGGCGGAGAAGACGAGGGTCATGTTGACGCGGACGCCCTCGGCGGCGAGCGCGTGGCAGGCGGGCAGCGACTCCTCGCAGACGGGGAGCTTGACGACGACGTTGGGGGCCAGCGCGGCGAGGCGGCGGCCCTCGGCGACCATGCCCTCGGTGGTCTCGGCGGTGGACTCGGCCGAGACGGGCAGGCCCTCGCAGGCCTCGCAGATCCTGACCACGTGGGGCTCGAAGTCGGCAAGCCTGCCGCCGGTCCTCGCGTAGAGGCTGGGGTTCGTGGTGACGCCCGAGAGGACGCCCCAGCTGGCGGCCTCGCGGATCTCGTCGAGGTCGGCAGTGTCGATGAAGAACTTCATGCACGCTCTCCTTTCGCCAGACGGCATGCGCCGCCGATAGCCTTCCGGGGACGAATGGCCCCGGACCACAGGTGATGGGGTCTGCCCTACTGTAACTTGAAACGACTTGTCGCCTCACGTGACCGCAAGAATGACCGTACATTTGTCATGGGGCTCACGAATCATGGGCCCACGAGTCGACGAGGGGCTTTCGCCATACCCCGTAAATCGCATCTCGGCTAGCCACCAATCCGGCTAAAGCCCTCGCCAAAGGCCTCATGCACCTCCGAGACGATCACGATGGCTTCCGCATCGATGTCGGCAACGATGGCCTTGAGCCGAGTCGTCTCCGTCCTGCCCAGCACGCACATGAGCACCGGTCGGTCGTTGCCACTCCAGACGCCCCTGCCCTTGAGCTCGGTACACCCTCGCCCCAACCCATACATGATCTCCTGCGCGATCTCCGCATGGCGATCCGACACGATCATCGCCATACGCGCGGTGCGTGGTCCGTCGACCACCATGTCGATGACGCACCCCGCAATGTACATGGCTATTCCGGCGTACAGGGCATTGCGCAGGGAGAACACGGGGATCGATGCGAGCACGATGGCACCATCCACGATGATGCTCAGCATGCCCACGGGCAGGCCCGAGCGCTTCGCGACCAGCTGGCAGACGATATCGGTGCCACCCGTGTTCCCACCTGAGAGGAACACGATCCCTATGCCGGCACCCACGATGATGCCACCCCATATGGCCGACAGCAGAAGCTCCCCCTGGGCAGGCACCGGCAGGATCGGGGCCAGGGCGTCCGTAAGCAGGCCGCTCACGATGATGCCCAGGATGCTGCGGGCAACGTAGCTCCTGTCATGCGTCGTCAAAACGACGTAGAGCAGGAGCAGGCCGTTCATCACAATCGTCTGGATGCCGATGGGCAAGCTCACACCGACAGTCGAGGCGAGTGCCGAGAAGATCGTCGCCAGGCCCGTGAGCCCACCTGCCGCCAGACCGTTGGGGACCTCGAAGCAGTCAATGCCGACGGCATAGACGAACGACCCCAGAATGATGAGGAAGCCCTCGCGCAGCAGCCTCCTCCACGGCAGGCCGCCACGCATCGGCGGGGCGATGCGCGTCGGGGCGTCTTCCGTCATCGGCGCCCTCCCCCGCCGACCGCCCAGCGGTGGTAGCCGACGATGAACTTGTCCAGGTCGCCGTCATCCAAGACGGACTCAACGTTACCGGTCTCGACCCCCGTGCGCAGGTCCTTGACCAGCTGATAGGGGTAGAGCACGTAGCTCCTGATCTGGTTGCCGAAGCCAATCTCGTGCTTGGGGCCGCGCAACTCGTCGATCTCGGCCTCCCTCTTCGCCAACTCGAGCTCGTACAGACGGCTGCGCAGGATTCCCATGGCGATTGCCTTGTTCTGTATCTGGCTCCGCTCGTTCTGGCAGGTGACGACCGTGCCCGTCGGCAGGTGGGTGATGCGAACCGCAGAGTCGGTCGTGTTTACGCCCTGTCCACCATGGCCTGACGCATGGTATACGTCGATCCGCAGGTCGCCCGGATCGATATCGACCTCAACGTCATCGGGGAGGACGGGCAGGACCTCGACGCCGGCGAAGGTGGTCTGACGGCGCTTCTTGTCATCTGTCGGAGAGATGCGCACCAGGCGATGGACCCCCTGCTCGGCACGGAGCATACCGTAGGCGTTTTTCCCGGACACCGTGAACGTCGCCCGGTCGATACCGATGGCCTCTGCAGCCGGCGCGTCGTTTACGGTCACCTTCCAGCCCCGGCGGTCACAGTAGCGCAGGTACATCTTGAACAGCATGTCGCACCAGTCTTGCGCCTCAAGCCCTCCCTGACCAGGCGTGACCGTGACGATCGCGTCCCCGTGGTCGAGGTCGTCGGCAAACCAGCTCGAGAGCTCGAGCTCGCCCAGCTCGTCCTCGAGGGCGCCGCAGATGCGGGCCGCCTCGTCGAGAAGGTCGCCGTCACCCGTCTCCAGGCCAAGCTCAAGCGCCGCCGACGCGTCGCCCAGCCTCGTGCGCGCATCCTCGATGCCCTGGACATCCTCCTTGGCGCGCGTAAGCTCGGTCATAGATCGGCTTGCCGCGTCCGCGTCGTCCCAAAATCTGGGGCGTGCGCTCCTCTCCTCCAGCTCCGCCACGACCCGGCGACGCTCGTCGATATGGAGGTAGCTCTCGACCTCATCGAGACGTCGGGCAAGTGCTTCGATGTCTGCCTTGGAGACGTCCATCGTCTATCGGTTCCTGCCGTGGCAGTTCTTGAACTTCTTCCCACTGCCGCAGGGGCAGGGATCGTTCCTGCCGATGCCCACGTATGGATCGGGATCGTCGGACTTGCGGTACGTGGAGGGCTTCGAGGCCGCAGGGGACTTGCCGTCGCGTCCTCGGACCGCCATGCCGCCTTGGGGCGCGCGAGCCACCGCGCGAGCACCCCCCTGGTCGCCGTCAACCTCGGCTGGTCCGGAGAACTTGGCCCCACGCAGGCCGTCGTCCTCGGTGGGCTCGGGGGTGCGGGCGAGCTCGATGCGCAGGATGGTGCGGAGGAAGTCCTCGTACATGGTGTTGACCAGCTCGGTGAACGCCGCATACGCCTCCGTCTTGTACTCAACGAGCGGATCGCGCTGCCCAAAGCCACGTAGGCCGATGCCGGTCTTGAGGTAGTCCATCTCCTGAAGGTATGCCATCCAACGCGTGTCGATGACCCTCAGCATGACCTGAGCCGAGAGCTCCTGGATGATCTCGCTGGAAAGGCGATCGGACTTCTCCTTGTAGCACGACCCAACGTAGTCGCCTACCACCTCGACGATCTCCTGCTGGTCACCATTCTCGGGAAGGGACGGCAGGTCCGCGCGCCCCGTGAGTTCCGCAACCCACTTCCGCAGGCCCTTGAGATCCCAGTCGTCCACGTCGACGCTCTCGGAGCAGAACTCGGCAACGCGGCGCTGGACGGTCTCGAACGTCACGTCGGCGATGTGCTCGACGAGGTCCTTGCCGTCGAGAATCTTGTTTCTCTCCTCGTAGATGACCTGACGCTGCTTGTTCATAACGTCATCGTAGTCAAGTACGTTCTTGCGCATGGAGAAGTTGATCTCCTCGACCTTGCGCTGGGCGCTCTCGACGGCCTTGGTGACCATCTTCGCCTGGATGGGCATGTCGGGCGGCATGTCGTACTTTGTCATCATCGCCGCGATCCGGTCCATGCGGTCGCCGCCGAAGAGCCTCATCAGATCGTCGTCCAGAGACAGGTAGAACTGGGTCTCGCCGGGGTCTCCCTGTCGGCCCGAGCGGCCGCGCAGCTGGTTGTCGATGCGACGGCTCTCATGGCGCTCCGTGCCGATGACACAGAGACCCCCGGCAGCCACCACGTGCTCGCGCTCGGTCGCACAGGTCGCCTTGGCCTGCTCCAGGGCGACCGCGCGCTGGTCGCCATCGGCCTCTTCGGGGTCGACGCCCGCCTCGCGGAGGAGTTCCTCCGCCAGCTCGTCGGGATTGCCGCCCAAGAGGATGTCGGTTCCACGTCCCGCCATGTTCGTGGCGATGGTTACGGCGCCCTCCCGACCCGCCTGGGCCACGATCTGCGCCTCTCGCTCGTGGAATTTGGCATTGAGGACCTCGTGCTCGATGCCGCGCTTGTCAAGGATGCGCGAGAGGCGCTCGGAACTCTCGATGGAGACCGTGCCGACCAGGCAGGGTTGGCCCTGTGAGTGACGCTTCGTCACATCGTCGGCAACCGCATTGAACTTGGCGTCTATGGTCTGGTAGACGAGATCGTCGTGGTCCTCGCGAATAACGGGCTTGTTGGAGGGGATCGCCTGGACGGGCAGGCTGTAAATCTCCCGGAACTCTGCATCCTCGGTCATGGCGGTGCCGGTCATGCCAGAGAGTTTGTCGTAGAGTCGGAAGTAGTTTTGAAGCGTGATGGTGGCGAGGGTCTGGTTCTCCTCGCGGACGAACACGCCTTCTTTGGCCTCAATTGCCTGGTGGAGCCCCTCGGAGTAGCGCCTCCCCTCCATGATGCGGCCCGTGAACTCATCCACGATCTTGACCTCGCCGTCCACGACCACGTACTGCTGGTCGCGGTGGAACATGTACTGCGCCTTCAGGGCCTGTTGCAGATGGTTGACCAGCTGGCCGCTCATGTCGCCGTAGATGTCATCCACGCCCAAGTTGGACTCGATCTTGCGCAGGCCCACCTCGGTGGTGGCTATGGTGTGCTTCGCCTCGTCCATCTCGAAGTCCACGTCCTGCATCAGACCGCGGACGGCACGCGCAAAGTCCTTGTAGATGCTCGCCGACTTGGTTCCGGCCCCCGAGATGATAAGTGGGGTGCGTGCCTCGTCGATGAGAATGGAGTCCACCTCATCGACGATGGCGAAGTGATGGCCGCGCTGCACACGCATGTTTGCCCTGGTGACCATGTTGTCACGCAGATAGTCGAAACCGAACTCCGAGTTGGTTCCGTAGGTGACATCGGCCACATACGCAGGCCGCTTGAGGCTGAGCTTCATCCCGTTTTGCAGGAGGCCGACGCTCATGCCCAGGAAACGATAGATCTGCCCCATCCACTCGCTGTCTCGCTTGGCGAGGTAATCGTTAACCGTGACGATGTGGACCCCATCACCCGGTATGGCATTGAGATAGCCGGCGAGCGTGGAGACGAGCGTCTTACCCTCACCCGTCTTCATCTCGGCGATCATGCCCCTGTGAAGCGCAATGCCGCCAATGATCTGGACGTCGAAGTGGCGCATGCCCAAGACGCGCGACGACGCCTCCCTCACCGTCGCGAACGCCTCGGGAAGAAGGTCATCCAAGGTCTCCCCGTCCGCATTGCGCGCCCGAAGCCTTTCCGTCTGGGCCCGCAGGCCCTCGTCCGAAAGTTCCCTCATGGCGGTTTCGTAACCGCTGACCTGGCTGGCGATCTGCTCGAGTTCCTTCAACTGCTTGTCGGCACCCCTGGAGAGAAGGCGCGAGAAGAGGTTTGGCATGGGATTCCTCTTGATAGTGTGGGGGACGCAAAGCCCCTGCGCGTTCCGATAGCCCTCCTACTGTATCAATTGGTGAAACCACGCAGTTGGCAAGGGGACGCGACCACGAAAACGGCACCACGGTCAAGAGCACGCACGCCTTCCCCACGCCGTGGCCCGTCCTACGCCTCGATCGCCGCAGGGCCGTCCATGTCCTCGCCCCTCCCTTCCATGCGAGTCAAGGCATCCTCGACGGCCTTTGCCACGCCGGCCGCAGGTCTTCTCAATCCCAGCTGGGGCAGCCTCCGACGATAGTCCTCGTACAGCGCCACGACTTCTCCCAGCCTCCCTATCGCCGCAAGCCCCTCGATCAGGCAGACCGTCACGTCCTCACGTGCCGGTTGCACGTCATACGCCTCGCGCGCAAGCCGCGCCGCAAGACGCGGCCTGCCCTCTCTCAGCGCAGCGGCGGCGGTCGCCGAGGCCACGTCGACATAGAGCGACCGGAGCGCGTCTGTGCGGGCATCGGCCAGCCCAGTGGCGTCCATGGGATGAAAGTCGACTCCGCCCCCGTACATCGTGCATGCCCTGCAGCCCAGGCGCACCATGTCACGATCGTTGCCCTCGACCGCAAGTGCGTCACGGGCGGAGCGCTCAAGGTCGTCCACGTCGCAGGACACGATCGCGGGATCAAGCGAGACGATGCCCTCGATCTTGTTCGATATGATGGGATTGGTGCCAAGCTCCCTCGATCCCAGCGCCTTTCGGCAGGCGCATATCGACTCGTATAGCCGCTTCAGGCCTGATACGTAATCAATCTCACCCCAAATGCTTGCAATCAGGTCCCGACGAGACACCCTATGCCCAACTGCGAGGGCGAGCATCCCGATCACTTCCCTTACATGGCGACGCACGAGCCTCTCCGCGGGAATGCGGCGCTTGCCCACCCACACCTCGAAGTTTCCTAGGATGGATACCCGCACCGCCGGACTGGGCTTGACCCCATCCGCACCCCGGCTGCGGCTCAGGGCTTGCGGGTGCGCCTCCACCGCCTGCGCCCCATCCTCAAATTGTGCAAGGGCTGTCGATACGAGCCCCCTCCATCCCTCGGGAATCAGACCATGGACCTCGGAGGCGAGGTCTCCCGTATCGTTCAGCACCAGATTCACGGCCCATAGGACGTCCCTGCTGCAGTTAAACCGGGAGAGGTGATCAAGCCTCACGGGAACATGGGTCTCGCCGCGGGAGGCGGACGCCAGGATGCGCAGCACGTCTCCCAGCTGCCCTTCGCATGCCATCTCCTGCTCGGGGGTGATCTCCCCGCCAAGCCTGATGTCAATGACGGACATGACGAGGCGTGCCGCATGTGCAAGGTAGTCGGCGCTGCGGCAGGTCGCATACCCCAGCGCCCTGTTCGCCCGAACGTGCGCTCGCGCCATCGCCGAGTTCCTCAGATCGGCTATCGCCGCAGCGAGCAGGAAGACCGCCGTCAACAGGCCATCCCCGTACTCCTCTGACTTCGCAATCGCCACCTCGGCGCAGGGGAAATCGGATTCCCTGCCCATGAGTATCGCTGTCGTTGCGGAAAGTGCGTTGCGGTAGACGTCGATACGACTGTCGCCAAGCTCCCGCATGATGCTCTGCGCCCGCTCCCGATCCACGCGCTCCTGACTGACGGGCACCTCGCCCATCAGTGTCTCGGCAACAGAGAAGTCCATGCTCAGCAGTGCCGCCGCAAACGTCCCCGGGTTCCTGCGTGCCGGTAGGTCCACCAGGAGATTGAAGGCCTTCGAGAACCTCCCGGAAAACAACGCCGCCTGGGCGACGGCATGCAGCCGCAGCGCAGTCGCGATGTCCCTGCCCGAGGCATCCACCGTCCTATCATCTCCGCCTATGGCATCAAGGCCGTCGCGACAGCTTGAGAGGATCATGTCCATACGTTGCGCGTCATACTCCGCATTCGAGAGGCCCCTTGCCGAAACGCAGGCCTCTCGTCCCTTCTCCAAGACACTCCGTCGGGCGAACACCTCATCGAGCGCCTGCTGCGCGAGGAGAACGTACGTCTCCCTCCCGTGTCCCCGCTCCTTGAGGTAGCCGATGGAGCGCGCCACCAATGACGGCGCCCCCGCCACCACATACTGAAAGCCGCTCTCGCATCCCATCTCGTACAGCTCGGGCACGTCGTGGCAGAGCCCGCACACCAAGGCGGACCTTCTGTATTCCCCGCGTTGCGCCAAAACTCGCGCCGAGCGCACCACGAGCTTCGTATAGTTCTGAGCCACAGGCTCGATGCTCGAGAGCGTGGCACGAAGTCCCTCGATCTCGCAAAGCCCCGCGACACCGAAGCGGCCGCCATGGGACGTCACACCAAGGAGCGGGACGGTTGACTCCATCAGGAACAGCTCGTCTGCATCGAGACGGTCGAGGAGCTCGGCCAGGTCTCCCTGAGTCCCCTTCCCAAGAAGCATGAGGGCCAGGCGGAGCTCGACCTCTTCATCCGCAAGCGTCTCTCGCAAGGCAAGCACAATCTGTTCCCGCAGCGCCCTCACGTAGGCAGAGTCGTCTTCAAATGCCTGGATTCCCTGGCGTGCGTCTGAGGTGGCTGCAACGTAAAGCGCGGGAATGCCATGTGTCAGTCGAGAGATGGGGTCATTCCCATACCATCCCCTCGCCGTAAGCTCAAAACAACCGGCAACTACCGCACGATCCCTAAGCTGTTCGACAAGGGCGGCAGACTCGCTGCGGATACAGAGGATAACCGTACAGCCATCATCAAGCATCTTGCGAATCGCCCGAGTCTCTCGCGCAACCGCCGATTCATCTCCGGCAGTGAGTCCATCAATGCCAACCGCAACCCTCGCGTAACGCTCCCGCAGTGCGTGGACCTCGCGCGCAGACCTTGAGAGGCGTGCGGGGGTCTCGTCCTCACCCGCACTCGAGAAGTCGAGAACGCGCGTGAACGCACCACGCTGCCGCTCGGACTGCAACAGGGCGTTCATCGCATGAGTCTTGCCAACACCTGGCTCGGCGCACAATACAACCAGATGGCTCGACTCATCCCTCTTGCGCCCGAGCGACTTGACAAGGAACGTGTTCGTCGGCAGGGACATATCGGAGTCGATGGAATCGATGTACTCGCAACGCCCGTCGATCGGTACCTCATAGCCACTCATTGCACAACCCTCCCGTCTCTTGCCGGAACCGTAGCTCCCAGCGATTTGCGATATGGGACCGTTATGCAACTTAATAAAGCTGAATAGAATGAGAACTCAGGGGGATTCGGTAGAAGCAGCAAAATGTTTTGCAAGTTACGTGCAAGCAGCATTGCGATGCACTTAAACAGCCTTTTAGAGGATCTAGATGAAGGCCTACCCCCTACCAAGTGAGATCCGGCGCACGGGGAATATTTCGGCGAACGGTAGCAGCTTCCCCATACGCGTCCGGGACCGGGCGCGGGCCGCGCCCGGGGCCCTCCACGATTCCCACACAACCGGGGGGCGGGGCACGGGAATGCCCCTCGTTGGTCAGCGGCGTCCTGCTCTCCCACGGACTGACTATATCTCCAGGCCGCGCGCCCTGACGATAGCGCATGCGGACGAGAGGAGCTGGTCCCTCTCGGCCGTGGTCGCTGCCTCGGCATAGATGCGGACGAGTGTTTGGGTGCGCGATGGCCGCAGCATCACCCATGCCCCATCATCGAAGCCGAGCCTCAGGCCATCGGCGTGGCTTACGCAGCAGGGCCTCCTGCCAGCAACCGTCTCGGGGTTGAGGCCTGGCAGGACGTTCCTGAACGATTGCATGGTCGCGACGTCCACGCGCACGTCCCGTCTTGCGTAGTCCATATGTCCAAGGCTTTGTCCGAGTCGTCGGACCATCTCGCTGAGCTTGGGGGCAGACGTCGCGCCTGTAAGACCTGCGGCACCCGTGGAGAGCATTTCGACGGCAAGGAGCGCCGCCAGGATGCCATCGCGCTCCATAAGGTGCTGGGGGACGCACATCCCCCCGTACTCCTCGCAGGCAAGGAGGACGTCCCTCTCCCGCATCTCCTCGTAGACGCGCTGGAACCCCACGGGTACGATGGTCAGCGGGCAGCCCAGGCGCTCAGCCTGGCGGGCGACACGGACCGACGTCGCCGTTGTCGCCACGACCCTGCCCCGCAGACCTCTCGCAACCGACAGATGCTCCAGGATGAGGGCGACGAGGTCGTGCGAAGCGACGAGATGACCGAGCTCATCGATCAGGGCAATGCGGCATCCATCCCCGTCGACGGCAATCCCCATGTCAGCGCCCTGCTCTGCCACCGCACGCCCGCAGTCTCCGACCCAAGGCCCGACGGGTCGCGAGAGCAAGTCCCCAAGTGCGTCGGGTCTTCCATCGTGTATCTCCGCCACCGCGCAACCGCAGCTTCGCAGCAGGTCCGCCAGCAGACCCCGCGACGATCCGCAAAGGGGGTCAACGATAACCCTAAGCGGGCGGGCTCCGATCGCAGACCGATCCACCTCTTGCATGAGTGCGCTGACATACGGAGAGACGAGGTCAACGGACTTTGCCGTCCCCATCCGCTCGTCGGCACGACCGGAGATGTGGCGGTCAACTTGAAGCGCGAAGTCAGCCGAGACGGGACCGCCATCTGGGCCACGCAGCAGAAAGCCTCCGTAGTCACATGACAGATCGGATCCCGAGATCACCACGCCGCCAATGGCCTCCTCGTCGGCGGCCACGGCCCACTCCAGTGCGGGGAGGGGAGCGGCGCTGCTCGACACCCTGGTACGCAGCCCATACGAAGCCAGCACCGCAGCGGCCAGGCTTGCAAGGTGTTCCGACCGGGGACGAACGTCATACGAGACGTACACGACCCCGTCGGGAAACGTGTCCCCCCACAGCAACCCGACCGCAGCGGCCACGCGCGTCACGCCCGTCTCGTCGAAGCCCTCGTCGAAGCGGGCGTACCAGCCGTTCGCACCAAAGTGAATGATGCGCATGGCTATGCCAGCTGCTTGGCTGCCCTCTCGCCCAGCGCCTCGAGAAACGCCTCGCGCTGGGCTGCGTCGCCGAGCGCCATGCGGGCGTTCGTCGCCGCCCATGCCGCCGGAGTGCCCGTATCGCACCCCTCCGCGGGGTCGACGACCACGGCGTACATCTCCTCCTCGGCCAGCAGGCGCTCCATCGCATCCGTGAGCTGGATCTCTCCGCCGGCACCGGCGCCCTGGGTCTTCAGCAGCTCCATCACGCGCGGGGTGAGCAGATAGCGCCCGACTATGAAGAGATGGCTGGGGGCGTCCTCTGGAGCGGGCTTCTCGACCAGACCCGTGACCTTCCAGACCGCGCCCTCCGCCTCGTCGTCCGCGGGGCTGAGGCCCCCAACCTCGCCACAGCGCTCGCCTGCGACGATACCGTAGCGGCTGACCTGGTCCTCGGGTACGGGCGCCACCGCGATCACGGACGATCCTCCATGGGCTGCGGATACTTCCGCCATCCTCACGCACATCTTGTGGTCGGGAACGAAGTAGTCGCCCAAGAGGACGAAGAACGGCTCGTCGCCCGCGTCGTCGGCAGCGCACAGCACGGCATGCCCCAAGCCGCGAGCCTCATCCTGATAGCAGAAGCTGACGGGAAGCTCCCCGGCCGCGCGGACCTTGTCGGCGAGACAGTCCTTACCATGCGCACGGAGGTGCTCCTCAAGCGCATCGTCCACGCTGAAATACGATTCGATCTGAGGCTTCAGGCGAGAGTTCACGATCACGACGCCATCGACGCCATCCGGCTCGAGAGCCTCCTCGACCACGTACTGAATGACGGGCTTGTCGAGCACCGGCAGCAGCTCCTTGGGAGTGCACTTGGTGCCCGGAAGAAAGCGCGTGCCAAGACCCGCGGCGGGAATGATGGCCTTCATGGGATGCGTTCCTTTCGCCAACCTGCCTACCAGGCAGCCTTCTGGGACGGGAGCCTACTCTTCGACCGTTATGCCCTGACGGTCGAGGTAGGCGATCAGGCGATTCTGGGTGTCGAGCGACAGGGCATGCTCCATCTGGCACGCCTCCTCATCCGCTACCTCGTGGGAGACGCCAAGGTCACGTTCGAGGAAGAGCCGCAGCGCGCGGTGGCAGCGCCATACGAGGCTCGCATAGTCGCGCCCCTTGGGAGTCAGCTGAACGCGGCCGTAGCGGTTCTGCTCGACGAAGCCCGCCTCCTTCAGGGTGGAGAGGGCCTTGTTTACGCTTGCCTTGGAGACATCGAGCTGCTCGGCGACATCGACGGAGCGGATTCCGTCCGTGGCACCCGTCGACTGCGTGATCCTGTATATGGATTCGAGATAATCCTCGTTGGCCATTGTCAGCTGGTGTCTCATGTTTTCGGCGAGCCTAGGCATCTGGTCCTCCAGTCGACGACGCGTCCCCCCGCCGGGACGCCATGGATAGGTTCCGCTCTCGATCTTCTGATACCCATCAGGAGGACAGGAGCCCTCACATTCTAGGTCACGTTTTCGCCATGTGGACGAAACGCCTCGCGAAAGGCGCGGCAAGGGCGCGTGCCGCACGCGAACGTGCCGCACGCGACTATCCTTCTCGCCCGGGATGCCGAAGCCCCGCTAAGGCCTACGACGCCGCGGCCTACATCTCCTCGGCATCGGGAGCCTCGAGGCGCTCGACATGCGCCCCCAGGGCCTTGAGCTTGGGCACGAACCCCTCGTATCCACGGTCGATGTGATGGATGTCCGAGACGGTGGTCACCCCGTCGGCAACCAGCCCCGCCATCACAAGCGAGGCGCCGCCACGCAGGTCGGGAGACTTGACCTCCGCTCCCGAGAAGCTCCTGACGCCATGCACGATGGCATGATGGCCCTCGATGCGTATCTCCGCCCCCATGCGCTGCAGCTCGCTCGCAAACATGAAGCGGTTCTCGAAGACGTTCTCGGTCACGATGCACGAGTCGTCACCCAGGGCGAGCAGGCACATAGTCTGCGCCTGCATGTCCGTCGGAAATCCGGGGAACGGCAGCGTCTGGATGTCGGTGGAGCGTATCGGCCGCGAGCGGGCGACGGTCACCTTGTGCGCCCCACGCTCGACGTCGAGGCCCATGAGCTCGTACTTCTTGAGGACGAGCCCCAGGTGGGCGGGCTCGAAGCCCTTGACCGTGACGGGTTGCCCACAGATGCCGGCCATGGCTATGAAGGTCCCCGCCTCGATGCGGTCTCCCACGACCGCGTGGGTCTCCAGGGGTCGGAGCTCGTCGACGCCCTCGATCTCGATGACTGGTGAGCCCGCTCCCCTGACCTTGGCGCCCATCTCGTTCAGGAGGTTGGCCAAATCGACGATCTCGGGCTCGCGCGCGGCGTTGTCGATAGTCGTGACGCCACGCGCCCGCACGGCAGCCATCATGAGGTTCTCCGTGGCACCGACGCTTGCAAAGTCGAGGGTGACCATGCCGCCGGTCAGGCCGTTGGGAGTGGTCGCATGAATATTTCCGTGGTCGACCTCGAAGCGGACGCCCAGCGCCTCGAGTCCAAGGATGTGCATGTCAATCTTGCGGGCACCGATGTTGCAGCCTCCGGGCATGGCGACGATGGCCTTGCCGAAGCGCCCCAACAAGGGGCCAAGCACGGCAGTGGAGGCACGCATCTGGGCGACCAGATGGTAGGGCGTCTCCCACTTGTCCACCAACGAGGTGTCGACCTTGAGCGTGTGCTCATTCTCGACCTCGATATGGGCACCCAGGTACTTGAGCACCTTGCCCATCACGTGGACGTCGGAGATGTTGGGGACGTTGGCAAGCGTCGTGGTGCCCGGGGCGAGGATGGTCGCTGCCATGAGCTTGAGGGCCGAGTTCTTGGCGCCCTCAACGGTCACCTCGCCCCCAATGGGATGGCCACCCTCGACCTTTATGACTTCCAAGCTGCCTCCATGTCCGGGGGTGCGGCTAGGCCTCTGAATCCGAGGACACCTGCTTGAGCAGCAGGTTGCACCACTTGATCTTGCTGTCGTAGTACGCACGTCTGTGGTCATTCTCGGGCAGCTGGTCCCGAGCGTCAAATGCGGCCTCGCGTGTGTCGCGGACGACGTCCGCCTCGATGTCATCGGTACGGCGCGCATGGTCGGCGAGGATGATGACGCCCTTGTCGTTTATCTCCGCGTAACCGCCCGAGATGACCATCTTGATGGTGCCGCCCCCGTCCTTCTCGCGCTGCCTCAGGCGTACGACGCCGTCGCCCAACGCGCAAATCTCCGCGGCATGTCCCGGCCAAACGCCCAGCTCGCCGCTGATGGTAACCAGGACAAGGCTCGCGACAGGCCCCTCGAAGAGGAGCCTGTCTGGACGTACGAACTGACAGGTGAGTTCCGCCATGTGAGCTTCCCTACTCCGCGCTTGCCTCGGACGACATCTTAGCGGCACGCTCACGCACGTCCTCGATGGTGCCGGCATAGCGGAACGCCTGCTCGGGGATGTCGTCGCACTTGCCGTCGACGATGGCCGCGAAGGAACGAACGGTGTCTTCGACGGAGCAGTAGACGCCCGGATTGCCCGTGAACTTCTCCGCCACATGGAAGGACTGCGAGAGGAACTGCTGTATCTTGCGGGCGCGCGCGACCACGAGCTGCTGGTCCTCGGACAGTTCGTCCATGCCTAGGATCGCAATGATGTCCTGCAGGTCGGAATACTGCTGCAGCGTCTCCTGGACGGCCATGGCGACACGGTAGTGCTCCTCGCCGACGACGGACGGATCCAGCGCGGAGCTCGAGCTGGCAAGCGGATCGACGGCTGGGTAGATGCCCAGCTCGGTGATGGAGCGGGAGAGCACGGTCGTGGCATCGAGATGCGTGAAGGTCGTCGCCGGGGCAGGGTCCGTCAGGTCATCCGCGGGGACGTAGACCGCCTGCACCGAGGTGATGGAGCCCTCCTTGGTCGAGGTGATGCGCTCCTGGAGGTCACCCATCTCCGTGGCCAGCGTGGGCTGGTAGCCAACCGCCGAGGGCATGCGGCCGAGAAGGGCGGAGACCTCGGAGCCCGCCTGCGAGAAGCGGAAGATGTTGTCGATGAAGAGGAGGACGTCCTGCCCCTGGTCGCGGAAGTACTCCGCCGTGGTGAGACCAGCCAGGCCAACGCGCAGGCGCGCTCCGGGCGGCTCGTTCATCTGCCCGTAGACCAGGCAGGTCTTGTTGATGACGCCGGACTCGGTCATCTCGAGGAACAGGTCGGTACCCTCGCGCGTGCGCTCGCCGACACCGGTGAACACCGAAGTGCCGCCATGCTCCTGGGCAAGGTTGTTGATGAGCTCCTGGATCAGGACCGTCTTGCCGACGCCCGCACCGCCGAAGAGCCCGGTCTTGCCGCCACGCACGTAAGGCTCGAGGAGATCGATGGCCTTGATGCCCGTCTCGAAGATCTCCGTCTGGGTGGTGAGCTCCTCGAAGGCAGGGGCAGGATGGTGGATAGGGTAGAACTGGACGTCCGTAGGCGTCTCGCCACCGTCCACGGGCTGCCCCATGACGTTCCAGACACGCCCCAAGGTCGAGGGTCCGACGGGCATCATCATGGGGTGTCCCGTATCCTTGACCTTGAGGCCGCGCTGGAGACCGTCCGTCGAAGACATGGCGACCGTACGGACGACGCCTCCGGCAAGCTGGGACTCCACCTCGAGGACGGTGCGGACCCTACCGACGGGGGTGTCGTCATCCACGGTGAGGGCGGTGTAGATGCTCGGCACCTGCCCATCGAACTTGACGTCCACGACAGGACCGACGACTCGGACGATGGTGCCCGTGCCCACGCTCCTGTTCATGTGGTTGTAGGCAGCCTCCTCGAGGGGGGTGCGCGTCTGCTCTGCGGTTTCTGACATTAGTTGTCCTCCAATGCGGAAGCACCGCCGATGATCTCGTTCAGCTCGGTGGTGATGGCGCCCTGACGTTCACGGTTGTAGGTTCGGTTCAGGGAGTCCAGCACCTCTTTTGCGTTGTCGGTCGCCGACTGCATCGCGCGACGCCGCGCGCCGTGCTCGGCGGCTGCTGAGTCGAGCAGGGCGTGAAAGATGACCGTGCGGAAGTAGGCCGGCATCAGATAGCCCATGACCTCGGCCGCCGAGGGCTCGAAGGAGTACTCGGGAGCACGAGTGCGCTCCACCTGGGACATGGCCTCAAGGTGACGGGGTCGGTTGGGCATCATCAGCCGCTCGCGCGTGATCGGAAGCAGCTGATCGGTCACCTGGGTCTGGTCGACACGGTTCTTGGCATGCCAGTACAGGAGCATCACACGGTCCGTCTTGCCAGATGTGTACGCGTCCATCACGTACGAGGCGATGCGATCCGCCTCGTCCATGTTGGGTTCGGAAGAGATGCCGACGAAGGACAGGACGGGGGTGATCTTGCGGTACGTGAAGTACTCCGTTGGCTTGCGCCCACAGGTGATGACCGAGGACTTGATGCCGCTCTTGGCCAAGGCCCTCATCTCGTGCTCGACGGCACGCTGCTGGAGAATGTTGAAGCCCCCGGCAAGCCCGCGGTCTGACGCAACGAGGATGAAGGTGACATGTCTCTCCTGCCCATGGCGGGCGAGCAGCGGCTGCGAGCTATCGAAGCCGCATCCGGCAACGTTCGCGAGCATGTTGGTGATGGCATCCTTGTAAGGAGACGCCGCCTCGGCGCGGGCGAGCGCCTTCTGGATGCGCGCCGTGGAGATCATCTCCATGGTTCGCGTGATCTGCATGGTGCTCTTGATCGAGCCCATACGCCTCGATATTTCGCGAAGGTTCGCCATGGCCGACTACTCCTGAGCCTTCCCGGAAATCTCGGCGTCGCGGTCGACCGTTCCCTCGGCCATCTCCTCGACATCCACGGCCTTGGCCCTGTTGGGATGCTCGACAAGGAACGCGCTCTTGTAGCTGGAGAGACCCTGCTTGATCTTCTCTCCCAGCGCGTCATCGATCTTGCCGTTGAGAAGCGCGGCACGGACCTGCGGGTACCTCTCGGCCATGAACCTCGCGAGCCCATCACGGAACAGGGTCACATGGTCCAGGTCGATGTCATCGATGAAGTCCTCCTTCGCCGCGTAGATGGAGATGACCTGGTCTGCGACATCAAGGGCAGCATAGCGGCCCTGCTTGAGCATCTCCATCATGTGCGCGCCGTGGTTGAGCTGATACTGCGTCGTGGCGTCGAGGTCGCTGCCGAACTGGGCGAAGGCCTGCTTCTCTCGGTAGGACGCAAGGTCGAGGCGGAGCGTGCCAGCCACCTGCTTCATGGCCTTGATCTGTGCGGCGCCGCCGACGCGCGACACCGAGATGCCCACGTCGACCGCCGGTCGCTGGCCCTGGAAGAAGAGGTTGGACTGCAGGTATATCTGGCCGTCCGTGATGGAGATGACGTTCGTCGGGATGTAGGCGGAGACGTCGCCCTCCTGTGTCTCGATGATGGGGAGCGCCGTAAGGGACCCACCGCCGTTGGCGTCAGACATCTTGCAGGCGCGTTCGAGCAGGCGCGAGTGCAGATAGAAAATGTCGCCAGGATATGCCTCGCGTCCAGGTGGGCGGTGCAGCGTGAGCGACATCTGACGGTAGGCGACGGCCTGTTTCGAGAGGTCGTCGTAGACGACGAGGACGTGACGACCCGGATGATCCCGATCGGCAGGGTTCCCGCTCTCGTCGTTGTACATGAAGTACTCGCCGATGGCGGCGCCTGCCATGGGCGCAATGTATTGCATGGGGGCAGAATCCGCAGCAGTCGCGGCGACGATGATCGTCTTGTCGAGGACGCCCTGGCGCGCAAAGGTCTCCTTGATGGCGGCGACGGTCGACGCCTTCTGGCCGATGGCGACGTAGATGCAGATCATGTCTGTGTCGCGCTGGTTCACGATGGCGTCGATGGCGATGGCGGTCTTGCCCGTCTTGCGGTCACCGATGATGAGCTCGCGCTGGCCACGGCCGATGGGGACCATGGCGTCGATGGCGATGAGCCCGGTCTGGACGGGCTCGCACACCGGCTGGCGCTCCATGATGCCAGGGGCCTTGAACTCGATGGGGCGACGAGCGTCGGTGTCGATGGCACCCAGCCCGTCGACGGGCTGGCCGAGCGGGTTCACGACGCGCCCCAACATGGCGTTGCCCACCGGGATGTCCATGACACGACCCGTAGTGCGGCACTCATCACCCTCTTTGACGGCATCCACCTCGCCAAACAGGACCGCGCCAACCTCGTCGACATCGAGGTTCTGCGCAAGGCCAAAGACGCTGCGCCCGCTTCCGGAACTCGTGAACTCCAGGAGCTCACCGGCCATGGCGGTCTTGAGGCCGGAGACGTGGGCGATGCCGTCGCCAACCTCGGTGACGACCGACGCCTCCTGGTCGTCGACCGTCGCGTTGACCTGAGCGAGGCGCTCGCGCAGGGTGCTCATGATCTTCGACGAACTAATCTTGTCTGTCATTGCTCTTCACTTCCGACGAAGGTCGAGGCGAGCGTCTTGCGGATGTTGGCAAGCTGCGCCCGGACGGACGCGTCGAAGCGCTTGCCGTATGCCTCGATCACGATACCGCCCAAGATGGAGGGGTCGACCCTCTCCACAAGGTAGATAGGCACCTGCATATCGGCCGCCACCTTGGAGCGTACCTTCTCGCGCAGATTGTCATCCATGGGCACCGATGTGGTGACCGTGACCGAGACGGTCTCGTCCTCGGAGTCGAGAATCTCCTTGTACTTCTTGGACACCGCATCCACGAGAGAGATGTCGTCCCCCCCGCGCATGGCCGTCAGCGTCTCGAGGACCTCGGGAGAGAACTTGCAGGCATGTCGCCACTGCACGAGGTCGGCATTTGCTCTCCCCTCGCTCCTCCCGGCGTCGATGAGAGCCCGTGCGTAGGCCTCGACCTTGGCTTCGTCACTGTGCTTACCGGCCATGGGGAGCGCTCACTTCTGCAAGGTACTTCTCGGCCAGCTTACGCTGCTCGGCCTCGCTGAGGTCGTTGCCGATGATCTTCCCGGCGATCTCGACGGAGAGGTCGACGACCTGGCCAGACAGCTCGATCATGGCCTTCTTGCGTTCGGAGCCTACGGCACCGTGCGCCTTGGAGATGATGTCGGCTGCCTCGCGCTGGGCCTTGGCCAGGATCTGGGTACGCTCCTCGGTGGCGTCCTTCCTGGCCTTGGAGATGATTGCCTCGGCCTCGCGATGCGCCTCCGTGATCTGGGCCGTGTAGTTCTTGGCCTCCTCGGCTGCCTGGGCCCTGGACTCCTCGGCCGCCTCGAGGTCATCCTGGATCTTCTGCTGACGTTCCTCCATCATTCCCAGGATCGAAGGCCATGCGAACTTGGCCAGGACGATCCAGATAACGAGGAAGGCAAGCAGAGCCGGGACGAACTCGGCGGGTTTCGGAAGCAGGATGTCGGCGCCGCTGATCTCAGCGAGAGCTGTCGTCGGCGCAAGGAGCACCGCGGCTGCCGCCGAGGCGGCAACGCGTCCCCTGACCCCCATCCCCTTCATTTTCCTGTTCATGGGTTCCTCCAACATATGGTGCTCGCCGTGTACAGGCAAATCCCTAGGAGGCGATGAGCGTAACGACGAAGCCGATGAGCGCCAGCGCCTCGACGAAAGCCGACGCAAGGATGAAGGTCGTAAAGAGGCGACCCTGGACCTCAGGCTGACGCGCCATGGAAGTGGTGGCGCCATAGGCCGCCAGGCCAATGCCGATAGCAGCACCGATAACACCAAGACCGTAACCAATGACTCCCACGTTTCCTCCTTTGTCATTCGCCCCTAGCAGGACGAGTTCCATGACTTGCTATGCAACAGCGGGCGTGGCCCCGCAGTTAGCCAATCGATCAGTCCTACTCGCTCTCGACAAGCTGGATGTAGACGGCCGAGAGTAGCGTGAAGACGTACGCCTGGATGATACCGACGAGAATCTCGACCAGATAGATAATGATCAGAAGAACGACCCAGAAGACAGAGGCGCCCGCCTGTCCCAGGGCGGCCGCCGAGAAGCCCTGCAGGAGCGGCTCGACAAAGAGGGACGCAAGGATGGCAAAGGTGCCCATGACAACATGGCCTGCAAACATATTGCAAAAGAGTCGAACGGCGAGGGTGATGAGACGCAGGAACGTCGAGACGAGCTCGATGGCCCAAACGAGCACGTTCATGGGGAACGACACGCCCTTGGGCGCAAGGCTCTTGATGTAGCCCAGGACGCCCATACGCTTGCACCCGACTACGATGAAGTAGGTGAAGGAGCAGAAGGCGAGTGCGGCAGTGACGCCGATGGTGCCCGTACCGGGATGGCAGCCAGGGATGACGCCCACGATGCTGTTGCAGACGATGAAGAAGAAGATGGCTGCAAGGAAGGGGAAGTGCCTCTTCCAGGTGTCGCCCAGGATGGACTTGCACATATCATCGCGAACGAACTCGACGACGTACTCCATGCCGTTCACAAAAATGCCCTGCGGAACCAGGCCGCGCGCCTGCCTCTTCTTGAACATGAGGACACAGGCGAGCAGGAGCGCCAGCGCAACGCACATCCAGAAGATGTAGTTGGTGAGGCCAACGGTCGTGTCACCCACGATGGCATGGGACATAAAGCCCTCGAGCAGCTCGTCCATCTCCCCTGAGAGCTTGTCAAGCGGGTTCACTAAAGATCATCCCCCCAGAATGTCACAGCAATCCATCTCTGTCAGCAGACGTAATCCATTTTGCACACGGCATCATATGACTGGGGAACCAGCCGGGCAAGAGCCACTCCGCAATCACATGTTCGCAAGTATAGCGCTTGCCGCCAAAAGTGCTAGAAAATGCGAGGCCGGTGTGGCGATACCACAGGGCAGCAGGCACATCGCATTTAAAGCGCGCGGGCAGCCTCCACCTCCGTCCGACAGCCTTTTCCTTACCAATCCGCATGCGACGCCAAGCCCGTCGCTCGAGTGCCTTCTACCCCGCATGGTTTTCTTCTGTCATGCGTTTGCGGAAATCCTTGTCGGCAGCATCGAACGAGGCCCATCCCTGCAGGCGAGCCATCCTGTCGTAAACCGCCATGCTCCCGTTCGTCCCCGCTGCCCTCTGCATGCGCAGGTGCTCGACATACAGACGAAGCGTGCGCTCAGAATAGATGGAGAGCTCTCCGTATAGATAGGTATCGAAGGCCGTGCCCGAAATCGCGCTCCCATCCTCAGATGCCTGCGTAAGGCTGCGCGCACGGTGTCGCAAGAGTGCGTACCTCTCGTACAGCTCCTCCTCCCACGGCATGACAATGCCCATCGCCTCATCCATGAGCGCCCTGCGGGCATCGGGCAGCGGGGGCATGTCGATGGCGCCGGGCATGGTTACCTCCATCATGCGGGCATATTTCTCACTCATGAGGTTTACGCCCTGGGACGCCGCTCGCTCCAGGTCACCCTTATAGCTTTCAAGCATCTCCGAGGTCCATGTCGCATACGACGCCTCCCGCATGACCGAGAACTGGTCGCGATCGTTTTGGCAGTCGGCCTTGCCCCCAATGTTGTTGACGCTGGAGAACATGTCCCATTCCATGCATTCGATGTCGGCGATGAGCGTCTGCCGCATTGCCTCGTCCCTACTTCCTTCCATCTCTCCCCCTCGCCGATGTAAGCGTTAGCCCTCTTCCTCGTAGCCAAAAATGCCCACTGCCTGCGCACCTGATGCTATCGTGCCATCATGTAGGGCAGGGACGCCACTGTTGCGTCGCCTATCGTTTCGTGCAGCCCCTCCGCCTCGCTAACCAAGAAGCCGTCGTTGGCGCGCGGTAGCCCGTGGCACTCGAAGGCGACTAGGAGCGCCTCGCATATCTCGTCGACCAAATCAGCGCAGCGAAGGAGCGCATCGTCTTCGTCCAGATGCACTTTGGCCAATTGGCCTATGCGAAGGCAGAGCGGATACGCCCCAGGAAGCTGTCCGGCCTTCTGGTACAGCCATTTGTTGAACGGATAGTGCCGCCCGTTCAACGAGAACAGAAGGCGCAGCGCACATACCAAAAAGGAGCTGCGCATGAGTTCGGCTGTCGGCACGTTTCCCCGCTTAAGCGCGCGAAGCAGGTTGTATTGTCCTGCCTGACCTGCCCCAAAGGCGTCAATTGACATCCTTCGCAAGAAGATGTCCTGCGGGCACTCGTCGGTCAGCGCGTTGCGAAAGTCGGTGAACCTTCCCGGTCCATCGGAGAACACGCGGCCGTTGACGGCGACCGCCAGCCCATATACGGGGGTCGCCAGCCACTCGTCCATAGATGCCGGGACATGATTCAATCCGATAAAGCGTCGGTAGAACTCACCCGTCTCAAAGATGCCAAGCCGTGGACCCGCAAAGGGGAGCACGGGATAGTCGCAGGTCTTCTGCGCCTGCGCTACGAGTCGAGCGACATGGGCCCCCATCCGCTCGCGCTCTGACGCGCCTACGACATCGCCGGATACCCACAGGCACAACCCCGCCCCCCAATCATGATCACGTGAGAGCACGTCGTCTGTGCCCCAGCATTCAGAGCCCTCCCCGACCCTGCCCACCGCGACACGACTGGTCACGCCGGGAATTTCCCGCTCGATCTGGGGAGCGACAAGTTCTCTCCAGAGCCGTTCGGAAAGCTCCATGCCTACGGCCTTGCCCAAGTCGCAGTCGACATCAGCACCTGCCGTCCACGCGGCATCAGCTGGCGCATCGGAAAAGCAAGCTACCATCTCTTCACCCCCTTGGCAGACGATCGCCCATACGAGTCAGGTCACCTTTCTTTGGTGGCTATGTGGAGATGAGGCGCGTGACGAAGGCCACTTCTTCGGACGGGAGAAGGCCCGCCGACACCTCATTCGTGAGTGTCGCACATGCGGCCTGCACCGAAAGGCCTTCGTTTCCGTAGAGCAGTCCTTCGAGACGAGTGCATACGATGGCGACTTTGACGCATGCAAGGACCTCCGTATTGAGATTTGCGGGATAGTCCTCGCTCTGCAGGGTGCAGTGGTGGTAGCGCACCACCGCATCGATTATCTCATGACCGAATGCGCCCACGATCTGCAGGCTGCGTATGGCATGCTCGGAATGTGCCGTGAAGTTGTTCTCGACGGCAACGCTCGCGTCATTGCAAGCCACGTAGCCTATGTCCCTGAGGAGGAGCCCCCTGCGCAGGTCGCGGACATTTCCGCTTGGAATGCCCATCACCACAGCCAGGCGCTCGGCAAGGTCGGCGCATCGGCGGCTGCTCATGGTCGAGCCCGCGCACCTAAGCTCAAGGGCTGTGAGCATGGAGGAGATCACCGTGTTCAACGAGACCATCTCGTCGGAGTTCACCTGCGCCGACAGCAACGCCTTGATGCGCGTGAGGAGCTCCACGCGCTTGAACGGTTTGCTGAGGAACCCGTTGGCACCGGCCTCAAGGGCGCGGATGCGCTGGGAATCCTCATTGAGGACGGTGAGCATGATTATGGGGGTGTTGCGAAACTGGGACATGCTGCGCAGACGCTCGCAGACCTGATAGCCATTAAGGGCCGGGAGCATCACGTCGAGGATGATGAGGTCCGGGTTCTCGCGCTTGCTCACGTCCAGCGCGGACCGACCGTCCAGCGCGGAAACCACAGTGTAGTCGTACCCCTTCAGGATTTCGGTAATAAGCGTTAGGCTCGCAGGGTCATCTTCTACGACCAGGATCTTCTTCATCAGTCCGCCTCCTGTCCATCCTTTTTGTCAGGCTTCCTATTCGAGCAGAGTGGAAGTACGACGCATGCGTCCAGGCCGCCCCCCGGCGCGTCTTCAAGCCAAATGCGGCCGCTGTGCATCTCGACCAAGTCCTTTGTGATGGCAAGGCCGAGACCGGCGCCCTTGTAGATGCGCGTATAGCTGTTGTCAGCTTGCTCGAAGGCCAGAAAGACGCGCTCTTTCATGTCGTTGCTGATACCGATGCCGTTGTCGATGACGTGTATGAACACAAAGTTCTCCTCCACAAGGGAGGCCTTGACTCGGATGCGGCCTCCGTCAGGGGAGAACTTCACCGCATTGGAAAGCAGGTTGAGCAGGATCTGATGGACTTTCTGCTCATCCCAATAAGCCGTGTATCCATCCAGCTCGTCCGCGACGATGACTTCGAGTCCCTGCCCCCTCTCGTCTGCAAGCGGACGAATCAAATCGACGGGGTTCCTGATCGCCTCGATAACGCTTACCCGAGAGAGCTTGAGCTTGTCAACGCTTGTGTCGAGCTTTACGAGCTGGAGGATGTCATTGATGAGGTCGAGGAGATGCCCCCCGCTCTCAATGATGATTTCTGCGTACCTCGTCTGCGTCGCGTTCAGATCGCCCGCCACATTCTCTTGGAGAAGAGAGGCGAACCCGATGATTGAGTTGAGCGGCGTGCGCAGCTCATGCGAAATATTGGCCAGGAACTGCGACTTGTGACGGTTGGCTGCCCTGAGCTCGTCGACCGTATTGGCGAGCTGGGCGGTACGTGCAGACACCTTCTCCTCAAGACGTTGGTTCTTGTCGGTGAGCTTGCGGGCCATGACATACATGTCATCGGCCAAGGAGACGATCTCCGAGGGCACGCTCGACCTGCTTCGAAGCATGTCAGAGGAGGGCAGCTCCCCTTTGGTGATGGTCCGCGAGATATCCTGAAGATCGGAAATGGGGCGTGTGATCATGGCGGTGAGCTTGCGTCCCAAAAGGGCCGCGCATATGAAGAACGCGGCCGCGACGAGAACAAACAGGACGTAGTGGCTGGCGGACAGACCGGAGATCATGAAAATGGGCGAGCCTACGCCGATGTTGCCGATCACTCGGCCGGAATAATCGGTTATTGGGCCGGCAACGACGACGCCTTCGCCACCGTCCACCATGGATACCTGCCCGCGCCAGATGCCTCCCTTGTTGATGACGTCCACGAAGTCGCGCCTTTGGGTGGTTCCCGCAGGATACGAGAAGCCATTGGAGGATATGTTTGAACAGATGCGTACCCCATCCGTAGTTCCCACAGAGAGATAGGTTCCTGGGACGGCGTTGGTGTAATCGGTGGGGAACTCATGGTTGTTGTTGAGAAGATAGCCCTCGACGACGGCCCCGACAAAGGTCTCGCCGCTGTATATGGGGCATACGGTAATGTGCACGTAGGCATCATTCAGGCTTCTCGCCGTTGTTCGGTCAATGATGACTCGCGCTCCATCCCGCAGTGACTGACGGCTGTCTTTGAGCCTGTCCGCGGCGATCACTTCGGTTGTCGTTATCGTCTCGCCCTCTTGCTTTGCGGAGTCCAGCAGGTACGCGAGGGGCCAGCTGCTTCCCGCAACATGTACGTTGCTGGCGATCACCGTTCCGTTGGAGTCAACGGCAACCGCATAGCTCTCCCCCATATCGAACTTGCAGCGTTCAAGCACACGGCTCAACTGCGAGACGTCACTGTTTTCGATCAGTGAGGCCACGCCTTCGTATTCGATTACCTCAAGAAGCCTCGCGCGTCCGATGGCGTCCTCAAGATCGAGACGGTCGTATGCCGTCTGCAGGCAGACATCCAAACGGGCAACCACGCTGCTTATGGTCGAATCACGGGCGAGCCACACACCGATGACGATCACCAGTATGAAGATGGTCGCGAGAATGCATGTTATGCCCGTATTGAAGTATGTGGATATCTTCCGTTGCTTCATTCAGAGCACCTTAGCCCCATAGATGGCCAGCTGAGTCCGGTTCGCAAGGTTAAGCTTCTTGAGAATACTGCTCACATGCAGCTTGACTGTATGCTCGCTGATGAAAAGCTCCTCGGCCACTCGCTGGTTCGACATGCCCACGCACACAAGGCGCATCACCTCTCGCTCTCGTTTTGTGAGCCTTCCCAGCTCTGCCATGCCGACGGCACCCGTGGCAATGAGGTCTTGCTGCTCCTGTTCTGTAAGGATCGAGAAGACCAGATCGAATACGCTCGCGACAAGACGTACCTTCTCCTCGAACTCGATCTTGTCATGAAGGTCCATGCCACTGACGATCGAGGTGACCGTGCGCTTCTGCTCGACCTCGACGCCACCCGCCCCTTCATACGCCGGATTGTGCACGGCGAGAAAAAAATAGCGGGCCTTCTCTTCATGTAAGCCCGCCCACATTGACTTGCCAAGCGGGACGATGGCGCTGAGCAGGCCGAAGGGGCACATCGAGACCATGACGTCACCCGGATCTAGGTCAATGACCCTGAGTATGAATCGTTCGCAGATGTCAGGATGTGCCCCTCGGTTTGTCAGGCAACGCGTATGCCCATTTGATTCCACGGTGAGCGACTTGAGGTCATCCCGACTGAGAATCCTAATGCTGATGGAGAAGAACTGGGACAGCTCGTCTTGCAGGCGCTGCAGTTTCGCCATTGCACTCGATGAATTTTCCTCAAGATGCGACATCGACCTGCTCCAATTGCCGAGAGGTTTAAGGAGGTGTTGATTGTCTCCGAAGTGTCGTATGGACGGGCGCCACAGTCTCCTCAATGGCTTTGCCATTCGATGGCATTACCGCCGCCGTGCTTGCTGACGATGGTCCCTGGCTCCTCCAATCCGGCAGTCCATCAAGGTCCAATCAGTTGATAACGCACTCGATCCCATGGGCTTCTATGACGTCAGCCAAGTGCCTCATATGCCCATCGTCGGGTGGCTGGACATGAGGTAGCTGATAGACGGTGCCAAGGCGCTCGTGCTTGGGCACGCCAAGCTTGTGATACGGCAGGATGTTTATCTTTGTGAATTGACACGACGCGGCAAACGCGGCGATACCGCCAACGTTCTCGTCGGAGTCTGTGTACCCAGGTATGATCGGTATGCGCAGGCACATGCGCTCTGGGCATACATCGCCAATCAGGCGCAGGTTCCTGAGGATGATCTCATTGTCCACACCAGTGATTCTGCGGTGCTCGGCGGAGTCGATAATTTTGCAGTCGGTAAGGTAGTAGCTTACGAACGGCATGACCGTCTCGAGGTTCCTCGTGGGAACGCAGAGCTCGGACTCAAGGGCAACGCTATACCCCTCATCTCGGCATCTACCAAGCAGCTCGGCCAAGAACTCAGGATAGAGCAGCGGATCCCCACCGGATACGGTGACGCCTCCCTTACCCCGGAAGACAGGAGAGTCGCGACGAATCTTATCCATTACGTCATCGACGGTCATTTCCTTCCCGGAGACGGCGAGGGCTTCCTGGAAGCATGCGTCCACGCACTCATGCGTGGTGCATTTATCACACTTGCCACGGTCATACCGTACGTGTCCATAACGCTCGATGTCCTCTGGCGCAGTATAGGCCGTCACGGCCCCATGGGGGCATGCCCTGGCACAGCACATGCACCCTATGCACTTCATCTTTGTGTAAAGGAGCTGCGGGCTGAACTTCTGCGACTCGGGGTTGGCGCACCAAGGGCACCTGAGCGCACACCCCTTGAAGAAGATGTTCGTCCTGATCCCAGGTCCATCATGCGTAGAAAAGCTCTGCACGTCGAAAATCACGGCCCTGAGCTCTTTGCCCTTGCCGTCCATGCTTCGGCTCACTTCCTTCGAAACCCACATGCCCTACGTAAACTGTCTCTTTTTCGAGGCTCCCCCATCGAGAGGGCCCGACTCCGACATGGGGTCATGCCCAGGTATCAACTCTTTACCTGGGCATGACCATATGAGATAGGTCCCTAACGACCCCAGACCTCCTCACGCGAAGGCTGCCTGACGACGTTCATGAAGAGGCATGCCAGCAGATAGAAAACGACAGCCAGCCAGATGGCCACGAAGTAGCTTCCCGTGGCGTCGCGGAGGGCGCCGGCGATATACGGCCCAAGCCCTGCTCCGCCAGCCATGCCAACCAGCGAGATGAGCCCCCAGCACTGGGGCATCTCCTTACGACCGAAGACTACGCCCACCACGCCAGCCACAGATGGGATGTACATGCCGTAGAAGAAGCCGAAGACCAATGCATAGACTATGAATGCCCAGATGGTCTCTCCCCCACCGGCAGTGAGCCGGACCCCGTAGTTGAGCCAGAGCGCCATGGCGGCGCAGCCTATATAGGAGACGGTCAGAACGCGCTTGCGGGCCTTGAGTGGATCACCGAGACGCTTGGTGAGCTTGTCGGTAAAGCCTCCGATGCCGATTGCGCTGAAGATGAAGACCAGGCCTATGAGGCAGTAGATGTATGTGGCTTGGACTTTGTCGTACCCCAAGTCAGTGGTGGTGTAGTTGATCGCATGGGAAAAGACGATGAACTCGGCGAAGTTCGAGCAGAACCACAGGAGGGAAAGGAGCCAGAACGCCTTATGGCGAACGGCCCACTTGAAGGGCACGTAGAACTCATCGGCCTTTTTATCATCCCCACCAGCTGCCTTGCGGGCCTGGCGCTCCATAAAGGCGTCGTAGCCAAGCGGTTTCTGACCGACCTCCTCGGGCCTCATGACGGTGAACTGCGACGCAACGCCGATGCCCACGATCAGGATGATTGCAAAGACCCTCATCATTGTCTGCCAAGACTGGCCTGCGATGAGATTCATGGACACTATGGGGCCGAGGCACATGGCAACGCCGGCGGCACCCGTAGTAAGACCCATGGCGATGCCAAGTTTGTCTATGAACCACTGCCGGACCATTGAGGTGACGGGTGCCCAAAACGCACCAGAGCCGATACCGGCGATAACGCCGTAGAAGAGCCAGTACTGCCACGGTTCCTGAGCGAAGCTGCAGAGGAACAGCCCGAGGGCCATTATGCAGCCGTGGAGCAGATACGTCTTCTTGCATCCCAGCTTGTTGATATATGTACCGGTCAAGAAGGCAAACAGCCCGTAGAAGACCATGAAGATGGAGCTGCCGAGCGAGACGACGCCGGTGGACCAACCGGTGCTGGCAACCATGCCATGGATAAGCGTGGCAAATGAGCCGCGCACCATCATATGGCAGAGGACAATGACGACGGCGGCAGTGGTCACACTCCAACCGGAGAACCTGGCGGTTCCGGCGTCATGCTCAGAATTCGTATTCACCTTTTTTCACCTCTAGCCGTTTGATATGAAACAAATGAAGGCAACGGAGCGGCAGGGGCGCCGCATGAGCGCACGTCCATGACGTGCGTCCTGTACAAGACCGGAGGGGAAGGTTCCCGCTAGGCACCTTCCCCTCCCGAGTCACTAAATCCTCAAGGGGATCAAGCGCGGAGATGCTTGCTAGAGAGCGTCGTACTCGGTACGAGCAATGACCTCGTCCTGGATGGGTTTGCCGAGCTCGTTCCAGTAGGCTGAGAAGCCGGCGACACGGACCATCAGGTCGCGATAGTTCTGCGGATGATCCTGGGCGTCTCGCAGCATCTTCGAATCCACGATGTTGAACTGGACGTGATAGCCGCCCATCTGGAAGTAGCTGTGGATGAAGTCCACGAAGTTCCTCGAGCCCTCGTCACCGCGGATGGCAGTCGGATGGAACTTCATATTGAGCTGCACCGAGGCGAACTCGGTCGGATCCAGCTTCACGCCGGAGCGGATGAGGGCGATCGGACCGTTCACGTCGGTGCCAGGCGAGGCGGACAGGATGCCGTCGCACAGCGTCACTCCGGAGAGACGACCGTCAGGGGTAGCGCCGGTCACACGACCATGCGGGCCATGGGCGGATATGGAAAGCGCGGCGGTGATCCAGCGGTAGCCGTTGTAGGTGGTTTCGGACGCGGTAACGCGGTCGTAGTCACGCCAGAGGTCGACAAAGATGTCATCAACGAAGTCATCGTCGTTGCCAAACTTGGGTGCGTTGAGGACATCGCGGTGGATATGGGCGTACTTCATGTGCTTGTCGGGGTCGATCTCCTGGTTGAGCATGGAGAAGTTGCCCTTCTCGGCACCAAGCACGAAACCGAAGTTATTGTCCATGGCCTCCTTGAACTCATCCCAAGTGTACTTGTGGTCCTCGAAGACGAGCTTCTTGATGGCCGCGAGACCGTTGACCACGTTAACTGTACCGGAGTCGAGCAGCGTGACGGAACCGTTGTAGCGGCAGCCGAGATTGTCAACCGGGCGGCCGGACTCGATGCAGTCATGCATGAGGACGGAACCCATGATCTTGGGGTGGATGTCGCGCTGGCAGGCGACGACCTCATTCCAGTACTGCATGTAGACATGCATGAAGTGCTCGCGGATCTTGATGAAGTTGTCCCAAAGGTCCTCGTACGTCTTGATGGGGACGATGCCATCCATGACCTTGATGCCCGTGCGGGGATCGACGCCTTCGTTGCAGGCAAGCTCGATGGTCTTGCCCTCGTTGTAGAAGGCCGGGTGGGCGATGGGGTGGCCGGTACCGGCGAGGCCGTTCTCGACGCAGCCGGAGAGCGCGCAGTTGCGGGCGTCCTCAAGGGTGATGCCCTCGTCGCGATACATAGCGAGGTTGTGTTGGACCATCATGTCATAGTTAAACCACGCGGGATACCCGTTGCCGGCCTTGGTGCACTCGGCGGCCTTGATGGCGAGATGGTCTGTCGTCTTGTCGGAGAGAAGGATCGAGAGGGTCGGTTGCGGGGTGGGCATGTTGATGCCGGCCTCGAGGATGAGGTCCTCGATCTCGTTGTCGGTGCACTTGCCCGTCTTGGGATCGAGGCCGCCAACGGCAAGGTTCATGAACGAGTTCGAGGAGGCCATGGCCGCCCAGAGGGACGGGGTGATGTACTCCTCAGTCGAGAATTTGATACGGAGCAGCTCCATGACCTCAAGGGCCTGTCCCTTGGTGATGCGCCCCTCGGCAAGATCCTTCTCGTAATAAGGCTCAAGGAACTTGCCCCAACGGCCCGGGGAGACGCCGAGGGCAAGGGAGTCGGAGATGACGAGGATCTGGGTGGTCCAAAGGGCCTGGACGGCTTCCATGAAGTTGCGGGGTGCTTCGGCAGGGACGCGATCGAGGCGTTCTGCCATCTCGAGAAGCTCGGTCTTGCGTGGCTCGACCGCAGTCTCGGCAAGGCGCCGGGCCTCGACCGCATAGTTGTGGGCCCAGGCGATCGCGCCCTCGCAGGCATAGATGCAGCCTTGCCAGAAGAAGACCTTGTCGGCGACCTCCTTGGTGGTCACCACGGTCTTCTCGATCTTCTCGCGGCACTCCTCGATTACCCTGTTGAGGCCCCCGAGGGCAACGTCATAGGCGGGAATCCAGCGGCCGTCACAGCCGGCATGCAGGCCCGACCCCGGGAAGAGGCCGACCTTCTTTGCGTTGACGTAGTCCTGGTAGTAGGGGAAGGAGGTCTTCATCCAATCGTCGGACACGTTCTCAACGCAGCGCGTCTTCCAATACTCGAGGACCTCAAGCATCGGCTTGACCTCCTCCTCGCGGATGGAGAACAGCTGGCCGACCTTGGTCCACCCTTCCTCTTCGACCGTATGGGCCTCATCCTTGCCCTCGACGGAATACAGCTTTGCCTCTTCCTTCTGGTCTTCGGCCTGGGTGAGGAAGGAGATCATGAAGTCAGTGGCGAATTGGGGGACCTGGGTGGCACCACGGTCATAGCGCGTCTTGGACATGGTGATGAGCTCGTCCTCACGGATAACCGGCGTGAGGTGCTCGAGCATATACTTATAGGCAAGCCCCCTGCGGACATAAAGCGGCTTGCCTTCATGCTCGCGCCATGCCTTGGTATATGCGATGGGCGCCTCCATGTCCATCTTGCACTTGGCGTTCATGAAGCGTTCCTTCATGCGCCTGGTGCGGTCGGTCGAAGGAGTGCCCTTGACCTCCTTGTCGACGACCTCGCCGCTTTCCTGCAGCTGATTCTTTGCCGGCCACGTGGCCGTCTTACCGGTCTGCAGCATCTCGAGAACCAGAGACTCCTCCATGTTTCCTCCTTCAAGTTACCTGCCGATATAAACGGGCACGGCCTGCCGACCGTCTCTGATGATCGACAGGCCTTTATTGGTGCCAAATCTATCCGGCTCGGAGGAAAAGCGACATTGGCCGAACTCAGGGTTTTTCGAGGCCACGGTCCCCTTCCCCCTGAGAAAGTAATACGGGCCATCAGGGGGATAGGACTTTCGTATTATCGCGATACGCACGGCCACACGACAAGGCACGGCCTCGCCGCTACGAATGTCGTCAATCTATTGGAGTGCGCCTACGGAACAAGCGTTCGTGCGCGTCCGGTCTACTTCGTGCCGTAGATGCGGTCGCCAGCGTCGCCCAGCCCTGGCAGGATGTAGGCGCTCTCGTTGAGCTGACGGTCAAGGGCACAGGTGTAGAGACGGACCTCGGAATCGAAATCCAGCACGGTCTTGACGCCCTCGGGCGCGCTCACCAACGTGAGGGCACGCACGTCCTTGACGCCCGCCTCCCGCAGGAACTGGATGGCAGCCGTCAACGAGCCGCCCGTGGCGAGCATGGGGTCGACGATGAGGCAGATGCGGTTCTCGATGTCATCCGGGAATTTGCAGTAGTACTGATGGGGCTCGTGGGTTGTTGGGTCACGATACATGCCCACGTGCCCGACGCGAGCCGAGGGCACGAGCTCGAGGATGCCCTCGACCATCCCCAGGCCGGCGCGTAGGATGGGGATGATGGCGACCTTCTTGCCGGAGATCTTCTTGCAGACGGTCCTCTCCAGCGGGGTCTCCACCTCGACGTCCTCGAGTGGGAAGTCGCGCATGGCCTCATAGCCCTCGAAGATGGCGAGCTCGGTCACGAGCTCGCGGAACTGCTTGGTACCCGTTGACTTGTCGCGCAGGATATGCAGCTTGTGCTGGACCAGCGGATGATCGATAACCGTAAGGCGCTTCTCGTCAAACTCCATTCAGGATCCCTTTCCTCGGCTCGCGTGCATCGCCCTCTGTCATTCGGGCCGATTCTACCGTATCGCACTACGGGGAGAAAGCGGGCCGCACCCGGCAGGAGCAGCCGCACGGCCGATACCAGAGGACCCCCCGCCACGGCGCGGCGGCGCGTGGTGCTGACGGTCGTACTCCCCCTCGCAGCCCGTCCCAGTGGCTACCGGACGGGGATGGGATCCTCCCCCACGCCCTGGAAACCGGGGTCGTCCTCGCGCATGGCCTTTGCGACGCGACCCTCGTGGCGACCCCCGCCGAACTCGGTGGCAAGAAACTCGTCGATTATCTCCTTGTTGGTCGCGAGGCTCGTGAAGCGTCCCGAGATGCACAGGACGTTTCCATCGTTGTGCTCGCGAAAGAGATGGGCGAACTGGGGCGTCTGGATGACGGCGGCACGGATGCCCGAGACCTTGTCGGCCGTGATCGCCATGCCGATGCCCGTGCCACAGATGAGGATTCCCCTCTCGGCCCCGCCGGCCGCCACGTAGCGCGCGACCTTGTCGGCATAGTCAGGGTAGTCACAGCGATCGGCCGAGGCCGGACCCATGTCGACAACCTCATGGCCGAGGCCGGCGAGGTACGCAACTAGGGCGGGCTTCTGGTCGAAGCCGGCGTGGTCGGAGGCCATGGCAATCTTCATGCGCGAGATCCCTTCTCTGAACGGTGCTAGAGGTTCCGTGGTCTCGTCTAGGAACGTGATGTCCTCTGGCAGTCTATCACCCAAGGTCCCGTCAGCACTCCCATGACGTTGCGGGCATCGGGCAGCGAGCATTAGGGGCATGGCACGGCAGACGGGAGGGGTGCGGCGCGGAGGAAGGCCGCAGCTCCCAACTGCCGACTCCGGCCGACAGTTCCGGCCGGCAGAAGCGCGCGCTTCCGGTCATCCGAGGCGCGCACCCCTGGAAGTGAGTACTTTTTTGGCCTCCCCGGGACCCCTGGCGCCCGGCAGACGCGCTACTCTCGGCATCATCGCAGGTACAGGGCTTGCTGAGATTTCTGGAGGTGTGCACTGGCACACACTTCCGATGGTCCTGCCGCCGACGATGCGCACTTCGGGCTGTCCGCGGCGCCATCGACGTCCGTCCCCGGACCCTGGGCTCTACGCCCAGGCGTCAGGGTCCGCCACACGCATGATCCCCACGCTTGGAATGGCCCCCTCCCGCAGGACGCGCGGATCCGCCCCGGTGCAGTCCACGATGGTCGATGCGGCGGCGAGGGGTGACGGGCCGCCATCCAGCACAAGGTCGACCTCGCCCGCGATGCGGCCCTCGACGCCCTCCCCGCTGGTGGCGGAGGAGGCGCCGTGCGTGTTGGCGCTGGTGATCGCCAAGGGCGCACCCACCTCGCGCGCTATCTCGCGCACCAGGTTCGAGTCGGGCAGGCGCAGCGCAATCGTGCCGTCGTCCGAGCGTCGGTACTCGGCAGGCACCAGTGGGCTTGCGCGCACGACCAGCGTGAGCGCGCCCGGCCAGAACTCCCGCGCGAGGGCGTAGGCCCACTTCGGCACCCTGTGGCCGAAGCGCTCCAGGTCCTGCACGTCGGCGATGAGCCATGGCAGCGTCTGGGACAGGGCGCGGCGCTTGATCTGAAACGTGCGGGCATGGCCTGGGTTGCCCGGCGTCGCCGCACACCCGATCCCATAGACGGAATCCGTGGGGACCACGATGACGCCCCCATCGAGAAGGACGCGTGCGACATCCCTGACGACCATGCGCTCCGGCCGGTCCTGGTCGACCGCGAGCAGCTTGCGGGGCCGGACCATGACACCCCCTGCCGCAAGGTCGCCCTCGCGGACGGCCACGAGGACACGTGGTCGATGCGTGAGGTCCTCTCGGACCTCCACCCGAGCCCAGCCACCCTGCCGACGGCAGAGCTCGGCCGCGACTTCCGCGTTCGTCTCGAACAACTCGCATGCGAGCATGCCGCCGGGACGCAGCATGTCCGGTGCAACCTCAAGCAGGCGGCGAAAGACGTCGAGGCCGTCGGCACCGCCATCGAGCGCAAGGTGGGGCTCGAAGCCTACGACCTCGCGCGGCAGGGTGGGCACGACATCCGAGGGGATGTAGGGGGGATTGGACACCAGCACGTCGAAGGTCCCCCTCAGCGCAGGGTCAACCCCCGAGGCGAGGTCGCACGTGATGACGTCGACCGCGCGGGCAAGCCCCAGGGCGTCACGGTTGCGCATGGCAAGGGCAGCGGCCGCAGGCGCGAGGTCCGTGGCAACGACGTGGGATCCCGGCCGCTCGGACGCGATGGAGCAGGCTATGCAGCCGGTTCCCGTCCCCACCTCGAGGACCTGGGCGTCATGGCCGGCTGCGGCGGCCACGTCCACATGCGCGAGCACGGCATCCACCAGGACCTCGGTCTCGGGACGCGGGATGAGCACGCCCCCCTCACAATGCAGGACTATATGTCGAAACGGCATCTCGCCCGTCACGTACTGCAGTGGCTCCCCGGCACCACGACGCACGACCGCATCGTGCATGCGCGCAAGCTCGTCGGCAGAGAGCGGACGATCGAAGCTGGTGTAGAGCTGGACGCGGCTGAGGCCCGTCACGTTGGAGAGCATCCACTCCGCAGAGAGGCGGGGTCGCCCGTCGGACCTCCGCTCGAGGTAGCCGATGGTCCAGTCGAGCATGCGACGTATGGTCCAGGCCTCGGGCTCCATGGCCATAATCAGACGGCCCGTGCGAGCTTCTCCGCACGCTCGGCCGCAGCCAGGGCGTCGATGACCTCGGGCAGGCGGTCCCCCAGGAGCACGCCGTTGTAGGTACTGTTGAAGCCGATGCGATGGTCGGTCACGCGGTCCTGCGGCTGGTTGTAGGTACGGATCTTCTCGGCACGGCTGCCGTGGCCGATCTGGCCCAGGCGTGCGGCGCCCTGCTCGGCCTGCTGCTTCTCGAGCTCCACCTCGTACAGGCGGGCGCGCAGCATCTCCATGCAGACGGCACGGTTCTGGATCTGGGAGCGCTGGTCCTGCGACTGGACGACGGTGTTGGTCGGAAGGTGCGTGATGCGAACGGCCGAATACGTCGTGTTGACGCACTGGCCCCCGGGGCCCGAGGCACAGTAGGTGTCGATGCGCAGATCCTCGTCCTTGATCTCGATGTCGATCTCGTCGGCCTCGGGCAGGACGGCCACGGTGGCCGTTGAGGTCTGGATGCGGCCCTGGGACTCGGTCTTGGGGATACGCTGGACGCGGTGCACGCCACTCTCGAACTTCATGACCGAGAAGACCTTGTCGCCAGTGACCTTGAACTCGATGGTCTTGAAGCCACCAGCCTCGGAGGGACTGGACGAGAGGACCTCCGTCTTCCACTTGTGGATCGAGGCGAAGCGCGCGTACATGTTGTAGAGGTCACCGGCGAAGATGGCGGCCTCGTCGCCACCGACGCCGGCACGGATCTCGACGATGGTGTTCTTCTCGTCGTTGGGGTCGCCCGGGATCAGCATGACCTTGATCTCGTCCTCGAGGGCAGGCAGCTTGGCCTCATTGGCACCGATGTCCTCCTGGAGCATCTCCTTCTCGGACGCATCCGAGGTCTCGCGCTGCATCTCCTTGGCAACCTCGATGTCATCGAGGGCACCGACGTACTCGCGCGCCTTGGCGACGAGCTCGGCTTGGCTGGCATGCTCTTTTGCGATGCGCGCGTACTCCTTGGGGTCAGAGACGACGGTGGGATCGACCATCCTCTTCTCGAGCTCCTCGTACGCGGCGATGAGCTTCTCTAGCTTGTCTCGCATGGTAGTTCTCCTTGCAAGTGGGCCGCGGCGTACGGAATGCCGTACGGTGACGCAGCATGATTAGTCAGCATTGCAAAGTCTACCACCACAGGGGTGCTTCGATTCAGGTGGGACAAGGGGACAGTCCCTTTGTCCCACCCTTGTCTCACCACTCGGCAAACTCGAGGCCGTAGCAGGAGCGCAGCCAGGCAACGGTGTGAGACGTCGCACCTTCGCTGAGGTAGATGGTCGTGCCGCTGGAGTTTTCGTCAAGCGTTGCAGTTGGATAGAGGCCAATGCTGGCACGGTACGGCGTATCGACCGCCACGCCCAAGAGGCTTCCCGAGCTAGCCTGGCCCTGGTAGGTGTAGCCGGAGTAGTAAAGGCTTCCCGTCAACTGGTATGCAGGCATCGCGCAAATCACGCCGTTCTCAGCGATATCCTCATCGAGCGCCTCGCGAAGCGCCGCGCAGTCCCCGGACGAGACAACCTCGCTCCGCCAGGGTGCATCCCCTTGAAAGCCCGGCGCGCACTCTTGGTAGCTCACGACCACATACGACGAGCCTGCGCTGCGCAAGACCTTATCTACCTGACCGCGAAGCGCCTCCTCGGTTATGGGGTCTTGGAGAAGGCTCTCGACTGCGTGCACCATCCTGCTGTCCTCATTGGGCAAGGCACCGTTGAGCGGGAGCGGGTACTGACGCCAAACGCTGCTGCCGTCCTTCATCTGGTATGTGAGAGTCACCGTGTAGACGCTCGAACCCATTGGCTCGCCGCCAGCAGCGGCAATGTCTGCAAGCTCGCTGTGCAGCTGGCACACGCGCCCGATGCCCTCCTCATCCTCAAAGGGTACGGAGATGTCAGAGATGGCCGCACTCTTGACGTCTGCAGGCTTGGGTATGAAGGCTGCGGCCCCTGCGGCTGGAGCAACGCAGGCAATGCTCGCCACAAGGGCCACCCCTGCCATCACCACAAGCGCTGGAAAACGCTTGCGCAGGACGGCAAGGCCATGCCCCATGATGGCCTCGGTCGCCGCATACACCAATACCGAAAAGAACACGGGCAATGAACATGCCAGCTGAGGAGATGCCCCATAACGGACCGGGGATGTTCTCGCGAGCACAAGTCCTGCAATGGCAAATCCCACAATCGCGCTGGCAAGCACATTCACCACGTTGCGCGCGACAGGACTCACAAAGGGGTCGCCTGCGCGCTCAAGGTTGCGACGGACAAAGAGCAGCATCGCAAGCGCCACGCACGCGAGCCCCACAAGCGCATATACGGTCACGGCCTGCGTCAGCGCCGCGTCAAGACCAGGGTCTGGGAAGGGGCATGTGCTCGACCACGAGATGGCGACCCTCAAGAGATGCACCAGCGGACTTGCCCAATCAATCCCTTCAATGGATGCGTTTACCACCATTGGCGCAACCATGGCGTAGAGGGACTCCGCAATCTGCTGCGCGGCAAACGCGTAGAGATTTGCCAGGAGGTAGCACAGCAGGGCAAAGGCAGGCCGGCCCGCCAACTGCAGACACAGGGCAGAAATGCCACCAAAGGCCACGATGAGCAGGACATGTCTTGCCATCCAAGGCAGTATCGCGGCCGCATCCTGCCCAAAGCCGAGTATCGCGGCAAACACAAAGCCCGAAATGCCCACCGCGACGAGGAGAGGAATCACGCCCGCCAGGGCAACTGCCAGGAAGACCGCCTCTCTCCGCACCGGAAGCATGCCATAGAGCTGCACCGCCCTGCGGTCAAAGATCCACGAGAAGGCTCCATTTTCAGCCGCGAACGAGACGGCTACGGAGAGAACCAGTACACCCACGCCGGACTGCGCAAGCTCCTGCGCGGGGTCTGCGGGCGGTGTATGCCCAGCAATTCTCAGCGCCAGACCGACCAGCCAGAAGAGCCAGACGATAAGGTAGCCCACCCCCAAGTATGCATACCGCTGGCAGGTGTCGAGAAAGAGCCCGACCACCGGTGAGGGAGCGCGATGCCCCTCGTTGGACTTCTTGATAACGTTGAAGCCGGCAGGCAGGGATGCGCCTTCGGGCAGAACCACCTGCACCTTTGCGACGCTCTCCAAAGGCTGGGACAGGTCGATCTCCTCGCGCATTGTGCCTTTGGCCATAATCCCCAGGTGATCGCAAACGCCCTCGAGCTCGCTCAGGTTGTGGCTGGTAACGAGCACCGTAAGGCCGCGTTCCGCAACCTCTTCGAGCACCAGGCGCCACATGCGCCTTCTGGCGAGGGGGTCGATACCGTCCATAGGCTCGTCGAGCAGCAGGACGTCCGCGCGAATGGAGAGCGCAAGCCAGATGGCTGCCTGCGCGCGCATGCCGCGGCTGAGCTTGCGGAGCGGCTTCGTGTGGTCGACCTCGAAGCGCTTCTCCAGCTCGAAGTAGCGTGCGAGGTCAAAGGCGGGGAACATCGCACGGTAGAAGCCCGCCATGCCGTCCGCACTCTCGGAACCAATGAAGTAGGGCTCGCTGGGAACACAGGAGATGCGAGCCTTGATGCCTGGGTTCTCGAAGACCTTCTCGCCCAGGACGTACGTCACCGGAGGTGGGGCACATGACACCACAAAGGTGCGAGATGAGCGTGGACTTGCCGCAACCGTTTGGCCCCACAAGCCCAAAGACCGCGCCCTTGGGGACGGTGAGACCCACCCCGTCGAGTGCAGGCGTGCCGTCGAAGACCTTCCGTAGGTTTCTGACCTCAATGGCCGATGTCATCACCCCTCGCCTCCCCCGACTCTTTGCCCAAGCTCCGCGGGCGTCACGCCCAGGGACTCGAGCTCATGGACAAGCTGGTCGAACCGCTCAAATAGCTCACGCCGACGCGCCTCCGCGGCGCCCGAGACGTCTGCGACGAAGCTTCCCTTGCCCCGCACCGACGAGATGCAGCCCTCTTGCTCCAGCTCGCGGTAGGCACGTTGGATGGTGTTTGGGTTCACGGCGAGGCGCGAGGAGAGCTCGCGCACCGAGGGGAGCTGCACCCCCGGCTCAAGCACTCCCGCCAGGATCTGCTGGCGATATGCGTCGCGCACCTGCTCATAGATGGGACGCGGGTCCTGGTAGCTAATCTGAATCACGGTACCTCCCGTCCCCGCGGTGGACAATCGGACGGCAGCACGGCCGATCCGCTCGGCCGTTTGGCATCCGTCCTAACTGTATTAGTGAGTTTAATACAGTTAGGGTGGAGAAAAACACCGCCACGTGGTTGGCCGGCAAGCGGTAGCAACGTGGCGAGGGCCCTACGCCCTACCCTACTTGCCCCTGTCGGCAAGCTTCTCGCCCATGAGCAGGCCCATCACCGAAGCCATCATGAGGCCGCGGGTCCAGCCGGAAGAGTCGCCCAGGCAGTGGAGGTGCTGCACGTTGGTGTCGAAGTTCTCGTCCATCTGGACGCGGTTGCTGTAGAACTTGACCTCGGGCGCGTAGAGCAGCGTCTCGTAGGAGGCAAATCCCGGAACCACGCGGTCGACGGCCTTGATGAACTCGATGATCTCGACCATGGGGCGCATGGGCATGGCGGCGGTGATGTCTCCGGCCTCGGCATCGGGCAGGGTGGGCACCACGTTGGATTGTGAGAGCTCCTTGGGCCAAGTACGCTTGCCGTCGAGAATGTCGCCGAAGCGTTGCACCAAGATGTGGCCGGCCCCCAGCATGTTGACGAGTTCGCTCACGCGCTGCGCGTAGAGGATGGGCTTGTCGAAGGGGCTTTTGAAGTTGAGCGTGCAGAGCACGGCCACGTTGGTGTTGGGGCTCTTGCGGTCCTTGAACGAATGGCCGTTCACCACCGCAAGGCCTCCGTCGTAGTTCTCCTGGCTCACGAAGCCACCGGGGTTCTGGCAGAACGTGCGAACCTTGTTCTTGTAGGGATTGGGGTAGCCGATGAGCTTGGACTCGTAGAGCACGTCGTTCACACGCTCCATGACCTCGTTGCGCACCTCCACGCGCACGCCCACGTCCACAGGGCCGGCCACGTGACCAATGCCGTACTCGTCACACATGGTGCCAAACCAGCTCGCGCCACGGCGCCCCGTGGCGACGATCGTCTCGCCAGCCACAATGCGCCGTTCTCCGTCGCGACTGCGCACCACAAGGCCATGGCATACGCCGCCCTCGATCACGACCTCCTCGCACTCGGTCTCGAAGAGGACGTTCACGCCGGCATCGAGCAGGTGCTTCTCGATACGCGCGTAGAGCTGCTGGGCCTTCTCGGTGCCAAGGTGGCGGATGGGGCAGTCCACGAGCTTGAGGCCTGCGCTTATCGCGCGGCGACGAATCTCGACAACGTCATCTGCATGTTCGAGGCCCTCGACGTGCGGATCGGCCCCAAAGTCGAGGTACATCTGGTCGACGCGATCGATGGTGTCCTGCGCGAACTGATGACCGATAAGGTCGGGCAGGTCGCCGCCCACCTCGCGTGAAAGCGAGAGCTTGCCGTCCGAGAAGGCACCAGCACCCGAGAAGCCCGTGGTAATGCGGCACGGCTGACAGTGGACGCAGTGGCCCACCTTGGCCTTGGGACAGCTGCGCCTCTCGACGGGCAGTCCCTTCTCGACGATGGTAATGGAGCGCGTGTCCCCTTTGCCGATAAGCCCCAGCGCCGTGAATATGCCCGCCGGTCCCGCACCGACAATCGCAATGTCCGTGTGGATGGTGGTGGTTGTGTCTGCCATGCTCCCCTTGTTCCTCTCCGCGAGGTGCCACTTCTTGTGGGCATGTTATCCTCGCGCTCCCATTCTGCTCCAATTCGCGCAGCTGGTGAGCGCGGGGTGGCAAGGGGTTGCGGCAAGCGGTGCCGCGGATTTTCTCGGCGTTGGTTGGGCATACAGCCCAGAAGTCAGTTGCGCGCATGAGCCAACCGCGCAGCCAGGAGGATTCATGACCATCCAGAAGCCCGAGCCGCTTGTCATTGGGAACAGGGCGTTCTACACCCTCACCTCGTACGGACCGGTTGACGTGCAGGTGCACGTTGTCCACACCACGGACGAGGAGGTCGAGCTTGCCGTACGAAGCCTGGTGCGAGAGGCCGTCGGAACCGAGTGGGACCTCGCCGATCCCGCATGGGCAGCCGACAAGTTCGATGACATCGAGAACGAGCGGCGCCTGCGCGAGCAGACCCGCGCGTATCTCAGCTCCCTGAGCGAGGACTCTGCCGAGGAGCAGAAGGCCGACGCGTGTCTCGACGCGCTCGCCGAGCGCCTGTGCCAGTCGGTCCCGGCATCCCAGGTGGCGCAGGTGAAAGACACGCTGTTCCAGGACATCGCGCAGAAAGTCGCCACGACCGGCCAGCCCATGGAAGCCGTTCTCGCGCAGATGGGCGTGCGGTCCGACCAGCTCGATGCGATGCTCCAGGCCGTAGCCACGAAGGAGGTCAAGCACGAGGCGGCGCTTGACGCCTATACAAGCAAGAAGAACATCAAGGTCAACGAGACCGAGCTGCCACACCTGCTGCAGCTCTCCCCCACCGACGCGCAGGCCCTCATCGCCCGTGCGAAGGCGGTGAGCCAGATGGATCAGCTGTTTGAGGCGGCCCGTCGTACGAAGGCTCTCGAGGCAGTGGTTGCTGAGTGCAACTGCACCTACGTGCAGGCAACCGAGGACGAGGCCAAGAAGCGCATGGAGGAGGTCGTGGAGGTCATGCGCCATCGAGAGGAGATGATGCGCGCAGCAGCAGGCTCTGCAGCGCGGGGCGCCGAGGGTATACACTACCGAGAACCTAGGTATTGCTGGAATGACGAGAATGCCGCTTGGCTGGATCCCGGATAGTAAGCCCAACCCGCATATCGGGACCCCAACCAAACGGCATTCAAGGCCGTTGCCACCAAGATGAAAAACTGGGATTACTCCTTGCAGTGCTTTACGATGGTGTCAACCATCCCCTTCCCCGTGGTCTGAGAAAGAATGTTCTCGCACGCACTCGCGTCCATGAACACATTCATAAGCTTCTGAAGCACTGCCACTTGGTCCTCATCATGCGCTTTAAGCCCAAGGTTGATGATCAGCTGAGCCTGCACGGGATGGTCAACCATGGCAGCCATAGGCTCAAACGCCACCGGCTTCTTGGGTTTAACTACGGCAATGTAGGGCTTAGCAATGTTCTCGGGCTCGACGTGAGGAATGGCAACAGAAATGTTATCCGACTCGAGTCCCGTTGGGTAATTGTTCTCACGGGTGATTATGGCCTGGAGCCAACTGTCCTCGAGGTACCCCATGGGTGCCAGCTTCTCACGAAGCCAAGAAAATAGCTCTGTCCCAGTGGTCGCCGTGGCATCAAAGAACACGAGCTCCGGGCTGAAGAGCGAAGTGTCGAGTATTGCCATTGAATTCCCTTCGTTTGCTGCTGATGAGTCCTACTAAGCAAGCTGCTTGGCGCCGTTTGCGAAAACCTTAACAACGTGGTCGAAGTCTTCAACCAGACGGCTGTATGCAGCGCTTGTTAAATCGTGCCAGTACACTATTGCGTCAGCACTCTTGGAGCGCTTGGCTTCCATCTCAGCACAAGCGGCTTCGCCGGCATACTTCACTCCATAGGTGTAGTAGTTAATCTTGCGGATTCCCGAGTCAATCGCCTTCTTATAGTCCTCGTCCGATACGCCCGAGCCTCCATGCATGACCAGTGGAATCTTTACGCGGTCCCGGATGTCAGTAAGGACCTTGAAGTTAAGGTGCGGTTCACCCTTGTAAATCCCGTGTACCGTGCCAAACGAGCAGGCAAGAATATCCGTGCCCGTTGATGCGATGAAGTCTGCTGCCTGGTCAGGGTCTGTGTATACTGCGCCCGACTCCTCGGCAGTGCCACCCTCGTCGCGTTGACCTGCCTCTCGCGATCCCATTGAGCCAAGCTCGCATTCGAGACCACAGTCAAAGCCAGAGCACATTTCTGCGGCACGCTGAGAATTCTCAAGGTTGACTTCATACGGCTCGAAGGACCCATCATACATAGCGCCGGTAAAGCCAATCTCAAGGGCGCGCCGCATGTAAGAAAGATGCTCGCAGTGATCCAGGTGGACACACAGCATGGCACTCGAACGATCCGCAAGTGCAACCATGACAGGCCCAATGGAATCTAGGGGCGTAAGAGGTTCGTGTCCTTCAGCGTGGCTCAGGATAACGGGATAGTCAGTTTCCTCAGCAACATCAATAGCAGCCCTCAGGGCTTCAAAGCTCGGAACGTTGAAGGATGCAATGGCCATATTGTTCTGTTCAGCCACAGCGCATATATCACGAAGATTAATAATCATTGTTACTCCTGATGACAATCGTACTGTCGGCCATTTCAGTTCCTTGCAGCCTCTTCTGCATCTTGCTCGTCAAGCGTATGCTGACCATACCGATGAAAAACGGAGACCGCCTCGTCAATTTGCGCCTGTGTCATCTCGGCCATCGGCCTGCCAGTAGAAAGCGCCACGGAAACGGTCTTCGCTGCCTCCTCGAGGTAGACGCAAGAGAACATCGCTTGGCGAAGGTCCCTGCCAACTGCAATGACTCCATGATGCTTGAGCACTACAGCAAGCTGATCACCAATGGATTCAACCGCCTGTGCACCCATAGACAGTGACCCCGGATTGCCGTAGTTAGCAACATGACAGGGCCCTTCTACGGCATTTGCCATCGTGGAGAGGTTGCATGGTATCTCATCCATAACCAAGCCGAGACCAGTTGCATAGGGCTGATGCGTATGAATTACAGCGTTGACCTTAGGCATATGGTGGAAGATGTAGAGAAGCGCTGCAGTGTCAACCGAAGCCTTTCGCGTTCCCTCGACGACGTTTCCCTTTCCATCAACAACAAGCATGTCCTCGGGGACCATCTCGTCGTAAACCATACCTGACGGCGTAACGATGAAAAGGTCATCACCCGCACGCACGCTCACATTGCCACCAGACAGTGCGATTAGCCCATATCGATCGAGCTTGAGCGCACATTCCAGCATTTCCTTCTTTTCAGATTCAAACATACTGTGAACTTGCCTCCCTGATTTGTTGTGGGCACCGGTTTTCCTCTCAGTGTTCGCCTGCCTGAATCAAAGTTTTTTCGCCTTGGTGGTTCTTCTGCTCCGCTGCGCAGACCTCTCCCGTGAACGGATAGCCTCAATCTGGTCAGCATGTTCCAAGTAGTCCTTATTTACATCATGCGCACGGGCAAGAAGCGAATTAGGGTGAACTTTGTTGCCCAAATTGACGAGGTAAGCAAAGAGCTCTCCCCCATCTGAGAACATCTTTGTGGGGACCCAGTATCGTCCTTTAAAGATGTTGTGGTCCTGGACGCGTATGTATGTCTTTCCTGAACTTGGAAAAGGCCTCACTAGAAAAGTCGAAAGCTCAGAGAGTTTGTAGGAGTCCACGCGCCCAAGGCCAGAGAACGAGATGGAATCGCTCTCCTCATCAATCTCCACTCGCTCTGGATTGGAAAGCGAAACAAACGTATTCCATACCTGGTAGAATGCGACAGCGCCAAAAATCAATGCGAGACCACGAGGGATGAAGGCATCAAGGACCGCAATAGCGATGCAAGCGATGCAAACCACGGCGCAAAACACGCCAGTGAAAGTCACCTCGATCTTGTAAAATGGTGGCTCGTAGACAAAAGACTTCTTCATGACTCTCCAAACACGCCGGGGCCGCACAAAGGTAAGTGTGGCCCCGGCGTTAGGAATGCTAGGAAATGACCCAGGGGACCAAGACCTCGTGCTGTCTACTTACTCCTCACTCTTGGCAGCGTGAAGCTCAGCAGCCTCCTTGAGAATGCGCTTGCGGTTCCAGATAGCAAGGGCAATGGCCAGGACCGCAATCACGATCATGCCGATACCATTCATGAAGGAGCCGATGCGGACGATGAGCCACGTGAGCGGGTTTGCGCCGTCACAAATAGAGGAAATTGCGGTTGCGGTACCCATGTCAAACTGAACGTTTGCGGCTGCGGTTGTAATCAGTGGCGAAAGGTCAGTAGCAATGTAAAGACCAACAGTAAGAACGATGATACCAATGATGATGCCGCGGAAGCCGTTGTTGTGCACGACAGGGGTGATGAGAACGAACATCCACGGAATCACAGCTAGGTCAGCAAAGGGAAGCACCTTGTTGCCCGGCAGGATGACGGCGAGGAAGATGCAGAGCGGAACGAGGACGAACGAGATGGCAAGCGTCACGGGATGACCAACGCCTACGGCGGAATCGAGGCCGATGTAAATCTTGCCACGGTTCTTGAAACGCTTCTCTACAAAGGTGGATGCGGCATCGGAAATTGGAAGCAGGCCCTCCATGAGCAGCGCGGCCATCTTGGGAATGAGAACCAACACAGCACCAAGGGACACAGCAAGGGTCAGAACCTGAGTGATTGAAGTGGCAATATCACTGGGATCCCAATATGCGAGGCAGCCGATAACAAGGCCAATCATGGTACCAACGAGAATTGGCTCACCAAAGACACCGAACTTCTTCTGCAGGGTATCCGTGTTGATGTCGATATCACGAAGGCCGGGAATCTTGTCAAAAATCCAGTTGAAGAGCATGGCGATTGGCGCATACGCTGCCGTAAAACCGTGAGGCAGAGAGACGCCAGGCATGTTGAGAGACTCTTCAACCAGAGGAGCCGTATAGTCGCCAAGGACCATGATGATAATCATGTTGAGGATGGCAGCAATAATGCCCCAAACGATTGAGTCGGTAACAATCGCGACAAGGGCACCTGTGAAAGCAAAGTGCCAGTAGTCCCAAATGTCAACATCAACAGTCTGGGTCGTATTGGTAAGAAGCATCACAATGTTCACTGCAAGGCCAAGCGGGATGATGATGATTCCAACAGTGGAACCCATGGCGATTGCAGCAGCAGCAGGCCAACCCACGTCCACAACCGTAAGGGACAGGCCAAAGCGCTCGACCATGGTCTGGACGGCAGGAGAAAGGGTCGTGCCGAGCAGCGAGTTAATGACAAGGTTAAGGCCGATGAAACCAACGCCGACAGTCAAACCGGCGCGGAGACTCTTACCAAATCCGGCCCCCAAGCAACACCCCAAGATGGTGAGCACGATTGGCATCATTACCGACACTCCCAGTCCCGAAATAAACTGGAAGAATCCAAGAAAAGCATTCATCTCCATTCCTTTCCTCAAATACTTAGCCCAACGTCTATGCGCCCATCAGCGCAAGCAACACCCAACATATCCCTTGAGGAATGTGAAATAAGCAATCTGAATTGTTGGAGAGCAGAGAAGCGCAGCCGCTAATCCTCTTCCATGAGCTTTAGAATCTGAGCGTCAGTCTCCTCAGTCCCCCGGCCCATCAGATACGGGACCCCATTCACATAGGGGCAGTGGAGCTCAGTAGGGGCTATCGAAGTCGCAACAATAAAGTCGTAGTTTCGAGACTTCTCCGGAGCCGAAGCCAAGGGAATCTGAGTAATTTCGTACTGCCCCTTATAGCCATGGCTGTCAAGAAGCGCCTCGACCTTCTTCCTCGCTACCGTCGAAGTGACGATTCCTGAACCGCAGGAGAGAAGAATGTGCTTCATCTTTGCCATCGTAATCCTCCAATTCACCTAGGAACGAATAACTCGCTCCGCTACCGACAGACTTGAAACAGCTACTCCCCCATCACCACGACGCGAAGCTTGCGGGTGCGCTCGCGCGTGCGGTCGAAGTCGACGAAGAAGATGCTCGCGAGGCCGTTCATCTCGAGCCTGCCGCCGGCCACCTCGAAGGTCTGGCTGCCACCCACGAGCACGGAGCGCAGGTGCGCGTCGCCGTTCCAGAGCAGGGTGCGGTCGCCCCCTGGGAGGTAGGCTTCCGCGTCCGGCCAGCCCTCGACCTCCTCGAAGTGGCGAAGGCCGGGGTAGCGGTACGTCTTCCAGTCGCGCTGCTCGGGGAAGACCCTGTCCAGGCCGTCCGAGAGGTCGGCCTGCATGAAGGTGTCGCCGGCCGGGGTCATGTCGTGGTCGAACTCCTGGGAGTAGACGGCGCAGGTCGTGTGGCAGGAGATGCAGTGGACGACGCCCTCCCTGATGCCGCTCCATGAGACGATGTCGGCAACCTCATTGGTGACGTCGACGTAGGTCGGCTTTCCGGCGAGCGTCTCGACCCTCACCAGCCCCTTGTAGACCGTCATGGCCGGGCCTCCCCCTGGATGTCGGCGCGGACGCGGCCGAGCGCCTCGAACATCTCCTCGAGCTTCGCCTCGGGGTCCCCCGCGCAGACGATGCCCGAGGTGCCGCCCGTGGCGTCGCCGCCGTAGTGGATGGCGTCATAGACGTCCTGGCCGGTGGAGATGCCGGCGGCCTGCAGGACCATTGTCCCGGGCGAGACGGACTTGACGGCCTCCGTGGACGCGCGGATGTAGTCCTCGCCGGCGATGCGGCCGGTGCCGATGAGGCTGTTGGGCTCGCACGTCATGATGTCGGGGTGGAGCTCGGCGATGGCCTTGGCCTCCTCGACGGAGTCGGCGCAGGCGCAGGTGAGGATGCCCACCTCGCGGGCACGCGCGACGGTCCTGGCGAGCTCGCCCACCGTCATGGGGTTCTCGGCGTGGTTGAGGAACGTTGCGCGCACCCCTGCGGCGGCGAGCGCCTCCGGGAGGACGTGCCCCATGCCGCGGCCGGGCCTGAGGCTCTCCATGGCCTGAGCGCACGGGATGAGATGCGGGCAGTTGTCCGCAACCCAAGCGAGATCGATGAGCTGCGCGGTAAACAGGGACTGGAAGCCGTAACGCTCGCAGAGCCCATCCGTCTTGCGAGCGAGCCTGCGGAGCTTCTCTCCGTACAGGTAGGACTTGGGGTTGACGACGAAGAACGGGCGCCTGAGAACAATCTTGTCCATGAAACTCTCTCCTCAACTCACCATTGCAACGACACAGAAGCAAACAGTTGTCCTCTAAAAAGTGGACAACACGCTTCTTGTCCAGTATTGAATGTACAAGTTAAGATAGATATGAAGAGTCCATGAACGGCATGTATGTGCCGACAAATGGTGCGGAGGCCCTTTAGTAGGGGCGCTTAGCTATAGCTCTCAGGCTGATATGCGGTACCCACGATTGATTGGCCCGGAGTCAGCCATGTGACACTCCACTCTATCTTGGCGTCATCTTCAAGGTGAATGACCTGCTCAAGGTGGAGAACAGCCGTATTCTCGTCACAGCCGAGCAGCGCGCCGTGCTCAGACCCCGCAACCAGGGCCTCATACTTCATTTCGGAGTATTTGACCTTACGCTTTGATGTCTTCTCGACGGCATCAAATAGCGAGACCTTAGTGAAGTCAATGTCCTCGATGCCCTCGCACTCGTTGAGATTCGTCCAACTTTCCTGGCATATGACAGGTGTGTCTTCCACCGTTCGAACCCTGCGCATGTACATGACAGGGTCACCTACCTTAATATCCAGCTCATTCGCCACGCTCTCGGGCGCAGATGTTACCTGCTTGACTAGAACATGCGTAACGAAATCCTTGCCTTGACGTCTCAAGGACTCTGCAAAGGAAATCGGCCTTACACCTGCCGGGTGTGAAATGCCCGGTCCGGTGACAAATGTGCCCTTGCCACGCCGTTGGACGAGTCTGCCCTCCTCGATTAGAACCCCTATCGCCCGGCGAACAGTGCCACGAGACAGCCTGAACTCGCGCATAAGGTCGTGCTCAGAAGGTATCCGAGATCCACTTTGCCATTCATGGGAATAAATCTTCTCCCTGAGAATGGATGCCAACTGGGTAAAGAGCGCTTCTGTCAACGTAGCTGAATCGTTATCTCCCAGAAGGCTTCTTGTGGCCATGAACGCCTGCCAAACAATAGAGAAGTGGACAAGTTTTGAACATGATATCCCCAGACTATAGGGGAGAACGCACCAGAACCACCTTCATGTTTCCAACAAAGATTTTGAGTCGTTGGTCGCTCTACCTAAGATTCAATTACTGCATGGAGCACTCATGCCACGACTAGAGGGCTGAATGCCAAGATGTCGAAGGCTCCTGATGCTCAACGGTCCCTTACCGACGACCGACGCCATTTCCGAGCCCAGGAGAAAATCGCACAAGCAACGCAACGGGGAGGCCGACTGGTGTCGACCTCCCCGTTCTTGCGGTGCGCTATGAGCGAGCGTTACTCAGCTGCGGGAGTCTCGGCTACGGCCTCGGTGGCCTCGGGCTCAGCGGGAGCCTCGGCGGCCTTCTCGGCAACCTTAGCAGCCTTTGCCTCGGCCTTCTTGGCGTACTCGGCGGCACGCTTGGCCTTCTCGGCAGCCTTGGCCTCCTTGGTGGCCTTGCGGGCGGCCTCCTGCTCTGCGGCCTTAGCGGCCTTGGCAGCCTTCTCGGCCTTGGCTGCATCGAGCCTGGCCTGAGCGGCGCCACCGAACTTGTTGGAGAAGCGTTGGACACGGCCGCCGGTGTCGACGAGCTTCTGCTGACCGGTGTAGAACGGATGGCACTTGTCGCAGAGGTCGATGGTCATCTCGGACACGGTGGCACGCGTGGTGAAGGTGTTGCCACAGGTGCAGCGAACGGTGCATTCGACGTAGTTGGGATGGATGCCTTGCTTCATGTCGGGACTCCTTCTGCCTGTCTGGTTTCCGACCAGACCGATGATGGTACGCCCTGGTTTCTGACCAGAGCCTCAAGTTTTTGAATAGTAGCACGGACCAGCTCGGAAAGATGCACGGGCACGCACAACGAGCGCTTTTGTGGTGATGGGATGGAGACCCCCACACGGTTGGACGATGCCTTTTGGCACGACGCGACGGGGAATGGAAGGCCTCAGCAAAAAAAGAGAGAGGGCCCTTCTCGGCGACGTTGGCTACACTATCGGCACGGCGCCCATTGGGGGCGCGCGCCCGGCGGAGGCCGGTCCCACCATGCTCCCGGAGGACGAGATGCTCCTGACCATCGACGTCGGAAACACGCAGACGACCCTCGGCCTGTTTTCCCAGGGCGGCGTCTGCCAACGCCAATGGCGCATGGCAACCGATCGGACCGACACGGCCGACGAGCTCCACGAACGTCTATTTGGGTACTTCCTGATGTTCGGTCTGACGCTGGGCTCGGTCACGGACGTCGCCATATCGAGCGTAGTGCCCATCCTCACGCAAGAATGGCAGTACATGATGGCCAACGTCCTCAACGCCGAGGACGTCCTCCTGGTGGATGCCTCGCGTGACTGCGGCATCGTCGTCGACATGCCCGACCCCCGCCAGGTGGGTGCTGACCGCATCGCCAACGCGGTCGCCGCCCTGGAGACCTACGGGCCCTCCACGATCGTCGTGGACTTTGGGACCGCCACCAACGTCGACGTCGTGGACGCCCGAGGCGCGTTTCGCGGGGGCGTCATCATGCCGGGACTCCTGCTTTCTGCAAACTCCCTGTTCTCGCGCGCGGCAAAGCTCTCGAGCGTACCACTGGTCGCACCCGACCACGCCCTGGGCGAGACCACCGAGACCGCCGTGCAGTCAGGCATCGTGATCGGCACGGCAGCGGCCGCAGAGGGCCTCGTCGCACGCATACGAGAGGAGCTGGGAGAGCCCGACGCGACCGTGGTGGGGACGGGGGGCTTCGTCCGAGAGATATCCCACGTGACGAAGGTCTTCGACACCATCGATCCCGACCTCACGCTCCGTGGCATCTACAGCATCTGGTGCCACCGCGCAGCGAAGCGGGCTGCAAGGGGTTAGGTGCCGTCGGGTTGGACCATCGTCGGGCCATGCGATGCGCATGCAGCGACCCGGCATTGCGTCATCCTGGCGCGCCCTCGCCCTGACGTCACCCCCGTGCGACATGCAGGCTGGCCTGCTCCGGCGAGAGCTCGAGCACACGCCCCGAGGCGATGCGCACGTTCGCGCGGCCCCAGACGTCGACACCCGCAAGCACGCCCCGCGCGGCAGGGCGACCGTTGGGGTAGATGACCTCGACCTCACCGCCAGCATGTTCCAGCAGGTCGAAGTAGTCACCCAGAAGCGGCGCGAGGGGACCGGCAACCACCCGCGCCCGCTGAAGCGCAGCCTCCCAGCCGCGCGCGCCCTCCCTGAGGGCATCGCGCAGCATGCCCCTCCCTCGGGCGAGAAGGCCAACGCCCTCGATGCCCTGGGGGACAAGCTCGACCTTTGCGAACACCCCCTGGTCATAGCCCGCATGCGCGTAGACGAGCAGCGCGGGGGTGCCCGCGACGGATACGCCGGATGGCCAGAGCACGCGGGCGTCGACGCCGTCGGACCGCAGCATGCGAGCAGCGGCGAGGGCCAGCACGGCCGGCAGGCAGGCATACATCTGCATCGGTACATCGAGGCGCAGCACCAGCGACAGGCTCCGAGGACCGGCCGATTCGTCCCTCCGCTCCGCATTCACCTGGTGGCCATCGCCCGAATCGCCACGCGCCATGGCGATCGCACCATCACCCATGAGGAGCTACTCCCAGTCGAGGTCGCCAAGCTCGCCGATCACGTGACCGACACGGTCCTCGGGTGCATAGACGGGGACGCCGACATGCATCAGGAAGCGGACGGGGTCGTGCATGAGATCCTCCATGGGGACGAGGACGTAGTCGCGCTCGCCCAGATGGGGATGCGGAAGCGTGAGCTTGTGACCAGCATGCTCCTCGTCCTCGACCCAGCAGAGGTCACAGTCGATCGTACGGGGTCCGCATCCAGCCTGCTTGGAGTCTCGCACGCGTTTGAGCTGGCGCTCGACGCCCATCAGGGCATCGACCAGCACGAGAGGGTGCAGCTCCGTGCGAATCTCGGCGACAGCGTTTGCCACGGGGGTCGCGATGCCATAGGCGGGCTCGGTCTCGTAGGCACGACTGACCTGGACCACGCGCGTCAGGGGGATCTCGCTCATCAGACGAACGGCTCGGGACAGATTGCCCAGGCGATCTCCCACGTTGGACCCCAGCGACACGAAGCCCTGGCGTGCGTCGGCCTTCGCGACGGACCAATAGGCGTCGAGGGCCTGGGCCGTTCCCGCGACGTCGTGGACGCGCAAGATGCGCGCGCCGGACTCGACGGCCGAGAGCGTGACGCCCACGGTCGCGGCATCGCGCTGGTCGGACGTGGCGATGCCGGAGACGGCCCCCACGAAGCGCTTGCGCGACACGGCGCACAGCACGGGATAGCCGATGGAGACCAGCTTGCTCGTGGCACGCTGGATCACGACGTCCTGGTCCGCGCTCTTGTCGAAGCCAGGACCAGGATCGACGCAGATGCGATCGTGGCTCACCCCCGCACGCATGAGCGTGCGCGCCTGGTCTCCCAAGAAGCCCATGATCTCGCGCATGATGGGCGCCTCTTCCGGCAGCGTGAAGCGACGGGTGCTGGTGGGCACCGGGCGCGCCGCGCGGGTCCGAACGGGACGCTCGGAATCGAGCTGCACGGAGCGGCGCGAGCTGGCGCCGCTGAGCTTGTTCCAATGCATGACCACGCAACCACAGGAAGACTCGGCTGCAACCTGGACCATCTGGGAATCGGTGAAGCCGCTCACGTCATTGACGACCGAGGCACCCAGGCGCACGCACATCTTGGCGACGCCGGCATGACGGGTGTCGATGGAGACGACGGCTGACGGCGCGACGGCGAGGATCCCACGCACCACGGGCACGACGCGGGACGCCTCCTCGTCGGGCGAGACGGGTGTGTGGCCCGGCCTCGTGGACTCCCCGCCCACGTCGATGATGTCCGCACCCTCGTCCAGCATCTGCAGCGCACGGTCGACGGCCTTCTGGGGATCGAGGTTCTCTCCCCCGTCCGAGAAGGAGTCGGGGGTCACATTGAGAATGCCCATGACGCGTGGGCGGGCCAGCGATATCTCGTGGTTGCCGCAACGCCAGGTTGCGTAGTCCTCTCGTAGCATGGGTGGAACCTCCCAAGGTGCTGGGGACGTGCGCGGATTGTGCCGCGCACCTGCTCCCCACGATTGTAGCCGCTACTTGGTGCCGTTGAAGATGAGGCTCATGGCCTCGGCGCGGGTGGCGTCGTGACGCTCGAACGCGCCGCGGACAGCCGAGGTGGTCGTCTTGGCCCCGGGCTTCCTCACGCCGCGCATGGTCATGCACAGATGCTCGGCCTCCATCACCACCAGGACCCCCGAGGCACCCACACCTTCCATCACGGCGTCGGCGACCTGTCGGGTGAGCTGCTCCTGGACCTGGGGGCGCTTGGCGAAGACGTCTACCACGCGGGCCAGCTTGGAGATGCCACAGACGCGCCCATCCTCCCCAGGAAGGTAGGCGACATGCGCCACACCAAAGAACGGTAGGAGGTGGTGCTCGCACAGCGAGTAGAACGGGATGTCGCGCACGATGACCATCTCGTGGCATCCGACGTCGAAGGACTTCTCGAACAGGAGGGCCGGGTCCTGGCAGAGGCCGGCGCAGCTCTCCTCAAGCGCGCGCGCGACGCGAGCCGGAGTCTCACGGAGCCCCTCGCGATCGGGGTCCTCGCCCATGCCGGCGAGCATCAGGCGCACGCCACGCTCGATCTTGTCGTGGTCCATGCGCCAGCCGTCGTGCATCGTGGGCTCCACCATTGGGCCTCCTCGTCCCTATCCTCACGCTGTCCCATTGTAGCCGCGTGGGGTCACACGGGACAGGCGCTCCGCCGAGCGCTACAGCCTGATCTGCAGCTCGATCGGACAGTGGTCGCTTCCGAACACCTCGTCGTGGATGGAGGCGCCCTCGATCCTGTCGGCGACACGCTCCGACGTCAGGAAGTAGTCGATGCGCCAGCCCACGTTACGCTCGCGGGCACGCATGCGGTAGCTCCACCAGCTGTAGGCGCCCTCGAGATCGGGGTTGAGGCTGCGGAAGGTGTCCGTGAAGCCCGCATCCAGGAGCCTGCCGAAGCTATCCCTCTCGGCATCCGAGAAGCCCGGGTTCTCATGGTTGGTGGAGGGGTTCCTGAGGTCGATCTCCTGGTGTGCGACGTTGAAGTCTCCGCAGGTCACAATGGGCTTATGTGCGTCAAGCTCGAGCAGGAAGAGGCGGAAGCGCTCATCCCAGCCCATACGCTCTTCGATGCGCGCGAGGCCCTGCTTGGAGTTGGGCGTGTAGACGTCCACGAACCAGAACGTGGGAAACTCAAGGGCACAGACGCGCCCCTCGTCATCCGCAACGTCACTCCCGATCTGGCGGATGACCCGCAAGGGATCCTCGCGCGAGAACACCGCCGTGCCCGAGTAGCCCTTGCGCTCGGCAAAGTTCCAGGTCTGGAAGTATCCGGGCAGGTCAAGCTCGACCTGTCCCTCCTGCAGCTTGGTCTCCTGGATGGCGAACACGTCGGCGTCCAACTGGGAGAAGATCTGCAGGAAGCTGGGGTCCTTCCTCATGACGGCGCGAAGGCCGTTGACGTTCCACGAGACGAGCTTGAGCGCCCGGTCGGACGCGACGGTGTCAGCCATGGGATGAGGTTCCTCTCGATCGGCAGATGCTCCCACGAGGGTAGCAGAGCCACACGGGGACCGAGGGCGCCTAGGACGAGGGGAACAGGAACTCCTTTATGCGCGGGATCTCACGCTGCGCCTGTGCCGCACCCAGCTGGTAGGCGGCCTCCAGCTGGGTGCTGTCCAGCGTGGTGCTCTTGACGGGCATGGTGTTGGGGCGTACCACCAGGCAGCGACCCTCGCCCTCGAGCCTCTCGACGCGGTCAAGCTCCTCGTTGTAGCGCTCCCACCTGGTCAGGAGGGCGTTGCGCACGTAGGGGTGGCTCTTGCCGAAGCGCACGATCATGCGTCGCTCGCGTGCCGTGGGCTCCGTCTTGCGATACCCCGCCGGACGCGTTGCCACGAGGACGAACCTGTCGAACCCCGCTTGCTCGGCCATGCGCACGGGTATGCCCGCCCCCTCGCCCAGACCTCCGTCAAGGTAGGTCGTCCCCTCGATGGGCAGCGGCTTCATCAGCATGGGGAGGGTGGAGCTGGCGCGCACGCGATCGATCATCTGATGCACGTCAGGCATGTCGTCCTTGGTGAACACGACGGTGCGGCCCGTGTCGCGCTCGAACGCCTGGATGGAGACGCGGGCAGGGTTGCGCGAGAACGTGGCGAAGTCGAACGGCAGGCGTCCGTCGTCGATGCAGCCCGCGTAGAGGTAATCCGCATTGAAGTAGCCCTTGCCCCGGAGAAGGGAGCGGACGCCCCCGATGCGCTCGTTGCCGTCGCGGCCCATGAAGGCCTCCTTCACGCGGTGCTGGTCACGCGAGACATAGTCGACGGCATGGCTGGCCCCTGCCGAGAGCCCACAGACGAAGTCGAAGTACAGCCCCTCGCGCAGAAGCGCGTTCGCAATCGCGGCGGTGTAGGCGGCGCGGTAGCCACCACCCTCGAAGACCAGGGCACAGTCGGTGATGTTGTTGGTGAGATCGTCTTCCATGGTTGGCCTCGCTTCCCATATATATGAGCTTTGCTCTACCCAATCGGGCGTCTGGTAGTCATGGACACATCAGGTGTAGCCTGGCGTTAACCTTGGTCGGACAAGACGAGAGGGGCGGCTGGCATGGGACAGGTCATAACGGACGCGCACGAGGCGGCCCAGGTGCTCGCAGGTCATGTGGCGCGAGCGTCGCACACGGTCTTCTTTGGCGGGGCGGGAGTCTCGACCGCAAGCGGGATTCCCGACTTCCGCAGCGAAAATGGCCTCTATAGGCAGCACTTCTCAAGCGAGTACCCGCCCGAGGAACTGCTGAGCCATCATCTGTGGCGCGAGAGGCCCGAGCTGTTCTATGACTTCTACCGCACGATGATGTGCACCCCAGACGCCCGGCCCAACCAGGCCCACCTCAAGCTCGCCCAACTTGAGGCAGAGGATGGCCTGGACGTCGTCATCACACAGAACATCGACGGGCTGCACCAGAAGGCGGGCTCCAAGAACGTGGTCGAACTCCATGGGTCGACGAAGCGCAACCACTGCATGGGCTGCGGCGCGCTCTACGACGAGGCGTGGATGCTGGCCACGGCCGGCGTCCCCCACTGCAAGCGATGCGGGGGCGTGGTAAAGCCCGACGTCGTGCTGTACGAGGAGCCTCTGGGCGAGGGGGACGTGCGCGCCGCAGTCGAGGCGATCTCCGCAAGCGACCTCCTGATCATAGGGGGGACCTCGCTCGTCGTGTACCCCGCCGCAGGGCTCGTGCGCTATTTCAGGGGCGACGCGATCATCATCGTGAACCTGCAGCCCACTCCCCAGGACGCGGGGGCTGACGTGGTCTGCGCCTGCGACATCGCAAGCGCCTTCGACTGGTAGGAACCGAACTCTCGACATCCGTGACTACCCGCAGCAAGCGATGACGGGCCGTGCCCACGGAGTCCGGCCCTATGCCCGCAGGGTCCCCCGTGCACGGGAGAGCACGCCCATGAAGGTCTCGGCATCGCGCGTGGCGACGAGCCGCTGGGGAAATCCTATCTCCCCGAGCAGGGACCTCACGCGATCGAGGCGACCGATGTCGCAGGATATGTGTGCATCAGTCCCTGTTGAGACCATGACGCCCAGCTCGGCGCAGCGCTCCGCGATCCGACGGCAGGCGCCGCTGGCCTCCTGGTGCGAGACGAGCGTGGCCTCGTTGATCTCGATGAGCTTGCCCAGATCCTTGGCCACGGCCAGGACCTCGTCCATGTCGAACGGCACGGCTGAGCGCCCGGTGTGGCCCAGGATCAGCACCTTGGGGTCCTCGAGGGCATGGACGTACATGGCCGTCGTCCGTGCGAGGGATGCTCCGTGCGCGAACTCCGCGTTGTGGACCGACGCGATGACGTAGTCGCAGTCACGGAAGACGCGCTCCTTGAGGGTGGTCGCACAGCCAAGGGACGCACCGTTTATCTCGTATGCGACAGGCGCGTCATAGCCAAAGAGCCTTCCGTCCAAATCGACGATATCCGCCTCGCAGCCATGCAGGAGACGGACGCCATGCCAGGTGCGCGGCCAGACGGCATAGTTCAGGAAGTACTGGTTGTCACGCAGGTCATAGCCCGATGCGCGCTCTCCGGTCGCCTCGCGGTGCAGCATGGAGGAGAAGTGGTCCGTAGACCCCAGGAGCTCGATGTGGCGCCCTGCGGCGGCACGGACGTTCTCCTCGATGGTCGAGTAGGCATGGCGCGAGAAGAGCGTGTGGGTGTGAACGTCACAGGCGATGTGCAGCGGCCGGCATCCGGTCTGGCGAGAGTCGCGGCCGCCACAGGCCCCGCCGTCACGCCCCGTGCAGGTCCCCATCAGAGGTACTGCTCCCTGAGGCGCCCCCAGGCACCCATGGATCCCTCGATCGTATCGTGGCTCACGCAGTAGCCCAGGCGGACCCAACCGGTGCAGCCGAAGCTGTCGGACGGTACGGGAAGGAGCTCGAGCGCCTTGGCCCTCTGGAAGAATGCCTCGGCATCGGGCTCAAGCGACCTCACCCAGAGGTAGAACGCCCCCTGTGGCTCGACGTACTCGTAGCCGAGCGCGGAGAGGCCCCGGGTGAGCGTCTCTCGGTTGCGGGCGTAGGCATCGACGTTCACAGGCTCGTCCACGCAATCCGCAAGCACGCGCTGGAAGAGTGCGGGTGCACAGACAAACCCCAGCTTGCGACCGGCCCCGGCGACGGAGGGCACCAGGTCGTCGTGATCGGGATTGGTGTCGGGCACCAGGACCCAGCCGATGCGCTCGCCCGGCAGAGAGAGCGACTTCGAGTAGGAGTAGCACACGATGGCGCGCTCGTAGAGGGCTGGCACCCAGGGCACCTCCGCACCGTAGGTGATCTCACGATAGGGCTCGTCCGAGACGAGGTAGATCCTTATCCCCAGATCTCGGCAACGCCCGCGCAGGACGTCGGCGAGGGCGACGAGGTTCTGGGCGGGGTAGACGGCGCCGACGGGGTTGTTGGGCGAGTCGATCAGGACGGCCTTGGTCCGTGCGGTGATTGCCGCCGCCACGGCCTCCGTGTCGATCTGAAAGCTGTCCCTGTCGGCCTTGACCTCGACGCAATGGGCGCCGGAGGCCTCGATCCAGACGCGGTACTCGGGGAAGTACGGAGCCATCACGATGACCTCGTCGCCGGGGTTAACGATTGCGTGGAGCGTGATGGACAGCGACGCCGCCGCACCGCAGGTGAGGTAGAGGTCGCCCACCTGATACGAGGTGGAGAAGCGACGGTTGAGCGAGTCTGCGACGGCTTGGCGCACGAAGGGCAGGCCGGCGGCGGGCGTGTAGCTGTGGAGTTGGGTCGGGGGCAGCCGGACGTTCCTCTCGATGGAGGCCCGCACCGCCTCGGGCGCGGGGATGGAGGGGTTGCCCAGCGAGAAGTCGAAGACCCTCTCGGCCCCTATCTCCGCCTTGCGGGCCGCCCCGTAGGCCGCGATCTCGCGAATGGACGACTTGGCTGAGCCGTAGTCATAGCTTGTCCGGTTGATAGCCATGCTTGCTCCTCTCTCTTGCGCTATGCGCGCACGGAGACCTCACGGAAGAAGTCACGGGCGCAGCTGAAGGACCGTTGGAGGTCGTCGCCCGAGAACCCATGGCCAGCCCCCACGAAGCGTTCGAGGCGCGCGTGGGGAAACGCCCCTGCCGCACGCTCGGCAAAGGCAAGGGGGACGATCGGGTCGGCATCCCCCTGCATGATCAGGACATCGCCGGAAAAGCGGGGCATCTCCACGTATGGGTCGCAGGCAAGGGCGTCCGCTGCGTAGCGCCGTCCGACGGCGCACCCCATCATGTCATAGCTCTCCGGCAGCTCCGTGCCGTCACCAAACCGCCTCCTGGCGTCATCGTGCAGCACGTAGGCGGGGTACATGAGCGCGAGGGCACGCACGACGTGGGGATTGCGACAGGCGACGAGGGTCGCGACGAAGGCGCCTTGGCTCGCTCCCATGAGGAACAGCCGGCCAGGATCGCAGAACGGCTCCTCTGCCATGGCGCCGACGACTGCCCACAGGTCGGCGGCCTCGGTCTCGACGGACATGCGCAGCATGTCCCCGTCCGAGCGCGCTCGAGGGCCTCCGCCACAGAAGTCGACGTTATAGACCACCATGCCGGCATCGCACAGCAGCTGGGCGTAGACATCCATGGACCTGCCGTCCACGCCGAAGGGGTGCGCCATGATGACGGTCGGGAGGCGCAGGTGGGTGAACGCCGCGTCTTGGGCGCCGTCGGGAAGATGCAGCTCGCCGTAGATCTTGAGCCGGGTCCCATCGTCCGCCGTGCGCCCGCACCACATGATGTGCCTCTCGGACACGCTACTCACCGGCTCCCGCGCCTGTGGCCCTGCCGTCCGCAGCCCCCTCGCCGACGGCAGACTCGCCGGGATGGGCGGCCAGGTAGGCGTCCCACCTGTCGTCGAGCAGGGCGCTCACGACTTCGCCCTCGACCGTCTCGCGCTCGAGCAGGACGTGGGCTATGGTGTCCATCTGGGTGCGACGCGCCTCGAGCACCTCGCAGGCGCGCAGGTGTGCCTCGCGCATTATGCGCTCGACCTCGTCGTCGATGCGCTTGGAGGTCTCAGCCGAGTAGTCATGGTGGTTGGCGTAGTCGCGGCCCAGGAAGACCTCGTGCTGGGCCTCGCCATAAACCTGGGCTCCCAGCTCGTCGCTCATGCCGTAGCGGGTGACCATCTCGCGGGCGAGCTTGGTGGCACGTTCGAGGTCGTTGCTGGCACCCGTCGTGATGTCGCTGCAGAAGAGCTCCTCGGCGGTGCGGCCGCCCAGCAGCACGGCGATCTGGTCCAGCATGCCGTCGCGCGTCTCGAGGAAGCGGTCCTCCTCGGGCAGCTGCATGGTATAGCCCAGCGCCCGACCACGGCTGATGATCGAGATCTTGTGAACGGGGTCGCTGTTCTCGAGCACGTGACCCACCAGGGCGTGTCCGCTCTCGTGATAGGCGATGGTCATGCGCTCCGCCTGGGTCATCACGCGTCCCTTCTTCTTGGGACCCGCCATGACGCGCTCCATGGCCTCCTCGACCTCGCCCATCGAGATGCGCTCCCTGCGGCGGCGAGCCGCGAGCAGTGCCGACTCGTTCATGAGGTTGGCGAGGTCAGCTCCCGTGAATCCAGGGGTGAGCTTGGCGATGCGGCCCAGGTCGACGGTCTTCTCCATGGGCTTGTTCTCCGCATGGACGCCCAGGATCTTCTTGCGCCCCTTCACATCGGGCCTGTCGACGGTGACCTGGCGGTCGAAGCGACCGGGGCGCAGCAGGGCCGGGTCGAGGATGTCGGGCCTGTTGGTCGCCGCGATCAGGATGACGGCGGAGTTGTCCTCGAAGCCGTCCATCTCAACCAGCATCTGGTTCAGAGTCTGCTCGCGCTCGTCGTGCCCGCCGCCCAGACCGGCGCCACGCTGACGGCCGACGGCATCTATCTCGTCGATGAAGACGATGGAGGGGGCAACCTCCTTCGCCTGCTTGAACAGGTCACGCACGCGGCTGGCGCCGACGCCGACGAACATCTCGACGAAGTCCGACCCACTGATGGAGAAGAACGGGACGCCCGCCTCGCCGGCGACGGCCTTCGCCAGAAGCGTCTTGCCGGTGCCCGGGGGCCCCACCAGAAGGACGCCGTGGGGGATCTTCGCGCCCATCTTGCGGTAGCGCTCGGGCTCGCGCAGGAAGTCGCGGACCTCCTCGAGCTCCTCGACGGCCTCGTCGATGCCGGCCACGTCGGCAAACTTGACCTTGGGACGCGTCTCCTCGTGCGTGCGCGCCCTGTCCGCGCGACCGAAGTTCATGGCACGCCCGTTGGCGCCTTGCATCTGGCTCATGAAGTAGTACAGCGCGACGACCACGATGACGGTGGGCACCACGGAGACGAGAACGGTCTGCCACAGGTCGTCCGACGAGGTATCGATCCTGAACGACACGTCGGGGTGCCGTGCCATCAGCTCCTGGAGGCTGTCCGCACCCACGTAGGTGGACGAGAAGTCGACCGTGGGGCTATCGTCGGAATCACGCTGGTAGGTGCCGCTCAGGCTGCCGTCGGAGGTCTTGAACGTGACGCTTCTGACGCGGCTCTCCTTGACGGCCGTGACGAACTCGTTGGTGGCAAGCCGGTCCACCGCGCTCTTGGGAGCCAGGGCGCCAAACGCCGTATAGCTCAGGTAGACCACGAAGGCGATGAGGACGAGCGTGTAGACGTAGAGCTGCCGGCGGCGGACGGGGCCGCGGGGAGGCTGTGTCCGACCGCCTTGGCCCAGGCCACCGGGACCCATCTGATTGTTGTCTGGCACTGGTGGTGCTCCTTGCTGTCGAACTTGGCGTACGGGCCGACCCTCCGGTGGCCGACGTTGCTAGCCGGCGTAGACCTCGGGCTTGAGGACACCGACGTAGGGGAGGTTGCGGTAGCGCTCGGCATAGTCCAGGCCATAGCCCACGATGAACGCATCGGGCACGTGGGTGCCGACGTAGCGGGGGTCGATGGCGGGCACCTTGCCCTTGATGTCCTTCACGGCGAAGGTGGCGACATGGACCGACGCGGGCTTACGTGCCTGCAGGAGATCGATCAGGTAGCTCAGGGTCAGGCCCGAGTCCAGGATGTCCTCGGCGATGATGACGTGACGGCCCTCGATCTTGGTGTCCAGGTCCTTCACGATGCGTACGACCCCCGAGCTCTTGATGCCGTCACCGTAGCTCGAGACCGCCATGAAGTCGACGGCGCAGGGCACGGTGATGGCGCGCATGAGGTCGGCCGTGAACACGAAGGCCCCGCGCAGAACGGCGATGATCAGCGGGTTCTTGCCGTCGTAGTCACGAGAGATCTCCCCTCCCATGCGCTTCACGATGGCCTCGATGTCCTCCTCGCTCAGGATGACGCTCTCGATGTCCTCATGCACGTCTGCCATGCCGCCAGCCCTCCTCGTGTCGCCGCCGACGCCAGCGCGGGCCGCCCTGCGGGGATTTCCTCTACAAGCTAAGGATACTCAATTCCAGCAGCAGCTTCGTTGCGGGCACACAACGAACGCGCTCGTCCGGGCGGACACCCGCCACCCACAGGATGTTCCCCGTGGGCGAGGTGCGCACGACGGGCACGCGCCGACGGTCGGCCGCTGGGATGCGCGCCTCGTTGAGAAGGTCGGAGAGCTTCTTGGACTGTCCGTGCATGCCCAGGGGGCACATCACATCGCCTGGGACGGCCACATCGACCCAGAGCCTGCCTCCCGACGCACGGTCGAGCCCGCAGGAGGCGGCATCCAGGAGCACCGACTCCCCCGCCCACTCCACGGCATGCGCGCGGGCCAGCTCGTCGGCACGCGAGCCCGTGGGCACCTCGGTCAGGCGCGCCCGGACACCGCGGCCGTCGGGAAGCCTCGCCTGGCCGGGAACGTCGAGCCAGAGGGCGACCGTGCCCCTCCCGCTGTCGTGGTCCCGGACGAAGAGCAGCCCGTACTCCACACGGGCGTCGCAGCCCAAAGGGATGCTGGCAGAGCCGCCACCGGCGGCGACCAGACCGAGAACGCGGTCGACGTGTCGGGCCTCCAGGCGCGCATCGGGACGCACGGCCAGGATCGCCTGGCGCACCACGCGCCGCGCGATGGCAACCTCAGCGGCACCCAGTCGTCCGGCGTCGAGGGCGACCATGCCATCCGACTGGCGCCTCAAAAGGTCACGATAGCTGCGCCATGCCACCTGGCCCAGATAGGAGTCCTCGTCGGAAAGTAGGTCGCAGGTGGTGGCCAGGTTCGCCGTCACACGCGGGTTGCGCGCCCGGACAACGGGCATGACCTCGTGCCGCACGTAGGACCGCAGGTAGCGCGTATCGGCATTGGTCTTGTCCTCACGCCAGACGATGCCGCTCATGCGCAGCAGGCCGCAGAGCTCCTCGTGGGTACGTCCCAGCAGGGGGCGTACGATGAGGTTGCGGCGACGGGGTATGGACGAGAGGCCCTGGGGTCCCGTCCCCCGGATGGCGTTCATGAAGAAGGTCTCCGCCCGGTCGTCGGCGGTGTGCGCCGTCAGGATGCGCGCCGCCGCACGCGGCGTGCCGAACTCCCGCGAGAGCTGGCCCGCGAGCTCGGCGGCGGCGGCGTAGCGCGCCTCGCGGCCAGCGTTCTCCACGTTGGCGCCTGAGCCAGAGCCCTCCCGCGCAAGTGCGGCGACGTCGACGCGCCGCACGGCGCAGGGTATCCCGTAGCGCGACGACAGCTCGCGGACGAACTCCTCGTCCTCCTCGGCATCAATGCCCCTGAGCTGATGGTTCACATGCAGGACGTGCAGACGCTCACGAGCGATGCGGGCGACGCCACGCCCGTCATCTATATCCAGTGTCGAGGTCGCCGCAAGCAGGAGCAGCGCAGACGAGTCGGCACCACCCGAGACCATGAGCACCACGGGTGCGCGCGTCTCCTCGCCATGCACGGACGACGGACGTTCGAAGAGAGGTGTCGCGCTGGCATATCTACGGTTGACGCTGGGCACGCTGATGGTCCTCCCTGACAGGGTCCGAGTCGAAGGCTGAGCCGTGGCCATGCACCGCACGAATGGCTCGCACCGACGTCCCGCTTGGCCAAGGCCTCACCCACATGGTACGGCAACCTGGCGCCCATGCCGGGCACTCGGCTGCCGCGCCCGCATCACGACTCTTGCAGGCCCACGTCTTTTCGGTCTACCCAATCACCACCTGTGCGACGAGCAGCAGACCGTTCAGCACGATCGTTGCGACGAGCAGGGGGTTGATGAACTTGAGCCAGCGGCTGAACGGCACGCCGACCATGGCGAGCGACGCCAAGATCAGGCCAGTCGGGGTGATGTAGCTGATGAGGCCCTGGCCGTAGTTGTATGCCGCGATGATGGCCGCTTTCGAGATGCCGACCGCGTCACCCAGCGGAGCCATGATGAGAATCGAGAGCACGGCCAAGCCCGAAGAGCTGTTGATGAAAAACCCAGGATGATGTAGGCGACCAGCATCACGAGGATGAAGGGCATGGGGCTCATGCCCGTGACCACGCCAGAGAAGTAGTTCAGGATGGTGTCGGAAATGTAGCCGTTCTCGAGCAGGATGTTGACCGCACGTGCTACGCCTAAGACCAGCGCGACGCTCATGAGGTCGCCGGCACCTTGGCATAGACGAAGCAATCATCGCTCACACGGACGTCCCCTACCCCCAGGCCACGCAGCTCGTCCGCCAGGAGACTGGCAAGCTTAAACTCATCCGGACTGCTGGGGCATTGGGCATCGTTGCCCTCGTCGCTCGGGGTCCTAACCGCCACGTACCTCAGAAGCCTGTCAATCGCTCCCATACGCTCTCCCTTCCAGCATGCAGGGGGCTCTGGCGGCGAACGCACGCCGTGCGACGCGGAATCGCGACGTGCGAGTCCCTCCTTTCAGTCGTATGCAACATTACAGAAATGCGTAGGTAACCGAAGCGCAATGGTAGGGATACGCAGCCTCATTTTCAGACCTTTTACGCAAATGGTAGGTAGAACGGGGAAACGAGACGTCTGGCAGTCCCTTGTCATCACCCGGAAATGCCGAGCCAGCCGATTGGTGTCTCCGCCATGCGCTAAGGTCTACGGAGCCAAGCGGACTTGTCCAAAAGCAAGGCTTCGGACGGGCGCTCGATGGCGCACGCAACACATCCCTCGCGCGGCGCGCCGCGCGAGGGATGCGAACGAGAGGGGTCCCGAGGCCATGTATCCCCATATACACCTGCACGTCCTAGCCAGCGGTTCCAAGGGAAACGCTGCCGTAGTGGAGGGGCCCAAAGGCAGCATCCTGATCGACTGTGGCATCTCACGCCGCGAACTCCTGAGACGTGCGGGCGACCTGGGCGTGGACATGGGTCGCGTCTCGGCGCTGCTCCTGACGCACGAGCACTCCGACCACGTGGCGGGAATCCCTGTCTTTGCCAAGCACTTCGGCGGTACGCTGGTCGCAACGGCAGGCACCGTCAGCGGGAGCCCGCGCTTGGCCGGCCTCTCGTTTGACCTCGTGGGTCACAGCGACTCGTTCGACGTCGCGGGCATGCACGTCCAGTGCTTCCCCACCTCGCACGACGTGGGCGACCCCATGGGCTTTCGCTTCTCGGTCACGGGTGATGACGATCAGGCCGAAGACGCCCTTGGCTGGTGCACCGACTCCGGCCTCCTCACGGCCGAGGCCCTGGGACTCCTGCGCGACGTGCGCATCTTGGGCATCGAGTCCAACCATGACGTGGACCTACTTGCCCATGGCCCCTATCCCGCGTTCCTCCGCGCACGAGTGGGTAGCGACACCGGTCATCTTTCCAACGCGCAATGCGCCGAGGCCCTACCGCTCTTGGTGGGACCTGACACGGAGACCGTCGTCGCGCTCCATCTCTCCGAGAAGAACAACCGACCGGGCGTATGCGTCCGCACGCTTGCCGCCGCCGTGGGGGCCGAGGTGCTCGCCGACAATGACGCCGAGGCACGCTCGCCCGACGGGACGCTTACCGTCCGCGCGGCGAGCCAGACCACCCCGCTGAGCGTTTGGTGACCTGCTCGGCAGGCTGCGAGAGGGGCCGGCGACGCACAACGATGGGGGCGGTGCCGAAGCACCGCCCCCCAGTCCGCCTGTCTCGTGTTCCACGTACGCCCGTACACGAGGATCACGTGCATGCCTCGTACGCGACCTCATGCGCCCGCTGTGGGCGACCCGTCCCGAGCGATGTCCGAGTACACAAGCCGCTACTGCAGCTAGTCGATCGAGACCTTGGTGACGTTGGCCTTCTCGTCCTGCTTGGGGACGTTGACGGTCAGGACCCCACCGTCCAAGCGCGCGGTCAGTCCAGAGGTGGCGGCGTCCTTGAGGTAGACGCCGCGGGTGGCGCTCCACTCGCTGGTCTCCTTGTGCAGGTAGTTCTTGCCCTTCTCCTCCTCGGACTCCTTCTTGTCCACCGAGATGGACAGGCGACCCTCGTTGAGCTCCACGTCGATCTCGTCACGCTTGACACCCGAGAGCTCTGCGGTGACGACGTACGCGTCACCCGCATCCTCGACGTTCATCTTGAACGCACCATCGTTGGCGACGGAGGCCAGAGTGCCGAACGGATCCGAGAAGAACGAGCCGAATGGATCGAAAGCCCTGCGCAGTGCCCTGTCGTAGTTGCTGCCGTACGGAATCATGCTTGCCATAGTCCCTCAACTCCTTTGCGTCTAGGCGCCCCGGTATGTGCGCCTCCCGTTTCGATAAGGTATGTTCCCTCCTGGTGGGGTTTTATACCTTTCGTACAAGATTTTCTTAGTTGATATCGCTTAGTAAATCTAAGTCAATTAACTTAGATTAAGCTCCGTGAGCATTTATCGTCTGATGGTCACAAGGCGAGTGCTGCCGTATGATGGAGCCGTATTCGGCGAAAGGCAGCGCGGAGGGCCTCACATGAGCGACAACGCACATGTCCCTGACTGGATGATCGAGGATCTTTCGGACCTTGACGCCAAGGCGGGCGACGCCGCCCCGAGCGTCTCTGGCGGAGAGGGCGCCGACGTGCACGAGGCTCATGTGTGGGGCGCCGGCGCACAAGATGTTGACCTGGAGGGTGGCGTGCACACCTCGCAGGGACAACGCTATGTCCATGTGCCCGCTCGGGGACACGCGCCTTACGTCAGGCAGCGCGCGCCACATCGCACGCAGGAGGCCATCAACGACGTCGGCACCGATGACGACAGCCCAGCGGCTGGCTACCAGCACGACTCGAACGTCACCATCGGCCATGCGTTCTCGGGCGGGAGCGGACAGTATAGGCGGGCGAGACGCAACGTCTCGGAGCTCAAGGGCAGTCGTTACGGCCAGTACCTTGAGATTCCCAAGGGGCGACGCTCGATCTTCCGGTCGCAAGAGAGCATCCGCAAGCGCCGCTCGGTGCTCTCGCTCATCGTTGTCGTGCTCGTCCTGGCCCTTGTCGCCGCCTTCATCTGGCACCTGTTGAACCATTAGCGCTGGAACGTCGGCGCTGGGGTGGCGGGACACTCGTCAGGTCCGGCACCAGGGCAGGGAGCCGCTATCTCCAGGGGTCCCTTTCAAACAGAGGCTCTGGATCAGGACGACGATTCGAGTAGGGATCGTAGCCGTCATCGTCCTCGTTCTCGGCACGCAGGAACGCCGTCCGCCCATCACTGTCGACGGGGCCGGCGGCGACGGATGCACAAGCGCCGTCAGATGCGCCGATGGTGGCATCAGGGGTGTTGGTGACCCCTACGCCCGTGCCCGCACCTACGTCCATACTTCCGCTCGCACCTATGCCTCTGACTGAGTCCATCCGGCCCGTCATGCCCTCCGTTTTCCCTACCCGGTGTACGCGTCGATATAGGCGATCATGTCCGCAACGCCGCCGCCAAAGCCCGTAAGGTCATACCGGTCATAGAGCGACGTCGGGGCACAGCTCGCGGCGACGCGCAGTTGTCCCGCGTCGCTCACGATGACGACGGACCAGCTGTAGCCATTCTGCACGCCATACGCGCAGGCAAAGCTCGCCGTCCCCTTGCTGGCGCCTTGGGGCAGGCGGATGTTGTCCTGGGTCACCTTCGCCGTCTGACCCGAGAAGCCGCAGAGCTCCACTATCTGCCGCAGCGCCTCGTCGGAAAGGTTCGCTGCCGTCGCGGGGACGTCGGACGACGCCAGCTCGAGCCGCACGCCTTCAAAGCGTGCGCCACGCGCCAGCACGTCATCGCCCGCTCCCTGGGACGCGTCGAAGTTATGCGCGAACGGGTTGGAGTCGAGCCTGACCGTACCCTTATCAGCCGAGACAAAGAGCGCCTGGGCCATGCCGTTGGCGTCCTCGTGAGAGGCCTGGAGGGAAAAGCCCTGCTCGGTCAGCCACTCGTCGATGCGTCGAGGGGAATACCTAAAGTACTCGCCCAGGTGATGGTAGTCGCTCGGGTTGACCTCCACCACCTGAAGGGCAACGGTGCCGCCTGCGCCGATGCGCGTGCCCTGGCCTGGGTCGCATGAGACGACCGTCCCGGCCTTCTGATCCGACTTGACGTAGCTCACGCTGGCGACAAGGCCTGCGGCCTCGATGTCCTTCGTCGCCTCGTCTTCGGTCCTGCCGATAACATAGGGCACGGTGTAGGACTGTGCCACGGTCAGGGTGATGGTGTCGCGCGAGACGAACGCGCTTCCCTCTCCTGGGTCAACGGCCACGACGCTGCCCTCCTGTGCCGTGGAGGCCTGGTGCTCGATGGAGATGCGCTGGGCCCCAACATCTCGGAGCGCAGTGGTGGCATCGGCCTCGCTCAGACCCACGACCTGGGGAATGATCCGCTGCACACCCACATGCAGCGTAACGGTGCTGCCCTCGGGCGCCCTTTCGCCGGCCCCCGGCTCGGTCGAGAGCGCCTTTCCGATCCCATCGTCTACGGCATCGTTCGCGACCACGACGGAGAAGCCCTTGGACTCCAGCTCCTGCGTCGCCGCCACCTGAGAGGTGCCGACGACCTTGGGAACGCTCTTGCCGCCCCAGAGCTCCGCCCCATAGGTTGCGAAGGCCGCCGTCGCGAGCAGCATCACGGCGAGAAGGACTGCGGCTGCGATGGGACGCGCGGCGGTTCCGCCGCGCACGTTCTTCTCGCCCGCCATCGTCCCTCCTCACCCGGCATCAACTTCCATCCGGCGCCCGTCTGCGCTCGGCTCGCGCTTGTCCGGTCCTCGGCTCCACCTGACAGCCAACTCACCTTGCAGGCGCCACCGCCTGCGTGCTCACACTATAAAGCACGCAGGCGGCAAGTTGAAAGGACGCCGCGGCATGGCGATGGGCAAGGCCGTCTGGCAGGCGAGGCCGTTCGCTGGCCGGTCCGCCCGATGGGCGGGGTTACTCCAGGGCGTCGGGCTCGACAGGGGCGTCGTCAGCCGGCTGGGTGGCGGGCACGGGTCCGACCGCACGCACGGCGACCAGGCGGTCGCCCGCACCCACGTCCACGCGCACGGTATCGCCCTCGTGGAGCTGACCGTCAATGATCAGGCCTGCGACGTTGTCCACGACCTGGCGCTGGATCAGGCGCTTGAGCGGACGCGCGCCAAAGACCGGGTCGAGGCCGTCGAGCGACAGCGCCTGGATGGCAGCGTCGGAGAGCTCGAGCCTGATGCGCTCCTTGGCCAGGCGCTTGCGGACGTCTGCCAGCTGGATGTCCACGATCTTCTCGATGTCGTCCAGCCCCAGGGCATGAAAGACCACCACGTCGTCGATGCGGTTGAGGAACTCCGGCTTGAACGTTGCGCGCAGTGCGTCGTTGACCTGCTTCTGGACCGTGGCCGGATCGCTCGACGCATTGGCCCCCGCGATGAACTGGCTGCCCACGTTGCTGGTCATGATGACGATCGTGTTCTTGAAGCTCACCACGCGGCCCTGGCCGTCGGTCAGGCGACCGTCATCCAGCACCTGCAGCAGGATGTTGAAGACGTCGGGATGCGCCTTCTCCATCTCGTCCAGCAGGATGACGCAGTACGGGTGCCGACGCACGGCCTCGGTCAGCTGGCCACCCTCGTCGTATCCCACGTATCCGGGAGGCGCGCCGATGAGCCTCTGGACGCTGAACTTCTCCATGTACTCGGACATGTCGATGCGGACCAGCGCCTTCTCGTCGTCGAAGAGACAGGCCGCGAGCGCCTTTGCCAGCTCGGTCTTGCCCACGCCGGTCGGCCCCAGGAAGAAGAAGCTGCCCAGCGGGCGATTGGGGTCAGAGAGTCCCGCGCGGCTGCGACGCACCGCCGCCGCCACGGCCTCGACGGCCTCGTTCTGACCGATGACGCGCTTGTGCAGCTCGGCTTCGAGGTTCTTGAGCTTGTCCATCTCCCCCTGCATCATCTTGGAGACCGGCACGCCCGTCCACGAGGAGACCACCTCGGCGATCTCCTCAGTCGTGACCTCCTCCTTGAGGATGCCGCCGGCCTCCTGCTTGGCCGAGAGCACCGCCTCGGCCTCGTCGTACTCGCGCTGCAGTTGGGGGATGGTCCCATAGCGCAGCTCGGAGGCGTGGGCCAGGTTCCCGTCGCGGATGGCACGGTCGACCTCAGACCTTGCCTCCTCGATCTTGGACTTGAGGTCCTGCACCCGGTCGACGGCACCCTTCTCGTTCTGCCAGTCGGCCTTCATGCTATCGAGCTTCTCGCGCGTGGTGGCGATCTCGCCGCGCAGCACCTCCAGGCGCTCGCGGCTGGCAGCGTCCTCCTCCTTCATGAGGGCCTGCTCCTCGATCTGCATCTGGGTCAGCTGGCGGTCGACGGCATCGATCTCGGACGGCATGGAGTCAAGCTCCATACGCAGGCGCGAGGCGGCCTCGTCTACCAGGTCGATCGCCTTGTCGGGCAGGAAGCGCTCGCTGATGTAGCGGTTCGAGAGGTCTGCGGCCGAGACGAGCGCCGCGTCGGTGATGCGGACGCGATGGTGCTGCTCGTACTTCTCCTTCAGGCCACGCAGGATGCTGATCGTGTCCTCGACCGTGGGCTCCGAGACCAGGACGGTCTGGAAGCGGCGGGCCAGGGCCTGGTCTTTCTCGATGTACTTGCGGTACTCGTCCAACGTGGTGGCGCCGATGGCATGGAGTTCGCCACGGGCCAGGGCCGGCTTCAGGATGTTCCCTGCATCCATGGAGCCTTCGGTCGCACCCGCCCCCACGATGGTGTGCAGCTCGTCGATGAACAGGATGATGCGACCGGCGGACTTCTCGACCTCCTTGAGCACGCTCTTCAGGCGATCCTCGAACTCGCCCCTGTACTTGGCGCCGGCCACCAGCGCGCTCATGTCCAACTCGACGATGTCCTTGTCCCTGATCGTGGAGGGGACGTCCCCGGCAACGATGCGCTCGGCCAGGCCCTCGACGATGGCGGTCTTGCCCACGCCGGGCTCGCCGATCAGCACGGGGTTGTTCTTGGTACGGCGGGAGAGCACCTGGATGGTGCGGCGAATCTCCTCGACGCGGCCGATGACCGGGTCGAGCTTGCCCTGTCGTGCCAGGTCGGTGACGTTCCTGCCATACTGTTCGAGCGCCTCGAACTGCGCCTTCTGATCCTGCGAAGTCACGCGCTCGTCGCCGCGCAGGTCGTCGTAAGCCTCCTGCACGCGCTTGCTCGTGACGCCCGACGCCCTGAGGGCGTTGCCCGCCTCGCCGCGCTCGTCTGCCAATGCACAGAGGAGATGCTCGCTCGTGACATAGGAATCCCCCATCTTGCCAGCGAGCTTCTCCGCCGCATCGCCCACGCGCGTGAGCTCGGTCGAGATGCCCATCTGGCTCATGTCGCCCGTAACGCGCGGCTGACCTGCGATGGCCTGATCGACCTGGGTCTCCACCTGTGCAGGGTCAGCCCCCACGCGCTCGATGATGGCACGCAGGTTGCGCTCGTCCGAAGAGAGCAGGGCCTTCAACAGATGTATGGGCTTCACCTGGCCCGCCTCGGCGTCAGCCGCGATTGTGAGGGAGGACTGCAGCGCCTCCTGGGCGGTCACCGCCCACTTGTCGAACCTCATGGAATCACCCTCCTGCCAGCCGCGCCTGCGGCCTTGTTGCGTATCGAGGGATATTGTTCCCGGCACAACGCCAGCTATACCAATATCTAAGCGTCTATATATAAGATTTTCTAAGCGAATCAACTAAGCGAGGAAAACACGCGCCGTCATCTGACGCTCATGCCAAAGGGATGGGACCCACGGCTGAGCCCCGCCCCCTCGAACGCCCCCGACTGCTCCACCGAGCCTGCCGGCCCGTTCGGCCCTGCCGTCCTTGTCATCTGTCAGCCTTGGCGTCTGCCCTCCGTGCCCGCATGGGTACCAGAAGCACCAGGAAGGCGTCCTGCGCGACGCAGAGCGTCGCGCAACATCCACTCAACCTGCCCGTTGGCACTGCGCATCTCGTCTTTTGCCCAACGCTCCACGGCCTCCCATACGACAGGGTCGATGCGCAGGGGATATTGCTTCCGCGCTGCCATGGGTCACCGCCTACTGGTAAAGCGAACCGGTGTTGAGCACAGGCTGGGCCTCGGATTCGCCGCAGAGCACCACCATGAGGTTGGACGCCATCACGGCCTTGCGGTCCTCGTCGAAATCCACCACGCCCTCGCGGGAGAGCTGCTTGAGCGCCATGTCGACCATGCTCACCGCACCCTCCACGATCTTCTTGCGGGCGGCGATGATGGCCTCTGCCTGCTGGCGGCGCAGCATCGCCTGGGCAATCTCGGGCGCGTAGGCAAGGTGCGTGAGACGAGCGTCCTCCACGGACACGCCGGCGGAGGCAAGACGACGGTCGAGTTCCTCCTTGAGGGAGTCCGAGACCTCCTCGATGTTGGAGCGCAACGTGATGGACGAGTTGGTGCTGTCGTCGTCCTCCATGTGGTCGTAGGCGTAGACGCTCGCCACGTGGCGCAGGGCCGTCTCGGTCTGCATGGAGACGAAGCTCTCGTAGTCGTCCACGTCGAAGACGGCCTTGGCGGTGTCCGAGACGCGCCACACCACCACGGTCGCGATTTCGATGGGGTTGCCCATCTTGTCGTTGACCTTCAGGCGGTCACCGTTGAGCGTGCGGGCACGCGTGGAGATGGTCGAGACGTGCTTGTGCCCACCAAGCTTGGCGCCGCCCGTCAGGATGCTGGCCGTAGGATCCTCATCGGAGGACATGCCCAAGTTCTTGGAATAGAAGGGGTTGGCCCAACGCAGCCCCTCGTCACGCACGGTTCCCACGTACTTGCCGAAGAGCACGCACACGCGCGCCTGACCGGGCTGCAGGGCAAAGAACCCGTTGCTCACGATGATTGCAACGACCAGCAGCGCCACGCCTCCCAGAAGCTCTGGAAGGGCGGAGGCGGGCGGGGTGGCGGGCCCCAAGTCATCGGCGACTGCGAGGGCCTCTATTCCCCGCACCATGAGCACGACAGCGGCTAGGTACGCCACCACGTTCACGAACAGCATCATCCAGCCAGAGGCGGCATGGGCTTTCTTCTCGACAATCATCTTTGCTCCCCTTCAGGCGAGAGGACGCCTCCCCCATGGAGGCGTTGTCCTCGGTACGCACCATTATGATATCACAATGATTTCTGTATAAGGGGGATTCTCCAAGGGGAGAGACGCTCGCATAGGGAACGTTCGACCCCTCCAGATCAAGGGGCTGACCTGCTAGGCGTCCACGCCCTCATCGCGAGGGATGGACAAGAGCCCGCGCATGACCTGCTCGGGACCTGCCCCATCGTAGCGCGCCAGGGCAGTGATGCGCTCCCTCATGCGAAGCTCATGGATGTCGTCCTCGAGCTCGCGGATGCGTACGCGCAGGCGGTCTATCTCCTCGTCGCGCTCGAGCGCGCGCTCGCGCATGTCGAGGATGCGGACGACGCCGGCGAGGTTGATGCCCTCGTCGGTAAGCTTGCTGATGAGGTTGAGGCGTTCAATGTCGCGCGCCGAGTACAGACGCGTGTTGCCGCGCGAGCGGCCTGGGTTGACCAGGCCCTTCTGCTCGTATACGCGCAGCGTCTGCGGGTGCATGCCTGTGAGCTCCGCCGCCACGCTGATCATATACAGGGGCTTGTCCTTGCCGTCCACCTCGCTACGCGCCATAGCGCTCCACGTCCCTTCGGTACTCGCGCCCGTCACCGTCGCGCAGCGCCTCCAGCGCCTCGCGCTCCTTGACCGAGAGGCGCGTGGGCACCTGGACTTTGACCGTCACGTAGAGCGCGCCGCGACTCCCCTTACGCTTGACGTCCGGCGCCCCGAGGTCACGGAAGCGGAAGGTCTTGCCGTCCTGCGTACCTGCGGGCACCTTCAGGCGGACCTCGGTGCCACCGGGCGTGGGGACATCGACATTTGCGCCGAGCGCCGCCTCGAACACGCTGATCGGCAGCTCCATGCGGACGTCGGCGCCATCGCGCTTGAAGACGGGGTGCTCGGCCACCCTGGTCGTCACGACCAGGTCGCCACGGGCGCCGCCGTTCATGCCGTACTCGCCGCGTCCACGATAGCGCAGCTTGCCGCCATCGACCGCGCCGGCGGGAACCTTCACGTTGAGGGACTGCTGCTCGCCCGTGGAGGGTACGGTGTAGCTGACCTTGCGCTGGGCGCCCGCAAACGCCTCGTCGGCACTGATCTCTATGGTCATTGTCAGGTCGCCGCCCTTGACGGGTCGACCCGAGGCCTGACGCGTGGCACCCTGTCCGCCAAAGATGCTGCTGAAGTCGAAGCCGCCGAACGCCCCGTCCCCCGCGCGGATGTTGTCGAAGATCTCGGACCAGTCGGCGCCGCCCACGTTCGTAGTGTAGGTGTAGCCACCACGGTTGCGACCGCCCGACCCGCCAAAGTCAGCGCCCGGGATGCCGCCGAACATCAGCATCTGGTCGTACTCCTTGCGCTTCTGGGGATCGGAGAGCGTGGTGTAGGCCTCGCTGACCTCCTTGAACCTCTTCTCGTCCCCACCTGCGTCAGGATGGTACTTGGCAGCGAGCTTGCGAAACGATTTCTTGATGTCGTCAGCTGTGGCGTCACGCTTCACGCCCAGGACATCGTAGTAGTTCTTTCCAGCCATGTGAGGCGCACGCCTCCTCTCAGACGTTCGCGCCCGAACCTTTGCGGGGCCCGGGCGCGTAGGCACTTACTCTTCGTCCCCGGTAGTTCCGGGGTCGCTGGCTTCGTCCGTCCCAGACGCTACGGATCCCTCTGGGGACTCCTCCGCAGGTTCCGGGGCAGGCCGCTTGGGACCACCATAGGTCACCGTGACCATGGCGTTGCGGATGACCTTGCCACCCATGGCGTAGCCCTTCTGGTACACCTGGGCGATCGACTCGTCGTAGGCCTTGCCGTCCTCGACGCGGCCTACCGCCTGATGGACCAGGGGATCGAAGGCCTCGCCAGCAGGGTCGATGACCTCGACGCCCTCCTTGCCCAAGACGCCCAGCATCTTGTCGTGCACCGCATTGACGCCTTCGACGAACTGCATGAGGTTGGCGTCGTCCGCGTTGTTCTGGACGGCATGCTCGGAGGCGCGCTCCATGTCGTCAAGGATGGGGAGCAGGTTGAGCACGAGCTTCTCGGCCGCGCGCTCCCGCTCGGCCAGACGCTCGGCGGCGGTGCGACGACGATAGTTGTCCCAATCCGCCTGCAGGCGGACAAGGCGCTCGGCGGAGTCCGCAGCCTGCTTCTTGGCAGCCGCGATGTCATCTGCCACGGAGTCAAGCTGGCGCTGCAGCTCGTCGCGCTCGGCGCGCACCTTGTCGGCGTCGGCCTTGAAGTCATCCTCGGCCGCCTGCTCGCCGGCCCTGATGGCGGCCTCGACGCGGGCACGCTCGCCATCGACGTCCGCGGGCTCGGCCTCCACGACCCCTACCCCGTCATCTGCGGTCGCAGCCTTGGTATCGCCTCCGGCGTCAATCGGCACCCTCACGTCACCCTCCTCGGGACTCCCCTGGGGGACGGCCGACGGGGCCGTCCCCTCTCGCTTCTCGTCAGCAACAGACATGCCTGTCACCCTTTACCGCTCGTCCTTGTCATCCACGACCTCGTAGTCGGCATCGACCACATCATCCGCCCCTCCGGTCGCCTGGTCGCCAGAGGCCTGGGCGGCCGTGTCGGAGTAGACGATCTCGGCCAGCTTGTGACCGACCTCCTGGAGCTTCTCGCCTGCCGACTTGATGGCGTCGATGTCGGTGCCGTCGAGCGCCTTTTTGGCGTCGGCCACGGCATCCTCGACCTGCTTCTTCATGTCGGCGGGGACCTTGTCGCCGAGGTCCTTGAGCGTCTGCTCGGTGGAGTAGCACAGAGAGTCGGTCTGGTTGCGGACCTCGATCTCGTCCTTGTGCTTCTTGTCCTCCTCGGCGTGGGACTCGGCGTCCTTGACCATGCGATCGACCTCGTCGTCCGAGAGCGCCGTGGAGCCGGAGATGGTGATCTGCTGCTGCTTGCCGGTGCCCTTGTCCTTGGCGGTGACCTTCACGATGCCGTTGGCGTCGATGTCGAAGGTTACCTCGATCTGGGGGACGCCACGACGCGCGGAGGGGATGCCCGTCAGGTTGAACTTGCCGAGGCTCTTGTTGTCGGCCGCCATCTCGCGCTCGCCCTGCAGGACGTTGATCTCGACGGAGGTCTGGTTGTCGGCTGCCGTGGAGTAGATCTCGGTCTTGGAGGTCGGGATGGTGGTGTTGCGGTCGATCATCTTGGTCATGACGCCACCCATGGTCTCGACGCCCAGGGAGAGCGGCGTGACGTCGAGCAGCAGGATGCCCGAGACGTCGCCCGTGAGGACACCGCCCTGGATGGCGGCGCCATCGGCGACGACCTCGTCCGGGTTGACGGACATGTTGGGCTGCTTGCCGGTCATGGTCTTGACGAGGTCCTGCACGGCGGGCATACGCGAGGAGCCGCCGACGAGGATGACCTCGTTGACGTCGGAGATCTGCAGGCCGGCGTCACGCAGGGCCTTGGTGACGGGACCCTTGCAGCGGTCGAGGAGGTCGCGCGTGATGCGCTCGAACTCGGCGCGGGTCAGGGTGTACATCAGGTTCTTGGGGCCGTTGGCGTCCATGGCGATGAAGGGGAGGTTGATCTCGGTCTGCTGGGCGGAGGAGAGCTCCTTCTTGGCGTTCTCCGCGGCCTCCTTGAGACGCTGCAGGGTCATGGGGTCACGGCGCAGATCGATGCCGTTCTCGGACTGGAACTTGTCGGCCATCCAGTCGATGACCTTCTGGTCCCAGTCATCCCCACCCAGGTGGTTGTCACCATTGGTGGCCAGGACCTCGACCACGCCGTCGGCAAGGTCGAGGAGGGAGACGTCGAAGGTGCCGCCGCCCAGGTCGAAGACCAGGACCTTCTGGTCGATGTCCTTCTTGTCCAGGCCGTAGGCAAGGGCGGCCGCAGTGGGCTCGTTGACGATGCGCTGGACGTTGAGGCCCGCGATCTTGCCGGCGTCCTTGGTGGCCTGACGCTGCGCGTCGTTGAAGTAGGCCGGAACGGTGATGACCGCGTCAGTGACGGATTCGCCCAGGTACTTCTCGGCGTCCGCCTTCATCTTTGCCAGGGTCATGGCAGAGATCTGCTCGGGCGTGAAGTCCTCGCCCTCGATCTCGACCACGGCACGGTCGCCCGTGCCGGCTTTGACGGTGTAGGGGACGGTCTTGAGCTCGGAGGAGACCTCGTTGTAGCGACGCCCCATGAAGCGCTTGATGGAGAAGACCGTGTTCTTGGGGTTGGTGACGGCCTGGTTCTTGGCCGCCTTGCCGACGATGCGGTCGCCATCGGCGCGGAATCCGATGACGGACGGGGTAGTGCGCTCGCCCTCGGCGTTGACGATGATCGTGGGCTCGCCGCCCTCGAGGACCGCCATCGCGGAGTTAGTGGTACCAAGGTCGATGCCGAGAATCTTGCCCATGGTATGGTTCCTTTCCTAGTGCCCGCCAGACGCCCGGTGCGCCTTGGGAGCAGTGGTTCCTGGTTGTACGGTTCTGTTTGTTCCCATGCGTTTTGATTCTATACATAATCTAAGTCTCTTCACATGAGATTTCATGATTGGGATGGATTCATGACCCAGGTGTGCACAAGATTCATGGCCCACGTGTGCGTGCAGCTGCGCAGTAGACGGGAAGTGGGACGGCGAGCACGGCTGGCAGGGATCGCGGGATTGCGGGCGCAGTGAGGCCGACGAGTAGGCAAGGGCATGCGGGACGTCGACGGCAAGACGGCCCGCACGAGCGGGAAAACAAGCGGGAAAGTAACAAAAGCTCCTGAGCGACTTTTGCTACTTTTATGCATTCATGCAGGTAGACATACATAAATTACCGAAAGTGCCAAAAGTCCCTGAGGGACTTTTGGCACTTTTGCCTGGGGCCTGCGGTTTGATTCTTGGGAATGCCGCTCCCCTTACGGACCGCCTCGGAGGCATCGCGTCCGATCATGCACGACCAGATCCCCTGCACGGCCTGGCGTGAAGCGGGGTGAAGACCGACTCATGGGCGGGCCTTCCGGTCAGAGGGATGGGGGAAGCAAATTCACAATACCTCTCAAGCCATCCACTTTTCGAAGGCGCACGGACGGCTGGACAACTTCTGTGAGCGCGACTGAAGAGAGCTTCGCAACAACTCGCTACGTGTGCGCACTTGCCGTGCATCCCGTGACCACGGCACCACGGCGTGTCTGCCATGCATGCCTGCCGTGCGTGCATGGCACGAGCCAAACCCAAACCAAGGGCATAGCCTCGATGGAAGCATGGTCCACACCTAGGTTAAAACGTATTTCTTGCCAAGACGGCTACGTCGGTCGGCTCAAGTCGATCAACCTGAATACAGTGAGGACGAGGCTGCAGTGGGGACGCTGCGGCAGAGACGCCGATAGGACACCGACAAGAAGGCGACGCCCGACAAGACATCGGGCAATTAATTGCCGCGCTAGGCTGTCGCTGACCTGTCGGCCTAACGAAACCGACCCACCAGCCAAGCGAGACCCGACCGAAGGAGACAAACATGAGACTACTTATCGCATCCGACATCCACGGCGCCGCGTCTTGGTGCAAGAGGCTTATGGACGCCATGGACGAGATCCGGCCTGACAGGGTCGTTCTTCTCGGCGACCTGCTCTACCACGGGCCGCGCAACGACCTGCCCGATGACTACGCCCCCAAGGACGTCGCCGAGATGCTGAACGGCATCGGCGAGCGTATCATCGCCGTGCGCGGCAACTGCGAGGCCGAGGTCGATCAGATGGTGCTGAGCTTTCCCTGCATGGCGGACTACAACGTGCTGTGGGACCCGGACGCCACCAACCCCGTGACGGGCGGACGCGGTCGCGAGCTCTTCCTGACGCACGGGCATGTGTACGGACCAGGCATCCACAGCAGCATCGACAGGTGGCCCCAGCTGCCTGCAGGCTCTGTGCTTGTGTATGGACACACGCACAAGAAGGTGCACGAGCAGAGCGAGAGCCATCCCGACATCACCGTCTTCAACCCTGGGAGCGTGGGCATCCCCAAGGACGGGACGCACGGCTTTGGCGTCTGGGAGGACGGTGAGCTGCGACACGTCGCGCTTGGGGCGTAGGTTTCGGGCGAGGCGCGAGCATCCTGCGCCTGCAGCGTAGCCTCCCGCAGCCCCCGTCTCCTGCAGCCCCTATGCGTCGAACTTGTCCACCATGCCATCGGAGTCGGCGCGCAGGGATGCGATCGCCCGCGGAATCTCGTCCAAGTCATATGGCGTCATCTGGTAGATCCAGTTGAGCCAGTTGCGGTAGAGCAGGTTGGCGTGCGCGCGCCAGGTGAAGGGGGGCTGCCTCTCCGGATCGTCGTCAGGGAAGTAGTTCTCCGGTACACGGATGGGCAGTCCTTTGTGAAAGTCGCGCCAGAACTCGCTGGCCAGCGTGTCTCGTCCGTACTCGAAGTGTCCCGTGACGTACACCTCGTGGAAGTCGCGCGTCGCGATGAGCGCAGGGCCGGAATCGAGCCCCTCGCTCAGCACGCGCAGCTCGGGATGGTGGGCCAGCTCCGAGCTCTCGATCGCCGCATGTCGCGAGTGCGGCATGTTGTGTACCTCGTCGAAGCCGTTGGTGAGAAAGCTGTACTCGTCGCAGAGACGCTGCCTGAACACGCCAAAGAGCTTGGAGCCCATCTGGCGCTTGGGGATTTGGTAGAGGTGCCAGAGCGCAGCCATCGCGCCCCAGCACAAGTACATGGTCGAGAACACGTGCTCCTGGCTCCAGTCCATGATCTGACAGAGCTCGTCCCAGTAGTCCACGTCACCAAACGCCAGGTGCTCCACCGGGGCACCCGTGATGATCATGCCGTCATAGTCCTTGCCGCGAAAGCTCTCGAACGTGTCGTAGAACTTGACCAGGTGATCCGCCGAGACATGGGTGCTCTCGTGCGAGGAGACGCGCATGAAGTCACAGTCCACCTGCAGGGGCGACTTGGAGATCAGGCGCAGTATCTGCGTCTCCGTCTCCACCTTGGTGGGCATCAGGTTGAGGATGACCACTTGGAGCGGGCGGATCTCCTGACGGGAGGCGACCTCTTCCTCGAGGGCGAAGATGCGCTCCTCTCTCAGGATCCTCTTGGCAGGCAGGCCATCGGGTATGTTGATGGGCATGCGGACTCCATTTCCTACATACTAGCTGTATGACTGGCTGTATGCGGCATACTCAGGGGCAAACATAGGTACTCGAGGGCAACTATATACTTTTGCCCTTACCCTACGGCAGGTCGCCGGCACACCAGCGAGACCAATCACTAGAAGATGAGATCGACACCCAGCTCCTCGCAACGGTCGACCCATTCCTGGGAAGGCCGCTCGTCGGTGACAAGATGCGAGATGTGTGTCAGGTCCATGAGCTTGAGGAAGGCCACGCGTCCGAACTTGGTATGGTCTGCGAGCACCGACACGCGGTCGGCCTGCTCCACCATGGCGCGCTTGATCGCCACCTCGGCCTCGTTGGAGTCCGTCACTCCCTCCACGAGGTTCAGCCCAGCGCAGCTTATGATAGCCAGGTCGAAGTGATGGCGCAGGATAGTCTGCGCGGCCGTCTCCCCCTGAAATGCGAGGGCATTGCGATTGAAGATTCCTCCCGTAGAGATGAGCTGGAAGGACATGCCCTCTGAGGGGGCGAGAGGTTCGGTCGCATTGGTGACCACCTTGAGGTGAGGTTCGTTGCCTACGACACGCAGGGCCTCCAGGACGGTGGTGCTGGCGTCTGCCGCAATTGCCGTGCAGCCGCGAATGAGTCCTTGCACGTTCTGCGCGATGATGCGTTTTGCCTGGTCCTGACGGTTCTGGCGCTCGAGGAAGTGGGTGCCGCTTCTGGACACCGTCACGTTCCAGATGGCACCACCATGGATGCGCGTGACAAACCCTTGTTCTGCAAGCTTGTCGAGGTCCCGCCGGACGGTCTCCTCCGTGACCTCCCAACGTTCGCTCAGTTCGGCGACAGTCACCTTTTGCGACGCATGAATGAAGCTCTTGATCTGCTCCTGTCGCTCGACTCCCCTCATCGGGTCTCCTCCTCGTTCAGCTCTAGGCATCACCCCATGGGCACCGAAGACACACTACCACAGCACCACGTCCCCACCAGAAGCCCAGCTATCATCGACGATAGTCGTGGACGGCAGCGTCTCCCAGGGCGTCGACCCCAAAGTTTGAGGAGTCGATGCCCCGGGAGACTGAAGAGGAGAGCGCTTCTGGTGGCGGCTTCAAGTGCTTTCAGACGAACTTTGGCGGCTTAGCTGTTGTAGACGTCCTTATCGAGCGTCCCCTCGAGGTGACTCACGATGACGGACGCCGCAGAGTCGCCCACCACGTTCATGGGCATGACGGCCATGCCCGGGACGTAGTTGAGGGCGAGCACCAGCGAGTAGCCGACGTAGCACAGCGGGGTGCTCAGGCCCGCGCCCAGCATGGCCACCGAGACAAGCGTCGCCCCAGCCGCCGGGATGGGCGGCGTGCCCATGGCTACCGTGATGGACACGAGGGCGGCGGTAGCAATGAGGGCGGGCGTCATCTCAATGCCAGCTGCGGTACCTATGAAGGTGACGGCGATGATCTGCATCGCGGTGGTGCCATTCATATGAATGCTCATGCCCGTGGGTAGCACGAAGCTCGAGACCTCCTGCGAGCAGCCGAGCTCGCCGACGCATGTCCTCATGTTAAGCGGCATGGTCGCAGCAGAGGATTGCGTAGCGGCGCCGAACAGGGCGATCTTGGCGGTCTTGCAAGCAAACGTGAAGGGGCTGAGCTTCGTGAGCAGGAACACCGCAAGCGGGTAGAGCGTGAAGGCGAGCACGGCGCAGAGTAGCATCGTCGTGGCAATCCATACGGCCGCGGGACGCAGGTAATCGACGCCGTAGACGGCAAGGCTCCTCGTGATCATGCAGAAGATGCAGAACGGGGCGAGCTTGTCGAGCACGAAGTTGACAAAGAGCTGGACAAGGCCATTGATGCTGTCGAACAGGTCCCTGATGGGCCTGGCCTTGTCGCCCATGCGCGCCATGCAGACACCGATCACGACCCCAAGGAAGCAGACCGCCAGTATCGAGTTGTTGCTGGACATCGATGCAATCATGTTGTTGGGCACGATGCTGACGATGACCGACAGCGGGTTGTAGGCGTCCACAGAGGTGGTCTCCACGACCGCTGACCCAGGTAGCGTCACGTCGAATCCACCGGACTGGGCCACAGCGTAGGAAACGATGCCAGCGATGATTGCCACCACGACATAGAAGCCCAGAAACGCCACGATGGTGCGCGCCGCGATGCGACCGAGCCTCTCGGGCTGGGTCAGGTCACAGAGGGAGAGCGCCAGCGAAACGAGCACGATCGGGACGATGGCGACTTGCAGGGCATGCATGAACGTCTCGCCGATGATGAAGAACAGGCCGATGCCCGAGACGCCTTCGGAAGACGTAATGTCGACGAACAGGGCCTGGTTGATCAGAGTCCATGTCTGGCTATCGGCGCCAACGGCATTTCTCAGAAGGATGCATCCAACGCCAGCCAGGATGCCCAGTACCACGGCAGTGAACATTCGCTGGACGATGGTGAGCCTCTTCTTATCTTCCGACATCGTAAACTTCCTCCCTTCCGGGGAGGGATGGGAGGGCATTCCGTCGTTCTCCCATCCCCGAGAGACCCGCCTGTCGGCGCGTTCGCGCCATTTTGCCTGAGGCGGCCACATTCGCTATGCGTCCAACGCCTCGGCCATCTCGCGCATAGTGCAGAGGTCGGCCTCGTTGATGACGATGTCGGCCGCGCGGGCGTTCATGTCAACCTGATCTGGCGCGGTCGCACCCGTGAGCAGGTTTACCTCACCTCCCTGGTTCATGACCCAGGCAAGGCACAGCGTCGGGATGGTGCAGTCGTACTTGTCGCAAAGCGGCTTCCACTCGTCGAGCATGTCGATGACGCGCTCCATGTTGCCCGGCTGCCACCACTTCTTGTTGGCACGAGCGTTGCCCGGCTCGGGGCGGTAGTCCCTAGTGATGGTGCCGGTGAGCAGGCCCTGCTCGAGCGGCGAGTACGCCTGCATCGTGATCTTGTTCTCGCGGCACAGCGGCAGCAGCTCGTCCTCCACTGCGCGGTCGAGCACGCTGTACTTGCCCTGTACGAGGTCGAGCTCGCAGCAGTCGACGTACTCCTTGATCTGGGAGATGCTCACGTTGGCAGCGCCGATGGCGCGGATCTTGCCATCGGTCTTGAGTTCGTTGAGGGCGCCGACGGTCTCGGCAATGGGGGTCTCAAAGGGCGGGACGGAGGGCCAGTGGGTCATGTAGAGGTCGATGTAGTCGGTCCCGAGACGGTCGAGCGACTCCTCGACCTCGAGTTTGACGGATTCGGGCGTGAGGAGGCGATAGAGCTGACGGTCACCGACCTTGTTCCAGACAGTGCCCTTGCGGTTCCATACGACACCGCACTTGGTAACGAGAATGACCTTCTCGCGGTCGACCCGCTTGAGCGCCTTGCCCACGATCCCCTCGGAGGCGCCAAAGTTGTAGCCGGGAGCCGTGTCGACCATGTTGATGCCCTGTTTGACCGCCTCGACGATGGTGTCGACGGCGTTCTGCTCGCTGGGGCCACCGCTCCAGGCGGGACCGCCACCGATGGCCCAGGTGCCAAGGCCCATCTTGGAGACCTGGATGCCCGAGCTGCCGAGCTCCATGTAGCGCATGCTCTCAGTCCTCTCTCTTGTTGCGGGAACCGGACGCCCAGTCCCCAAGATGCGTTCTCTAGCGGGGGTTCTGCAGGCGGTACTCAGCCAGGCGCTCGTCGAAGAACCGCCTGCTCGTGATGCCCGTGGTGGCACCGATGCTCTGGATGGCGATGGAGGCGGCCACGTTGCCATACTCTCCGCACTCACGAGGGTTTCTGCCCTCGAGCAAGCCGGTGATGAAGCCGGAGGCGAAGTTGTCGCCCGCGCCAGTGGTGTCCACCGCAGTGATGCCCTGCATGGCCGGGACGACCATGGCGTCGCAGCCCACGCCCTTGATGAAGGCGCCCTGCTTGCCGATCTTGATGGCCACGTGCCCGACGCCGTAGGACAAGATCTTGTCCGCCACACCCTCGACGGCCCCCTCTCCGGTCATCGTGCTGGCCTCATCGTTGTTGGGGAAGAAGTAGTCGACGTAGGACAGCGCCTCGGCAATGTCGTCGAAGGTCTCACCCAAGCGGGGTTTGATCATGTCGGCGACGATGAGCATGCCAGCCTCCTTCGCCACCTTGAAGATCTTGACGATCGCCTCGTTGTCCAACCGGGGGCTATTGAAGAAGCTCGCCATAGAGAGGATCCGTCCCCTCGGGATGAAGGAGAGATCGATGTCGTCGCCGCAGAGCTTCCAGAGGCTTCCGTTGCGGTTCGTGACGAAGGTCCGCTCGCCGTCTGCGGTGACGAGGGCGACGTTGATGGACGTGTCGACCCCGTCGGCGCGACGGACGCCCGTACGGTCAATCCCCTCGGCATCGCAGTGGCGGATGATGTAGTCACCCACAGCATCGTTACCGACAAGGCTGATGAGCCCCACCTTGCTGCCGAGCCGCGAGATGATCGTCGACTCGTTGATCGCGTCGCCGCCGATGGTCATCGAGATCTGCTCGAGCGGGTACGACTCGCTGTCGAAGATGTTCCTGCTCACCGGCTGGAGCGGCACGTCCACAATCGCGGCGCCGACGCATACGACATCTAACGTCCTGTCCATCAGACACACCGCCTTATGTCTACCTGAGGTCAGCCTTATCGGCATCGCCGAACAGCTCGATCTTGTACTTGGCGCGGTCCCTCACGGCCTGACGCACGGCACGCTCGAGCTCCAGGAAGGAGGCGTCGGTGTTCTTGCGGATGGCGTCCATCGCTGCGTCGCAGAGCTCCGTGTGGATGTTGATCTTGGCGATGCCGCAGGAGATGGCCTTCTTGATGTCCTCGTCGCCGATGCCGGAGGCGCCGTGCAGGACGAGCGGCACGTCGACGGCGTCGCGGCACTTCTCGATGACGTCGAAGCTGATCTTGGGCTCGGCGCTGTAGTGGCCATGCACGTTGCCCACGGCGACGGCGAGCGAGTCGCAGTCGGTGCGCTCGACGAACTCAGCGGCCCGGCTCGGGTCGGTGTAGGCGTAGGCGGCGAGAGCCTCCTCATAGACCGTCTCGTTGCCCACGTGGCCGAGCTCGGCCTCGACGGGCACGCCCAGAGGGTGGAAGTAGTCGACGGCGGTCTTGATCTCCTTGATGTTCTCCTCGAAGGGCAGCGCGGAAGCGTCGCGCATGACGGAGTTCATGCCGTGGGTGTAGGCGTTCTGGATGATCTCCATGCTGCGACCGTGGTCCCAGTGGGTGATAACGGGAACCTTGGCCTCCTTGGCCATGGCGAGCATCATCCAACAGAAGTCCTCGAAGACCGTGTTGCCCACGAAACCAGTGCCAAAGGAGATGATGATCGGAGCGTTCTCCTCCTCGGCGGCGTCGATGACGCCCATGAGCATCTCGGCGTTCCAGACGTTGAAGTGCGGAATGGCGAACTGCCCTTCCTTGGCCTTGTTCTCCCAGTACTCGATGCTGGCAAGCATGTTGTTCTCCTTACTCGTTGTCGCGTGAGTCGAAGGGGCCAACGACGGTCGGGGCGGCGCCGGCCACACGGTGCACCTACTCGCAGCCGGGTGTGCCAGCAACTTTGACGACGCCCTTGACCATGTCGACCTTCTTCTCGGGGTCGATGGCGTCGGTGAAGGCGACCTGGACGTCCCTGTAGTCGTAGACGTTGGTGACCATGTCCTTGACGTTGAACCTGCCAGAGACAATGGCCTCGATGGTGCACGGATAATCGTTGCAGTAGCGGAAGGACGTCTGAATGGTGACCTCGCGGTTGATCTTGAGGAAGTCGATGGGCACTGGGCTGCTCTGGGTGCCAACCATCATGATCTTGCCACCGCGGGCGACGAGTTGGACTGCCTGCTGGGCGAGGAAGGGCGAGCCGGAGCACTCGAAGACGAGGCCCACGCCGTGGTCGCCGAACTTCTCGTCAGAGCGCAGGTAGGAGACTACGTCCACCTCCTTGCCGTTGAGGACCTCCTTGGCGCCGAGCTCCTTGGCAAGCGCGAGCTTGGAGGGGATGATGTCCACGACGGTGACGTCGGTGGCGCCGAGGCTCAGGCACGCCTGCAGCGTCATGAGGCCGATGGTGCCGCCGCCCAGAATGACGATGTGGCTGCCAAGCTGTGCCCCGCCCAAGATGGCAGCGTGCATGCCCACCGCCGCGGGCTCGACGAGCGCGGCCTCCATGGTGCTCATGCCCTCGGGCACGTGGTAGGTCCACTCGGCGGGGTGCAGCATGTACTGGCAGAGTGCGCCCCGGTAATTGGGCTGAGTGGCCATGAAGTCGACGCCGGGGCAGATGTTATAGCGGCCCTCGCGGCAGTATCCGCAGCTCCCATCGGGCACGCCCGGCTCGATGAGGACCTTGTCTCCCACCCTGAACCCGGTGACGCTCTCGCCCACCGCCGCGACCTCGCCGGCGACCTCGTGACCGAGGCCGATTTCCTGGTTGGGATCCTTGGGCGGGATGAACGGTCCGAACTCAAACCCATGGATGTCGGAGCCACACATACCCACATACTCGACCTTGAGCAGGATGTCGTTGGGACCGGGTTCGGGAACGGGAGTCCCCTTGATCTCGAAGTGCTTGGGCTCGACGAGGATTGCCTTGCTGTTCTTCATGGCATTGCACGCTCCTTAGATGTGGACCTTGCGGACGGACCCCCTCGACAGCGCTACTCGACGTCGCCGATGGCCTCGACGGACTCGCCGCGAGTCTCGATACCCGCCACGGCCACAGCCACGGCGATGATCACGGAGACGATGGCGAGGAGGACGAACACGTAGCTGGAGTTCATGGCCGCCAGCGCGGTGACCAAAAACGGGAAGAACACGTTGGACAGGCGGCCCATGGCGTTACAGAAGCCGGAACCGGAGAGCTTGGCGGATGTGGGCCACATCTCGGGTACGTAGACGGCCGAGGCATAGCAGACGTACATGTAGATGATGGTGTTCATCAGGAACGTGAGGGTGATGAGACCAGTCATGTCAACAAGGCCGAGCTGGGTGGTGACGCCGATGATGATGCCGAAGGCGGCCATGCCGACAAGCAGCAGGACACCCATGGCCTTACGAGAGATCCGATCCATGATGAGCGAAGCGATGAAGATGCCGAACGGGGCGCCGAAGAGACCGAACATGGTCATGAACTGCGAGGTGGAAGTGTCATAGCCCAGCCCTACGAACAGCGACGGCATCCAGGTCATGAGGGTGTACTGGATGGTGTTCATGCCAATGAGCACAAGCGAACCAACAATGGTGCGACGGAGCAGCCTGCCGTGGAAGAGGGCGGAGTACGAGAGACTCCCGATCTCATTGGGGGCCTCGGTGACAGGGGGCAGCGGCTTGCCCGTGGAAGCCTCGATCTCCTTCTCGATCTGGGTGAGGATGGCATCGGCCTCCTTGACGCGACCCTGCGCCTCGAGCCAGCGCGGCGACTCGGGGAAGTTCTTCATGATGAGCAGTGTTGCAATGATGGAGAGGATCGAGGGGATCATGAACTGGATGCGCCAGTTCAGGTCGCTCGGAACAGCCATGCTGATCAGGATGAAGCCGATGAGGTTGCAGATGGGGTGTGCCCAGTTGCCTATGAAGGAGTTACGGCTGGACCAGGTGCCGCGGTTGCGACCAGGCACGTACTCGGTGAAGGCGGCGAACAGCACCACGAGTAGCGCGCCGAGGCCGAGGCCCTGGAGAAAACGGAACACGTAGAGGATCTCGACGTTGGGAGACATCGCGGCAGCGACCATGACGGCGATGTGGATGATCTCGTAGAGCAGGATGGACTTCTTGCGGCCGATCCTGTCGCCGATGGGGCCGCCGATGAGAGCGCCAAAGAGCTGGCCCAGCGTGTAAGTGGTACCCCACATGGCGAGCAGGGTGGTGCCAGGCTCGAGCCAATGGATCTCGTTAAGAAGGATGTTCTGGACGGAGCCGGCGATGCCGTTGGACCAACACACCAGCAGCGCGAAGGCAACGATGAGCCACATCTTGACGTGCCAACCGGAGTTGGGTAGGCGATCCAGCCTCGCGCCTATGTTCGCCCCTTTTACCTCACTCATTCTTCCTCTCCATTCATTCCGTTCTTGTCTGCTCGTGCACCTTGCCGGGCTGCCGACTAGGGACGCACGACCCCCTCCAACGCAGAGTCAACCTCCCGCCGCATAACGTCCCATGCCCGCTCGATGTCCGCATCCTTGTCCCACAGCGCCGGAGGCCCGAGAACCACCACATCCGCGCCAGCTTCGTATAGCGGTCGATACACATCGCCATTCATGGAGCCGTCTGCCTCGACGAGAAAGCTGAGTCCCATCTCCTCGCGCCACCTCACGAGCGCGCGGATCTTGTCGTACATCTGCTCGATGACCTTCTGTCCTGCGTAGCCCGCATCGACGATCATGATGGTCACCTTGGAGAGCAGCGGCAGGTAGTGCCTGATGCCATCAAGCGGCGCGGCAGGATTGAGGGCCACGCCGGCCTTGCAGCCGAGCGCGATGATCCTGTTGATAGTCACAAAGGCGTCGCTCTCGATGCAGTCGGTGTGAGGCGTAATGTAGGTCGCACCCGCCTCCGCACACTCCTCTATGATCCACTGGGGGTGCTTGACCATGAGATGGGCGTCCATGGGGGTCGTGGTCCGTTGCTTCAGCGCGGTCATGAAATCGGGGCCGATACTATATGTCCTGACGTAGTTGCCGTCCTTGATGTCGATGTGGAGAAAGTCCGCTCGGCCATCGATGAACTCGACCTGGTGGGCAAAGTCAAAGAGGTCGCAGCAGCCCATCGATGGTGCGAGCAGCAGTTTCTCTTCCATACACGTCCCTCCAGACATGTCGGTTTGGCTGATGGGCCACAGGTGTTGGGGACTGCGACTACTCAAGGTCACTGTCGTCGGCGTAGTTGTCCTCGCCGTACTCCCTGACGTCCTTGTCAGCCTCGTCATAATGGAAGACGCACTTGACGGCAGACTTGTCGGCCATGGCCTTGAAGCCTTCGCGCCACTGTGACAAACCCAGGCGGTGCGTAATCATCGGCTGCATCTTGACCGCACCGGATTGGATGAGACGGATGCACTCACGCCAAGAGGTGGAGTCATAGGCCTGGTGACCGATGATGCTCTTGTTCCACTCGGTGATGTTGTTGATGGAGAACTCAAGCGGCCTGAAGCCCATGCCAACACGCACGACCTCACCGTTGGGGCGAAGCATTTCGAGCGACTGCTGGAGGGCGATGTTGGCACCGGAGCACTCGACGACGAGACCCAGGTTATCGCGGCCACAGATCTCGGTGCAACGAGCGACGACATCCTCGGAGGAACCATTAACGCAATGCGTGGCACCAACCTCGCTGGCAATCGGGAAGCGAGTCTCAACGTCGTCCTGCAGGCCAACCATCACGATGTTGACGGCGCCCATGATGCGCGCGACCTGAACGGCAAACAGGCCCAAGGGACCCGTGCCAAAGACGACGACGTCCTGGCCGGGAAGCAGGCTCGACTGCTGGGCGATGGCCTTGTAGGAGTTGGATACAGGATCGAGAAGTGCGGCCTCCTCGTACTTGACGTCATCCGGGATCTCCCAGATGGCATGCGGATGCAGCCTAAGGATGCCGCCAGGAATCTTTGCGTACTTCGAGAAGCCACCGGAACCGCCGAAGACGTCCCAGTTGTTGTCGAGACCCAAGCCGCTCTTGTGCTCACAAAGCATGAAGTCACCACGTTCGCAGGCAGGGCACCTGCCACATGCCTGACCAGAATTGTCGGAGACCACGCGCTGGCCGACCTCCCAGTCGGTCACGTTCTCCCCGACCTTGACGATAACGCCGGCGAACTCATGACCACGGATGGAGTCGAGCCTCTCCGAGGTGTTCGATCCCTTGAGATCCGCATACCAGTGCTTCATGTCGGCACCGCAAATGGCAGCGGCCTTGATGCGGATGATCACGTCATCGGGGCCGCACTTGGGTGTCGAGACGTCGATGTAGTGGTAGCCGCCGAACTCACCATGATCGCAGTAACGGGTTAGTGCCTTCATACGCTTCCTCCTTGTCCCCCACGAGGGCATCAGAGCCCCCGGCTTATCTGTCTCTTCCTTCTCTATGCTTCACATTGGTCTATCTCGGTTTTGCTCCTCAGGCTAACTTTATCTGCGTTACTGATATATTAATCTTTGTTTAGCAGAAATTTTTCTGTGAAATACAGATTTACTACCAGCGGTAGTTTTTTTAGGGCGAACGATTGACCAGATTGCCCAATTGGCTAGTGTTGTACGCCTTGATGCCGCATACTGAGTGGCATGGAAAAAGAATTTGCCGAGCTCGGGCTAAACGAGCACATCCTCGCCGGGGTCGACGCCCTCGGCTTCACGCGTCCGACTCCCGTCCAGGCACAAGCGATCCCCGAGATTCTCGCCGGTCGGGACGTGCTTGCCTCCGCGCAGACCGGAACGGGCAAGACCGCCGCCTTTGCCCTGCCCGTGCTGCAGCTCATCGAGCCCCTGTCTCGTGCGGCTCGCGAGAGGGATGCGGCCCCCGGGAAAGATGGGGACGAAGGGGACGAGAGCGAGGAGAACGCCGTCGAGGGGGGCGCGGTTCCCGGCAGTCCCGACGTGCTGGCCGATCGCAGCGAGGGGGATCCGTCCCTCTCGGCTGCGGTCGACGCGGACGGCAACATCCTCACGGGAGCGACGCCTTCGAAGCCAAGGCGGAGGCGTCGGCACCACAGGAAGGTGGCGTCTGCCGAGATTGCACGCCAGGCTGCTGACATGTGCGGCAGCCCCGACGAGAGCGCCCCGACCAAGCCCAAGCGCAAGCGCCACCATGGGAAGGCGACTGCAGGCAGCAAGAGCGGCAGGGGTTGTGAGACCCACCCGAGCAGTCAGGGCGGCATGCGCAAGCCCAAGGCCAACGCGCACCCCTTCGGACCGTTCGCCCTGATCGTCACCCCCACACGAGAGCTCGCGGCACAGATCGAGGGCGTCGTCACCACCGTGTGCGAGCAGACTGGCCAGAGGGCCGTCGTGGTCATGGGCGGGGCGAAGTTCGAACGACAGATACGCGGGCTCGAAAGTGGCTGCGACCTGCTTGTCGCCACCCCTGGGCGCCTGATCGACCTCATGGAGCACGGCCACGTCTCGCTCAAGGACGTGCATGTCCTCGTGCTGGACGAGGCCGATCGCATGCTCGACATGGGCTTCTGGCCCAGCGTCCGCCGCATCGTGAAGGAGTGTCCCGACGAGCGCCAGACGCTGCTCTTCTCGGCCACGATACCCCCCTCGATCAAGGGGACGGTCGACGCCATGCTCAAGGATCCCGTCGTGATCGAGGTCGCGCATGTGGGCGAGACGGCCGACACCGTGGAGGAGCACCTCTGCCCCGTCACCCAGGGGCAGAAGACCCAGCTGCTCGAGGCCCTGTTGTCTGCGGGAGGTGCCGCGGGCGTGCAGCCCGAGCGCGTACTGGTCTTCTGCCGCACCAAGCATCGCGCGGACGATCTGGACAAGCGCCTCAAATCGGCGGGCATCTCCGCTGACGTCATGCACGCAGACCGTCCGCAGAGGGCCCGCGAGCGAGCATTGGAGAAGTTCCGTGCGGGCACGTGCCAGGTCCTGGTGGCAACCGACGTCATGAGCCGTGGCATAGACGTCAGCGGCATAGACGCCGTCGTCAACTACGACGTCCCCATGGACCCGGAAGACTACGTCCACCGCATCGGACGCACCGGGCGCGCGGGCGCCACGGGCCACGCCTACACCTTCGTCGCCCCAGACGAGATAAGCCCCCTGCGCGAGATCGAGTACTTCACCAAGAAGCTCGTCCCCGTCTGGGACCTTGCGGGGTTTACCTACGACGACGCACGTATCGTTCCTAACCCCACCCGTTCGGCGTCAAAGCCCACGCGCAGCCTCTTCAGCGGGTCGCGTGGGCGCGGGCGCAGCATGGGTGGCGGTCGCTACGGAAGGCACTACTAGCTACTAGCGGCGAGAGCGAGGGTGGGCGAGCTGGCAGGTTGGCGGGTACGCCGCGCCCGCCATTGCAATACGCTTGCCGTCGCGGCGGGCCTTCGAGCGTGGCATGTGCGCAGGTCCAGTGGTCGGTCGGGGCAAGGCGCACGGCAGCCGCTGTCACAGAGGCCGAAAGTAACAAAAGCCCTTCTGGCACCTTTGTTACTTTCGACTATTTGGGCATATCTGCCAGCATAAACGTACGAAAGTAGCAAAGGTCCCTGAGGGACTTTTGCTACTTTTCGCCTGCGCAGACTGCCGCTCGGATCGGGGAGCCAGACCCTGTCTCCCCAGAGTCCCTTTCCAGTAGCCCCACAGACGGCTCCGTCATAGGAAAAGGCAGGTCACCGACCTTGTGTGACCTGCCAGAGCCTAATCCCACGCTCTTGCAGCACGACCGTTCGAACGGCACCCCTCACGTGGTCCGGCGGACATGCTGGTAAGAGCGGGGCGCAATGTCGTCGGCCGCACAGCGCTACGCGCGGGCGGAAGCCCCCTCACCGGCTGGGGTCTTCAGAACCACAGCGGACGCGGCCTCGGCGACGCGCTGGCGACCCAGCTCGGTCCACTCGGGCTCCTCGTCGGGCTTGGACCCGACCTTGGTGGAGAAGAGCTCCCGCAGGCAGTTGTAGGCAACGATCACGCCCAGGACCATCAGCAGGACCGCAAGGATCAGCTGGAGCCCCTTGGTGGCCACGACGTCGGGGGTCATGCCTGCGGCCAGCGCGCAGGCGCAGCCGTAGGCGCTCATCGCAAGCGAGGTGAACGTGCAGGCCAGCAGGAAGGCGACGGGGGCGTAGAGCATCCAGCCCTTGCGGCCGGTCGCCTTGCAGAAGACCGCGAGCGTGATCATGGTCATGCCGCCCAGAAGCTGGTTGGACGCGCCAAAGAGCGGCCAGATGTTGAGGTAGCCGCCAAAGGTGAGCGACAGGCCCAGCGCAAGGGTGACGATGGTCGCAAACCACACGTTGGTGACGACCCTCAGGGCACCGCGCTGCTCCCCCAGCTGGCGGGCATCGTTCGTCTTGAAGAAGAACTCCTGGAACGACGAGCGACCGATGCGGGCGACGGCGTCGAGGGAGGTCAGGGCGAGGGCGGAGACGTTCATGGTCATGAAGACGGTCGCAAACGTTGAATCCAGGCCGATGGTGGTCATGCCCTTGGCCAGACCGGCCGCAAAGATCTGGAACGGGGTGCTGGCGACGCCGTTGTTGAGAGCACCGGTGCCAGCAGTGTTCATATCCCCATACATGATGGCTGCCGTGACGATCGCGATGACGGCGACGAGACACTCGAGGACCATGGCCCCGTAGCCAACGGGGAGCATGTCGCTCTCGTTGGAGACCTGCTTGGAGGAGGTGCCGGAGGAGACCAAGCTATGGAAGCCCGAGAGCGCACCGCAGGCGACGGAGACGAACAGCACCGGGAACAGGTAGCTGCCCTTGGCAGCCAGGGCGCCCATGGCGTCGGCGGAGGCGACCATGGGGGCGGCCATCGTCGCCTGGCCGTGGATAGCGAGGACGAAGACGCCTGCGACGGCGCAGGCGATCATGGCGACCATCATGATGGTGGTCAGGTAGTCACGCGGCTGCTTGAGGGTCTGGATGGGCATGGCAGACGCAAAGACCAGGTAGACCATGACCACGGCAACCCAGCCGTTGGTGTCGAGGTAGATGGGAAAGCGCATGCCGACAAGGAACATCGCAGCGATCAGGAGGACAGCCAGGACGAACTCCCTCCGGCCATCGAGCCGGAAGCGACGGCACGCATAGCCAAACGCAATTGCGACAAAGGTGAACAACACCGAGATGGTCCCCGCCGCGCCGGCCGCATAGGACTTGGCGAAATCGACACCGGCGTCCGTGACGGTCATCTTGAAGGTACCCGCAACCATAGATGTGAACGCGGCGATGACGATGGCGCAAAAGAGCCAGCTGAACAGGAGGAACAGGCGACGGCCTGTCCTACCGATGTACTTCTCGATCAGCTGGGCGAGCGACTTGCCGTTGTTCTTGACCGAGGCATACAGGGCCCCGAAGTCATGGACGGCCCCGAAGAAGATACCGCCGACGAGGACCCACAGGAGCACGGGCAGCCAGCCAAACATCATCGCGACGATGGTTCCGGTGACGGGACCCGCCCCACAGATCGACGAGAACTGGTGGGCGAAAACCGTGAAGCGCGAGGCGGGCACGAAGCTCTGGCCGTCCTCCATGCGCGTGGCAGGAGTGAGTGCGCCGGAGTCGACTCCCCAGGACTTCGCTAGCCAACGGCCGTACCCAATGTAGCCAATCACCAGGACCACCGCAGCGACGACGATAACAGCCAGACCATTCATGTGTCATACCTCCCTTGCAATCAGGGCGCCGGCAGGCCTCTCCTGCCCCGGCGCAGAGTTCGGACATACTACGGCCTTGCCATGGGGGCCCGCAATCAGATCGCACCAGGGGAAACAAGCGCTTAACGTCGACTGAACACGCTCGCTATCCGAAGGGCCGCGATTCGACATCCATCTCGGCGCAACTAGACTGTTGGGAAGAGAAGCACGCACAGGAGAAACGCACGTCGCCCGCGACAAGGAGCAAAGCCATGAGGCAGACCCGCCCATACCCCCGGATGATCGTCACGAAGAAGGCTGCTCGCTCGCTCAGGACGGGGCATCCCTGGGTGTTTGCGGGCGAGGTCATCCGCATGGAGCCATCCGGCACCGACGGCAGGACGGCGGCCAACGGCGACGTGGTGGACGTCTTCGAGGAGAACGGAACCTGGCAGGGGGCGGGACTCCTCTCCCTTGGGTCCAAGATCCGCGCACGCATCGTCAGCCATAATGCCAACGACCGTCTGGACCAGGCATTCTGGGCACGTAGGGCACAGTGGGCATGGGGACTGCGCAAGACGACCATGGGCGGGCGCTCCCTGCCAGGATGCGAGCCGGACACCAACTGCTGCCGCATGATCTTCTCGGAGGCGGACGGCTTCCCTGGCCTGATCGTCGACCGTTACGAGGACGTGCTCGTGGCCCAGGTGGGCACCGTCGGCATGGAGCGCCTGAAGCCGACCATCTATCCGCTTCTCGTCCAGACGCTTCTCGCGGACGGACAAGAGGTGCGCGGCATCTATGAGCGCAACGATTCGCCCGTACGGGCGAAGGATGGCTTGGGGCTGGAGAAGGGCTGGTACGACCTCTCTGGCAGCATGGTCGCGCTTCCCACGCCAGACTCGACCCGCATCAGGGCGCACGAGAACGGCATGGCCTTCGACCTGGACATAGAGAACAGCCAGAAGACGGGCTTCTTCCTGGATCAGAAATACAACCGTCGGGCCGTGCGCGGCATCGCAGCTGGACAACGGGTGCTGGACTGCTTCTGCCATGTGGGGGCCTTCGGGCTCAACGCCGCGGCGGGCGGGGCCGCGGGCGTCCGCTGCGTGGACGTGAGCGAGGCCGCGCTGGACCTGGCCGCGACGAACTCCCGCCTCAACGGACTAGGCGAGCGCATGAGCTTCACCTGCGCGGACGTCCTTGGGTACCTGCCGCGGCTCATAAGGGACAAGCGCCTGCTCTCCGCCGAGGGCGGACCCTTCGACCTCATCGTCCTTGATCCTCCGGCGTTCACAAAGAGCCGCAGCACGGTGCGCCATGCCGCCAAGGGCTACCTTGAGATCAACCAAGCCGCCATGCGCCTGCTTCCCCGTGGTGGCTACCTGGCAACCTGCAGCTGCAGTCACTTCATGACACGCGACCTTCTGGCCAGGGCCGTCGCAGAGGCCGCCCACAGCGCAAACGTCCAGCTCAAGCAGGTGCAGGAGCTGCAGCAAGCCCCCGACCACCCCATCCTCTGGAGTGTACCCGAGACGCACTACCTGGACTTCTTCATCTTCCAGGTGGTGTAGGACCGGCGGCGTAGGCCCTATGCCTCGAAGTCCTCCTCGAGGACCGAGGACAGGATGCCGACGTCCAGGTTGCCGCCACTGATGACGAGGGCGACGTCCTGGCCACCAACGCGCTCGGGGAACTCGCGCGCGGCAGCGACGACCATGGCGGAGCCTGCCTCGACGGAGCACTGCTCGCGTTCGATCATGAACTTGAACGCCGCGCGGATGCTCTTCTCGCTCACCACCACAATGTCGTCGATCAGCCCAGGGAGGGTCTCAAAGGCAATCTGTCCTATGCCGCCCACAATGGCCTCGCATACCGTATCTCCCTCGGTGGGATAGCGGTTGTAGCAGATGCCGTCATGCAGGGAATCGACCATCGCGGGGCACGCCGCAGTCTGAACGCCAACGATGCGGACGTCGGGCTTGATCGACTTGGCCGCGACGGCGATGCCCGAGACAAGCCCGCCCCCTCCTATAGGCGCCACGATGGTGTCGATGTCGGGGTTCTGCTCCAGGATCTCCAGACCGATGGTTCCCTGGCCGCAGTACACGCGTGCATCGTGCTCGAAGGGATCGACGTAGAACATGCCCGTGCGGTCGATGTAGTTGATTCCCAGGGTGAGGGCCTCATCGTAGTCCTTGCCCAAGCTCATGGTGCGTGCGCCGAAGTAGCGTATACGATCGGTCTTGGCGCGCGGCGTGCCCAAGGGCACCACTACGATGCACTCGTCAATGCCCAGTTCATGCGCTGCCATCGAGACGGCCACGCCGTGATTGCCGGTGGAGATGGTTCCCACGCCAAACTCGCAATCCGCTGGCGTCAGCTGGGCCATGGTGTTCAGCGCGCCACGTATCTTGAAGCTCTTGCCACGTTGTTGGCTCTCGAGCTTGAAGTAGTAGTGGTGTTCGTCGTCATTGAGGTAGATGGACTCCTCGAGGGGTGTCACGCGCACATGGCCACGTATCCTCTCGCGCGCCTCCCGGATGTCGGCGGCGGTGAACCATCTGCCCATGCAACAAGCTCCTCTCTGACAAATTTTGATAGGACAACGATACTCGTCAGGAGAGGTTTGTGCCACACTCGTGCAAGCATTTTTCAGGCTTTGCGGCAGGCGTCCGCATCCGCAAGCCTCTCTATCTCGTCTATGACCTTCTGGTCGTCGATTGCGGAGGTGTCCGTCGCATCCACCTCGATGAGATCCCCCATTTGAAAGAGCCCGTACCCCTTGCCAATGCAGCGATCGCGCAGAGTCCGAGGCGTTACCAGCGCGTCAGCTTTTGTGCGATCGGCCAGGTAGTCGCCTTTGTGATAGTGACTCATCAAATGCCCCAGGTGTCTCGCCTGGGATAGGTCGCGCTTGAGGGACCTCTCGTAGATCCTATCGATATCCCCCACAAAGCGCACGGTGATGGCATGATAGCCGTACCTCTCAACCAATGAGGAGAGTGTGGGCCTTTGCTTGCCGCTGAACGGATAGTCCGTCACGATTGGCCCGCCCAGTCTCATATGCTGCTCCATGCGTGCGTAATAGATTTCCCATACACGAAGTTCGAGGCGGTCCTTCTCCGCTGCGGTGTCAAAACCCACCTCGTCCCACAGCTCTTCCTTGACGTCGTCCGGGGCGACGACCGGAATCCCCGGATGACGCTTGAGCAGGTGGGCACAGAAAGTGGACTTGCCTGTCGCGGGATAGCCGGCGAGAAGGACGAGCGTCTTCCCCATGTTTACGACCTTCACCTCCCTGCCTTTGCCCTATTTTCCGCGAAGCATGTCCTTCGAGCTCTGCATCAGCTCCTGAAGCTTGTCGAACGACTCCCGCATTGTGGCGTCGTCGCCCGCGGCAGCCGCTTCCGAACGCTTGCGGCTGTATAGGGTTGTCAGGCCCCGGTATGCCATTCCCATGCGCCTGGTGGTTTCGATGCTCGCCTCGAAGGAGGCGATCGCCCTGTCGGTCTCTCCCGCCCTCTGGTAAAGGCCGCCCTGCTGGTCGAGCAGATCGGATCGCCCCACGCCGTCAGCGGAATCGATCTCTTCCTGCAAGGCTTCGGCCTGGGCAATGAGACCCTCGTTGCTCGTCCGCGTCTCCTGCTCGGACTTCTCTGGGGCCGGTTTCCTTGCCTTCCTCTTAAATGGGCTGAACATTGCGGCATCCTCCAATATGGAGAGGTTTTATATTCACCATGGCAATAGGGCGAGGAGATCGGAAAAGAGATGGCTGGCACCAACCCCAGGCGGGCGCCAGCCATAGAGGGCAGTGCGCCCTAACCGATCAAGCCACCAAAGAGCAGCTTTACGCCGTAAAGCAGGAAGCCGGTGAAGACGGTATCGACGTCGGTGCAGGTCAGATTGACAAAGCCGATCTGGGCGAGCATGGGGGTAAGCAGGGCGGGGACGATCATGATGAAGATGCCGTGAACGATGCAACCGATGATCAAGCCGCGACGGCCGCCGACGGCGTTGGCAAAGATGCCCGAGGTGCCTCCGGCAAAGAAGTTGGACATGACTCCGGGGATGACGAGATAGCCCGTAACGGGAGTGATGAGCATGCCGATGAGCGAACCGATGGTAGTGAAGATGAAGCCCATGATGACGGAGTTGGGGGCATACGGGAAGAGAACGGGGCAATCGAGAGCGGGCTTGGCGCCAGGAACGAGCCTCTGAGAGATGCCCTGGAAGGCGGGGACGATGTTATCGAGCAGCTGTCGAACACCCATCATCAGGACATAGAGGCCGATGACGAAGGTGCTGCACTGCAGGAACGCCTGGACGAGATAGTTGACATCGGCGCTCATGTCGAGCGCCTCACAAACTGCAGCCGACTTGTCAGGCCCAGCGACAATGGCCGTGACAAGGTAGAAGACGATCATTACCAGGAAGACAGAGACGTACGTGTCGTTCAAGAAGTCGAGGCTCTCGGGAATCTCGAGGTCCTCAGCCGAATCCTCCTCCTTGCCGACCAGCTTGGAGACACCGGCCGCAACCATGTATCCGATGGTGCAGAAGTGACCCAAGGCAATGTCATCGGAGCCGGTGATCTTGCGCACGACGGGCTGAGCGATAGCCGGCATGAGGGTCGCGAAGCAGCCTCCCACGACCGAGGCGAGAAGAATCAGGGGGAGGCCCCTGAGGCCGAGGAACCAGGAGAACACGACCGCGAGCGTTGACTCCCAGAGCAGGGCCTGTCCCGTCAGGAAGATGTACTTGAATTTAGTGAGGCGCGCAAGCAGGATGTTGACGACAAAGATGCCGGCGAGGACTATGGCGATCTCGGAGCCAAGTCCCAAATCGGTCATGGCCTGACCGTTGATGCCCTCGATCGACGCGACGACGGCACCGCCTGACGAGCCGAGGTTAAACGCTGAGTTAAACAAGGCCCCAAAGTACTTCAAGGACCCCTGCAGGATGGACGAACCAGCAGAGAGGATCATGAAGCCAAACATTGTCTTCAAGGTACCGGAGAACACCTCCCCGGCCGGCTTCTTTTGGAGTGCCAGGCCAAGGAACGCGATGAGCGCGATGATGATGGCGGCCTGCGTCAGAATGTTGTCAATGATCCATTGGAGAACGACCATGTTTCCCCCTAAAGGCATGTGAGGCTGGGCGTGTTTGGAGTTGGCTATAGGACCCTATTCAAGGACTCCCATTTCCTGGAGAACCGGTGTGAGCTTCGCCGTTATCTCCTTCTTGTCGACCAAGCGGTCGAGGTAGATGACGGGGCACGGAAGGCTCTTCTTCTCGATCAGCTTTTTGAAGTTCGCCCCGGCGCAGACGACATCCGTCGTGCTTGCAAGGGCGCCGATCGAGGTGGTATCGGTATGGTTCACCTTCGCTTCCACACCCATGGCCTTGCAGGCGGCATCGATTGCCATCTGGCACGCAAGGCTGCTCCCGAGGCCAGCTCCACAGACCGCAGTTATCTTTATCATCCTCTATACCTCCTCTCACATGTCTACATTGCCATCAGACGTCGCTCGAAGTCCGCCTCGCTACCCGCCGGCCACAGCGGTAAGCAGGCGATAAATCTCTTCTGGGGTCTCGCATGTTGCTAGGTCTTCCACCCGAGACTCCTCCATGCAGATGCTGGCAAGCATCTTGATGACTTCTATATGCGAGTGGGAGTCTTCTGCCGACAGGGCGAACAGCAGCCTGACAGGGAAGGAGCCCTCTGGGAAAGTGACGGGCCGATGCACTAAGGTGACTGCCATCTGCTTCTTGATGGCACCCTCCTCGGGGCGGGCGTGTATGAGCGCCACATCCTCGGTAAGGACGTAATAGGGGCCGAGTTCCCTGGTGTCTGCGATTATGTTGTCTGCATATCTCGGTTCTGCATATCCCCCTTCGATTAGGGGCTTCAACGAGATGCGAATGGCGTCTTCCCAGTTTGCAACGCTATCGACAACCTGTATGTTCTCGGGCCTGAGAAGGTCGGTGACACTTGCTTCCTCTGCCATATTCCCCCCTGAGAAAATGTTGAATCGGAGACCTGAGGGCCCCAGAGCCCGCTCGCGCTATGCCTCTAAGGTCATATCGAGGTAGTAATGATCAGTCCTGTACGAGGCGACCAGGTACTCACGGGGAATGCCCGACTCATCGAATGAGGTTCGTCTTAGCAGAAGCACCGGAACGCCTGGCTCAATGCCCAGAAGCCGCGCCGTGTCCCCATCGGCGGGGACCGCAAAAACCTGCTGGTTTGCGCGAGCCCAGCTAACGTGCAAGACATTGGAGTAATAGGCACGGAGGGACTCCCTGGAGAAGTCGTGCTCGAGGATGGCGGGCGCATAGTCGTCGGCAAGGCAGATCGTCTCGCGATAATAGGCAGTCTCCCCTGCGCAACGCACCCTTTCGAGACGGTATACCGAAGAGCCCGTCCGAACGTTCAGCGCATCCGCGACATCCTTCCCAGCCGTGGTCATTTCCGCAGAGACAACGCGCTTGATGGGAATCACGTGGTCGGATGTAAGCCGTTTAATGCACGACTCCACGCTACGGAGCGCAGTCGCAGGCTTTGCAGAGACGACCTCCGAGCCACAGCCGCGGCGGCGGACGATAAGGCCGTTATTGACGAGCATCTCCATTGCCTTACGGACGGTCGCCCTGCTGACCGAGAACTTCTGCATGTACTCGGTCTCCGAGGGGATCAGGTCGCCGACCTCATAGACCCCATTGGTGATGTCTTGGAAGACGATGTTATACAGCTGGTAATACAGCTGTTCACGAGAGAGGTTGTTAGGCAAGGGCGTGTCTTCTGTCCCGTTGCTCACGTGGCGCGTCATGACTCACCACCTCTCCCCAAACCAATGGCGATCCCCTTGGACAGGAGCTGCTCGAGCACTTCTGGCAAAGATGGGATTGACGTCTGGCTCCCAGACCGTGAAACGGAAACGGATGACGCCATCGTTGCCAAAACCATGCTGTCACGCATGGAAAGACCCGCATGGACGCCAAAGGTGAACGCCCCATGAAAGATATCGCCCGCAGCCGTGCTGTCGCAGACTCGCGTCTTGAATGCAGGCATGCGCACCAGGCCATCTTCCCCGAGGTAAACGGACCCTAACTCTCCAAGGGTTACAGCCACCCGCCTTCCATTTATCTCGCGCAATTCCACGAGCTCGGCTGCAAGCCGGGCATCGTTTTCCAATGTCAGGCCATGCCCAAGATACTGGGTCGCGAAGGATTGCGACGCAATGAGGTAGTCGGCCAGGCGCGCGACCAATAGCGTGCTTTCGCGACAGGTTCCGGCATCGATGACGTTCAGTGCGCCTGGGAAGGCGTGCATGTATTCGAGGCTAGCCTCTGGCTCATGCCCGTCGTGCAGCATGACTGACGGGGCGTCGTCCGGTAGCGCCATCCGAGCAACAGGCCCATGGGGCGAGGGGAAGTTGAATATGGTCCTTCCACCCGTCGCTCCATTCGCCACGATGAGGCTGAGTGACGTTCTCGCCTCTGGGTCCACGATCATGAGCTCGGTCTTAACGCCGTAGCTTCCAAGGGACTCCGTTATCCGCGCGCCATACGCGTCTTTGCCGATGCGGGACACGAGGGAGACGTCGGCACCCCAAAGGCCGCAGACGCACGCACCGTTCAAGGCCGGACCGCCGGGAGACTCTGTATGGTGTTCCATGCGATACTTTGTATCAGGACGAAGGTCCCCGTCCACGCGTCCCGTAATGTCGTAGGCAGACTGCCCGATGCAGCAGATGCTCACCTTCCCCCCTTCCAAATCCCCCCGACGGGACGCGGCCGCTACCTGATGTTCTTGAAGAGACTGATCTTCCGTTCGACAATGCTCTGCACCACTTCGAGTGCCGGTACGACATTGTCGCGGTTAGAGACATTTTCCTTGTGGGCCTCATAGAGCTCCTTGGATTTGCGATTCCACTGGACAAGAAGCTCGGTGCCGACATTGAACTTTCTGATGCCGCGGTCGATGACCTTGTGGACGTCGGCGTCAGACACGCCGGTACCTCCGTGAATGACGAGCGGCTTGGTTGCAACCTGATGGATCGACTCAAGGACGTCGAGGTTGATGCTTGTCTTCGACTTGTACTGGCCATGGTTGGTGCCGATTGCCACAGCCAGCGCATCAATGCCGGTCCTCTCGATAAATTCGACCGCATCATCCGGATCGGTCAGCTTGGCTGCATCTGGATTGACGACAAGGCCGTCCTCAGTGCCGCCAACAGTTCCAAGCTCTGCCTCGACAGACGCGCCGGCGGCATGCGCATACTCGACAACGCGCCTTGTCCCGAGGATGTTGTCTTTGAATGGGAGTGCGGAGCCGTCGAACATGACTGAGGTGTAGCCCGCGTCAACGGCCTCGCGGATGTTGTCCCAACTCTTCGCATGGTCAAGGTGGAGGACCATATCAACGCCGAGCGCTTCGGCGAGTGACTTGACCACGGCAACGAGAGTCCTCATGCCGACGTACTTCGCCGTGCCCTCGGATGTCTGGATGATGACTGGCGTCTTCTGGTTGCCTGCCGCCTTGACGATGGCCTGGACCATCTCGAGGTTGTGCGTGTTGAACGCGCCGACAGCCATGTTGAGCTGATCAGCCTCCGCAAGAACGTTCTGAAGCGTCGTATACATCTAACTTCCTTCCTGTGTCCAAGCACGCTGAGGCTAGCGGCACCAAAAGCGATAAATGTCCGTATGTCCTAATGTCCGTACATTTATATACTATAGGCAGTCTCTGCCTCTCACACAACCCTCCTTGGAAGAACTTGTCGGCCACTACGCCCCCTCGACGGTAAGCGGTCGCTTTGGGCCCCGGGGCGGCAGGGGGTTGGTTACCTCGCTTCCCTCGCCTTGCGCCGTACGCGGAAGAAGTCACGCAGGATCTGGGCGCACTCATCCTCCAACACACCTGCGGTCACGGGGAAGGAGTGGTTGAGGCGAGCGTCATCACTCACGTCGTAGAGCGTGCCCACGGCACCGCCCTTTGGGTCTGCGGCCCCATAGACGCAGCGGTCCACGCGGGCGTTCACCATGAGGCCCGCGCACATGAGGCAGGGCTCCAACGTCACATAGACGGTACAACCCGTCAGACGCCAGCGCCCCAGGGCGCGCGCGGCCTGGACCATGGCGGAGAACTCGGCATGGGCGGAGGGGTCCCCGTCCGTCTCGCGGCGGTTGTGTGCGCGCGCGATCACCTCACCGCCACACACGACGACTGCCCCAATGGGAACCTCGTCCTCCGTGGCAGCAATGCATGCCTCCTCCAGGGCAAGTCCCATGAAGCGCTCATCCTCGACCGTGGGGGTGTCGTCTCGCTCGTCCATGCAAGGCCTTTCCGTGTCGCATGCCTGCTTGTATGAGGTAGGATATATCCGCCCGGCCACGGAGGAGTGGCAGAGTGGTTGAATGCAGCGGTCTTGAAAACCGTCGTGCGGCAATCCCGCACCGAGGGTTCGAATCCCTCCTCCTCCGCCCGCTCGGGCTCCCGTCCGCCCATCACGCCATGCGACGAGCGAGTATCCGCCTGGCGCGTACGGGTATACTTCTCCCAAGCTTTGCAACGCGAACGTTCCGGGCTGGCATAGGACCCGCCCCGCAAAGAAGGGACCGGACATGGCTCTCGTCATCCTCGTCATTGCCCTCGTCGTCGTACTTGGCGTGTGGTTCGTCTCGATCTACAACGGCATCGTCGCCAAGGACAACCGCTGCGACAACGCCTGGCAGACCATAGACGCGCAGCTGCAGCGTCGAAACGACCTCATCCCCAACCTGGTGGAGACCGTGAAGGGCTACGCCGCCCACGAGTCCCAGACCCTCGAGGCCGTCACCAGCGCCCGCGCCGCAGTCAACGCCGCAACCACGCCCGAGGCCAAGATGGCGGCCTCCAACCAGCTGAGCCAGACCCTGGGCCACCTGTTTGCCGTTGCCGAGGCCTATCCCGACCTCAAGGCAAACGCTGGCTTTCAGCAGCTCCAGGGAGACCTCACGGACACCGAGGACAAGATCAGCTACGCTCGCCAGAGCTTCAACGACTGCGTGCTGGGGTACAACAACGCGATCGAGACCTTCCCCGGCAACATCGTCGCGGGATCAAAGTTCACCGTGCGTAGGGGCTTCGAGATCGAGGATGCCGCCGCACGACAGGCTCCTCAGGTCAAGTTCTAGCCGTTCCCGTCGCGCGACGGCTGATCGCTTCGGGCATCCCTGGGGCACGCGGGTCACTCTCCTGCGTGCCCCTTCTTCCGTGCGCGTCCCCTGAACACCCTGTGGGCCTTGACGGCAACGCACAGCGCCGCAACCGCATCTACCACGGATATGCCCACGAGCACCGGCGAGACGCCCCGGTGCTTGAGGGGTCGGTCGATCGTGGCCGTGCCCGCCTGCAGGGCCGCATCGTTGTAGGCAAGGTTTGCCGCACGGGCATTGAGCCAAGCGTAGATGACATCCTTGGTGGCGCGGCGCAGGCAGGCGCGGAAGTTGGGCGAATCGGTCCCGAAGCGGAACGAGCCGTCGCGGAACACGCCATCCATGTAGAGGCTGCCTCCCGCACGCAGCATCTCGTCTGCGTTCATGTAGCTGTGATGGTCGCTGTAGTCTGTGATGACCGAACCCCGGAAGCCCCACTCGCCGCGCAGCACCTCCGTGAGCAGCGCCCTGCTGCCACCGGTCCAGATGGCGCCGATGCGGTTGTATGAGCTCATCATTCCCGTGGCGCCCCCCTCCTCTACGGCAATGCGGAACGGCTCGAGGTACAGCTCCCGCAGGGACTGCTCGGTCAGCCAGGTGTAGAGCGAGTCCCGGTAGGAGTCCTGCTCGTTGAGCACCATGTGCTTGAGGTAGCAGAAGGTGCCCGTCTCCTTCGATCCCAGGATGGTCTGTGCGGCCATCTCACCCGAGACGAGCGGGTCCTCCGAGTAGTACTCGTAGTTGCGCCCGCCCACCGGCGAGCGATGCAGGTTGCATGCCGGCGCGTACCAACCGTCGATGCCGAGCATGGCGCACTCCATGCCCACGGCCCTCCCATAGCGACGGGCAAGCTGGGTGTCCCATGTCTGGGCCAGGACCGTGGGGCTGGGGAAGCCCGTCCCGTATCTCAGCTGATTGAACGATGCCGCCTGAGACGACCCGTCCAGGTCCTTGGTACGCGGCTTTGACACCCCCTCGAGTGCTCCTGAGTTGGAGTACCCATGCAGCACGAACCTTTCCATCTCGCTTTGGCCCAGGCGATCGAGGAGGGGGGACCAGCGCGGGTCGTTGTAGTCTTCTCCCAGTTCGCGACCCAGGGGCGTGAGTGCCCCGTTCGACGTGAGGGCATATGCCGATGCGAGGCCTGACGCGGCGGGAGCGGCCTCGTCGGCGTCGGCCGTGGGCGACGCATCACCCTCGCGAGTCACGTCATCGGGTCCCGATGCTTCCGAACCCACGGACGCCCCGCGACTCGCGGCGGCATCCTGGGCGGTGGCGAGGCCCGCGTCATAGCGGTTGAAGATCTGAACGGCGTTGGACATGGGACGGTCCACGTCGCGCGTCTGGGGGAAGCTTCCCTTGAAGTCGGCGCGTGTGAGGTAGCGGATGCCCGCGCCCGTCGTCACCCCGTCGATCGAGATGCCGGCCTCCGCGACGTCTCCCGTAAAGCGGTTGGTGACCGCAGCCCCGGTTGTGGCGTCAGTCTCGTAGCGGATGTCATGGTCCACATGATAGGTGGCGCTCGCATGGGCGCAGTCATCCAGGGTGTGGGCATCGTGCTTGAGCTCGACCTGGTAGTCGCCACGCTCGACCTCGTAGCCCGCAAAGCCGTTGTGGTTGGCGTCGTAGCAGTCGTAGCTTGCCAGGTCGCGCGTCGTGAAGCTGAGCACCACGTCCTGTGACTCTCCCGGCTGCAGCAAATCGGTCTTCGCGAAGGCCACAAGCTCGGTAGAGGGCTTTTCGATGCCACCTGCGATGTAGGGAGGCGTCGCATAGAGCTCCACCACGTCCTTGCCCGCAACAGGCCCGACGTTGGTCACGCGCACCGTCGTCGTGACGGTGTCATCGTCTGCCAGGTTACTGCCACGGCGTGGCCTGCGCGAGACGATCTTCCAATCGAATGCCGTGTAGCTGAGGCCATAGCCAAACGGGTACTGCACCACGGCGGCATACCCCATGCCATGGCGGTTGGAGACGTCGTCCCAGTATCCCTCGGCATCAGCCGTCTCATACCAGCGATATCCCAGATAGACTCCCTCGACATAGTCGACGAAGCGGACCGTGTCGTACGTTGCGGCGACGCCCTCGTTCGTGTCGGGAGTACCGTCTGCCGGGTAGAGCCCGCGCGAGCCAACGTAGCAGCCCTCCCCCTCCGCGCCAGCGTTGGCATAGCTCGCATTGGTGCTGAAATCGTAGGCATAGGTGTCGGTCGTGCGCCCCGATGGGTTCACGTCACCCCAGAGCGCATCCACCACCGCCCCGGCGGAGTCGGTGCCCGTGGCACCACAGAGCAGGCAGGCGTCGACCCCCTCGACGTCCTCGACGATGCCCAGCTCCATGGCGTTGGTCGAGTTCACCAGCACGATCACGTTTTGGTAGTTCGCGGCAACGTACCTGACGAGACGTTCCTCCTCGGGAGAGGGCTCCAGGTAGCTGCGGCCCATCGCGCGCTCCGGCGAGGCCCCCTTCGTACGGACGCGCAGCTGTTCGCGGGGGCAGTCGATGCTCTCGCCCGCCATGCGCGACAGCACCACGATCGCCGTGTCGGAGTAGTCCCTGGCACTGTCAAGCAGCTGCTGGGAGTAGTAGCCCTCGTCGGAGATGTCCGGATCGTACAGACGGCAGAACTCCGTCGCGCGCGAGTTCAACGTACCCGCGTCCCTCCATGGCCTGTCGGCCTGAAAGTCGCGGTACATCTGGGCAAGTCCCTCGTTGTACTGGATGCCACGACTGGTCAGCGCGTCCAGGATGCCTGCGCTCTCACCCGCGACGCCTCCCGAACCCGAGCCGCTCGTCACCCATTGTGTCGAGCCCCATCCGAAGACGTTGACCTTCGTCACGTCCTTCGCCAGGGGCAGGGTCGCATTGCGGTTCTGGAGAAGAACGAGCCCCTCGCCTTCGACCTCACCTGCCAGCGCTGCGTCACGCGCAAGCTGGGCCTGGCGCTCTGTATCCGTGACGTCGATCTTGTCGGTGCTCAAAAACGACTCGAGCGTCTCGCCGAACATCACGGCCGCGACGTTGGCCGCGACCACGGCCACCAGCAGGACCGATCCCGCAGCCCACCCTGCGACCTTCAGGACCCGTCTCTTGTCGACTCCCACGTGCAAAGGACAGCCCTCCCCACAGGCGCGCAGCGGCATGCGCAATCACAGCCGCCTCCCTATCGTCCGGGGTCATTCTAGGCCAGGAGGGCCCGGATCCAATGGCACGGACGGGCCCTGTAGCCGCATGCTACCCCTCGCAGATGGCGATGGAGGCGGAGGCTCCGATGCGGTCGGCACCCGCCTCGATCATCGCAAGCGCCTCTTCCTTGGTGTGAATGCCACCCGCAGCCTTGATCTGGCAGGCGTCGCCCACGGTCTGGCGCATGAGCTTGACCGCATGGATGGTGGCCCCGCCGGTCGAGAAGCCCGTGGAGGTCTTCACGAACGCGGCGCCTGCCGCCACGGCGCACTCGCAGGCGCGGACGATCTGCTCGTCATCAAGCAGACACACCTCGAGGATCACTTTGACGGGACGGCCGTCCGCCGCCTCGACCACCCCACGGATGTCATCCGTGCAGTAGTCGTCATCACCAGAGACAAGACGCCCCACGTTGAGGACCATGTCGATCTCGGTGGTGCCGTCTGCCACCGCCTGCCTAGCCTCGGCGGCCTTGGCAGCCGTGGAGCAGGCGCCCAAGGGGAACGAGATGCAGCTCGTGATGCCCACGCCCGTGCCAGCCAGCCGCTCGGCGCAGTGCCTGGTCCAGCATGAGTTGATGGAGACGGTCTTGAAGCCGTGCTCGGCGGCCTCGTCACACAGCCTGTCGAGCTGCGACTTGGTTGCGTCCTGCTTGAGCAGCGTGTGGTCCATGTACTGGTTGAGCCTCATGACCCCGTCCTTCCGGGCGACAAGCCCCTCGGTGTGGTGTGTGGGAGCGGTCCCATGTGGGAGCGGCCCCATGTGGGAGTAACTCTAGTCGAGAAGGGACTTCACGGTCTCCTCGAGATCCGCTGCGGTGAGCTTGAAGGCGGCTTGCAGCCAATCGGCGGTACCGACCTGGCCGAAGGACTCCACGACGCCATGGCGTTTGAAGGGCACGGCGACGCCGGCCTCCATGAGAGCGGACGCGCAGGCGTCTCCCAGACCACCAATGACGCCGTGGTTCTCGAAGGTGACGACGGCACGCTTGCCGGCAGACTCCGACACGAGCAGATCGACGTCAAGCGGCTTGATGCAGAACATGTCAATGACCTCGGCGGAGATGCCCTGCCCCTCGAGGCCGTCGGCACTATCGAGCGCATCCTTGACAAGCTGGCCTGCGGTCACGATCAGCACGTCCGTGCCGCGACGGATGACGTTGCCCTTGCCCAGCTCGAAGGTCGAGCCCTCCTCGTAGACCTTGTAGGACGCCTTACGACCGCAGCGCAGGTAGTGGATGCCCCTGGACTTGGAGAACTCGCGGACGACCCACTCGGTCTGGACGGGGTCCGCCCCGTCCACGACGACGGCGTCGGGGATGGTCCGCATGAGCGCGACGTCCTCCCAGGTGGTGTGGGTGCCCCCGTTGGCCCCCACCGTAAAGCCAGGGTCGGAGCCCCAGATGTTCAGGGTGTTGTGAGCGTAGGCACCGGACAGGTAGACCTGGTCGAAGGCACGACGGGTGGCGAACGGCCCGAAGGTGTGGACGAAGGGGATGAAGCCCTCGGAGCTCATGCCTGCTGCGACGCCCATCATGTTGGCCTCGGAGATGCCGCACTCGATGAACTGCGAGGGCAGCGCCTTCTGGATCTTGAGGGTGCCCGAGGCGCCGCCTAGGTCGGCCTCGAGCATGACGATGGACGCGTCGCCTGTCATCATGTCGATCAGGGTGTCGACGACGGCATCGCGATAGGGCCTACCGGCGGCGCCCCAGTCCTCGGCGAGCTTGAACATTACGCCTCACCCCTCTCGATCTCGTCGTTGAGTCGGGCGATCGCCTCGGCGGTCGCCTGGTTGATCTCATCGTTGTTCCACTTCATGGAGTGGTTCGAGACGGCTTGCTCGAAGTAGGGGACGCCCGCGCCCTTGGTGGTGTCGAGCACGACGCAGTTGACAGTCTCCGTGTTCCGCTTGGCGGCGTCGATGGCGGCGTCGATGGCGCGGATGTCCTGCCCGTCGACCACCTGCGTGCTAAATCCGAAGGCCTCCATCTTCTTTGCGAGGTCGAAGTTGTACATGACCTCGTCGGTGGTGCCGTCCAGCTGCTTCTTGTTGTCGTCGATGAGGACGATGCAGCGGCTCAGGCGCTTGGCGGCGATGAACTGGAATGCCTCCCAGCACTGCCCCTCGTTGAGCTCGCCATCACCGACGAAGAGGTAGGTGTAGGACGTCGACCCCCTCATGGCAAGGGCCTGCGCGATGCCTGCGGCCTCTGAGGTCCCCTGGCCCAGGGAGCCCGTGGTCGCATCGACCCCGGGGGTCTTCAGGCGGTCGGTGTGGGACGGCAGCCTGGTACCCCCATCGTTCAACGTCATGAGCCGCTCCGTGGGAAAGAAGCCGCACTCGGCGAGCGTCGAATACATGACGGGCCCGGCATGGCCCTTGGAGAGCACGACGCGGTCACGCCCCTCCCAGTGGGGGTTGGCCGCGTCATAGCGCAGCTGCTTGCCATAGAGGACGGCGTAGGCCTCGACCAGGGAGAGCGAGCCGCCCACATGGCCATACCCACGATGCTGGAGCATCGCAAGCACGTCGCGACGGACCTTGGCCGCAAGGAGCTTGACGCCCCTGAGTTCCTTCTCTTCCACTAGCTTCACTCCTTAGTTGGCAGGGAGCACGCAGACGCGCCCTTCTCGACGGAAAGAGGCTCGGGCGCGGATAGGCCCCCGAGGCGAGGCGACCCTAGCTCAGATGCGCGGCGATCTTCTGCTCGAGCTCGTTCTTGTCGAGGATGTTGGTCAGGACGACCTTCTGCTCGTCGGGGATGTTGGAGATGAAGTCACCCAGGTCCGCCCCGACGACGAAGAGGTCCGCCGCAGTGGGGTTGATGTCGGAGATGGTGGTGTGGTCGACCTCGATCTCCGGATGCCCGAGCTTCTTCACGACCTCCTCCGTGTTCATGTGGACGATGAGGGAGGAACCCAGACCGGAACCGCAGGCGCACATGATTTTGCGAATTGCCATCTTGCTCTCCTTTTTTATGGGTTACACCACCGTGGGGAGCGGTGCGTGAGAACGACCGGCCCCCAGTCTACTCGCTTTGCCTTCCGGCAGGAAGATGACCGGGGTAGCACAGGGCAGACGCACTGAAAAAGCGCTGACACGCGCAGCGGGCAACGCATCCCCCAAGCGGTGCCAGGAAGGACGACATGATGGCGTGACCAGCTGCGTGCGAGACGGAGCCATGTCATGCGTCCCGTCCCGCAAGGAGTCGCAGACCTATTGCCTACAGGAGCTTGCCGAGGCGAACGGCGCATCGGTCACCTGACTCCGCCGAGTATTGAAGGTGGTTCAACATAGCTTGTGCAAAAAAGTCCGTTTAGACGACAAATGTCTGCCTAAGAGGCGGGCCGGGGAGCGAATTCCGCACTCCCCGACCCCGGTCTCGCCGCCAGGCGGACGCTGATGGCTACTCCGTAGCCTGCTCCTTCTTGGGGGCCACGAAGTTATAGGCGATGGGAAGGATGTAGACGATGACGCAGATGGCGACGAGCAGGGCGCCCTGCGCGAAGTTGACGACGTTGCCAAAGACGATGCCCATCCAGGAGAAGTCTGCGTCCGAGAAGGTCGTGCCCACATAGCCCAGGGCGTTGAAGACGGGCATGCAGATCATGGGCAGGAAGGTGATGAGCAGGCCGTGCGCGAAGGCACCGGCGATGCAGCCCTTGAGGCCGCCTTCGGCGTTTCCGAAGACGCCTGCGGTGGCGCCGCAGAAGAAGTGGGGGACGACGCCCGGAAGGATCAGGGCGACGGGGATGGCGGCGTTGATGCCGTTGAGGACGAGAAGGCCCATGATGCCGCCCACGAAGGAGCTCAGGAAGCCGATGATGACGGCGTTGGGGGCGTAGGTGAAGGCGACGGGGCAGTCCAAGGCGGGCTTGGCGCCAGGGACGAGCTTGTCGGCGATGCCCTTGAAGGCGGGGACGATCTCGCCGATGATCAGGCGGACGCCGGACAGGATGATGTAGACGCCACCGGCGAAGCTCATGCCTGCGGTGAGGGACCAGACGATCCAGTTGGTCGTGGTCTCGGTGCCGATGTTGAGCAGTGCGCCCACGTTGGCGACGGTCAGGCCGTAGGGCTCGAGAAGAGCGGAGGCGGAGGCGGAATCGGTGCCCGCGGGGACGATGCCCAGGACGCCCTTGGCAACGGCGACTCCTACGACGACGAGGAAGAAGACCATCATCGTGATGGAGATGGAGACGGTGGTGTCACGCAGGAAGACGAGACGCTTGGGGAAGGAGATCTCCTCCGTGCTCTTGCGCTTGGGGTCGTTGGCGAAGAGCCTGCCCACGACGCCGGCAAACCAGTAGCCGATGCCGCCGAAGTGGCCCAGGGCAACGCCGTCGGAGCCGGTGACCTTACGGAAGGTGACCTGACAGTAGGCGGGCGAGAGGACCATGATCAGGCCGAGGAGGCATCCACCCGCCAGATAGAGGGCGCCACCCTCGAGGTGGCCGGCACCGCCGAGGATGACAGCGAGCATGCAGGCCATGTAGAGGGTGTGGTGGCCGGTCAGGAAGATGTAGGGCATGCGGGAGAAGCGGGCCAGGACGATGTTGAACGCCATGCCGAGGGCCATGATGATGGCCGAGCTGGTGCCGAAGTTCTGGAGTGCGTCGGCGACGACGGCCTCGTTGTTGGGAACGACGCCTTGCATGTTGAAGGCGTAGTTGAACAGCTCGCCAAACGCGAGCAGGGAGCCGGACTGCAAGAACGCAGCACCGGCCGACAGGACCAGGAATCCCACGATGGTCTTGATGGTGCCCTTGGTGACGTCCTCGACGGGCTTGCCCTGGAGGGCGAGGCCGATGAGGGCGAGGAGCCCGACCAGGATAGCCGGCGTCGACAGAATGTTGACTATGAAGTCGAGTACTGCCATGTTTCCCCCTTCAAATCGAAACGAACCTGCTTCGTGCTTGCCTGAATGGACGCGCGCCAGTGGCTTCCATCGGCGCCGCCGAGCCGTCGTTACTCGGCGCCGCCACTGACGAAGAAGCCAAAGATGTCGTCTGCCGTCGAGGCGGTGGCGACCTTCTCGATGTTCTTCGGATCGGAGAACATGGTGGCGAGGACGCGCATGACGTCGATGTGCGAGTCGGGGCTCTCCGCAGCGAGGGTCACAAGCACGCGAACGGGCTCGCCCTCCTTGAACTCGACGCCCTCGCGCAAGACGGTGACGGCGAGTTGCTGGCTGATGACACCCTGCTCAGGACGGGCATGGAGAAGCGCGAGATCGGGAGCGAGGACGAAGTAGGGGCCAAACTTGTAGGTGTTCTCGATGATGCCCTCGACGTAGGCGGGCGTGACGTAGCCCCCGTCAACCAGCGGCTGCACGGCAACGGCGATCGCATCCTCCCAGCCGCCGCAGGTTTCGACAACCTGGACGTTCTCACGCTTGAGCATGTCTGCCATCGTAGCCACGTGTCGCCCTCCCTCCTAGAGGTCCACCGTAATCTCGGCCCATGGACCGGAGACGATGGGAACCTCTGCACTTCACAAAACATGCGAATCCTGCATGGCATACATCTCGTCATCCTCAGGATGTTCACATACTATTCCTGTTTTTTCCTGTTTTGCAAGAAGAATGTGAAATTTGTTCATCGCTTGTGGACAAAAGGAGGGATGAGCACGCTTTTAGTACACCTTCCTTACAAGGAGGGCCACACGGTCACCATGCCATCCATGCCATCGCGAGATCCGAGAGGGGAAGGCGGTGTTCAGACGCGAGCGACGCGACAAGATCCTGGGAATGTTGGAACTCGAGGGCCGTGTCGACACCGACGACCTTGCCACGCGCTTTGGGGTGAGCGTTGACAGCATCCGCAAGGACCTGCAGGCGCTCGCCAAGGAGGGCAAGTGCACCCGCGTCTATGGCGGTGCCACGCGTCTCGAAGGCCCCTTGCGCCGAGAGGTGCGCGGTCGCGAGCTCATTCCCTCCCTCACGGGTCGCCTCGAGCTTGAGGGGCTGATCGGTTCCGCGGGGCTCGGTGGTGCGCCGAGCGCCGCATCCCTTGGCGGCCAGGGGAGACCTGGCACAGGGGAGCTCATCGGAAGCGCCCCCAAGCCCAGTCCCCCCCGCGACGCACTCGGGGGGACCTCCGTCACGGGGGATGATGACGAAGGCGACGGCGGACGAAGGGCCGTCGCACGTCGGGCCTACCTCGAGATCAACGATGGGGACAGCGTGTTCCTCGACGTGTCGCGGACCAACTCGATGCTGGCCGACCTCATTGCTACGGGCGAGAAGCGCCTCATCGTGACCACCAACATGATCGAAGTGCTCCGCAAGCTCACGGGCGTACGCAACGTCACGGCCCTGGGCACAGGCGGCTACCTCAACGTGCAGCTCAATGGCTTCGTGGGGTCGGCGACGGTCAGCCTGCTGGAACCCCTGCTCTTCTCGAAGGCATTCATAGGCGCCAGTGGCATAGACCTGACGAGCTGGGCCGTGACCTCCAACGACATAGATTCCGGCTCGGTCAAGGAGCGTGTCATCCACAACGCCTCCTACAAGTTCCTCCTGGCCGACGAGGGCAAGTTCGGTCACGTGGGTAGTTTCCGCTTTGCGTCGCTGACGGACTTCTCGGCCATCATCACAGACACGAATGACCCCGACACGCTGCTTCAGCTGCAGCGCATCGGGGTCCCGACGCTCAGGTCCCTGTAGGTCTACCGGCCGGCTGACGTTTGCCTCCTAGGCCAGCAGGGTATCGCGGCCGTAGGCGGCCTTCCAGTTAGCAGAGAACTCGTCGACCGCGATGGCGGTGCCGGGATGGCCGACCATGCCGAGGGCCACGTCCACGGGAATGGTGACGGCTTGGATGCCATTCAGGACGAGTCTGTGGACCTGGTCGACGTTCTTGAAGGAGGCGGCGAGGACCTTGGTGGTCGAGCCCTGGACGGCAAGCATGTCGATGAGATCGCAGACCTGCTCGACACCGTCACCGTAGTTGCACATGCGGTTGACATAGGGCGCCAGGTAGTCAGCTCCGTTGTGGGCGGCCATGAAGGCGGCGTCGGCACTGTAGATGGCGGTTGCCAGGGTCTTGATGCCCTCGACGTGGCACCGCTTGATGGCCTTGAGGCCCGCGTGGGTGACGGGGACCTTGGCGTAGACGTTCTTGCCGCCGCGCAGAGACGCGATGTGGCGGGCCTCCTCCATGATGTCGTCATAGCCGGTGGCGACGACCTGCACGAAGAGCTTCTGGTCCTCGTCCAGGACATCGATGATGTCCTGGATCGCCCGCTCGGGCTGCTTGCCGGACTTGGTGATGATCGTGGGGTTTGTGGTAACGCCCTGGACGTCGAGGATGTCAAGGCACTGCTTGATGCCCTCCACGTCGGCGGTGTCGAGGATGAGTTCGAACTTGTCCATGCTCTGCCTTCTCTCTGGGGGATGGCCCCGTCCCTAGCCCTGCGGACGACCCGTCTTGCCAGTGCCATTCTAGACTGCCCTCCTTGGCCGCAAATCGCGGGCAGCGTCTCGCGTCACATTAAATTCCCAGACGGTCCACGTCTCGCCAGCCCGTGTACAATACACACGGTCCTGGCGTCGCGCCACGCCAGCCATCCCGTAGTCCAGGAGAAAGGTCATTGATGAAACCCCGACCTCACAGTCGATGAGCCCTCGGCGTCTGCCCTAGTTGGCCGCGCCGCAGGGACGCCGGAGAACGAGCCGTTGCGCCACGCGACGTCACGGCGGCACCACCAACTAAGGAGCCCTCATGATCTACCTGTCCCAGATACTGGGAAACCCCGTCTTCGACCTGGATGGCGAGAGGATCGGTCGCGTCAACGACCTGGGCATCGCCACGGGTGAGGTCTTCCCCCGCGTCACGGCACTCGCCGTCGAGGGGCCCGGCAAGACCCCGTTCATGATTTCCTGGCGCAAGTACGTCGACTCGTTCGACGAGGACGAGCTGCGCCTCAAGGTCGTGAAGACGGACATACGCTTCTCGTACCTGCAGCCAACCGAGGTCTTGATCGCACGCGACCTGCTCAACAAGCAGATCGTCGACACGCGCGGCATGCGCGTCGTCCGCGTGAACGACCTCAAGCTCTCTGACACCAGCTCCTCCCAGCTGCGCCTTCTGGGCGCCGAGGTGGGCGTGCGCGGCATACTCCGCACGCTCTCCCCCGCGTTCGAGCGCGCGGTGCTGAGGGCGGCGAAGGCGCTGGGGAAGCCCCTGCCCGAGAAGATCATCGCCTGGAACTACATGGACCTCTTGGACCGCGACCTCTCCGACGTGAAGCTCTCGGTCTCGCACAAGACGCTCGACGAGCTTCATCCCGCAGACATCGCCGACATCCTGGAACGCCTGGATCCGCGCCTGCGTGGACAGGTCTTCGCCCAGCTGGACGACGAGCAGGCCGCCGAGGCCATGGCCGAGTTCGACGACGACGCGATGGCGGCGAGGATCGTGGGGGACATGGCCGAGGGCGACGCATCGCGCATGCTGTCCGAGATGGACCCGGATGACGCGGCGGAGCTCGTCTCGGAGCTGGACTACGACAAGGCCGAGAAGCTCCTGCGCCTGATGGGCGTCCAGGAGCGCAAGGCCATTCGGCAGCTGCTTGGCTATCGGGAGGACACCGCGGGGCGCATCATGACCTCGGAGGCGCTCTCCCTGCCCGAGGGCGGCACGGCCGCAGACGCCGTCGATGCGCTGCGCAACCTGGACGAGGACTTCGAGACCGTCCACTACGTCTACCTCAAGGACGAGGAGGGGAGGTTGTCGGGCATCGTCACCCTGAACAGCCTGCTCCTGGCCGAGCCGACGGCGCGGCTGGCCAGCATCGCGATCGACGAGGAGATCATCACCGCAGGCCCCGATGACGACCAGGAGGACGTGGCCAAGGACATCGCGAAGTATAACCTGCTGGCCATGCCCGTCGTGGATGACAACAGGAGGCTGCTGGGCATCGTCACGGTCGACGACGCGTTGGACGTCCTCGAGGAAGAGCACGAGGAGGACCTGCAGATAGCAGGTGCCGGCCACGGCGACGGCGGCGAGAGCGGCCGCTCTCACGACGTGGCCTGGCTCATACGCAACGAGGCCTGGTTCTTCGTCTGGATGGCCGGGACCGTCGCGGTGGCCCTTCTGCTCGGGACCCGCATAGGCCTGATCGGCGTGGCACTGCTCGCCCTTTCGCTGCCCGTCGCGGTCATCGCAGGCAACGACGCGGCGAGCTACTCCATCAACTCGTTCATAGCGTACGACCCCGATGACGAGGACGCGCCCTCCATGGTGGGGTTCGCGTTCAAGGGATTGGGGCTGGGGCTCCTGTTCGCGGGGCTGGTCGCCCTTGTCGCCGGAGGCGTCGTCGGGAGCCTGTTCGGCATGGACTCCGACCTGGGACGCCTCGCGCTGGGAGGTGTTGGCGCCGCGGCGGCGGGCGCGTTCTTCTCGTTTGCCATGGCCCCTGCCACCCTGAGGACGCTGCGATGGCGGGACGAGCGCAACCTCGAGACCTCGGGCACCACCCTCGCACTGTGCCAGATGGTCGCGGCGGTGGCGGTGTTCGTCGTCGTGGCGTCGTCCGTCTTGGGCGGATGGGGCATCTAGCATGACACGTGATACCAAGAAGGCGGGGATGCTCGCCATCCTCGCGACGATGGGGCCGGGCATCCTGACGGCGTTTGCCGGAAACGACGCCGGAGGGATCGCGACGTACTCCACGACCGGCGCCCAGTACGGTCTCGGGATGCTGTGGACGGTCCCACTCATGTGCCTGCTGCTCGTCGTGGTGCAGGAGACTGCCGCGCGCATGGGCTGCGCGACCGGCAAGGGCTTCGCATCGCTCATCCGCGAGCAGTTTGGCGTGCGCATCTCGGCCGTCGCGATGCTGTCGCTCATCGTGTCCAACTTCGCCGTCACGCTGTCCGAGTTCGCAGGCATCGCCTCGGGCATGCTGCTGTTCAACGTCCCCATACAGGTCAGCGTCCCCGTCGCCGCCGTCGCCACCTGGCTTCTGACGCTGAGCGGGTCCTATCGGCGCATCGAGAAGATCCTGCTTGCGCTCAGTGCCGTCTTCCTGACCTACATAGTCTCGGGCGTCATCGCACAGCCCGACTGGGGCACGGCGCTGCACAGCACCATCGTGCCCCAGTGGTCGAGCGATCCTGGCTATGTGTCGCTGCTGGTGGCGAACATCGGCACAACCATCTCGCCCTACATGATGTTCATGGTCTCGAGCAACGTGGTCGAGAAGAACCTGGGCGAGAGGGACATCGCAGGACAGCGTGCCGACAACGTCTCGGGCGCAATCGCCGCCGAGATCGTGACCTGGTTCATCATCCTGACGACCGGGACCGTGCTCTTCCCTGCCGGCATCAGCGTGAACGATGCCGCAGACGCGGCCAAGGCGCTGGTGCCACTGGCCGGGGGGTATGCTTCGGCGCTGTTCGCCGTGGGATTGGTGGGGGCCTCGTTTCTGGCCGCCTGCGTGCTGCCCGGCATCACGGCGAACGCAGTGTGCGAGGCCTTTGGCTGGGAGCGCGGCGCCGACCGCAGCTGGCGCGAGGCCCCGGTGTACCGAGGCATGATAACTGCCATCACCGTAACGTCCGCGCTCGTCGTGCTCATCCCCAACGTCGACCTGTTTGCGATCATGATGGTCGCCCAGGTCATCAACGGCGTGCTGCTGCCCATCCTGTTGTTCTGCATGGTAAGCATCGCCGGTGACCGTCATGTCATGGGGCGTCATGCCAACGGGCGCATGTGGAACGCGCTGATGTGGTTCACCATCGTTACCGTGACGATTCTGACCGTCGTGATGTTTGTCCTGCAGGCATTGGGGTACTAGGGCCAAGGCGGTGCTCTTGGCTGGATGGGGACGAGTCGCCACCCGCACGGTGATGCGCTCGCGTATGGCCTGACCTACTTGCTGGCCTTCTTGTACTCGTCCATGAACGAGCCGAACATCCCCTTGGTCCTGCCTAGCTGTCTCCCTACCACCCTGGCCGCATCGAGGCCCTGGCCCCCGCTCTGTGGCGCGACCTTCCTTGCGGGGGCCTTCTTGGCCTTGGTGGCGGGCTTCTCGGCTGGGGCGGATCCCCCCCTGGCAGCGCTCCCTGCCGGCCGGTAGGTCCTGGGGCTCTCGCCCGCCCTCTCCTCCGGCGACCTGTGCAGACGCCCAGATGCCTGGGGCCCGCCGACGTTGACGTTCTGTGCGGCGGTCGCGGGCAGCTGTCCCTGGACCTCGCCCTCGTCCGCAGATGCGTCCTCAAGCGCGCGCTTGGCCTTTCCGAGGGCACGGCCCAGGGCGTGCGACCCCCTGTCCACTGCAGAGGATGCGGCCTTGCCGGCTCCCCTGGCAGCCTTCGCGCTCTGGACCCTCGCTTTCGCTGAGGCCTCGCCTGCGGCCGCCGCGGCACCACCCGTGGGCCTGAGCTGTGCTGCGGCATTATCGACGACCATGAAGCCGTCCTCGTGCCCGCGGACCATGGCCGCGGGCACGGCGATGGACCCGACGAGCGACTGCGCCACGGAGCCGTCCCCCACGAGGAACGACGAGACGGAACCAGTCTGGGAATCGAACTCGACATCGCTCACATACCCCAGCGCCCTGCCGGAGACCGTCCTGGCGTCCATGCCCGTCCACATGATGCAGCGGTCCCAGTCGATGCCCAGGCGGCTGCGGGCGCGCTCGTCGTAGGAGTCCTTGCCGTTTGTGACGAGAAGCCCCCTCTCCGTGGGCCTCCAGGAATCAAGTGCCACAAAGAGGTCGGGCCGTCTGACCATGCCTGCGACGTCCGGCTGCTTCACCGTGAAGCCGACGAGACGCGACCCCCCGGGCGAGAAGACGGCCATATGCACCTTTCCAAGTCGCGAGCGCGCGTCCTGCGCCCTACGGCTTGGCTTGGGCCTGAAAACCTTGCGCCCCACGAGGTCGCTGACTTTGGGCATACGGCTACTCTGTGTCGCCGTCGACGACTTCGATGCGGACGGACTCCGCTGCGGTCTCGCCTGCGACCGTGGCATCATCCGCCGCTGCGTTGACCTTGTCGGCCACGGCCGTCACGGCATCCTGCACCTGGGTGGAGGTGGCAGTCACGGCATCGGACAGCGAGTCGCGCAGCTGGTCCATGCGCTCGCGGGCAAGGTCGACCTTGGCGCGAAGCTCGTCGGTGGTGGCGTCCACGCCCGGACGGACGGAGTTGATTTTCTCGTTCACGACACGGGCGCCGCGTTCGTAGGAGTCGACCGCAGTGTCCCATGCGTCGTTCATGGCGTCTGCGGCCATGGCGCGTGACTCTGCACCAGGGCGGGGTGCCAAAAGGACGCCGGCCGTGACCCCCGCAACGGCACCCATGATGCTGCCAAGCACAAAACCGATCGCACCCCTTGCGTTCATGACTTCCTCCTTCGCCCTGGCCAAAGCCAGATGTCGCTCGCTATCTCACACGGGAATCACCCGCGCGGTTCCCCCTATCGTACCCCCTGGGTAGGAGGCATATCATCATGACGCCGATCGTCGGTTGAGGAAACGTCCTCCCACGGGGCGGCGTAGGCATCGGGCTCGGCCTGCGGCGCTGGATCGGCGGGCAGCTCCGGCTCGGAGGGCGATTCCGAATCGACGGTGCCCGCAGTGGCGTCCACGAGGAAGTCGGGGATCGGCTCATCCTCCTGGGCTCGCGGGGCCTGGTGCGGGTCCTCGGCACTCGCGCCGGCTGCGCCGGGCGCAACGTCCGTGGCAGCCATCCCGTCCGTCGTGCGCTCCTCGTCGCATTCGGCCGCCGCATAGACCTCTGCCAGCAGGCGCTCGGCCTCCAGGCGCTCGGCCTCCAGGCGCTGGCGCTCGGCCTCCAGGCGCCTCAGCTCCTCCTCACGTTGTGCCAGCACGCGCTCGGCCTCCAGGCGCGCCGCCGCGCGACGGTCAGCTTCCTGGCGGCGCTCCTCCTCGGCAGCGACACGTGCAGCCCTCTCGGCGGCATGTGCTGCCGCACGCTCCCGCGCGGCCCTCTCGGCCGCAGCGTAGGCCACCTCGCGGGCTGAAGCGATCTCCGCCTCGCGCTCGGCCAGAAGCCGACGGCGCTCATCCTCGACCTCGGCGGCCACCCTGCCCTCGACCTCGTGCTCGTAGCGCTTGCCTGGCTCGTCACCCAGCGAGTCCACCAGACCGCACAGCCCCCGGACGATGGCCTCCACGTCGGGCGCAGGGTCTCCACCGCCCGAGAAGGCCCAGCCCATGATCCAGCATGCGCTCGAGAGGGCACCTGCGGTCAGGACGTCGTCCGCACAGGAGATCTGCACGTCGTACAGGCGCTCGTCACCGTCGATGGGATACGTCCGCCCCGAGGTCACGTCACCGGCGAGGTTGGTCTGGGCAAGCAGCTCGACGGTCACGTGCTCCAGCAGGTGCGCCAGCTCGGTGTTACCCATGGCGGCCTTGAACGTCTTACCGGCATCGCCCAGACAGGCATGTTCGATGATGTGCGGCATCAGGTTGTAGACGCGCGTGGTCCCATGCAGGTCCTCGCTCGTCATGAGCGGCGCATCGTCTGACAGGCGGACGCGCGCGGTGAGGTTCTCCAGGCCGACCTCGACCCTTTGGATGTCAATGAGCTGTGCCATGGGGTGACCTTCCGTCCGAGCCTCTCGCGTCTGTCGCACGTGCGTCCCACTGAGCGTGCGGCAAGGGGACAGCCGCCTGGATCACGGTGACGCCGCACACCCGACATTGTAGTAAACATCCGAGTGGGACGCGCCGTCGGGGCGGAAACGCCCCGCTGTGGGGGCATCGGTCCGGACGAGGGAACGCTAGTCGGATCCCACGCCCTTCTCATCAGCCACATCCTCGCCGTTGGTCGCGGGGTCGGGCGCGCTCACGCGCAGCATGGCGACCCGGCGTCCGCGCATGGATTGGACGCGGAAGGTGTAGCCGTCGACCGCAAAGACGTCACCGGGGCGGGGCAGCCCGTCGGCGAGGTCGAGCACGAAGCCCGCACAGGTCTCGTACTCCTCGTTGTCCTCGATGGGCCAACCCAACTCGATGGCATCGTCGATGGGGAAGCGCCCGTCCACGAGCCACTCGCGATCCGAGAGCTGCGTGAGGTACTTGTTGTCGGGGTCAAACTCGTCCTCTATCTCGCCCACGACCTCCTCGACGATGTCCTCGATCGTGATGACGCCGGCCGTGCCGCCGTACTCATCCACGACGATGACCATCTGGTCGTGGCTGGTCTGCATCTCGGAGAGCAGGGGGATGATGTCCTTGGTGTCGGGCACGAAGTCGGCGCTTCGCAGGTGGGCGCTTATGCGCGAGGACCCCGCATGGTCATCCACGACAGGCCCGATGAGGTCCTTGATGTGGGCGATGCCCACGATGCGGTCCACGTCATCGTGGTAGATGGGGATGCGCGAGTAACCGGTGCGGCGCATGACATCCAGGACCTCGGTCAGCGTGGAGCTGTCCTCCAAGGCGGTCATGTCAACGCGCGGAACCATGACCTCGCGGGCGATGGCATCGCCTAGGTCAAAGATCTCGTGGATCATGGACTTCTCCTCGTCGGAGAGGTCGTCAGAGTCGGTGACCATGTAGCGTATCTCGTCCTCGGACACATCCTGGCGGTCATCGGTGGACTTGATGCCCAAAAGGCGCGAAAGGCCGTCGGCGCTGGCCGACGTCAGCCAGACGAGAGGCCGAGCGAGGGCGGAGAAGCCACTGATGGGACCAGCCACCTGCTTGGCCACGCGCTCCGCGTCCGCCATGGCGATGCGCTTGGGGACGAGCTCGCCCACCACGATGGAGAAGTACGAGACCACCAGCGTGATGAGGACGGTGGCCATGCCCCCTGCCACGGCAGCGTCCAGGCCGAGGGACGCGAGGACGCCTCCCAGCGGCTCTGACAGGCTCGTGGCGGCAAATGCCGAGCTGAAGAAACCCACCAACGTGATGGCAACCTGGATGGCCGCAAGGAAGGTGGTGTCGTTCTCCATGACGGAGACGGCCTGGGATGCCTTGGCGTCGCCCTCGTCCCTGTCGTGCTCGAGCATGACGCGCTTGGCGGTGGAGAGGGCCATCTCGGACATCGAGAAGTACCCGTTGACGATGGTGAGCAGAATCGTGACGGTGACAGAGATGACTACGTCCATGCGCGAGCGCGCGACCTCCTAGGATTGCGTTTGGACTGCGCGGCGGCGAGCCTCCTTTGGGCAGGCCCGCCGTTTGGGGTGAGATTTTACCATGTGCCAGTGGCGTTCCGCTGACGGACGGACCTACGCAACGGATTGCACGGAAGCGGGGACGCGGACGGGGGCTTCGGGCGGGCGGCGTGGCTGAGAGCCTCGGACGACTGCCACAAGGGGCAAATCGAGATCAAGCCGCAGGCTGACCGTAGGCATCAGCTTTCTTGATATCCGGCACTGCAATTCGGGATACGCTGGATGGGAGGACATCTTTTGTGAGTACGAGCCGAGAGAAATTCACACTACTTCGCCACGCATCCGCTTTCGGGCAGTATCTGGACGAGAGGGGAAGTATTGTGAGCAATTGCAACGGGCAATTCACAGAAGTTCCTCTCCCGTCCGCTCTTTTGCGCTTTTGCGGACGTGACAGAAACCTTTGTGAGTCTCGCCTCTCAGGCCACTCACAGTAGTTCACCAGCCATCCCCAAGGCCCCAAAAAATGGACGTGTGGCGAGGTAGTATGAGTCTCTCCAGCGCACGACTCACAAAGGTTCACCACACGTCCACGCCAACCCGCATGCCCACGTCGATGCACACCAATGCAGGCAGGGCGACGATGGGCGGGCCCACGCCCTGAGCAGCTCCGCACCGGCCGCCGGTGTGCCCCGCCTGCCTGCAACCCTACTTGTCGCCAGCGGCCCGACGCTCCGCGTACTCCTCGGCCAGACGCTGCTGGACGTCATGCGGGACCTGCTCGTAGCCAGAGAGCTCCATCTCGAACTCGCCGGTGCCGCGCGAGAGCGAGCGCAGGCGCGTGGCATAGTCCGTGACCTCCGCGTACGGGACGGTGGCCTCGATGGTGGTGAGGCCGGCCTCCACCGCGCCGGACGCGGCGGCCATCCCCTCGACACGCCCGCGAGAGGCGGACACGTCACCCATGATGGAACCCGCATAGCTATCGGGAACCGTGATCCTGAGGTGCGCCATGGGTTCCAGCAAGACGGGCTCGGCCTGGGCCACGGCCTTCTGGAATCCAATCCGCGCGGCGGTCTTGAACGCCATCTCGTTGGAGTCGACGGGGTGGTAGGACCCGTCGTAGACGGCGCAGCGGACGTCGATCAGGGGATAGCCGGCAAGGACGCCCTCGCGCATGGTCTCCTGGACGCCCTTGTCGATGGCGGGAATGAAGTTGCGTGGCACGTGGCCGCCCACGACCTCGTCCACGAACTCGTAGCCGGCCCCGGGGTTGGGCTCGACGCGCAGCCAGCAGTCACCGTACTGCCCGGCACCTCCGGTCTGCTTCTTGTGGCGACCCTGGGCACTGGCCACACGACGGATGGTCTCGCGATACGGGATGCGGAGCTTGACGGTATGTGCCGTCACGCCAGCCCGATCCTCGAGACGGTCGAGCAGAACGGACACCTGCGCCTCGCCGATGGCGCTGACGATGGTCTGACCGGTGTCCTCGTCGCGGCCGACGGAGAGCGTGGGATCGGCATCGGCGGCCTTTTCCAGGAAGGCGAAGACCTTCCCCTCGCTGCCGCGCTGGTCGGGCTCGATGGCCACACGGTAGAGCGAGTTGGGAAAGCGGAACTCTGCCGCCTCCACCTTCCCCGTGACGGAGAGCGTGTCTCCGGTCATGGCGTCAAGCTTGGGGACGACGCAGACGTCACCCGAGGCCACCGACTTGACGTCGACCATGTCGTGGCCGGTCATCAGATAGAGATGGCCCAGGTGTTCGGTCTTGCGGGTACGTGCGTTGATGAGCTCGGCACCCGGGGCGACGGTCCCCGCCAGCACCTTGACGAAGGACAGCTTCCCGTTCTGGGCGTCCTGCAACGACTTGAACACGAAGGCGACAGGTCGGTCGTCGTCGGGCGAGATGTCAAGCTCCTCTCCGTTGACCAAAGGCACGCGCCCGTAATCAGCCATGGTCGGAAACCACCCCGCCACCGCGCTCAAAAGCGAGATGACGCCCTCCTCGTGCACGCACGAACCCGCGAAGACCGGGACGAAGATGCGTCCGACCAGCGCTTTGCCGAGAAGGTCCTCGAGTTGCTCCTGCCCGATGGTGCCTCCGTCGAGGTACTCCATCATCGCGTCGTCATCGGCCTCGACGACGAGTTCGATGAGCTGGGCGCGCACCGTCTCTGCGACGTCGCGGAACGCCGGGGGGATCTCCTCCTCGACGGGCTTGCCGTCCTCAAGGTGACGCGCTGTCATGTGCACCACGTCGATGATCCCGCCGAACTCAGCGCCAGACCCCATGGGCATGGTCACGGGGACCAGGCGGCTGCCATAGCGCTCCTGGGCCGTCAGGAGAGCGGTGTCCCAATCCGCATCCGGGCGGTCGAGGCGGTTAATGAAGAGGGCACGGGCTATGTCGAGATCCTCGGCCGCATACCACAGGCGCGTGGTGATGGTGCCGGGCCCCGAGGCGGCGTCCACCACAAAGAGTGCGGTCTCGGCCGCGGCCAGGGCCCCGTAGGCATCGCCCACGAAGTCTGGATAGCACGGCGCGTCGAGCACGTTGATGCGGCAGCCACCCCACGTTACCGGGGCGATCGTGGTGGAGATGGAGAAGCCGCGCGCGCCTTCCTCGCTATCGTAGTCAAGCGTGGGCTTGGTGCCGGCGTGCCCACCAAGGCGGGACGTCCTGCCCGTCAGATGGAGCATGGCCTCGGCCAGCATGGTCTTGCCCACGCCGCCTTGGCCCACGAGCGCTAGGTTCTTTACCTTCTCGGTGCATGTAGCCATGGGTCCTCCTCGAGCCGCATTGTGAGGCGGCCCCGCCGAGGGAGCGCAGCGGCGAGGCCACCATCCATCACCAAACGACGCACGAGTGCGCTGGACCCAGCGTAGCCAGTCGGACGGTCTTGCGATGGCGCGCATCGGGCAACGCACGGGACCACACCGCAGACGTCACATAGGCCTCGGCGAGGCTAGTCGACCACGGCCTCCTCGGCTGCATCCTCAGCGGCAATGACCTTGGCCTTGTAGCTGACGTCCTTGCTGGACATCTCGTCGGCATACACCTTTTCTCCCGTGGGATACATCTCGTTCCAGAGTTCCTTGGCCTTGGGAGCCCACTTGCGGGCGTAGGGGCTGGTACGCCCACACAGGTCCTCGGCACTCTCCGGGGCGACGTACTCGGACGTCGTCGCACCCGACTCGTTGACCAGGCGAGGCAGGATGGCGGGGTTCTCCAGCATGGGACAAGGCTGGAGCATGTTCTTGTTCCAAGGATAGTGCGCGCGATAGGCCTGGAATAGGGGCTGCCTTAGGCAATCGAGCCAGCTGTCCGCCGTCTTGATGTTGACGTTGGAGTAGTGGATGAAGACGCAGGGCTCCACGTCGCCACGCGCGTTGACGTGGCAGTACACGCGGCCGCCGGCGATGCAGCCGCCCACGAACTCGCCGTCGTTCTGGAAGTCCATCGCAAAGATGGGCTTGCCGCCCTCGATCCCCCTGATCTCGCGGATGCGGCGGAACATGTACTCACGCTGCTCGACAGTCGGCATGAGGTCGGCGTTGGCGCCCTCTCCCACGGGCATGTAGTGGAAATACCAGGCGAAGCGACAGCCCTTGCTGATGATGAGGTCAAAGAACTCGTCGCTGGAGACACGCTCGGTGTTGTCTCGCGTATAGGCAGTCGAGGTGCCGTACAGCAGTCCATACTTGTGCATGAGGTCGAACGCGTTCATGACCTCCTCGAACGAGCCATCGCCGCGGCGACCGTCGTTCACGCTAGGTTCATAGGACTCGAGGCTCACGGAGAACACGATGTTGCCCAGGCGCTGGACGTCCCGGCAGAAGACGTCGTCCACGAGGCTTGCGTTGGTGAAGATGTTGAAGAGGCAGTCGTGGTGCTTCTCGGCCAGCTTCAACACGTCACCCTTGCGGACCAACGGCTCCCCTCCCGTGAGCATGAACAGGTGCGTACCGAGGTCCTTGGCCTGGCTCACCAGGCGGTCCATTTCGTCGAAGGTCAGGTTCAGGCGGTTCCCGTAGTCTGCGGCCCAGCAGCCCACGCAGTGCTTGTTGCAGGCGCTCGTGGGATCGAAGAGGATGATCCAGGGAACGTTGCACTGCTCCCTCTCGGCGTTGGCCGTGGTGGTGCGCAGTCCACGGAACGCGGCCTCGTAGCCCCCGTTCAGTATGGCGGTCTTGAGCACGTGCGGATTGGTCTCGTCGATGATCCTGAACAGGTACTTCTCCCACTTGGAACCAGGGTAGAGCCCCTTCTTGATGCCACGCGTGGCCCCGGGGGAGGTGTCCTTCAGCAACTTGCCTGCCATATCGACCAGGTGGCCGATGTTCTTCTCACGGTCATCGCCCGAGGCGCTCTTGATGATCTGGTCGAGGACCATCCCGAACGCCTTGCGTTCGGCCGCGTGCGCGATCTTGGATTGCATAGCGACACACCCCTTCTCATGAAGCCATGTTTTGACCCCGTTTCAAAACTAAGCCTACTGTACCCCTTTGGCAGAACGTCAGGTCGTCTTTTTGACCTCTTTTTAAAACGTGCTTAACGAAGGGGGCTACATGAGGAAGGCACCCCTGCGTGGACGCAGGGGTGCCTCTGGAAGAGCGGTGGGACGAGAGCCATAGGCCTTCTACCAACAGCGTATCTTCTCGACGTTCTCCTGGATGTGGGCACAGCTGGCGTGGAAGCTTGCCTGCTCGACCTCGCTCAGGGCGAGGGGGAAGGTCCTCTCGACACCGTCCTTCCCCACGACGCAGGGGATGGAGGTGAAGTGGCCGCTTTCCCCGTAGACATCCTCCAGGAGCGTGCCACAGGGGGTGATGAGCTTGGAGTCCTGGACCACGGCCTTCACCAGCTCGGTGGCGGCGTTGGCAATGGAGTATTCGGTGCAGCCCTTGCCGGCGTAGGTCACATAGCCCCCGCGACGGGCGGCCTCCTCCACCGCGTCCTTGTCAAGGGAGAAGCGCTCGGGGTCGCTCTTTTCGAGCTCTGCGAGGGGCGTGGCGCCAAACGAGACGTGAGACCAGGCGGCGAACTGGCTGGCGCCATGCTCCCCCATCATCCAGGAGGTGATGGAGTTGGGGTTGCACCCCGTCTCGGCCCAGAGGGCGTGGCGCAAGCGCGCGGAATCAAGAGCGGTGCCCGACCCGATGACGCGACGTGGGTCCAGCCCGGCTAGCTTCCAGATCATGGTAGCGATGACGTCGCAGGGGTTCGAGACTGTGACGACGACGCCCTCGTAGCCTTGGAAATGGGGTGCCCACTTCTTGGTCTCCTCAGCTGTGCAGAACAGCTCGCCATCGCGGTTGCCAGCGCTCTGGGCCACGTGACCGGCGGCATTGACCACGATATCGCAGGCGAGGAGCTCGTCGTAGTTCTCGTGGCAGTTGTAGACGCGCGCCTGGCGCGGGTAGAACGGCATGGCGTCCTGAAGGTCGTTGACCTCGCAGGCGACCTTGCTCTCGATGGAGTCCACGCAGTAGATCTCGGACGCGAGTCCCTGGTAGAGGATGGCGTTGGCGACGTGCGCGCCAACGTGGCCCATGCCGATGATGCCGATCTTGGTGACCATGCCCATGTTCGCTCCCTCCGCGAGCCCTGAGGCCCACCGCCGTGGGGACGCCGACCGCGACCCCAGGATCAACGTTGCCCCGGGCTCAACTACAATGTCGCACGTCAGTCTCGCTGGCGCACCCATCCCGCCTCTCTCGAAACGTGCGCCATGCCCGGATTGGCACACGCCATCGACGGCGTGCCTCAACCTTACTCCACGTCTGCAGGGGAACCCATGAGCTTTCGCACGTACACCTGTCCCATATCCCGCCATTGCGGAGGCTGCGAGTGGCTCGCTGTTCCCTACCCCATCCAACTGAGGCGCAAGCAGTCCATGATGGAGGAGCTCCTGGGTCCCGTGGCGGGGCGCGACGGTGCAAGGCTGGGACGAATCCACGGCATGGAAGAGCCCGTCTCCTTTCGCCACAAGGCCGCAACGCCCTTCTCGCCCACGAGGGGAGGGGCCATCCGCTCGGGCTTCTATGCCGCCGGCACGCACCGTATCGTGGATTGTGACGCCTGCCTTGTCGAAGACCCACGCGCTCGGCCCATCCTGAATGACGTCGCGTGCATCTGCGCACAGGTAGGCATCCATGCCTACCAGGAGGACCGTGGGCGGGGGATCCTGCGACACGCGGTGGTGCGCTGTGGCTACGCCACGGACGACATCCTGTTGACCTTGGTGACCAACGGTCAGCAGCTCCCCCGCTCCAACGAACTGGTGGAGGGGATCGTGCGCTCCCACCCCGAGGTCACCTCCATCGTGCAGAACGTGAACCAGCGGCGCACCAACGCCATCCTGGGACGGGAGTGTCGCACGCTCTTTGGGCCCGGCGTCATGCATGACAAGTTGCTGGGCTGTACCTTCGAGATTGGGCCCACGAGCTTCTACCAGACCAACCCCAGGCAGACAGAGGTCCTCTACGCGCTCGCCGTAGAGGCAGCCGGCCTGCGGGGTGGCGAGCGCGTGCTTGACGCCTACTGCGGCACCGGCACCATCGGCATCTGTGCCGCAGCGGCGACGCGACGCAGGGGCGCCGAGGTGCAGGACGTCCGTGTCATCGGCGTTGAGCAGGTGGGCGACGCGGTGGCCTGTGCCCGTCGCAACGCCACGGCAAACGGTCTGGGAGGGAGCTGCTCCTTCGTGAGGGAAGACGCCACGGCCTTTATGCGCGAGGCCGCCGGGTGTGGGGAGGGGCGCTTTGACGTGGTGTTCATGGACCCGCCGCGTGCGGGGTCGACCCCGGCGTTCATACACGGCGTTGCGGGGTTGGCGCCGCACCGGGTGGTCTACATAAGCTGCAACCCCACGACGCAGGCCCGCGACCTAAAAGAGTTCCAGCAGCTGGGCTACGCCGTCAGCACCGTCGAGCTGGTGGACATGTTCCCTCACACCAAGCACGTGGAGACGATAGCGCTGATGACGAGGAATGGGGGAGAATGAACACGTGGGCAGGGCCCTTGTGGGGAGTGCGAAGAAGAATGACCATCCATGAGTTCGGCGAGGAGAACGAGGGGACCATCGTCTTGTTCCACCCCCTTGGCGTGCGCTGGGACGTCTTCAATTTTGTGATACTGATATTGAGGGAAGACTATCACCTCGTTATCCCGGCAAT